>Ga0326727_10014843_pt1 | contig 16864 bp, 3 predicted proteins | sample MB2enrmetagenome_FD_207643 | JGI IMG/M metagenome (GOLD analysis project Ga0326727, IMG submission 207643) | Lab enriched peat soil microbial communities from McLean, Ithaca, NY, United States - MB29MY | ecosystem: Environmental > Terrestrial > Soil > Wetlands > Peat | place: USA: New York...
AGCGCATCCGTTACGGTAACCGCCGCTCCGTGCTGCTTGATCCGGCGCGGCCAGGCTGTCGCGCGCCGCATCTGTCCGCCGACTTTGCCGACGCGGATTGGATGTTCAGCGTCACGCTGGACTATGGCGAGGGACATTACGAGGAGATGCCGTCCGACGGGCAGAATTGGGTCAATGCCGAAGTGGCGCCTCGGCACGGATGGGCGACGCGGACAGATCCGTTCTCGACCTTCCGTGCCGGCTTCGAGGTGCGAACCTGCCGGCTATGCCGGCGCGCGCTCATGTTCCACCACTTTCCCGCGGCACTGGGCGCCGATGACGTGCTGGTGACATCGACCTCGTTCGCCTATCGGGAGGAGGCGTTCGGCTCGTTCATCGAGCGTGTCGTGCAGGCAGGGCATCGGCGGGAACCGGATGGACGCTATCTGACGCGGACGATGCCGCCGCTGGTGTTAAGCTACACGCGCAGTCCCCTGGAGCATCCCGGGCGCGAGCGGTTTACGCCGGCCGATATCGACACCGAGAGCCTTGCCAACCTGCCTGGCGGGGTCGACGGCGGGTCCTATCGCTGGCTCGACCTGGATGGCGAGGGCATCGCCGGCATCCTCGCGACGCAAGGTGCGGCGTGGCTTTACAAACACAATCTTGGCGAGGGACGGTTCGGCGCGACCGAGACGGTCCGCGCGCAGCCGGCCCTGACCAGCCAGGAAAGCCGACTCCACCACCTGATGGATGTCGCCGGCGATGGCAACCTGGACCTGGTCGACCTCGCCCCTGGCGGTCCGGGCTTCTACAGCCGAACGCCGGATGCGGGCTGGGCCGGGTTCCGTGCATTCCGCGAATGCCCGGTCCTGGATTGGAACGATGCCGCCTTGCGCTTCGTCGACCTGACCGGCGACGGCATCGCGGATGTGTTGATTACCGAGGATGACGCCTTCACCTGGCATCCCTCGCTGCTGGAAGACGGGTTCGGGCCGGGGGTGCGGGTGAAAATTCCGCTCAGCGAGGAAGAGACCGGGCCCAGGGCGATTTTCTCCGATCCGGAACAGACGATCTATCTCGCCGACATGACCGGGGACGGCCTTTCGGACATCGTACGCATCCGCAACGGCGAGGTATGTTACTGGCCGGACCGCGGCTACGGCAGGTTCGCGGCCAAGGTGACGATGGACGGCGCACCCCGGTTCGACCAACCCGACCTGTTCGACCAGCGCCGCAACCACCGCGTCGACGCCGCCTCCGACTTCACTTACGACCCGCTCTACCGACTGCTTACCGCCACCGGGCGCGAGCACGCCGACCAGATGAGCTTTTCGTTCGCGCCGGCCGATGGCGACTACCGGGATTTCCCTTTTGTGGGCGCGGCACAGTTGCACGACCTGCAGGCGCTGCGAGCTTATACCGAGCGCTACGCCTACGATCCGGTCGGCAATGTCTTGCGGCTCGACCACCAGGCGCCGCATGGCAACTTCCAGCGTGACTACGCTTACGACCATCCCAGCCTGCTGGAACCCTGGCTCAACAACAACCGGTTGAGCCAGACCTCGGTCCAACATGGCCCGACGACGTTGACCGAACGCTATCGTCATGACGCGCACGGCAATATGACGGAGATGGCTCATCTACCGGTCATGGCCTGGGACTTCCAGGACCGGCTGTGCGAGACACGCCGCCAGGTGGTGAGGCGAAGAACTCTCCGCTGGAATCGCTATAGCCAAGCGGCCACTGGAAGAACGACAGGGGGGACGAATAGACGATGTCGCTGAGTGGCGTCCCGGTAAAGGCGTCGAACACCTGAAGCTGCAGGCCGTCGAGATAGGTGATGAAGGTGGCGCCGTCGATGGGCGCTTCCGGGACCAGGCGGACGACAAGATAGGGTTGGCTTGCCATGTCAACGTCCTTCCGTATTGATAACCATCCCGGACTTGCCGCCGCGACATCGGCCGGGTGTGCCGTCAGGGGCCATTGCGGATGCACCAGGCGCTGCTGAAGCACCAGCTCAGGACCGTCGGCGTGTCGGTGTCCGAGAAGAAATTCGCGCCAGGTGCCCTGGCATCCCGGGTCGTCCAGCCATAATGTGGCCCATATTGTTTTTCCTGTTTCAGGAAGCGCGGTTCCTGCTCTCCGAATTCGCCTTCGGGGCCTCCGTGGGTTCCGGTCCACCATTTGCCGGGGGTACCTGGAGTGACCAATCTGCCTTGGTTATTGAACATGTTGGCGATCACGCGCATATCGGCGCGGGAACGCTGTTGACCGGCGGGCGCCACCGTGTCGTAGGTGACCAGGTTGCCACGGATCCGAATCGCCCTGGTGGTCGACGCGCCGTCCGGTCCAACGATCCAGACGCGTTGGCCTCCAAGCTTCTCCGCATTGAGCGCGGCCATCGATTCGGGGTTCTTCAGAACATCGGTTTCCGTCGAAGGCGGTGGGGCCTTGGTGGTCGGCTCCTCCTCGATGGGCCCGGCACCAGGTGCGCCGGGGGCCGAAGCGAAATAGATCATCGCGGCGTTGTTGGCGCCGATCAGTCCCAGCCCGAGCCTGTAACTTGCCAGCTGCTTGCGCAGAACATCCGGTGGGGCCGTGGGATCGCACTCCGGGCATGATTGCGCGCTCAGCCACTCGTGCGCCTCTCTCTCCTCTTGCGTATTCTTATGAAAAGTCCTGTCGAACCATCCGCGCTTCCGCTCTTGGTCGAAGATGGCCTTGTACCTTTGGACCCTGGCCAGGTAGGCGGCATCGGGTGCTTGCGCGGGCGGAGCGGGCTGGTCTGTTTGGGGCTTCGCGCCGTTCGGATCAGGGGGCGGCGGCGGTTTGACGTCCGGCGGCAGATAGCGCTCGCTTTCGGGAAGGCTCTGCTGAAGCTGTTCCTCGCGGGGCGTCGGCGCGGTTGGATCCACGCACGAGGAATTTGTCGGGTCACACTGCGTACCGCTCCGATCGGTGTAGCTGACCGGATTTCCACGCACAAAAGCGAAAAGATTTGGACCGTCGGCGAAGCCGGCCGGATCGCAGGCTGTCCACCGTCCGAGCCACGGCGCGTAATAGCGCGCGCCATGGTAGGTAAATCCATTTTCGGTGTCGCGCTCCCTGCCCATGTAACGGTAGCGCTTGAGGCTCACTTCTGCCTGATCGCCGGCCTGGAAGGTCGAATTGCCGTAGGGACTGTATTCCTCGTAGGTCAACAGCCGTCCGGCTCCGTCCAACTCCAGGCGGGCCGATCCCAGGTCATTGGCAAACTGGTAGCGCGAGACCGATTCGGGTAACGCTGCCGATCTCCCTCGCTCGATCGTTTCTGTTTCGATCGAGGCGACGCGCCGGACGTCGTCCATCACGTGCAAGGTCTCGCGCTGCCGATCGATCCGCCCTGACTGGTGTTCGCGGAAGACCTCGAAACCGCCGACGTAATAGCGTTCGCAGCGTCGGCTGCCGTCCGGCCGCAGCGTGATCTTGCGGGTGCGCTGGCCGGCGGCGTCGTAGACATAGCAGGTCGCTTCCGACGCGCCGCGATTCGGGATCGTCGGTCACCACGCAGGGCACGCCTTATAACGGCACCAATTACGGCGACGTCCTGACGTTCAATTCCACCGAGGGCATGTCGGTCGGCTCGTACGTTTTCACCACCGACGGAACCGGAAGCTCCGGCCCGACGATCGATCCCTCGGGCAACTATCAGATTACCGCGGTCACCGAGACCACGGTCACGCTCAACCAGACCCTTGGCACCTACGTGCCCACCGGCACGGTGGTGTCGTTCATCGGCAACGCCTTCACCGACAATGCCACCAGTCCCAGCCCCAACGCCGCGCAGTTTTCGCTGGCCACCACCGCCGCCGCGCAGACCGCCAATGGCAAGCCGGCCGACAGCACCAACCCGCTGATCCTGCTGCCGTTCGCCGGCACCGCCGGCGTCTCGGTCGGCATGCTGGTCACAGGCGCGGACATCGCCGCGGGCACCACGGTGACCGAGGTCACGCCAACCAGCGTGACATTATCAACCGCCCTGGCAATCTCGCCGGCGGTTGGTTCGGCGATTGATTTCGCGATGAACACGCCGTTTGCCTCGCTGACGCTGACGCCGACCGGCAGCACGCCAAACCCGGGCCAACTGACGTTCAACTCCGCCGCGGGCGTGGCCTACGGCATGACGCTGAACCCGGTGCCTGGCGCGATCGCGCCCGGCACGACGGTCGCCTCCGCCGACAACACCACCGTCACGCTCAACCAACCATTGTTGGCAACGTTGCCGGCCGGTCAGAGCGTCACGTTCACCTTCCCGCTGAGTTCGGGGATCGTGCAGCACTTGACCGAGAGCATCAACATCTCGTGGTTCTCCGGCCTCAGCGTCGCCATCATCCCCACCGCTGTCGCTACAGCGGTCATCCCACTCAACCTGCCATCGCCGCCGCCGGACTACGTGACCCTGACAGTTACGGCCAACCGGACCAACGACAAGATCCGGATCAACACGGTCTTCTACAATGTGCTGGCGCAGACCAGCCAGGCGCCGGACGCCAGTGTCTATCAGTTGATCCCGGACAACGAGACCAGCTTCTACCTCACCCTGCCCCCACCGCCCGGCACCGTGCCGATCGCGCTGGAGATCCCCAACGATGGTACGCCACCGCCGTTCGACGCGTTGTATCAGGCGGTCGAGTCGGCGCTGTCCTTCGATCCGATCACCGGCCTGACACCGGTTCCTCAGGTGTCGTCGTTCACGCTGAACACCAGCCTGGCGACCGCCGTCAACGGCACCACTCTGACCTTCGCCGGGACGGGCGGCATCGCCGCCGGTATGTTCATCGGCGGCGCCAACATCGCGCCGAACACCTTGGTCACCAGCGTTGTCGGCGACACCGTGACGCTGAACAGAGAGGTTCTGGGCACAGTGCCCAGCGGCGAGACCATCACCGTCACGACCGGCGCGGCCCTGGTCGCGGCACTGTGCGGCTCCACCGACTGGTGCACGCGCATCGCCTACGACATCGTCTGGAGCTACCAGAACGCATTGCCAACCCCGCCCGACCCGCTGGAATCACTCTACACCGATCCGCCGAACCCCGGAAACAGCAGTACTCAGTCCGGTAGCGGAAATAATAATCAGGTCCTTGAGCAGGATCGCCAGAAATTCGAAGGAACACTCAACAGTTTTTACTCGACCCGCAACGCGACGGCCGAACGTCTGGCAAAATTCGTGGCGGCCGTGTCAGCGGCAGCCTATTGCGAGATCAGCAGCGCGAACGCCACAACCGCGCTGCTGGAATTCCCTGTCGATCCCTCGCAACCTTTTGCCAGCGCGGTGGACAGCGAGATCCTGTTGCAAGGCATTGGCGGAACCGGCGCCGGCACGATCAATTTCGCCGTACCTGCGGCGTTCTTCTATGCGCTGGGCGCCAAGATGGACAAAAGCACGACCGCGGTGCAGCGCTACCAGATGGCGACCGGCGATGCCATCGACCGGTTATTGCAGGAATTTTCCGCCGCCGAGGATGCCGAGGTCATCGGGGACAGCGAGGCCTTCTCCGATCCGGCGCTGGCGAGCGTGCCGGCGATCACCTCGTTCCAGGCGGCGCGCCGGCTGGTGGCACTGGGCGTCTCTGCCGCGTCCGGCAGTCCGGTCATCACGCTGAACCCGGCGGCGGCGGCAGGCACGCCCGAGGCGGCCCTGGCGGCGCTGGTGACCGCGTGGCTTGCCGCCACCGATCCCGCCGGCTCGGGGCCGGCGCCAAATCCCCCGCCGACCTACGACCAGAAGGATTTCACCATCTGGCAGCAGCTCGCCGCGGCCAATCCGGCGGGTTGTCTGGCGCTCGACCTTTACGCACTGACGCAGGGTTTCCTGATCCCGTCGGTCGGCCCGCTGGCAGACCAGATCCTGGCGGCTGCCACCACCTTCGCCTGGCCGGCGGGCGGTGCGACCATCGCCGCGCTGGAAAAAGTGACCAGCGCGCAGTGGACGACCTTCTTCACCAACAATCCGACCTGGCTGCCGCCCTTCACCCAGCCGGTGACGCCGGCAGCCTCGCAACCGGCCGGTGCGCCGAAGGCCGGCTATGTCCGCGCTCGCATCCGCGCCTTCATCCGCGCCGTGCAAAGGTTCTTTACCGTCTCGTCGGTCGCGACATCGGCGCAGCCCTGGACCCCTGGCGCACCGCCCGCCTTCCCGCTGCCGGCCAACGACCCGTTCGGTGGGTCCGGTCTCACCTTCAATTCCACGCTCACCGCGGCCGAGATCGACAGCGGGGCCGGTTTGGTCTTCTCCGGCGGCGCCGCGTTGACATGGCTTGAACGGGCGTTGACCTCGGTCAACCAACTGACCGAAATCGCGAAAGTCGTTCCCGCTCCGTCCGGCTATACCTTGCCGGGCACGCCCGCCAGCAGCATCAGCAGCCTGGCGTTCTCGGTCGCCGAGGCGCTGTTTGCGCGCGGCTTCCGCGACGCCGCCGACATCACCCGGCTGTCGGTCGCCGACTTCCAGCAGGCCCTGACCGGCACTATCGCCTATGACTATGCCACCGGCGCCAGTGGCCTTTACCAGGCGGCGCAAGCGATCGCCGCTGCAACAACGTCGGCCGGTCCGACCGGCGACCAGGGGTTCCAGCCGATCAACCCCAACGGGCAACTGGTCAACTGCATTCCACCGCCCTGCCTGTCGCCCAGCGGCCCTGCGGCCTATCTGCAAGAGCTGCTGCGACTGTCCGAATCATCCAGCTGCGCCCAGCCCTTCGCGGCGCCGGCATCCGGTCACCAGACGCTGGGCGCGATGGTGACGGCGCGACGAGGGCCGATCGGCACGCTGCTGGCGAGCTGCGCCAATGTCGAGACCAGATTGCCGCTGATCGATATCGTCAACGAATGCCTGGAATTCATGGGCGCGGCGACCACCAACACCACCGGCACGGTGCATGCGACCGCGGGCGCCGAGCTGGCCGGCTACCGTCTGCGTCAAAAGGGGGATTGCGAGCCCGAGCCGGGCGCTTTCGAGCCCGACGCGATCTTTGCGGCACTGCCGGAGCACTCCACCCCGGCGGTGCCCGATACGGCCGACCAGGCGATCGAACGGAGTGTGTTCGACACCTTGAAGGCCGATTTTTCCGCGTGCGCGCTGCCCTATTCGCAAGCGCTCGACGTCTCGCGCAGCTACTTGCGCACACTGGGCAGCTCGCGTTTCGAGACGCTGCGGCATTTTCGCAAATGCATCACCGAGTTTGCCCTGGATCCGGTCCATCCACCATCCGGGTTCAAATCCCACTTGTGGCGCTTTCCGGTGCGGATCGACATCGCGATCGAGTATCTTGGCATCACGCCGGAGGAATATGCGGCCCTGTTCCAGGGCACCCCGGCGCAGCCTTGCGCCGACGACGGCCGGACGTTCGACACCACGGTCGGTGTCCCGTCGGGTGCGACGCTCTTTGGCTTGGCCGCGGGACGCGAGGGCGACTGGGCCGCCGAGGTATCGGTGCTGTCGGAATTCCTGCGCCGAACCTGCCTGACCTATTGCGAATTTCTCGAGCTGTACGCAGCCGTACTGGCGCCCGCGGCCAGGGACGGCGACGCCGGGCAATCGCCCTACCCCAAATGCGAACCCTGCTGCCTGAAGGACTACCGGCTACGGATTGCCGAGGGTGATGATGGTCAGCGGCAACTTATCGAACTTGCCATCTTCATCAGGCTTTGGCGCAAACTGAAGGAGCATTGCGGTGCGCGCTACAGTTTTGCCGAACTCTGGGATATCTGCACCGTGCTGAAGCTGTTCAGCGACAATGCGGTGAACAAGGACTTCATCCGCCAGCTCGCAGCCTTCCAGATGCTGCGGGATGGGTTCGGCCTGCCGCTCTGCGACCCGAAAAATCAGCAGGCCGGTGCGACCGGGGCCGATCGCTCGCAGCTGCTGGCGCTGTGGATCGGCAGTGGCGCGAAGGGTTGGAACTGGGCGGTGGCGCGGCTGCTGGAGGGGGTGGAACAGTACGCCCGGCGGCAGTTCGGCAATGCCGCGCCGGCGCGCGAGGGGCGGCTGGCCGAGCGGCTGGATGCGTTATCGCGCCTGGCCGGCTTCAACCCCGGAACAGCCGATACCTGGAACGGCAGTCCCGCCTGCACGCTGCGCTTCGCCGAGGTTCTGGCCAAGATTCTGGCCTCCGGCGTCAAGCCCGAGGCGCTGCTGTACCTGTTCAACGCCCTGCCCGCGGACGAGGCGGAACACTGGTTTCCCCTGACCGGCCCGGACGAGGCGGATGCCCATCCGCTCGACCTGCCGGCGGATGACGAGCATCACGCGCTATGGGCGCTGCGCGGCGCGCTGCTGGCGGTGGAGATCAGCGACGAGGAGGTCCATGGCTGGACCTGGCCGCGGGTGATCGATGAGCTGCGCGAGCATTTCGGCTACGCGCCGCCGGCCGGGCAGAAGCCGCTGCTGTCCCTTGGTCAACATTTCTTCGCGGGCGCGCTGGAGGCGGCGGGATTCTCGGTGACGGCGGCACAACGGCAGTATCGCGTGACGTTAAGCTCGACGGCGCCGTGGAACGCGCCGCAAGGGCCGCTGCACTACGACCAGGGCGCCACGCAGCTGTGGCTGGAACTGCCGCTCAGCGACGCGGCAGTGGCGGCACAGCTTGGCCGCATGCCCGAGCTTAATGAAACCGAGCAGGCGGCGATAAGCGACCTGTATTTTGCACCGCGCGCCGATCTGGGGCAGCTGGCCTTCCTGTTCCCCGACTGGCAGGCGGCAGAGCGAGAGCTGATCCATGAGCCGGACGAGCACCGGCGCTGGTGGCATTTCCGCCGGCACCTGGCCCTCGCCGTGGCCCGTCGCAAGCGGATCGCCGATCATCTGGCGCGCCATGTCGCCGCGCGGATCGGCGGCCGGTTCGAGGATCTGCACAAAGTGGCGGCTCTGGTCCTGGACCGGCTCCTGGCTGACGAGAATACCGGAACGCCGTGGGAGTCTGTCGGCGGTACGCCGCCGACGGTGATGTGGACGCCGCCGGCTGGCGGAGCGGTCGCAGCGCTGCTGGCCTTGACCGGCACCGGGCTTTGCGGCGACTACGCGCTCGAAGCGGCGCCGGCGGGCGCGCCGCCTGCGGACGGCGCGACAGCGCAGGCCCCTGCCCCGGTCGTGGTATGGCGCGAGGTGCGCGGCCCGCTGGAGGCGTTTGGCCACGAACGGGATGCCGGCAACAGCCCGGTGCCGACGGTTTTACCACCGCTCGCCCTGTCGCAGGCCTCACCGCCGGTGATTGTGCGCAACGGCTATGCCAGCCTGCCGGACGGACGTCGGTTGGGCGGCGCAGCGGGATTCCAAGTGTGCTGGTCTGGCATCCTGCTGATCGAGCACGAGGGGGACTATGCCTTCCATGCCGGCGCGCCCACGCCGGACGGCGAACGGCCGGACGTCCATCGCGCCGAGACGTCGCAATGGCGGCTGACACTACGGCGAGGGTCAAAGCCGGTCCTTGTGCTGAACCACCAATGGCCGGGCGAGACCGGGCAAGCCCGCAGCGTGCCGCGGCTGCACCGTGGCGCCTACCGCATCACGGTTGAATTCGCGCAGGCGGCCCCTGATCTGACCGCCCAGCATCCACAGCCGCAGCGCGTCGGCTTCCAAGTGAAATATGCCGGGCCGGACAGCGCCGATCGGCTGGTGACGTTGCCGGTGACACACCTGTACCGGGATTGGCAGGATGCGACGCTGGACAGCGGTATCGCGTTCCTTCCCGGCAGCAGCAAAGCCCAAACCTTCCTGAACGGCTATTATACCGGTACGCTGCGCGATATCCGGCGCACCTACCAACGTGCCTTCAAGGCCGTGCTGTTCTGTGCCGGACTCCAGCTCTCGGCCAAGCCGAAGGACGGAGACTCCGAGCTCGGCTATATGCTCGCCAATCCGGAGGGCTTCGCCGGGCACGCCTACGAACGCACCGGCCCCAACAGTTTCGCCCCTCACCTGGCCAATTTCGACTTCGACTTCCTGCCCATCACCGACGATTTCCATCCGCCGGCGGTGGTTGCGCCGGACCGTTCGGCGCCGTCCCTGCAGCGCACCCAGGCGATGTTCGACTGGTGGGAGCGGTTGTTCGACTATGTCCAAGTCCGGCAAGCAGCGGCGCGACACGGCAAACACCATGTCTGGCTGCTGTTCCGCGAGGCCATGTCCAACGCCCCCGCCAACGCCGCACCGCTGTTGAACCTGATTGGCGCCGAGGCGGCCCTGGCGCCCCTGGAATTGAACTATTACCAGGATCAAGCCAGTTCGGTTTACACCGTTTCCGGCGCCGATCTCACGGACGAGCGGTGGCTTGTGCGCGTTTGGCACGCGCAGTCCTGGCTTGGCGCCTTGCAAGGACATTTCCACGCCCGTCACATCGGCCGGGCGCGGCCGGACCTATGGGTTGCGGCCGATCCGGCCGCGACGGTTCCGGCAAGCGGGATGAAAGAGACCGGCAATGCCAACCTGACGGAGCTGGTCAACGCGATCTGTCTGGCAGACGGCGAGCCGCGCCGTCTGCGCGACCTCAAGCTGGTCAATGACGGCCTGCGCCTGCGCGGCCGTGCCGCGCTGCTGGCCTACCTGTGCGCACAGAACCGCGTGGCGTTGCCGTTCCAGAGCGGCGCCTTTGCGACCGCGCCGGAAGATATCGCCGACGTTCTGCTGCTTGACGTGCAGACCGGGATTTACGAAACCGCCAGCCGGATCGAAGAGGCGATCACCGCGGTGCAGAGTTTCGTCCGCCGTGCCCGACTGTCGCTGGAGCCGACCTGGACAGTGAACCGCGACTTCGCGCGCCTGTGGGACAGCCGGTTTGCCAGCTTCCACGTCTGGGAGCGTGCGAAGCGGCGCGAGCTCTATGCCGAGAACTGGATCGAATGGGAGGAAATCGCCGCAGCGCGCCGGATCGAGGCGTTCCGCTTCCTCGAGAGCGAATTGCGCGGCGCCACGCTGAGCTTGGCCGCGCCGGGCGGCACGGATTGGTGGCTGAGTGACGACGCGCCACTGGATTTCGTGCCGAAACTGCTGCAGCGGCGCGAGCCTTCGGTGCTTCAACCGCTGACTCCGCCGCCGGGTTCGGAGACGCGCGAAGGGCTGGGGACACTCGGCAGCCCCGAGGCCGCGGCCGCTCCCGCCTGGCTCGCGGCCGCACCCGGCCCCGCAGCGGCGGCGTCCCCGCCAGCCGAACCGGCGCCGGATCCCTCACCCGCGTCCGTTGCAGGCGGCGCGGCACAGGCAGCCGCCGTCGCGGCTGGCGCCACACCGTCCCTGCCGCTGTGGATGCAGGCGGCGGCGAAGCTTGGCACGGCGTTCCTGCGCGTCGCCGCCGCCGGCCTGCCACCGGCCGCGTTGCCGTTCGCGCCCCACCCCGGGAATGACCAGGGCCGATGCTGCGGCGAGTGCTCCGACGCCCATCCGGAGCTGATGGACGAGTATTACTTCTGGCTCGTCCCGGCCGAGACCTACACCTACACCGACGACACCGACGGGCAGACGCAAGGGGATGCCAGCTTCACCGGCAGCTACCAGTTCGGCTTTCAGGATTCCTTCTACGACCAGATCCAGCAACAATCGGCGGAATGGAATGACGAGGATCAGGTACCCCAACTGCTGGCAAAATGGCAGCCCGAGCCAGCGGTGCGGCTGGCGTGGTGCCGCGTGCATAACGGCCAGTTCGGTCAGCCGCGCAAATCGGATCTGGTATTGCAGGTGACGGACGCGCCGGCCGCGTCGGACCTTGTCTTCCTCGGCCGCGTCGCGGATTCGTTGTACTTCGCGGTCAGCCATCCGGCGGCCACCCCACCCGGCTATACCGACAAGTCGGAGGCTGGATTTCGCTATGATATCGCGTCGGATAGCGCCGTGGCGCTGCCCGAGGTGTTGCCGGCGCCGGCTGTTTCGGTCACCTATCCGGCCGGCCTGCCCGCCTATCCGTTCTATGCCTATCACGATCCGGGTGCGCCGCTCTTTCCGCGCGATTGGTTTGCCCCGGCCCTGGTGGTGGCCGATGCGATGCGCGTGCACTGCGATTTCGAACTGGCGCTGAAATTGTACGGCCGCGCCTTCAATCCGCTGCACAACGACTGTACCTGGATGGATTGTGCCGAAGTGGAAGGCGGCCCATCGAGCGTCACCGGCGGTACCGACCAACCCGCGCCGGCCGAGTCCGCCGGTGGCCTCCCTGGGCGCGCCGCTGGCGGCGCCTGCTGCGACAGCGCCGGCGTCACCGCGGCGGTGGCACGTCAGCGCGCCCTGACGCTGCGCTTCTGCGAGACGTTGATGGAATGGGGCGACAAGATGATGCGCCACCGCCCGGCGCCCGAGGCCTTCCAGCAGGCACGGCTGCTGTTCGCGACGGCAGCGCGGATCACCGGCCCGCGACCGCACAACGTGATGCTGCAGCCCCCGGTGGCGGCGCAGCCGGTGGAGAGCTTCACGCCGGCCTATGCGCCCCTGAACCCGCGGCTGCTCGACCTCTTTGCACAGGTCGAGGACCGACTGGGAATGCTGGAGGCCTGTCTGGACGCACGCCGGCTGCGCAACGCCGAACGCGACTTTGCCTATTTCGGCGATAGCCCCCTGCGCGAAGGCTGGCGCAGCGCCATGACCTGCGCCGATGAGATGGACTGGTGCCATCGCCTCAGCCCGTACCGCTTCGTCTTCCTGATCCAGAAGGCGACCGAGCTTGCCGGTCGCGTCCGCGAGCAGGGCGCCGCGTTGCTTGCCGCCTACGAAAAGGGCGACGTGGAATACCTTGCTTCGCTGCGCGCCGGACAGGAGCGCGAGTTACTGGCGCTCGGCCTGGCGATCCACCAGGACCAGTGGCGCGACGCCGATTGGCAGGTGCAGGCCCTGCAACAGACCAAGGACGTCAACCAGACCAACCTGATCTACTATACCGGCCTCTATCAGAACGGCCTGCTGAACAACGAAATCCAGAACATCAGCCTTGCCACCAACGCGATGCAGATGCGCACCAGCGCCAACATCACCGAGGCCTTCGGCGAGGCCATGAAGGTCATTCCCGACATCTTCGTCGGCTTCTGCTCGACCGACTCGCAGGTTCCGATTGGAACCAAGCTGGCCGGCGTGTTCGAGACCATCGCCAAGGTGATGCTGACCGTGGCCGACGTGCAGGCGGAGACCGCCGCCATCGACCTCACCGAGGCCGGCTGGCAGCGCCGCTCCGATGACTGGTTCCACCAGACGCAGACCCTGCCGATTGAAATCCAGCAGGTCGAGCTGCAGATCCTTGGCGCGCAGCGACACCGCGATCAGGCGATGCGGGAGCTCAACAACCAGCAGCGCCAGATCGAGAACGCGACCGAGGTTCTGGATTTCCTGCGCGACAAGTTCACTGCGGCCGAGCTTTATCTGTGGCTGCAAAAGGAAACGGCCATTTTGTACCGACAGATGTATGAGCTGGCGCATCGCACCGCGTTGCAGGCACAGCATGCTTTCAACCTGGAGCGCGGCCACACCACACGGCGGTTCCTCCCGGACTGGGCCTGGGATGACCTGCGTGCCGGGTTGTTGGCCGGCGAGCGACTGGAATCGGCGCTGCACCACATGGAGATGGCTTATCTGGACGAGAACGTGCGGGAATACGAGCTGACCAAGCACATCTCGCTGCGCCTGCAATTCCCGATGGCGTTCCTGCGGCTGCGCGCCACCGGGCGCTGCGAAATCGACATTCCCGAGTGGATGTTCGACCTCGACTATCCCGGCCACTACATGCGCCGCATCCGCAACGTGACACTGACCATTCCCTGCGTGACCGGACCCTACACCGGGGTGCATTGCCGGCTCACGCTGATCAGCAATGTCACGCGGATCGATCCGCGCCTGGCGGCACCGGTGCAGAGCTGCTGCTGCCCCAGCAGGCCCTGCAGCTGCGGGAAAGATGAGGCTGCGGGCTACCGGCCGGCTCCGGATGACCCGCGCATTGTCAAGATTTTCGGCGCGCGCGATGCCGTGGCGACCTCGGGCGGGCAGAATGATTCCGGGCTGTTCGAACTGAGCTTCAGCGATTCACGCTATCTGCCATTCGAGTTCATGGGGGCGGTAAGCCGCTGGCGAATCGAGCTGCCGCCCGAAAATAACTATTTTGATCCGGATACGCTGACCGACACCGTGTTGCACCTGAACTACACTGCTCGGGAGGGCGGGGACTTGTTGCGCCGCGCCGCCAGCGCCGCCGCGGTCGGCAGGTTACCGGGAGATGGCTGGTCGTTCTTCGACGTGCGACACGATTTTCCCGATGCCTGGGAGCTGTTTCACCGGCCAGTGGCCCGTGAGGACGGCCGACGGGGCCTGGCCCTCCAACTGCGCCGCAAGTTCTTTCCTTATCTGCCGGGCAACCCGCCGTTGCGTCTGACAAGACTCATGTTGCTGTTCGAGACCGCGATTCTGCCAGAGCGGCCGCCCGAGGCGGCGTCCTGCTGCTGCCCGCAGAGAGAGGCATTCGGCGGGTATACCGTCACGTTCCAAGCCGACGACCAGGGCGGACGGCTGGATTGCCGCGCGGCCGCCGAATGGCCAAGGCTCTACAGCGGGATGATCGACGCCGAGATCCTTCCATTCGGCAGGGGCCACGAGAGCTGCGAGCTGTGCTTCGGCTTCTCCGAGGAGATTGGACAGATCGTCCATGCCTATCTGTTCTGCCGCTACGAGCCGGTGACCGCGTGCGCGAGGGCGTGATGTCGGGGCCCGATCTTTTGGAGGCGCGCCTGACGTTCCACGAACGCGTCTGCCACGAAACCAAACTTGATCAAAAGCTGTTGTCCCTGCGCGGCACCGACGGCTGCTGACGAGGCGCCCCGGCGGTACGTTGCCCCCGGGCGTCTCGAAGGTATGAAAAATAGAGAGTGAAACAGACCTGCAGCGCCTGTCATTCGGTGTAGCGGAAATGGCTGAAATCAGCCCCTTTGGCGACGGAGATAGGCGGGCACGCCTGTCTTGCACAAATTTTCACAGGCCCTGTTCTCAGCCGTCGACGGCTTGGCGCGAAATGGCCAGGCGACGCATCTTGTAGATCAGGGTGGTCCGGGGTATTCCCAACCTTGCCGCCGCGCCCTCCTGGCCGCCCAAGACCCAGCCGGTGGCGTCCAGAACATCCTGGATATGCTTTCGTTCCATCTCGATCAGGGTTTCTCGCGACGGCGGGACCGCCTTGCGCTGGAAGACCGGCGGACTTTCGTTCAGCTCGGCGAATGGGGACAGCAGCTCCGGTCCGGGCGACAGGATGACGGCGCGCTGAATCAAATTCTGCAGCTCGCGCACATTGCCCGGCCAATCGTAACGCAACAATGCGTCCATCACGTCTTCGGGAACGTCGTCGATTTTCCGGTTCATCTTGCGGGCGTATTTGCCGACGAAATAGGTCACCAGCGGCAGAATATCGTCCGGGCGTTCGCGCAAGGGCGGAATATGGATCGGAAAGACATTCAGGCGATAGAACAGGTCGGGCCGGAACACCCCCTCCCGCATCATTTGTTCCAGATTGCGGTTGGTGGCCGAAACCACCCGGACATCGACCTTGATCGAACGGGATCCGCCCAGCCGTTCGAACTCCTGCTCCTGCAGGACGCGAAGAAGCTTTGGCTGCAATTCCAGGGGAATGTCGCCGATCTCGTCCAGGAACAAGGTCCCGCCGTCGGCCATCTCGAAGCGCCCGATCTTCTTTTCGATCGCCCCGGTGAAGGCTCCCTTTTCATGGCCGAACAATTCGCTTTCCAGGAGGCCCGCGGGAATCGCCGCACAGTTGACCTTGACGAAGATGCGGTCGCAACGGCTGCTGCGGCTGTGGATCGCCCGCGCGATCAGTTCCTTTCCGGTCCCGGTTTCGCTTCGGATCAGAACCATGGAATCGGTGGCCGCCACCGTGGCGACGTGGCCCAGGACCTTGCGCAATGCCGGGCTCTCGCCGACGATCTCTTCGAACCGCACACCGGCATGCAGTTCCTTGGTCAGAAACAGGTTCTCCTGGGCCAATCGTTCGCGGGAATTGCTCAGCTGCTGGAACTTGTTGGCATTGGCCAGACCGATGGCAATCTGGCTGCAGACCTGGGTCAGGAACTCAATATCGGCCGCCGCGAACCGGTCGGGCTGCCGGTCGCTCAACTGAAGGATTGCCAGCCGCCGCCCCTCGGCGATGATCGGAAGGTAATACTCGGACCGGATCCCTTCGGCACGTACGATTTTCAGGTAAGGGGCGGCCACGCCGATGGCCCGTCGGGCCATCGCATAGGGTTTGCGGGTACGGAAGGCTATTCCCGCCCCCGATCCCAGCATGTCCACCTCCATGCCCTCCTGGTAATGGCCGCGGCTGGACGGGAAATCCAGTCCGCGCAAGGCAAAATTGACATTGTTGGCGTCCGGGATGGCCAGGCAGACCGCATCGCACTGCATGGCCTCGCGCACACGGGCGGAGACCAGGCGCTGCAATGGCGCCAATTCCAGCCGCGAGACGACGGCGTTGTTCAGTTCCAGCAACAGCTTCAGGCGGTCGCTGCTTTCCCGCAACGCCGCCTCGATCACCTTGCGAGCCGCCAGGTGACGGGTTTGTTGCAGGTTCTGGAAGGCCTCCAACGACAGCTCGCTGGCCAGGACGAACCCCAGGTTGGCAATATCGCGGAACTGCTCCATCGACATGATCGGAACCTCGCGCAACGCCTCGCGAAAGGCCTCCGCATCGGCACCGATCACCCCGGCATAATGGAGCAGTTTGTCCTCGCCGATCAGTTCGTTCTTCACCTGCCCCATCAGCCAGTTGCCGATATGCTTGCCATTGACGCTGATGCTGGCCCCGGCATCCCAGATGCCGCCGGAAAGACAGGTGCGGATGATCGGCCCATCGGGGTTTTGCTGGCCGATCACCGC
>Ga0326727_10014844_pt1 | contig 16863 bp, 6 predicted proteins | sample MB2enrmetagenome_FD_207643 | JGI IMG/M metagenome (GOLD analysis project Ga0326727, IMG submission 207643) | Lab enriched peat soil microbial communities from McLean, Ithaca, NY, United States - MB29MY | ecosystem: Environmental > Terrestrial > Soil > Wetlands > Peat | place: USA: New York...
GCCGAAGGTCTGAGTTTGATTCAAAGCGACGAGGCGCATGGGGACAACCAGCGTGCGTCCCTGAGCGAGTTCGTCTGCCAGAACACGTTTGATGGCGGGAGGAAGAGTGAGGGAATCAAGCGCCGATACCTGCGCGGGGCCCACTGCCTGCAAGGGAATCTTCTGGTCGCTTGTCGCGGCGAAAAGTGGGACGGTATTGAAATCGGCGCGCCCACTCGTGAAGAAACGCTCGAGGGCGGTATCCGCAATGCCTGTCTCGAGGGCCAGTTGGCGAGTTTCTTCGCCCCCCCCGACGAAGCGGAAGGGCGCGTTAATCAGGTCAATGCCTTCCCGGTAGCGCCGCGCACCATCGGGTTTCGACCAGTCGGCCACCATAAATCCGTGGCGCAGGAAAAGCAGCCGTGGCCGCTCGTAATAGCGCAGAACACCAGTGGCGCCTTGATGGCCAAGCGCGAGCTGGCCCAAGTCGCTCGCGAAGGTGAACTTCAAAAGTTCCGGAGGCAGCGCCGGGCCCGCCAAGTCATCCGCGCCGAAGTCCTGGCCCAGGTAAACCTGCCCGCGGGCCTTTTCCTCCATGGACTCTTGCGCCTTCATCGTTTCTAACTGCGTCTGGAATACGCTGAGGACATGCGGCGTGCCTACGGAAATCGTGCCGTCCCATACCTGAATGAGCAACGCGCGTAGGCTGCGGTCATCTTCCATTCCGGCTTGCAATCGGAACGCCCCTTCCTTCCCTTCCAGACGATCCAGGATGACGCGGCGGGAAATCGCGTCCACCAAGTTTGGCCCCTTGCTGGCGAAATCGACGTAGAGCCGCGCCAGCACCTCACCTGTGAGCTTGCCCTTGGGTTGGGGTTTGGGCTTTTGCGGCTTTTCTTCCTCCTCACCACCACCGAGGCCGCCAAGCAGTCCGCCGCCGACTCCTTCCTGACCTCCCATAGAGGGCTTTTCGGCTGCTGAGCTTTCCTCTCCGCCTTCCCGCGGGCGAATCTGAAAGACGTTCCGCTCCGGGCTGTCGTCGCCCACCGCCAGGCTGGCCTGGTACAGGTCCGCGTCCCCGCTCAACGATCCCGGCTCGACGATTAACCGAATGTTCTTCCCCAGCAGATCCGTGGCTTTCATCTCCTTCGATACCAGTTCCTTGCTTGTCACCTGTCCGCCTTTCAAGAATTCGCCCACGATGCGAATGCCGATTCGCTGTACGAGCTCATCCGGCAGGCCGTCAGGTTCGAAGGTGTTTGTCGCATCCGTGAGCTTCTGCCCCATCTGGGCATCAGCAAGACTGGGATCGAGGTCAGTGGCCTGGTCGTTGATCGTCGCCTGAACCCAATAGTGGTCCTGGAGAATAGCCAGTTGGTCCGGCGCCGCATCCCTTCCCACGAGCAGTCCCGCTTTTTGCAGTGAAGACTGGATAAGTTGAGAGCTTTGCCCGATGCCTTGTTGGAAAACCTTGGCCTGCTCGCCACCGCGCTGGCGTACATCCGCAACTGCTTGCTTCTGCTGGTCATTTAAAGCCGGAGAGGGGAGTGTGGCGGGCAGTGACTTCAAGATAAGCTCAATCGCCGTGGGACCGGTTGCGATGCGGCGCAGCAGGGTTTCAATTTGAGTTTGTGGAAGCTTTCCCTGGGCAATCTTCGCAGAAATCCCTTGCTGCTTCAGCAGGTCCGCCAGCAGCAATGAGCGATCCAGGGCGTTCCCACCGTGCGTTAAGAACGTACCAGTCGAACCCTTCATGATTCCCGGATAAGGTTCCAGCGCCACCTGGTCGCGCACGTATTCAAAAGCCGCTTGGGGCGTTGTGAGTGACTGCGCCAGCGCTTCACGGTCAGTGAGGGGCTTGGGGAAAGCATCCAGGAATTCCTGTGCCCGCGTCATCCGGCCTTGCAACTCCGCTACTTGGGCATCATAGGTTTTTTGCTTTTCTTCTGGCGAAAGCTTGCTGACGGCAAGCGCCAAATCCGAGGGCTTGGCCGCCGCGCTTGATCCCAGTGCGCCGAGGTGACCTTGCTTGGCCAAGTACCACAAGATGCCTGCCACCGCTCCAAGTAACACCACCACCACCACTACCACTGCAAGCCAACTCTTCTTCCCTTTGTGAGGTGGCAATGACGCATTGTTCCCCAAGGGAGTCTCGGGAGTTTGATTGGAAGTTCCCATATGCAGTTGTCCTTTCTAGCCAGGCGGACTGCTCTGAAAATGGTTGCGCCGCAGGCGCCTTTTCATGGTTTCTGGGTGCCGCTGGCGGCATGAGCGGCTGCTTTGAAAAGGGTTGGTGGTCACGATAGGTGTTCACTTCCCCTGCTCCAGAGTGTCCCTGGCGACAAAATGCCCAATAGCACGTGGACTTGCCCAGCTTACTCGCCCATTTATTAATCGCGAGTCATGGCAAAGTCCTTTGGAAAAGATTGGAAAAAGATCAATTCCGTTCTAAATAGCACGGGAAAGCATTAAGGAAGTATTAGGGTGGCCGTGTCGGAACCGCCTAAATCGTTCACTCTTGGACCGTTCCAGCTTGACGTGGGGCAGCGTGTGCTGCTGCGGGACTCTTTCTGGGGCGTCGTAGCGGCTTTGGGTGCCGGGGTCTGCGGGGGAAAAGCTCCGCCCAGACTTGCACTCAAGAGCAGGAAGAGGAAACAGGAGGGCGGAACAGCGAGAGTGCGCTTAGTTTCCTCCTACGGAGCGAGGTCAGCCGGAATTTCCGCTTTCAACTTTGCCTGTGCGCAGGATTATGCGCTGGTCGCCAAACCAAGTTAAGGCATTCACAGTGGAGGCGGGGGGAGTCGAACCCCCGTCCGAAGAGCCGAACGGTCAGGAGACTACATGCTTGTCTCGTTCACTTCCTGCATTCGCCGGCGGCCCTAAGGAACGGGCAATAACGAACCGCCAGCTAGCCTCAATTCCGCCGAAGCGGATCTCGCCCAAAATCCCGAGGCACTGAACTTTGAGCCATCCCGCCAATCGACGCCTCGTTCCCTCATGCGGGCCTGAAGGAGGAGACGGCCACCTAATTAATTAGGCAGCATAGGCATACTGCGTGTTGGCAGTTGTCTTTGTCCCACGCCGATCTCGGGTGGTGTGGACCCCCGGCATGCCTCCTAAGCGCAAGGACTCCCGTCGAAACCGTGACGCCCCCGCTCTTCTACTTTAGGATACCCTGCGCCGAAGCCCATGTCAAACTCGCGGCGGTAGTGGGTCAGTTTGCTGTAGCGGCGGTCTCTGACCGCCGGTCCTGAATTCTGAAGGAGTTCCGGCGCTCGGAGAGCGCCGCTACAGCAAACTGTCCCGCTACTTGGGGCTGGTGCAGGCCGACGTCGCAGCGGCGAGTTGACCTCCTCCACCTACAGCGAATGATTATTTATCCTACTGAGCCCCTAAGGCAGAGCTGATAGCTGACGGCTGAGAGCTGAAATCCGTTGCACCGCGAGTTGCTTTGTACCATAATTAACCCGAGATCAACTGATTCTGATTGAGGATGTAGCCCTGCCAGAAGACGTCAATAGTGCATTAGTGATGCAAGTCCGCGAGACGCGGGACCACCTCGGGCGCCAGCTTCGCGCTCAAGCCGAGCAACTGCAACGGCTTGAAGAGGGCTTAAGGCAAACACGCGTCGAGCACGAGCGGCTGGAGGAGGAGCTCTGGGATCGACTGGAGGCGCTAGGCGCCTCCAAATTGTCCTCCCCGCCTACGCCACTCGAGGCCGTGCTCGCGGCGGCACGTAACCTCTTCGCGGCAACTTCTGCCAGGCAGGTGTTCAGCAATCTGACCGAAGAAGCTTGCGGGCTGGGTGTTCGGGCAGCGGCGTTCGAAGTTAGGGGCGAAGCGGCGTGGGCAGCATCGGCACACGGATTTGGACCTCAACTGAGCGAGCAAATCTTGCGGTCGCTGGTGGTACCCCTGAACGTAGATACGCCATTTCGCCAGGTTTTTGAGCGTAGCGAGCCGTTTGCGGGGAATTCCGATGCGTTGAAGCAGAACCCCAACGTCTTGAACCGGCTCAAGCCCGATTCCAATTGCTCAATTCTGCTCTTGCCGATTCGTTCCGCAGGCGCCGTATCCGCAGTCCTTTACGCTGATTCCGGGGCGAGCGGTGGGTCGCTGCCCGAAAACGCTCTTCAGCTTTTGGTCGAACTCGCCGGGGCACAGCTCGATCGTTTGACGGCGAAAGCGGACAGGGCAAGTGCAGGGCAGAGCAAGAGTACTGGCGAGGAAGCGCCGTCCGGGTTGAACCTCAGTCTCCCGGAAGCAGCGACAGATGTCGTCGAGCACACTGAGCAGAATCAAGCAGCAGTCGGCGCCGCACTCGAGTCGGGCCCCGGAACGGGAGCAGACGTTTCGCAACTTAACGACTCGGAGCGCCAAACAAACAGCGATGCGCGCCGGCTGGCGAGACTTTTGGTGTTTGAGATCGAACTCTACAACAAGGCCGAAGTCATCGAGGGCCGCAAGAACAAAGATCTGCACCAACGGCTGAAAGACGATATCGAGCGCAGCCGGCAAACTTTTCGAGAGCGGTTCGGCGCTATTGTGGATGAGCAGTTCGACTATTTCCACGATGAGCTGGTGAGGACACTGGCGGGCAACGATCCGTCCCTCCTCGGCTCGGATTGTCCTTCCGTGTGAGAATCCATTTCAAAATTCTGGCGACTGCCTGCCGGACGCTCCTCGCCGTCCAAGTCCTGGCAGTCGCGCGGGCAGCGGTTGAGCCTGTCCCCGCAGCGCTTCGCGAGTTGGCGGCTCGCGCTGCGAAGCCGGCCGCTTGGCCGGAGCTGCGCCGCTACGCGGAGTCCGAGAAAGCCCCTGGACCGCGCGCTTTGGCATTCTTCGCTCTAGGTTACCGCGAATACGAGGAAGGTGAGTACCGCGAGGCGGCGCATGACCTGCGGGAATCGACAACGCCCCAATTTTCCCTGGCTGACTATGCAACCTATTACTCGGCCTCTGCCGCTTTCAAAGCCAACGATCCCGGCCTGGCGGCTGAGACCATTCGGGAGTTCTCGACCAGCTTTCCCGAGAGCCCTTTGCGCCTCCAGGCCCTGGAGTTGCTGGCCCAGGCCCTGATGGGTTCCGAGAAGCCTCAGGAGGCAATCCAGGTCCTTACGGCAGAACCCAGCGTTCGGCAACATCCGGAGCCTTTCCTCCTCTTGGCCCAGGCCTACGAGCAGTCTGGCGACCGCCTCCAGGCCGCGCGCGCATTCCAGGATGTCTATTATGCTTTTCCTGCGTTCCCTCAGGCTCAGGAGGCGGGCCAGGCTCTTGAACGTCTCCATTCCGCCCTGGGGTCCAATTTTCCTCAAGCCACGGAGGAAATAGAAACCGCCCGGCTCGAGTTGCTCTTCAAAGCATCTTTATTTACGGAGGCCCTTAAGGGCTATGAAGAGCTGCGCGCGTCCCAGCCATCCAGCGCCCATGCGGGTGAATGGCAGTTAGGCAGGGCGCGCTGCCTGCTCCGCTTGCGGCGCGACGCCGAGGCGGTCGCAATTCTCTCCGCCAACTTCGCCACCCCCGCCTGGAACGCGGAGCGCCTTGCCCTGATGGTCGAGGCTTACGTGCGCGGGGATGACCCGAGCTCCACGCTTGCGGCTCTTGCGCAGATTCAGGCTATCGACGCGCATTCAACGTCCTACGAGTCGGCGCTTTATTCTGCCGGGGGCCTCTTCTTCAGGCTGGGCGACTGGCAAAGCGCCGGCCGCCAGTACCAGACTCTGGTGGAGTCTTTCCCGCAAGGAAGCCACGCCCAGGATGCGGGGTGGCGGCTGATCTGGTGTTACTACCTGGCAGGACAGCACGACCAGGCCCGGCGAGCCTTTCAGGCCTATATCGTCCAATACCCCCGCTCGAGTCACACCCCGGCGGCGCTTTACTGGCTGGGGAGGTTGCAGGAAGAGCAAGGCGAGGGCGGCGATGCTCAAGCGCTCTACTCGCTCCTCCAGAATCGCTTTGCGCACGGCTTTTATTCGGAGCAGGCCAGCTTGCGGGAGCGCATACTCCCTGCCGGACGCCCCGCTGGAATGCCCGCGCCAACTTCAATTGCTTGGCAGGTGGCGCAAGCGATTCCTCCGCGTAACTCCCCGTCCATCCCGTCCTGCTCATCTTACGAACCCACCGAGGTGTTGCAGCCGGCGCTCGATCTTAGAGCTCTGAGCTTGGACGGCCTGGCCGAGGAGTATCTTCGGGTGTCCCTGGAAGCGCGGCCGCAGCAGCCGCAACTGCGTTTTTACCTCAGCAGGCTTGAAGCAGGTCGCGGCGATGTCGGCGCCGGGCTCTTCGACGCCGGCAAGATCGTGCCTGACTACCCCTCTTACCAATTCTCGGAACTGCCCAAAGAAATGTGGGACCTGCTGTTTCCGCAAACCTACTGGAGGCTGGTGCAACGTCAGTCGCGCGCGAACGGGCTTGACCCGTATCTGGTGATGGGCTTGATACGCCAGGAGTCAGCCTTTAATGCTCATGCCACATCATCCGCCAACGCTCACGGCCTGATGCAAATCCTGCCTACAACTGCCAGCCGCAGCAAACGCGCCTCCAGGATTCGCTACGCCGGCGAGCGCCTCTATAACCCCACCTATAACATCCGGTTTGGTTGTGCCTATTTGAGAAGTCTATTGAAAGACTTCGGCGGCAAGCCGGAACTGGCCCTGGCAGCATACAACGCGGGAGACTTCCGCGTCAGGGACTGGACGAAAAGTAATTCCTTCCGCGATTCTTCGGAATTTCTCGAGGCTATCCCCATTCACGCCACCCGCGCCTACGTGGAGGCGGTCCTGCGCGACGCCGCGATTTATCGGCAGTTATTGACGGGAACCGCGAAATTTGCAATGTGCGGGAAATGAGTTGAGTTGAATTGGTGTTCCTCTCCCTTGGGGGGCTGAATTGACCGCCCTCTCCCTTGGGGAGTTGAATCGACTGCCCTCTCGTTGAATTGATTGCCTTCTCCCTTGGGGGGTTGAATTGACTGCCCTCTCGTTGAATTGATTGCCTTCTCCCTTGGGGGGTTGAATTGACTGCCCTCTCGTTGAATTGATTGCCTTCTCCCTTGGGGGGTTGAATTGACTGCCCTCTCGTTGAATTGATTGCCTTCTCCCTTGGGGGGTTGAATTGACTGCCCTCTCGTTGAATTGATTGCCCTCTCGTTGAATTGATTGCCCTCTCGTTGAGTTGACTGCCCTCTCCCTTGGGGAGAGGGTGTCCCGCTGCCGGCGCTTTCACCAGCCGGAGCGGGACGGGTGAGGGGTCTCTTGCACGAGTCAACAGAGCAAGTCAAAAGTCAAAACGCAAAAGGCAAAAGTAGCGATCGCGCGTACCTTTGACTTTTGGCATTTGCGATTTGCCATTTGACTTGTTCTTCCGCTTTGCGGACCTTTACCTTCAGCCTCCGGTCGCGCAACGAGGACGATGTGGCGTTTTGAGCTGCGGTTGGGTTGCGCCGCAAGGGGCAGGCCGCACGGGCACGGGGGGACTATAGCGGATGCGAAGCTTTAGCCGGACAAGGTGGTTCGGGAACGGAAGCAACCCCTCACCCGTCCGGCGACGGCTGGAGAAAGCGCCGTCGCCGGACACCCTCTCCCCAAGGGAGAGGGCTATGATTTCGACTTCGCCCCCGGTGTCCAGCCAAAGATATGGAGAACGCTCAGCCCATGGGGAGAGCGTGGCGCGCTCCGGCGCTTTCATCAGCCGGAGCGTGACGGGTGAGGGGGCACTTCTTAGAACGACACCGGTATCTCGAACCGCGGCGCTGACCCAGACACCAGGTAGTTCACCAACTCATCCAGCAAATCTGTGGCATAAGGGTCGGTTCCGTAGGTAGTGTCCAGCGAGAACGTACAGATCAGCAGGGTACCTTTTCCGCATTTGGCCTGCACCAGCACGCCTACGTTCGAGTGAATCCAGCCGAAGAACATTCCCGCCAGCACATCGCTGAAGTCCTTTGGCGCAATGCCTTGCACGACAGCGGGGATGGTGAGGCCCTGGACCTCGAATCCGGGCATGGTGTCAAATCCAATCGCAGCGAAAGGCGGATGGGGATTGTGGACCCAGAGGAAATCTGAAATCCAGTTTCCCTCGTAAATGCTGCCCGCCCGAGGGACGATCTCAATGCCCGGCGCCAGGGTCATGTGCTCGCTCGAGAGCAGGATCACTCGAGCCCCAGCTTGCAGCTTCTTCTTGACCTCCGTGTCGAAGGTTGACGCAATCAGGACGGGCATTGCCTCAGATCCGGACGCCGGAAGGTAGCTGTGAACCCGCATGGCATTGACTAGCCGCCGCAGCTTGCCCGTTGGGTCATAGAACGTAACCGGAGGAGGCAGCTCGAGTTGTTGATCCGGGTAGACGTAAAACGCCAGGGAATTCTCCGCCAGGCTTTTGCCCTCCCCAAGCATCTCCAACTTAAGTTCTCTCTTTCGGGGGGCGGGAGCGGAAGGAGCCGCAAACTCGATCTTGGCGCTCGGCCCAACCGAGGCTGCCGGGAGGCTGGGGAGCAGGAGCGTTCCCTCCAGTGTCGTCCCCTCCACTTTCCAGGTGATTCTGCCGTCGTCCAGAGGTTCCGGGCCGTAGTGCGAGGGCGAGACCACCACCGTCACTGTCTCGTTGGGAGCGTAGTTCCGCTTCTCGGCTCGGATGGCCAGCATATCGTCCTGCTGGAGCTTGCCCAGGGCGCCGGCGAAAACCTTGGGGTTCCGCCACATGTCCAGCAAGCCATTCGACTCCCAATTCAGGTCCGTAAACTCGGTGATGACGTAGCCTTGGATTTCCGGATGCGACCGGATGGACTCGATCTCGTATTTCAGGGAATTGTACTCGTGCCACTCCGAAGCGTCCGTCAGGGCGTCCAGGGCAGGGAAGAGGGCAGGGTAATGGTAGTCAGCATACCTTTGCTCGATCCCTTCCGGCTTCGTAACCTCGGTGTCGCCACCGTGCCTGGAGAACCACCAGGGCTTGTTGCGGGGAATGCGAGGCAATCCCCAGTTGCCGAATTCGGAGAGCAGCAGCGGCTCGTCACCCTTGGGAGCGGCGTCGCCGTATGGGCTGAAGAGCCAACTCGGGCGCTGGGCCAGATCGGCTACAAAGTGGTCGAAGTCTTCGGCGCGGTCGGGGATGGCGGAATAGGTGTGATAGTCCGCAATATCTGTGGCAACATGATAGTTGTCATAACACGCGCTGTTATCATCCACAAGCCAACCAGGGACGATCTTCTTTGCTTGTTCGTAAGTTTGCTTCAGCCATTCTCGGTCCTCAGCCTCCTTGAGGTTGATTCCCCAGCTCTCGTTGATGAGGCTGAGGATGACCAGGCAGGGATGATTCCAGTCGCGCTCCACCAAGCCCTCGAGCGTCTCGATTGCGCGGCGTTTGGAGTTGTCCGTGAGCTTGTCCCAGTTGGGGATCTCGTACCAGATCAGAATCCCGATTTCGTCCGCGGCTTCGAGATAACGCGGGTCCGGCGCCTTGATGTGGCAGCGAAGCAGATTCAGCCCTAAGGCGCGAGCCTTTCGCATCTCGTCCTTGATGTAGTCGAGCGAAGGAGGAGTGTAGATGGTGTCGGGATAAAAATCCTGGTCAAGCGCCCCGCGCAAATAAATGGGCTGGCCGTTGAGATAGAACTTCCCGTTCCGCGTCTCGAAGGTGCGAAACCCGAAGGCGAAGTCTCCGGAGTCGCCGGAACTGAGGCTGGCGCGAAGCGTGTAAAGCGCCGGATCGGCAGGGCTCCACAGCCTCGGGTTGGCGAGGTTTCCCGTGAATTCGGCGTTCGATTCGGGATCGTTCAGCCCTCGGGAATCTTGCCAGACAACCTTGCCGGTCCAGTCTCGGATTTCTACATTGACGTTAGTGGGGCCGCCGGTCGGCGCCGGCGAGGCCCCTTTCACCACGGGTACGCTGATTTTGAAGCTTCCATTCGCGGCCGCCAGGATGTGGACGGCGCCCAGGCGAACGCGCGGCCGAATCTGGATTTCCACGCTCTGCCAGATGCCGCTGGTTTGCACGTACCAACTCTGTTTGCCGTGGGGAATCTCCGCGTAGTTGATTCCTTCCACGATGCTGGGATTCGCCCCCGGGTCCACCACCCGCACCGCAATCTGGTTGGCGCCTGCCCGCAGCAGGGAGGTGATGTCGAACTCGAAGGGAATGTAACCCCCTTCGTGCCTCCCAACCTTCTGTCCGTTGACGTAAACCTCCGCAAGATAATCGACCGCCCCAAAGCGCAACAATGCGACTTGCCCCGCCGGAGGTGATGGCACGTCCACATCGCGCCAATACCAGGCTACCCCGGCGTAGTCACGCAGATCGGCGAACTGGGACTGCCACGACGATGGCACGCGCGTCGGGCGCACAAATTTCGCCGTCGAGAGTTGTTGCACTTTCAAGGCCCCGCTGGCATCGGCCAGGAAATGCCAATCGCCGTCCAGCGACTGCGTGGCGCAGCGGGCCGGAGCGCACAGAGAGTAGGAGCAAAGGAGCGACAAGGTGCAGAAGTATCGAATCATTATGTTCGCCCGCCTGGGGGAAATTGTTAGTCTAAGCTGGCAGCGACTTGGAATGCAACTTGCCGAATGCTTCCCACCCCAGATTTCCTGGTAACGCACCCTCGTTGTAGGGGCAACCCTTGTGGTTGCCCCAGGGCGGCCACAAGGGCCGCCCCTACAGGGTACCGGTTGACTCCATCCTGAAGGCGCGCACCTGGCCGCCGGATGGCGCGCTGGCGCCTGAAGTGTGGAATTGCGGTTGCGCACGAGCCGTGGGTGTATACTGCTGGGGTTTGCTGCCGGGAAGCATTAAACAGGGTTTAGATGTCCAGGTACAGAAAGACGGGAAACTCGCGAGTTCGGAGGGTTCGATGGGAACTCAGAAATCTTCCTTTACGGGCTACCTAAGGGTTTGGCTCTGCTTCTCATTGCTGTGGGTAGGATTGGCGTCGGGCAACGCATCGGCGCAGTCAGCAGAGGTGTGCGGCCCCGCGCTGGCCGTCAAGGCGGCCCTCGACCAGTTGCCGCAGCAGACCCCGGCACTGACGGATTGGCAGTTTCACGAGCAAACCGCCGCCGCCCTTCAAGCCTTGCTGCGCCAGTACCCCGAAAATGTCTTCGTCCAGCGGGCGTACATCGACTCGATGAGCGGCAGGTCCGACAAGGACAAGGTGATTGCCGAGTACAAGGCGCGCTACGAGCGGAATCCCGACAACCCGCAGTCGGCGTACCTTTACGGCTTGACGCTGGTGGGACGCCAATCGCCGGAGGCCATCAAGCTGTTCAGCGCGGCTCTCAAGGAAGACCCGAAATTCCCTTGGCCGCATCTTCAGCTTGTGACCATCTACAACTCATCGGTATTTTTGAATAAAGAGCAAAGTGCCGCACACCTCAGGGCCTTCCTCGACGCTTGCCCTGCCGCGCTGGACGGTTACGAGGCGCTAACCCGCATGGACGACAAGGACCTTCTGCGCCCCTACGCCGCCCCGTTGCGCACCCTGCTCGCGAGCCGCAGCGACCCCCAGGCCGTGGGCGCCTACCGGACGCTTTGGTCGCTCGAGTTCAAGGCGCATCCGGCGTCTGAATATGACGCGCTGCGCCGGCAGGTGGGCCAGGACATCGAACGCCTCCGCCAGCTTAAACTCGAGGACAAGCGCCAGTGGTACGAGGCGCTCGAGGACGGTTACAAGCTGGTGAACGATCAGAAGCAGTCCGACTGGGCGCAGGAGCAGGCCGAGACGCGTTTCCCACAACCCTGGGAGCTGGCTGCCATGACGAAATGGGAAAAAGACCACCACTGGCCGAGCGACGATGCGATGCCGGCCGTGAAACAGGCCTTTTACCATGACCTGTTGCGGGAGAGCGCCCAGTGGATCAAGCAGCGTCCCAACTCTTTCAATATGTGGTATTACCGGCTCGACGCCATCGAAGCGCTTGAAGATGTGCCCGCGGCTGACGTGAAGTCGGGGGTCGACCAGGCGCTCAAAGTTGCCATGAGCAACGCCGGGCCCGACGGCCCGGACTCCAATGTTTACTCCGAGTTGGTCGAGGTCCTCTCCCAGAAGCATCTGGAGCCGGAGCGTGAGGTGGAGTGGGCGCAGAAAGGGCTCGCGCAATATCAACTCGAGTCCAAGACGCCGCCCTACGATCTCATCGACAAGGAAAGCCTCGACAACCTCAAATACAATCAGGATTACTCACGCATTCAGATGCTGGAATTTGAGGTGGATGGCTACCTGCAATTGAAGCAGGCGGACAAGGCCCAGCTCGCGCTGACGCAGATGGACGAGTGGCTCCAGGATCTCAAGTCGCAGGTGGGTGACATTCAGCGCCACAAGAAATCCTATGCCCGCAGGCTCTCGGCCTATTGGGGGCAGATGGCGCGCGAAGCGGAACTCCGCGGGCGCAAGCTCGATGCGATGGGGTTCTACGAGAACGCGCTGCTCACCCGGCTCGACGCCGAGCAGAAAGCCGAGACCGGAAAGAAGGATGAGCTCGCAGACAGTGCGCACCAACTCTGGGCCAACCTCGGCGGCACGGACGAAGGCTGGCGGCTGTGGTACGGCCGCCGCGCCGACGCCTTGGCCAATCAATCCGGCTTGACGTGGGAGGATGCCAACCTACCCCTGCCGTCCTTTGAACTCGCGGACCTCAGCGGCAAGACTTGGAACGCGGCCGCGCTGAAAGGCAAGGTGACGTTCCTGAACTTCTGGGCGTCCTGGTGAGGGTCATGCCGCGAGGAGTTGCCTCGCTTACAAAAACTCATCGACCAATACAAGAATCGCACCGACGTTCAGTTCATCTCATTTAACGCTGACGAGAACCCGGGGCTCGTCGCGCCCTTCATGAAGGAGCATCAGCTCGCGTTCACTGTCATTCCGGCGTCCAATTATGTGTGGCAGACGCTCAAGGTATATGGAATCCCGTCGAATTGGATTGTCGACGCGGAGGGCGTCGTGCGCCTGAAAGGCCTCGGTTACGATGCGACGGAGAAGTGGGTGACCGGCATGAAGGACGCCGTCGCGAAAGTTCAGTCAGCCGCGCCCTCCTCCAGCCCTCCGGCAAAGTAAGCTTTGCCGAGCCTATAATCGCCGCTAGCAAACCCGAGGGCGGAGGTAGACTTCCATGAAAAGGCATATCCTGACCACGCTGGCGTTGCTTTTGCTCCTCGCCATGTTCGCCTGGGCCACTGATACTGGGACTATCTCCGGCGTGATCACCGACCCAAGCGGAGCGGTCATTCCGGAAGTGACGGTAAGAGCCGTCAACATTTCGACGGGAGTTTGCCGCACCGCCACGACCAACACGCAAGGGTTTTACGCGTTTCCCGACCTGCCGGTGGGGACTTACGACATCAGTTTTCACAAGCTTGGCTTCACTGAGGTTCGGAAGACCGGCGTGGTGATCGATGTGAACGCAGCCCGGCGCGTGGATGCCGCCTTGCCAATCGGTACCGTTACGCAAGAGGTCACGGTTTCCAGCAACCCCGTACAAGTGGAAACCACGCGCACCGAGATGGGAGAAGTCATCACCGGCAACCACATGGTCGCCATGCCGCTCGACGGCCGCAGCTACACCGACCTGATGTCGCTGCAGCCCGGCGTGGTGCCGGTTTCAACTGGAGAGTACAGCACCCAGTCGCCTTCCGGAGAGCTGAACCCGGGTAATCTGTCGGTCAGTGGGCAGCGCGAGGACGCCAATGGCTTCATGGTGAACGGGGGCAACGTCGAAGAGGGCGGTGGGAACGGAGCCGCTGTCATTCCCGATCTCGACTCGATCGCCGAGTTCCGAATTCAGACAGACAACTTCGATGCCGAGTACGGAAACTATAGCGGCGGGCTGGTCAACGTGGTTACGAAGTCTGGCACGAATCAATTCCACGGCGACCTCTTCGAGTTTCTGCGCAATCCCAACCTGGATGCTCGCAACTTTTATTCCTACGACCAGACCAACCCCGTCACGGGCGCGGAGATTCCAGGCTCGGCGCGCGCGGTGCTGCATCGCAACCAGTTCGGAGGAACGCTCGGCGGCCCCATAATTCGCGACAAGGTTTTCTTTTTCGGCGACTATCAGGGAACGCGCCAGGTCGAGGGCCAACCAAACCTTGTCCTGGTTCCCTCGGGCGCCGACCGCACCGGCAGCTTGTCCGACATGAGCGGCGAACTCACCGGGACCGTCTCCGGTCCCTACTGGGCCAACACGCTCAATTCCGAGCTCGGTTACCCGGCCGGGACCGTGAGCGTCGGCGAGCCTTACTACGCACCCGGCTGCACGAATTCCTCCCAATGCGTCTTCCCCAACGCGGTCATCCCAAAGTCCGCAATATCCGCTCCCGCTCAGGCTCTGCTCAGTGGAGGGTACATTCCTCCCGCCAATGCGGGCGCATTCTACGCGAGCTCGGCTTATAAGAGCACTCTGCGCGATGACAAATGGAGCTCCCGCCTCGATGCAAATTCCCGCTGGGGCATGCTTTCCGCCTACTACTTCTTCGACGACTATTACACGGTGAACCCTTACGGAGGCGGCAATCTGCCGGGGTTTTCCAGCGCCGTCCCGGGGCGGGCGCAACAGATCAACCTAAGTGATACGAAATCCATCGGACCCACCACGGTCAATGAGCTGCGCTTGAACTTTACGCGATACGCCTTCTGGACCGGAGAGGCCATAGGCGGGGTAGGACCCAGCCTCACTTCCTTCGGCATCACTGGGGTTTATGCTGCCGATCCGGCCCATGAGGGCGTCCCCAACGTGTGCACGAACGAGTGGTGCCTCGGTGTTTACCCTTGGGCCGAAAAGCAGGCCAACAACACCTATCAGGTGATTGACAATTTCTCCAAGGTCCTGGGCACGCATACCTTGAGGTTCGGGGGCGAATTCCATTCCGCCGAGATCAATTTGTTTGACCATGGCGCGGGCAACGGCACTTGGAGTTTCACGGGGGGAGAGACCGGGTCAGATTTCGCCGACTTTCTCCTTGGCGCTGTGAACACCTACAACCAGGGACAACAATTGCCCGAATACACGCGCACCCGGTACTACGCTTTGTACGCGCAGGACAGTTGGCTGGCCCGGCCCAAACTGACCCTCAATTACGGCCTCCGCTGGGAGGTCAGCACACCCTGGTTCGAGGAACACAACCAACTCGAGACCATGGTTTACGGCGTGCAATCCCTGGCTTTTCCGGGCGCGCCCACCGGCTGGGTCGTTCCCACCGATCCCACCGTCCCGCACACAGTTTCCCCCGTCCGCTACAACAATTTCGGGCCCAGAATCGGGCTGGCCTACTCGCCCAAGGCGGAGGGAGGAATCTCCCGAAAGCTCTTCGGCGGCCCCGGTAAGTCCAGCTTCCGCACCAGCTTCGGCATGTTCTACACAGCCTTCGAGGACGCCACGAGTTTCAATACGGTCGGGGACGCTCCCTTCGGTTACTACTACGTGAATCCCGAGGAGACGCTTTTTGCGAATCCGTTTATCAATCTGCCCGATGGCGGCGTGCACAGTCAGCCGTTCCCCGCGCCAATTCCTCCTCTCAACGTCTCGCCGTCACATCCCGATCCTAATATCAATTGGTCCGTGCTCGAGCCCATCGGCAGCTCGCCCGGCTTCAACCATACCAACCGGGTGCCTTACGCGGAGCACTACATGTTCTCTTTCGAACGCCAGGTTAATGCGGATACCATGTTCAGCCTGAGCTACGTCGGAACTCAGGCGCATCGCCTGCTGGCCGACCAGGAAGCCAATCCCGGCAACCCCGCGCTCTGCGCCAGCGTGAGCCTGCCCAGCGAAGTTATGCCCGGCACGCTGACCTGCGGCCCATTCAACGAGAATGGCGTGTTCTATCCCGTTGGCGGTGGCGTCATCAATAGCACCCGCGGGCCGTTTGGACCGAATTTCAGCAGCGATGGCTTGTTTTCAACCATGGCCAATTCCAACTACAACGCCTTCGAGGCGAGCCTTCGGCATACGAGTGGCCGGGCGCAATTCCTGGTTGGCTATACGTACAGCAAAGCGATGGACAATTCCTCGAGTTGGGGGCCTGGCTCCGGCGTCGCCGGCGTCGAGATCATTAACCCCGTCAATCCGAAGCTCGGCAAATCGCTCTCCGCATTTGACTTGACGCATAATTTCGTGGCTAGTTTCGTTTATGAGCTTCCCTTCGATAAGTTCCTCCACCCCAATCGCGCTACACAGGGCTGGAGACTGACCGGCATCACGCACTTTGCCACCGGCCTTCCGGTGTTCATTACCGAGCAGGATGACCAGTCGACGCTGGGGAGCGGTTCCACCGGTCCGACAGGCAGCGACTCGGATACGCCCAACTTCACCCCCGGCCCCATTCAGCGCATCGACGCCCGCAACCAGAACCTGAATGACTTGACGAACCCCTACCTCGCGAACTCGGCATCGCTTTTCTATCTCGAAGGCTGCCCTGCGGGTTCCGGGCCCACCGGATCGAGCGGATCTGGATGCACCAACAGAATTGTGGGGCAGATTGGGACGGCCAACCGGCGATTCTTTCACGGGCCGGGACTTAATAATTGGGACATCGGTCTTCTGAAAGACCTCAAACTGACCGAGTCGAAGCTGCTCGAGTTTCGGGCCGAGTTCTTCAGCGTTTTCAACCACGCTCAGTTCGGGAACCCGGACGGCAACATCAACGATTCCGTCTTTGGTTTTGTCACCGGCTCCGGCGGCGAGCGCGTGGGACAGGTGGCGCTGAAGTTTTATTTCTGACCGGTTCCCGAGACACTTGATGACGTCAGCATTGCGGCAATTCATTGAGTCAAGCGGCAATCCTGCGTGAATATCGTCGGCGGGATTTCCGCGCCAAGTAAAATGTGCGACAGCCGGGGTGTACTTTAGGATCGCCGGTAAAGAAGTGCGTCGCGTCAAATGCGCTGATCCGGTC
>Ga0326727_10014845_pt1 | contig 16863 bp, 13 predicted proteins | sample MB2enrmetagenome_FD_207643 | JGI IMG/M metagenome (GOLD analysis project Ga0326727, IMG submission 207643) | Lab enriched peat soil microbial communities from McLean, Ithaca, NY, United States - MB29MY | ecosystem: Environmental > Terrestrial > Soil > Wetlands > Peat | place: USA: New York...
GTGAAGCAGATGGCGCCCAACCCCATCATCTTCGCGATGGCCAACCCCGATCCCGAAATCGACTACTATGCCGCCCTCGAGGCGCGCCCCGATGCCATCGTCGCCACCGGCCGTTCCGATTTCCCCAACCAGGTGAACAACGTCCTCGGATTCCCGTTCATCTTCCGCGGAGCGCTGGATGTCCGCGCCACCACCATTAACGAGGAGATGAAACTGGCCGCTACCCGCGCGCTCGCCTCCCTCGCCAAAGAAGATGTGCCCGATTCCGTGCTGCGCGCCTACTCCGTGGATCGCATCGAGTTCGGCCGCGAGTACATCATCCCCAAACCGTTCGATCCACGCGTGCTCATTTGGGAAGCTTCCGCGGTGGCGCAAGCCGCCATGGAGAGCGGCGTTGCCCAGACCCCGGTCGACCTCGAGCAGTATCGCGAGACGCTGGAGCGGAGGCTCGGCACCGCCCACGGCGTCATGCGCGGCATGATTCACAAAGCGCAGCGCGCGCCCAAACGGATCGTCTTTACAGAAGGCGAAGAGGGCAAGATCCTCCGCGCCGCCCATATTCTGATCGACGAAAAGATCGCCGTTCCGATTCTCCTGGGCAACCAGGAGCGCATTCGCGCCAAGGCGGAAGAACTGCACCTGCCCATAGAGGGTATCGAGGTGGTCGACCCGCAGAAATCCCCGCGGCGCGAGGTATTCACAGAGGAGTTCTTCAGCCTGCGGCAGCGTAAGGGTGTCACCCGCACCGAGGCGGCGCAAATCGTCCTCAACCCCGTCACCTTCGGCAGCCTGATGGTGCGGTTGGGCGACGCCGATGCGCTCATCGGCGGGCTCACCACGCACTATCCCGACACCATCCGCCCGGCCCTGCAGGTCATCGACGTGCGGCCGGAACTGCGCCGTGTGGCCGGGGACTATGTGCTGATCACTGCCAAGAGCGACATCTTCTTCCTGGCCGATGCCACCGTCAATATCGATCCCGACGCCGAAGACCTGGCCGAAATCGCCATCATGGCCGCCGAAAAGGCCCGCCGCTTCGGTCAGGAACCGCGGGTGGCGATGCTCTCGTTTTCGAATTTCGGCAGCACCAACCATCCTCTGGCCCTCAAAGTTCGTAAGGCCGTGGAACTGGTCCGCCGCCGCGCCCCGCTGCTGATGATCGACGGCGAAATGCAGGCCGATACCGCGGTGGTGCCGCAGATCCTGGAGGAAACCTACCCCTTCAGCACCCTCAAGGGCGGCGCCAACGTGCTGGTGTTTCCCAATCTGGAGTCGGGAAACATCGCTTACAAACTGCTGCATCGCATCGGCGGCGCGGAATTGATCGGTCCGCTGCTGGCCGGCCTGTCGAAGCCCGTCCATGTGCTCCAGCGCGGCTCCGAAGTGAACGACATCGTGCATGTGGCGGCGATGGCGGTTGTGGACGCGCAGGAAGTGGGCCGGCCCTATCAATCGTTGGTGGGCACGACGGCGTGAGGCTTCCGGCACAGTCGCAAAGAATATCCACCGCGGAGACGCTGAGACGCTGAGAAAACGAAAGTCAAAGTCAAGACCGGAGAGCGCCGAGGTGGCGGAGGACGCTGAGGGGTGGGCTGTCACGGCGAGGGCGTCGGCGTAGGAACCGTGCTTTTTAGGGAAATGGTTGCGGCGTGCGGCGATTGCGCGCATTACTAGGGCAGAAGGTGCGGAGCCAAGCGCCGCGACGATTCTTGCGAACCGAAGTTCCTAGGACGCCGAGGCCCAAGAACCTTGCTCCCCCATGGCCTCCGCCACCTTTGTGCCCTCAGGATTTGCCTTTGACGCGGTTTTTCTCGGTGTCTCCGTGCCTCCGTGGTGAACCGATGCCTAAGCCCCTTTCGGGTAACACCCCAACACCCGCAAAAAGTCGGCCAGTTCCCGCAGATGATGGAGAGCATTCTGCGCGTTGGGAGTGTCCACGCGGCCCAGGAAGTCCACATAGAAGAGGTATTCCCACGGCTTGCCGCGGAGCGGCCGGGATTCGATTTTGGTCAGACTCAGGTCCCGCAGCGCGAATGCGCTGAGAGCCCGGAACAGCGCCCCTGGGACATTGCGTGTGCTGAAAACCAGCGACGTCTTCCAATGCGTGTGCGCCGCCGCCGGAGTGGCGTGGCGCCGCGCATATTGCTCCGTCCGCAAGAGGAAAAACCGCGTAAAATTCCGCCGGTCGCTCTCGATCGACCGGCGCAGGATCCGCGCCCCGTAAATTTCCGCCGCTACCGAGGAGGCGATGGCCGCGGCGTCTTCTAATTCCTCTTCCACGATCATTTTCACGCTGCCGGCCGTGTCATAAAAAGGAATTCGCTCGATCTGCGGATTCTTCGCAAAGAAATCCAGACACTGATTGAGAGCCACCGGATGAGAAAATACGCGCTTAATCCGGGAAAATGCCACTCCTTTTCTAACAATCAGGTTGTGAACGATGCGCAACTTGGTCTCCGCCACGATGGGCAATTCAAAATTCACCAGGTGGTCATAATTCTCATGGACCGAGCCGGCGAGGGTGTTTTCGATCGGCACCACGGCGCCGCTCACCGCCCCCGACTTCAGCCCGCGGAAGACATCTTCGAACCGTTCACACGGCAAAACGGCCGTCTTCGGACCTACCAGCTTGCGCGCCGCCTCTTCGCTGAAGGCTCCCCGGGCTCCCTGAAAGGCAATCGCGGAGTTCTTCATTTCGGCGCCCCTTGCCATCGCCGTACTGCCGGATCGGGCAAGCCCAGCAGGTCTAAAACCCTATCCACGCTGTGGTCTACAATGTCCATTACCGTTTCCGGATGGTGATAAAACGCCGGAATCGGCGGTGCGATGATTGCCCCCATTTCAGCCAGCGCCGTCATACTGCGCAAATGGCCTAAATGAAACGGGCTCTCCCGGACCAATAAAATTAACCGGCGCCTTTCCTTGAGAATTACGTCCGCTGCCCGCACCAGGAGATTCGAACTGATTCCGCCGGCGATGGCCGACATGGTATGAATCGAGCACGGTGCCACCACCATGGCATCGATGGCGCTCGATCCGCTCGCCAAGCGCGAGCCGATGTCTTCCAGGGGATGCCAGAAGTGCGCCAACCGGCGTGCATCGGCGGCCAGCTTGCCGGTTTCCAGGAACAGAGTCTTTTCGCCCGATTTCGACAGAATCAGGTGAGTTTCGACGTCCGTCCTGCCAGCCAGCCGCTCCAGCAGACGTACGCCGTAGATGGCGCCGCTCGCCCCCGAAATTCCCACGATCACTCGCAACCGATTTCTCCGCTTTTCGCGCCTTGTTCCGCTTTCGGAACAGAATCTGCATTTTTTGCTTGCCGGGACCCCGCCCGCGGGCTATAATTCCGTTCGGCTTCGACGATCCTGAAGCGAGGAACGCCGTGCCGCACAGCGAGGATGATAGCATGGAGCGCCCCGGTGAGAAGCTCAGGCATGCCCGCGAGCGGTTGCAGATGACCTACCGCGATGTGGTGGAAGCGAGTCAGAAAATCGCCCGGCGCCGCAACAGCGAGGAATTCGCGGTGGCGCTCAGCCGCTTGGCCGACATCGAGAATAAAGGAACGCTGCCCACCATATATCGTCTTTATACGCTTTGCGCCATATACCGCCTCGACTGGCAGGAAGTGCTCCGTTGGTACGGCGTTCCCCTGGAATTGCTGCCCTCCGATGGGCTCCAAATCGGTCAGGAACAGACCCATGCCCTGCAGTTTACGCCCGACGCAGTGGCGGCTGTTCCCCCGGGACTCGATCGCGAAATCGACCTGAATAAAACCACATTACTGAATCATTTGATCGGCCGCTGGGGGAAAATGCCCCTGACTTTCCTGGCCGGCATCGAGCAGCGCCACCTTCATTACGGGCTGATCGGCCTTTCAGATTGGTCGATGTATCCGATTCTTCATCCGGGTTCGCTGATCCTGATCGACCAAAACCGCCGAAAAATAGCTGCCGATGGCTGGACGAGCGAATTCGACCGGCCGATTTATTTTCTCGAGCATCGCGATGGATACCGGGTGGGATGGTGCAGCCGGGTTGCCGGGCGCCTGCTGCTCGAACCTCATCCCGCCGCGCAACAAGCGCCGCACTTGTACGAAATCTCCGATGTCGATGTGGTGGGACAGGTGGCGGGAGTCGCTATGCTCCTGGAATTGCGAAAGCGTCGCCATGCTCGTACTTCAACAGTTCCAGTAAAGTCTCCAAATCCGTGAGGTACAGTTGGCGCTCCACGTCGCGGGCTGTGGGAGGCACGAAGTGGCGGTACTGGAACGCGGCGCGCGATCGCCCGCCGGTGCTCAGGTAATCGTCCAGATCGGCCTTCTGCTCCGACAGGCTGAACTTCAACCATTCGGAGAATACCTGATGGTGGCTGTTGCACAAGGCCCGGTCGGTGGCCTCCGGCCCGAGAATTCGTAGAAGTTCTTCGTGGCAGTATCGGCCGGTTGCCGCATTCCGCAACGATGCCAGAAAGGCCAGGCGGCCAAAAACGGTTGGTACTTGCGAGAGCGTTTTGCGCCAGAGCATGGCTGCGGGTGTCCGCATTGACTCCGTGTTTGCGAAATACTCCGCCACGCTACCCCCATCTCAGGAGTGGCAGGGACCTCTGCCGGCCCCTTCTTCGCCTTGAAAACCCAAGATATTCAATTATATACCAGGAATCGGACGGGTTGTAAACAGTATCGTGTGCCCGCAAACGGGGTGCTGTCTCACACTTTTGTTCTGCTTTTGGAAAAACTTTAGGTATAACCCCCTACTACGGTACAGTCACGCCTAGTATAGTACTCAGCTTACTATCGTAAGTGAACTGTAGAAAGGATCGTACCCCATGAAGAAGCTCGTAGTACTCGCGTTGGTAGCGTTTGCGTTCCTCGCCACAGCTCGGACGGCACGGGTCGAAATTCCGCTTCCGACCTGCAATCCGTGCCCTGCGGTTCGCTAGTTTGAGCAGTCGCTCTTCGGCGCGGCTCTGGTGTTAAAATCGGATCTTCAAGCCGGTCAACAATAATGCCAGATGCCGCGCTTTTAATTACTTTTTTTCAGATTGTCACCATCGTCGGCTCTGGCCTGACAGTCCTTAAGCTCATTTATACCGGTCTCTTCCGCCGCTATCGCATTTTCTTCCTGTATTTTCTTTTCCGTATTCCGTACATGACAGCGTCCCTGGCGATCGCCCACATGAAAGGTCTGCCGGGGGGAGACGGCACTAGTTCCTATATTTATTACTACCTTTTCCTTTATTCCAACCCGGTCTTTTTGCTGGCCTATATTTTGGTTGTGATGGAGCTTTACCGCCTCGTCCTGGAACGCTATAAGGGGCTCTATACACTAGGCCGTTGGGCGATGTACGGGGCGATCGTGATTTCCGGGACCATTTCGATCCTCACCCAGCTCCCTAAACTAGGCCCCACGCTGTCAGAACCTTCCAAGAAAGTGATGTACGAGGTGGCTGCGGAGCGCGGTATCGACCTCGCCCTGGTGATTTTTATCTTACTGATTGTGTGGTTCTTATCGAAATATCCCGTGCCCCTGAGCCGCAACGTGGTGGTACACACAGTGATTTACTCCATCTTCTTTCTGAGCGATGCTCTGGTTTTGCTCTGGCGTAGGGTGCTCGGGTACCATGTGGGGAACACTTCCAACGTAGTATTTGCCGCGATAGCTTCTGCTTGTTCCCTCGCTTGGGCCCTGCTGCTCACCGCGCATGGTGAGGAAGTTCGCGCCCAATTGCCACAGATCCGCCCCGAAGCAGAAGAACGAATTCTGCATCAACTCGACGCCTTAAACGCCACCCTCCTCAAAGTTTCCCGAAAATGAGTCATATCTTTGGTTAATATAGGTGCTTTTCTTCGGTTAAATCAGTACCAATAATACCGTTACGACGTTGCATTTATCTGAAAATGGCAATATCCTTAATTTGACGAAGAAAGTGTGGGTGTCCATGGAATACGTGCTTGCCATCTCGATTGTGACATTCCTGGCCTTAGCAGTCGCGCTATTTCTACTCGTCCGCAAGTTGACGTTCAATGGCAGCAGTTTGCCCTTGACCGCCGAATGGATCGATGAGCTTTCGATCGAGCGTTACCGTCCCATGATGCGGTTACTGGATGGCGCCGATCTGGAGTTTCTACGGTCTCAACCCGGTTTCACTCCCCGAATGGCTACCAAGCTCCGCATTCAGCGGTGCCAGATCTTCCGTGGTTATCTGCGCTGTCTGAACGGCGATTTCCAAAGGGTTTGCGCGGCCATCAAGATTCTCATGTTGCAGTCCAGGCAAGACCGGCCGGACCTGGCCGGACTCCTGGTGCAACAACAAATGAGATTCGCTTGCGAAATGGGATTGGTGTACTTCCGCCTGGTCCTGTATCGTTGGGGCGTCTGCGGGGTGGACGTGACGAGTCTGGTCAAGAATTTCGACCTGATGCGTTTGGAATTGCGAAGTCTGGTTCCGGCTACCCTTACCATGGGTGCCTGAAAAGGAATGTTTGTTTTCCCGGTTTTCTCCGGGGCGGCTGTAGCGGCTGATCTTTTGTGCGGCTACAGCCGCTTTAGTATTTCTTTCGCCTCTTTCAGTCGTGGAAATTTCTTTTCCGCTTCCCGAAATTCCTTGGTGTGAACCCTCCTGCGCACCCCGTTATGATCCACCGGATATTGCAAATGCAACATCTCGTGGAACATCACGTACTCTAAACCCAGTTCCGGACACCCCGGCCGGTCGAATATCCGGCTCACCACGATGGCATTGTGCGACGGGTCGAAATGGCCCAACATACTGCGCGATACTCCCCGGCTCCAGCCCAGTCTCGGCATCCCCATCAGCCCATTGAAAAACTCGCGGTTGAGCCGCTCGAAAATCTCCTCCAGGTTGTAAACCGCGCCTTTCGGCCCGGACACGAACTTGCGCCCGCGGATCTGCCGCACCAGGTTGGCCTGCCGGCGCATATCGCGGCGGTTCAAATACAGGCGAAACCGGTGGTTGTACATCCGCGCCACCGGCTTGCGGTACAGCTTGCCGAGCAGGATGTGTGCCAGCGCTTCCATCACCGGCGCCGGCGCCGACGCCAGCAGATCGGAAATGCGCACGCGCAAACATCCGTTCTCCAGCCGGATGAAGCTGTTGGCATTGGCAAACCGGCAGAATTCCACCGAGAGCTGCGGCACCGGCGTGCGCGGCTTGAGTTCCCGAAACACCCGCGCGTAAATCTCTTCCGGCGTTTCAAAAAACAAAGAGCTCTGAAATCCCGCCAGAAGCATTCCCTCGGAATCGGACATTCTCTCCCTAGAGTAGCGCGCCAATCGCCCATTGCGGCTCCGGCCGGTTGGTTCCCGGTACGCCGATGCGTTACTCTGAATCCTTAAAGGACGAATCGATTTGCCAAAGGCGAAAATTACAGCTCTGGGGTGCTACACCCCGCCAGGTCTGCTCACGAACCAAGACCTCGAAAAGATGGTGGAGACCAATGACCGGTGGATTCTGGAACGCACCGGAATTCGCGAGCGGCATATCGCCGCCAAGGACATGGCCACCTCCGATATGGCCATCCAGGCTGCCAAGTGCGCGCTCGCGCAGCGCGGCGTGGAACCTACCGAGGTGAACGCCATCATCGTCTGCACGGTGACGCCCGATTTCATGTTTCCGTCCACTGCCTGCCTGGTGCAGGACGGCATCGGCGCCCGCGGCGCGTGGGGCTTCGACCTCATCGCCGCCTGCTCCAGCTTCGTCTACGGTTCGACCGTGGGCGCCCACCTGGTGGCCGCCGGCACACACAAAAAGGTCCTCGTGATCGGCGCCGACACCATGAGCCGCATCATCGACTACACCGACCGCGCCACCTGCGTTCTGTTCGGCGACGGGGCCGGCGCCGTGTTGATCGAGCCCGTCGAGGATGGCGACGACGGGCTGGGCTTCATCGATTTCGTGGGCGAAATCGACGGATCCGGCGGCGATGCCCTCAAAATGCCCGCCGGCGGCAGCCGCTTACCGGCGTCGCATGAGACCATCGACCAGCATCTGCACTTCGTCCATCAGGATGGGTCGCAGGTTTTCAAATACGCGGTCCGCAAAATGCACGAGAGTTGCCGCGATCTGCTGACGCGCAACGGTCTGACGGTCAACGATGTGGCGGTGATGATTCCCCATCAGGCGAATCGCCGCATCATCTCGGCGGCCGGCGAGAAGTTGGGCATGCCTGTCGATAAAGTTCTGGTCAATATCGACCGTTACGGCAACACGACAGCCGCGACCATCCCGCTCGCCACCCGCGACGCCATCCAGCAAGGCCGCCTCAAGAAAGGCGACCTGGTGATGCTGGCCGCCGTCGGTGCCGGCTACACCGTAGGCGCAAGTCTCTGGCGGTGGGCGTTCTAAATGCATTTAGCCACAGATGAACGCAGATAAACGCAGATAAGAAGGCTTGGTTTTATCCGTGTTCATCGGTGTTCATCTGTGGCCAATAATGTTTTTCCCCATCACTTAATCCACACCCCCACCTCTTTCCCTTCCGGCACCTCCAACTCGAGGATGCCGCCCGGGTCTGCGTCCGCCTCGTACAACTCCTGGTCGTCCACTTCCACCTGGTAGGTGCGGCGCGGATCCAGATTCACGATGAATACCGAATGGCCTTCGTCCACCGTCACGCGGAAGCGCCGCGCGGTGCGGCCGAAGCATACCGCAGCGCTGTGCAGCAAAAGGGGCGCCGGAGGATTGGCCGGATCGATGGCCGTTACCTGGCCGTTGCGGAACTCCTGCATCGCGCCATCGAAATAGCCGAACCAGTCGGCCGACTCGTCCCAATCGGAGCGGATAAATAGCCGGCCGAAATCGGCGTTGTGCCAGACCTCGGGCGCGTGATCGTAACTCAATCCCGGCTGGTACGGATTGGCCCACAGGAACTCGTAGGGTATGCCGAAGGCGCCGCGCAGCACGTATTGGTCGTGCATCAGCCATCCTTGCAGCAGCTGCGTATCGGCCCCGTTGGGATCGTACGCCACCATGGCCATCTCGGCCACGCGGGAGAGCGCTGCCGCCCGCAGGTCGGGCTCGCCCGTTTGCCGCGCCGCGCCGATGAAGAAATCGTTCTCCGGCGCTTCCATGGGAGCCGGATAGTAGCTCACCAGATGTTCGGTGGGAAAGTATCGCAGGAACTGCCTCCCCGAATCGCGCAGGTCCACGCCGGTGTTGTCGCGCAGAACGTGCATCAGTTCGTAGAGCGGGTAAGCGTCATCCCGTGCGATCGCGCTGCGTCCCGCCGACAATTCCGGCGTCACCTTTCGCATCCACCAGCCGCGCACCACTCGTTCGAGTTCCTGGCGGGGAATTTGCGGCACGTGATCGAAAAGGGCCACTGCCGCCATGGCCCGCGCGTCGATGGCCGCCACGGCGTTGTTCGTGCCCGCCTCGGAAATCGCGCTTTTCATCCGCGCCTCGAGATCGCGGCGCTGGGCATCGCTGAGAAGATCCTGGCACCAGTCGTAGACCAGCGCCTCTTGCCGAAGGTCGGTGGCCGGGCCGAGCGCTGCCGCGATAGCTTCGCGGCCGGCGGCGGCATCGCCGGCCACCTGATAGTAGAGTGCCTTGGCGAAGGCGGGTTCCGGCATGGCGGCGTGACCGGCCAGGTACAGCTGGAACTGCTGCCAGCGGAGCGATTTCCGTTCCCGCTCGCGGCGCAGCAGGCGAAGCCGCGAGGGGCGCAGCAGCAAGCGCGGATGTTCGGTGGAGACGACGATCGGCTCGTCGTCGGAGGCGGTCTGCCCCCATAACCCCGATGGCACGAAGGGGAGCGACGCCCAGCCCAGCGCCACCAGAATCGCGGTTCTTGCGGCCATCAGTCCTGATTGTGTCATAGGGACACACGCTCCGCCCACCGCTCCCCATACGAATGCCCGGTGGCGTCCGCTATGTCACTGAATAAACGACGTTTCAAATACCGCCATCGGGTGGTGACACGATTGCAATTCTGGGGGCTGAATTGGCGAAAGTAAACTTTCAAACCTGCCCTCTGCTGCAACAAGCCGGGGAAAGGAATGGGTGAGGCGAAGACACCGTGCTTGCGGGAGCCGATGTTTGTAGTCGGTTTTGCTCGTTCGTTTCGCTTGTTGGTTGCTGCAGAGGGGTTTTTTGCGGACGGCTTCAATCAAGTTCTCTCCGGGGGTTTCGGTAGCGGTAGTTGTCTGGCGTTTCTGGCGAGGAAAAATAGGACGCGGACCTGGCCAGGAATCGTGCGACCCAATCGGTAAATCCAGATAGCCCGACGCCTTCCCTCAGCCCAGCCCTGGGCGAGCCGCATCGGATTGGTCCCGAAGGTCTGGGGATACGTCCGATGCGGTTTTTCTTTTGTCGGGCAAAATCAAGATCTCTCGCAGAGACGCAGAGGCCGCAGAGAAAACCCAATTCTCTTCTCCGCGTCCTCTGCGTCTCCGCGAGAGATCTTTGCTTTTCCCGCTTCTTGCGGTGAACTACCGCCGGTGACGAAGGGATGCGTGGGGCCGACAAATTGGGGGGGTGGCTCTGCTCGCTTCGAGGCAAAGCCAATCAGTTTCTTGCGAAGGGGGCTCAGTTCGTTCAATAACTCAGCGTGCCGGTGCGTGGCTCTTCTTCCGGATTCGGCAGGTAGAGCGTCTTGCAATGCTCGCAGCGGTAGACTTCCGCCTGCGTTCCGAATTTGGATTTCACTTCGTCGCCGAAGAAGTACCAGCGCTTCAGATGGCCGGCGCAGAGCTTGCCCTTGTCGTCTTTCTCGTTGCACGCCCGCATGCGCGGCGTGCGCCGCTTGACCTTCGTGCCGTCACTGAGCGTCGCCACCAGTTCCGCTACCGGAATCGGCTTATCGGACGCCGCATATTTCGGATTCGCCATATCGGAATGACGAGTATATCAGGAAGCCCCGTTATTTGATGGGGAGAACGATTTGATAAGTGGTGCCGCCGCCGGTGATCGAAGAGGGCGAAGTTACCCCCCCGATCGCGATGGTAATGGGCTGATTGCCGGAGGCGAGTCCGCTCGGAATATAAGCGTTCACCTGGTACAGTCCCACGAATCCGGGGGCAAGTCCGGAGAATTGCACCTGCGCCTGTTTGCCGCCGATCGTGACCACGGGCGTCTTGGTGGTCTGCGCCAGGTTGTTCGGATCGCTGGACGCCGGACTGCCGCTCGCCGGTTGATTGCTCGTCGGGCCCAGGCCGTTGGCGTAGAACTCCACCAGATCGCCGGCCGCGGCGGGACAAACCGTACCCACGATATACGGCGCCGGGCAGTTCGGGTCCACCGCGTCCGCGATAAACACGCTGCCGCTCGCGTACATGAAGAACGCCGGCGTGTAAGTATTGAGCGGGACCGTCAGCACATTGCTGAAAATGGGGCGCGACCCGGCGTAAATCTCCTTCACCTGGACCGACGGGTAGCCCGTCAGTTCCCACGGAACAAATACGTTCACCTGTCCGCTGCTGACATACTCCACGTACCCCGGGACACTGATCGCCGGCAGGCTGCCGGAGGCCGCGGCGTCGAAACTCACGGTGGTGTAGTCCCACGTCAGCGGCAGACGTCCGGCGCTGTATGTGACGTCCACTTTGTCGCCCGCGGTGGGATTGATCAGGAAATTCGGATCGGCGAAGTTTGTGCCGAACAGCGCCACGTAGGATCCCGGCGCGATCGTGTTGCCGAAAGCTCCATCGTCCTGAACCGACGTCAGGCTGGGTACCGGAACGATACTGACGTAGTCCGCAATATCGTAGCCCGCCGCCGTCGTCGCGTCGATAGTGGCGGGATTGGTGCTACCCACCGCCGTCGAGCCGGTCACCAGTTCCACCCATGCGATCCCATAATTGTTGGTGTTGCAAACCACACTGCTGGTGGAACTGGCGGGCGTGCAGGTGGCCGGCTGGAACGGTAAGCCATTCCCGGAGCCGGGCGTTCCCGAAACGGACTTCAGATTGATCGCTCCGGAGGGAGTAACCGTATAGGTCACCGCGGTGTTCGGCACGGGCACTCCCCATTCATCGATGATTTGCACCGGAAGCGGTCCCAGATCCTGACTCACCGAGCCGTAAGAAGCTGTGAAAACGTATGCCTGCCAGTCCCCCATATCCCATAATGGATTCACGACCGGGTTGTTTCCATCGCCCACCAGGAACATATACGGAATTCGCAAAGCGACCGCCGGGCTGGTCGAGGTAAGCGTCACTGCCCCGTTGTATTCGCCGGGAGTGGCGGGCAGCGAGTTGCCGAGCGAAATATTCAGAACGGTGGAACCGCCGGCGCCCAGAATCAAGCTGGTCTGCGATGGGGTGACGCTGGCGCCGGTAGCGGCGATGCCCACCGTCACCCCGATTGTCAGGGTCACGGATGCCGATCCGCTGTTGGTCACCGTCACGGGGATGGTCTTCGGCAACGTCGTTCCCGTTGACAGGTAGCCGAACGAGAGGTTAGACGGTACGGCCGTCACGGCGGTCGCCGCAGCCGTCAGGGCAGCGTTGGCGTCCAGCAGTCCCGCGCCGATCTCCTGGACGTCCACCAGGTCGCCTAACTCGTCCGCGGTTACGCTTTGCGCCGCCGAATTCACCAGCGCCGATTTGACCTGGGCCGCTGTCAATTTCGGTTGCGCTTGCAGCAACAGGGCCGCGGCTCCGGCTACCAGCGGCGCAGAGAAGCTGGTCCCGTTGGTGGCTACATACCCATTGGTGCTGAAGAGAGCGCCATTGGGATCGTAGCTCTGGCCGGCGGTATATATGCCATTGCCGGTGCTGGGGAACGGCGTCTGCCAAATATCGAAGCCGCCGGGCGCCACCAGGTCGGGCTTGATCGAACCGTCGATGGCGGGCCCGTAGGAGGAGTAGGTGGCCAGCGTGTTCGCCGGTGTACTACTTGATAAAGCTCTTTCCGCCCCGCCGGTGTCGATGGTGACCGCCGCCCCCGTGTTGGCATCGATATAAGTCTTCAGGTTTTGTCCGTCGCTCGCCGAAATCAGAACTCCCGGCCCGTACAGATCGCACTGGGAGTTGGGGTTCTTGTTGTTGTAGCAAATCGCGCCTCCATCTCCGTTGGGGAAAGCCGGGGTCCCGGACGACGCCATATAGAAGATGATTCCGATCGCGCCCGCGGCGGTAGCGTTCTGAGCCTGCGTATCGAAGCTGCAACCGGCCGCCGAGCTCTGCTGGATCAGCGCCCATTTATCGGCCAGCGGGCCGAGGAAGGGGTAGCCCGTAACGGTGCCCGCTATCGCGGAGCAAGCCTGGCCGGCATCCACCAGTGCGCCCGAAGTGGCGCCGAGGACGGACGGATAGATATAAGGGAAGCAATTGGGGCACAGCGCGCTGGGCCAATTCATAAAGGCGGAGTCGCTCAGGGCGGCTACGATGCCCTTGAGGTTGGAGGCCGCTCCCGAAGCGTTGACCGATACCGTGGGACCGAACACATGCGAGTTGATGGTGGCGCCCACCGTAATCACCGAAGGCGCCGTGCCTGGCGAAGTGATGGTGTTGTAGTAAGGGTCGTCGCTGCCGTCGCTGCCGTAATTGCCCGCCGGCACGGTGATCACCGTGCCATTTTCGGCGGCTGTTTCAAACGCATGGGCCAAGGGATCGCACCACACCTTGGCGGGATTTCCGCACTGCACATCATCGTTCGCGCCGGCGACGGCTGGAACGCCGAAGGAATAGTTCACGATATTCATGCCGTCGCTGATGGCATCGTCGAGAGCTTTGATCACCACGCTCTCGGGAGGGCCAAAGCTCACACCACCGCTGCCATAGATTTTGTAGCTGCCCAGGAAAGCCTTGGGAGCCATGCCGCTGAACGGCACCGTACCGCCGCTATTCTGCACTCCCGCCGCTATCGCCCCTACCGCGGAACCGTGACCGTCGCGGTCGCGCGCCGAGTAATCGTCGGGCATGGAGTTGGCCGCCCCGTTGCTTCCGGCGGCGATCATGGAAACGTAGCTGCGCGCCACAATCACCTTGTTGTTGGTGTAGAGGCCGCAATCGCTTTGCCCTCCGCCCACGGGGGCGTTACACTTCGGAAAACCGGGGGACGCAGGAAAACCTGTGTCGGCGAACGCCGGGTTGGTGTGCACGCTGCCGGCGTCGATCCCCGTATCGAGGATGCCGATTTTGATTCCATTGCCGGCGTTGCTCTGCCCGCCGATCGCGGGCTGCGCCCATGCGGCCGGCGCATTCACCAGCGTGGTCGCCTTATTCAGATTCGGTTGGACGCGGCGTTCCGGCATTACGCCGATCACACCGGAGACGCTTCGCAGTTCCGCCACGCGGCTGGCCGGTGCCACCACGAAGATGGCGTTCATGACCGTGGCAGCCGCCCCGACAACCTGGATGTTGCGGCTGGCCAGATCCTGCTTCACGGCCTCCTGCCGCGATTCGAGCTGCTGGCGATAGGAGATTGCCGCCGCGGTTCCCAATTGGGCGCGCGTCGCAAAGTGCTTGGCTACCGGATCGTCTCCGAGAAAGAGAATGTAGCGGTCCGGCGCGTATGACAATCCCCGGCCCTTCGGCGCCTCTGTCTGGTGGACACGCGTATTCGCAGGCCGTTGCCCGTGTCGCTTCGCCGGGCGCTGCGCGAGTGCCGGTGCGGCACTGGCGAACAGTCCGAGAACAGCTATCGAAAGCGCACGATTAACTTTCCATTTCGACATGATCATGGCTCTGTCTCCAAAGTCTATCAGGTTGCATATGCGGCAAAAAGACTCACTTATGATGACAACCTCCACAGCGCGCGACCAGTCGCCGCTGTGGATAGACCTTTCTTTGGAATTACGGTGTGGAAACGGGCAATTCCATCTCCACTTCCAGCCCGGGCTGCGCGTTACGTGCGCGGATGCCGCCTTTATGGAGTTCGATGGCGCGGCGTGCTATGGAGAGTCCCAGCCCGATGCCGCCGCTCGAGGAGTCGCGCGATTTCTCCACGCGGTAAAATGCGTCGAACAGCCGCGGCAACGCTTCCTCGGGAACTCCCGGTCCGTGATCGCGGACGTCCACCACGGCCGTGCCGTTGCGGCGGCCTAATGTGACTTTCACCACAGTTGCGGGAGGCGAATAGCGGATGGCATTGCGAATGACGTTTTCCATGGCGCGCCGCAGCAACTCCGCGTCGCCCTCCACAGTGAGAGGTTCGCCGCGACGATACTCCAGTTGACAGCCGCGGGCCGAAGCTTCAATAGCGGAATCGTCCACCAGTTGCTGCACCAGTTCGTCGAGCCGCACGTGGTCTCGCCGCAACGACCGTGGATCGCCCTCCGCCCGCGTGACTTGCAGCAGCAGGTTCACGAGCGCGTTGAGCCGGTCCGATTCTTTTTGGATGCGATTCAATGCAGCATCGCGATTTTCGCCGGAACGCGCCAGCTCCACGGCGACACCCAATCTCGCCAGCGGCGATCGCAGTTCATGCGAGATATCCAGTAACAACCGCCGTTCCGCGGCGAGGAGCGTTTCGATGCGTCCCGCCATGCGATCGAACGTATGGGCGAGTTGGCCCAACTCATCGCGGCGCGTGGAACCGACGCGCGCCGTAAAATCGCCACCCCCGAACCGTTCCACGGCTTTCTGCAAAGCGCGCACCGGGCTGGTCAGATGCAGCGCCAGCCAATAACACAGCAGCACCGCCGCGGCCAGGAAGAACAGGTGTTCCGGCGTCAGGAACGATGGCGCCAGCGAGCTGCGCGGCACGATGAAGAAGAACCAATAGCGTCCATCCCCGGAGGCGCGCGCCAGCGTCGCCACTCCCACGGGAATGAAGCGGTAGAGCGTGAAGCGCGGCGCCCCCAGCCGTGCGCGGCGCACCAGGTTGGAGCGATCCTCGCCGGTGAGAACGTCGCGGCCCTTTTCGTCGGCCAGGATGCCGCGGGCATCGTAACTGCGATGCAGCGTCTCGAGGTACGCTTCCAGCTCCGGCCGTCCGCCAGTCTCGTAAGCCGTGCGCGCCTCTTCCAGCTGGAAGCGCATCAGCCGCGACCAGGGCGCCCGCTCGTCGTTATCGTTGGGGTTCATGCTGAGCGCGGAAATGAAGGCCGAGCCCACGAGCGTGATCAGCATGGTGCACCCGAACCAGGCCAGAATCTTGGCGAACAGCGATTTCATTCGGCGCCGGGTTCTTCCGGCGAACGGGCGAACTGGTAACCCACACCGCGAATGGTTTTGATGAGCGCGTCGCCGTTTTCCAGCTTCTTGCGCAGATGGCTGATGTGCATGTCGAGCGAGCGGTCGAAGGGCGTGGCCTTGCGGCTGTAGAAATTTTCCATCAGCCGATCGCGCGAAAGCACACGGCCGGCCGAACGCATGAGCAGCTCCAGGATATCGAACTCGAAGGTGGTCAACTCCACCGGTTTCCCGTTGGAGAATACCTCGCGAGTTCCGGGATTGAGCACGATGCCGTTCAATTCCACGCGGCTCGCCGGCACCGCCGGCCGTGGCGCATAACGCCGCAGAACGGCGCGGATGCGGGCCGCCAGCTCTTTCGGATTAAACGGCTTGGGGAGATAATCGTCGGCGCCCAGTTCGAGCCCCACGATACGATCGACGTCCTCGCCGCGGGCGGTCAGCATCATCACCGGGACTTTGCTGTGCTGGCGCAGCCGCTTCAGAATTTCGAATCCGTCGATACCCGGCAGCATGACGTCGAGGACGACCAGATCGACCCCCGGCTTCTGCGCCATCTCCAAACCTCGTTGCCCGTCGTAGGCGCAGTCCACAGTGAAGCCCTCGCGCCGCAGAAATTCGGTCAGCAGGGCGCAAAGCTCCGTGTCGTCGTCCACTAACAGGATGTGCACGGCTAAAATTTACCATGCCTGGGCGGGGAAGTCTGTAAAGCTCGGCCGGCAAACTGTAAGAGTTCGTAAACTACTGACAAGCCGCAACACTC
>Ga0326727_10014846_pt1 | contig 16861 bp, 19 predicted proteins | sample MB2enrmetagenome_FD_207643 | JGI IMG/M metagenome (GOLD analysis project Ga0326727, IMG submission 207643) | Lab enriched peat soil microbial communities from McLean, Ithaca, NY, United States - MB29MY | ecosystem: Environmental > Terrestrial > Soil > Wetlands > Peat | place: USA: New York...
GAGTAATGCAAAGCAAGGGACTTGTTGTAGTATATTTGGATCTTGAAAAAGTGGAGAATAACGCTGCAGCATTTTTTACCGACTTATATGAAACCGCTGTAAGACAATATGTTGAAGCCAAAGGAATTGCGGATGGTCGAGCATTCCTAGAAGAGGCCAAGCTTAAACTGAAGCAAGGCAAAGACACATTAATATCAGCTCTTAAAAAAACAAAACTCAGCATAACTCTGGCCGAAATAATCGATATTGGAGTACAAATTGAAAATGAGCCACCGAATTGGAGAAAATGCGGAAAACAGTTGTTTGCTCTCCTAGAAAGACTCTCAGAAGAAGAGAAAATCGTTATAATGATCGATGAATTCGGGTTAATCTCAAAATATACTGAGCGCATCGAATTGTTGGAATACTTACGCGGACTGCTTTCTGAATCCAAAGTCCCTTTCATTTTGACAGGTTCGCACAATATTATGCGAATGGTTCCAGAAGACAGAAACTTCTGGTCAGCTGTTCTATTAGACTACCGTTTAGGATTTTGGAAAGAAGAAGACGTATGTGAAGCGCTACAATCTCGGTTTAAGGATGAAGGATACCATGGTGATTTCCAGGCGATAGCTGTCGAAGTTTTCAAGAGAACAAATGGTCATCCTCTTCACGTTAACATTCTCGGTATGATGCTTGAAGAGTTAACTGATAAGAAAGGAGCCAACGATAACAAAGAAATAACACCAGATTTGGTTCAGATCGCTTACGAAGAATATATTTGCGGTAAGAAATATGAACGACAAGGATTTGGATATTATCACGATAGACTGACTCGAGAAGCAAAACAAGTCTTGAGATCAATCGCTATCAACGAACCAGTTGATCCAGCTGTTTTGCCCAGACTCCTCCAAATGGAGAAAGAAGTAGTTCAACAATGTATGCAAGATCTCGAATACGATTTCTATCTTGACCGGGAAAAGGACGGGTGCAAAATGATGGATCCTTTGTTCAGAGATTGGCTTAGACGAAAATTCGGTGCTTGATGTTGAATTCATTTTCACAAGGACTTATGTCTACACAACTCTTGCTAGGAAGACGTAGAATTGTTCTAAACATACTAGAAGACCTAAATTCAGCAATCGAATCAGGGTCCGTGCAACATTATGTAATTATTGGAGACAGAGGCCTTGGCAAGTCTAGTGTTCTCAATTTTATAGCAAGAGAACTATCCTCAAATACGAAAACCTTGACAATAATGATTTTTGGAGATCGTATACTAAGCAAGAAACAGTTCTATGATCAACTTGTTGAAGGATTCCTCGAATCATTTTCAAAAAAGAAAAACCTGCCAGTGGACCTGAAGGAGAATTACACAAAGGCCCTTTCGACTATTTCGTCAGCGCTCTCTTTAGTGAGCTCAGTCTCTTTTGGCATCAACCTTGGGCCTATTATCCAGGCGGCGTTTACTGCTCTAGAAAACAAGAGAACATGGAGGAAGTATGCAGATCAAGCAATAGGATCTATAAACAGAGTCTCAAAAGAAAATAATTTTCACACAGTTATTTTGTTGGATGATTTTGATACTCTAATAGAATCCTTGGGAAGTGATTTTGTCCAAGACTTCAGAGGAAGAATCTCTGAAACAACCAGCACAAGCCTTATTTCAACTGCAACGAACGCTTCTTTCTTCACAAGAAATGATCAACCTTTTTACAGTTTCTTTAAGATCTATCCAATGGAAAGCCTTACTGTGGAAGAAGTAAGAGAATTTTTGATCGAAAAAGCGAAAAAAGAGAATGTTTCATTCACAGATGAAAGTATTGGGAGGATCTACTCTTTGTCAAAAGGATGGCCACTTTACTTGAGATCTCTTACTCGAGAAGCAAGCCTTTCAGCCATATTGGATCACAGGTCTTGCGTTTCAGAAAGTGACGTTGAAATCGGTTTAAGAAACATGCTAATAAATCTTGAACCAGCTTTCCGTGCAAACTATGATAGTCTATCAGTTGTTCAGAAGGCGATTCTCAGGGCAGTCAGTAAAGGATGTAATACCCCTTCCCTAATCTATAAAGAAGTGAAATTGCCTCGAGGTTCAATAGGTCCTTCCATAGAACGAGTTGTGGAAAAAGGAAAACTTCAGAAAGCGGGCAAAGCAAGCTATAAGATTAGTGACCCTCTCTTTGAAGAGTGGTTGAGGGAAAAGAGTATCCACAGTTAGTTACTTAGTACATTATCGTATTGATACAATTATGTAATAAAATCAGGCTTGCAACATTTGCAGAGGCAGGTCGGAAGGTTTAAATTGAAATTAAAGTGAGATAATTTTTCTTTTGTCGCCCAATCCGCTCCGTGTTTGGCAAACACAGTTGTTTATAATCTTTGGGTTGTCATTAATCATTATTTCGTTTATTATTTCAATTTGTGTTCGCGTGCTGAATTCTTCTCCAAATACGCCAAGAATACTCAAAAGCTTGTTAACTGCTATGCTTGCGGTAAGTGTTGTTAAGGATACTATGCTTGGCTGCTTTTCCACGGATTGACCATACCCCTCTTCAGCCAATTTTTGCCTTTCTTTTAGTGGAAGGGTTTCTTGCAGAATTAAGTTTCCATTAAGTATCCCCGAGCACCAGAGACAGGCAACACCTGGCGTGACAACCTGAACTTTTCCAATGGCTTGTTCAAAAGAATTAGCCATCAGAAGTATACGACAACCTGAGTCAATAAGTGGAATGTAATATTGAACCGAAACATCATTCAAAACGGCTCTGCTTGCCAAGTTATCCGTACATCCAAAAATGACGTCTGAATCAGCTAAATCAGCAATAATGTCTTTCTTTGTTATGTCAGCTGCGATTGAAACTATTTTTGCCTTTGAAAAAGTCTTGAGATGATTTTTTAAAACGGTAACCTTAGGTTTGCCGACATCCCTATGGACTGAACCGTATACCCTTGGAAGATTCGTCTCATCTATGACATCCGAATCGATTAGTCTAAGCCTTCCAACACCCATTCGTGCCAGTTGTACTGCAACAGGCGAACCAACGCCCCCTAGACCAACAATGGTAATGGTTAAATTTTGGAGTACTTTTTGCGCTTCTGCCCCAATTGCTTTCAATTGACGATCAAATTGCGTATTAAACCGACTATCTTTCGAATAACCGCCTATTGTATTGTAGTGTTTGATTGTTTTACCAACGATTAATGTTTCCATAATTCTTTGCGTCTTATTTTCATAAAACACTTCTCCATAAAGCCCGTGATTACTTAACACGATACTAGCTATCGGTCTATCAGGTAGAATTTCGTAGAGATTAGCAAACAATGCAGTGTTTGTTTCATTGTCTATCGCGCTAAACACTTCTGGGTGACTTGAAAGCGGATGGGTATGCACAAAAATTAGGCAGGATTCACTGGCATCTGCCTTAATAACACATTGATTAATGTATGCTGAGGTTGGTTCAAGACTACTCGAGCCCTTAATTTTCCAAGAATAGCTGTTGGCGTTTATTATTTCACGAATCAGGAGAACAGAATTAGCGTTTGATTTTTTATGATGATGAGCCAACAAAAAACATCCATTCTCGGTGGACTCGTCATTAAAGAGGTAGTGTTCCAAACTTTCAAAAATCTGTTTAGGGAATGTAATTGTCCACAAACTAATCGCCCCGTCGCAATCTTTGCTGGATGTATTCAACATATGAACCAAGATTGTCTTCTGATGGATTCCATGATTTGGCATTGTATGGGTGATAGCTAAATCTTCTCCATTTCTTGCCTAAGTAAGGTTCAATAGAGTCACCATTCCTCGGGATGGCGCCATCTTTTAAAGTTAGTTTTTCATCTACCCAGAACATATCGAAGCCACAGTTTGGATAAAGGTTGGAAGTGTAGATTAACAGGTCAGTCTTATCGACATTATACACATTTTCCGGAAGTAGGAAATCTTTGAAAAAAATGAAGATTCTTGAGCCTTCTTCTGTTGCTTCACATTGAAAGCCTCTTTCTCGCAATGAGTTAAGTTCCTCTTTTAACTCTTGAGATATCAATTTTAGTAGGCTCCGTAAGGCGCGTTTTTCAATATAGCATTAAAATGAAGGCCATCTTTCATTTCGACAGACTGTTCGGGTTTGATTTGCTCGTCTTTTTGCCCTTGCACTAGGAACAAATCGTATTTATCGACCGCATAGCCTGCAAGAGCGAGTATTTGCTGTCCAGTCAATGTTTTCTCTGCAACCTTGAGTTGTTTTTTGTTCACAAAGATGACGTATTCTTCGTTTGGTTTCATTGTCACATTAATCACCTCACTTTACTCTTCTCCCACGGTGAAAAAGTTTCATATTCATATGGTATTTTTCCACGTGATCGATAGCTGGTTCTGTGAATCCGCTTAAAGAATGGATTTCGGTAATCCCTTTCTTTCTTAGCGCTATTAACTCAGGTTTTGTAACTGGTGTCTGTCTGTGTTTGATTTCACCCAACACATCGCCTCTTTGGTAGTCAGGAAGCCCCGGTCCACCGATATGCCGCCCATTGTGCTGGTGAGAAACAGATTTTTCATAATTTTCCCAGCTCATAGTTAGTCCATTCTCCTTTTTTTAGTTAAAACCGCAAATATGGCGGCACAAATAACGGCAAGTCCAAGTACAGAGCCTAGTAAATAACTAGTATTGTCAATTTCCGTTTTAATGGAACTCGCTTGTATGTTATAATTGAAAGTCTGGTAAGTTACTTCTTGACAATTGTGGTAGTAATCGATATCAGGGTATGCCGTTGTTAAGCTTATAGTTATGGTGTGATCACCCAAGCTAGCACTGTACGGGACGTCAAAATTGAAGTTGACCGAGCAAGTTTCGCCTACCTGAATGTTAGGGATTAGGGCAGTGCTCTCTGAATTGTCAGATAGAATCAATGGACTGTTATTGCAAAGCTGCACCGTCAGGTTAGCCGGCGTATTACCGACATTTGTTACCGAAAGGGTCCATTCGAAACCTTCCGCCTGTGAAGCTATTACAGTCGGGGAAGTACACTCATAATCTGCTCCCAATACTTCAAATTGCTCATTGGTTGAGTTTTGCTCGATCCTACAAAAACCGCCTGGACCAGCCCAAATTGCTTCAATACTGAATGATTGATTTCCTTCTTTGCTTAATGGTAACCAAAAGGTTGTGTTAACCCTTGATTGCGATCCATCAAGTTGAATATTATTCGACAGCGTCGAACTATCCATAGAGGCTACTTCAACAATAACATCTTTAGCATCTCCGATATTTGAAAGGCAGACAGTGATAGGAAGATCTTGACTTCTGTAAGCCTGGGTTGGATAGTAAACACCATTTATAGAAATGCTATTTTCAGGGTTTATCCACATCAATATTGTCGGTGAATTAACGTAGGCTTCCGTTACGCATATTGCAACGGCTATGACTAAACCTATTAGAAAAATCCTTTTCTTGGTAAATATGCTCTTTCCATTCATTTTTATCACTTATTCAACGCTTGTTAGACCCAAGAGGTTTAACTCCATTAGTCTAAACGTTTAGATGTATGGATATACTTAGATTTAAATGTTATGATTCACGGGAAGGCACTTGATTTCTATCTGAAAGTTAGAAATATCGAAAACTATAGATTCACAATTCTGAAAGTCTTTATACAAAACCGACAACCAAAATTGTGCGGAAGCCGAGCGAAATCATGGTTAATGAAGAGCTAAAAAAACAAGCAATCAAAATTAACCTAAGTTGCGAATTGAAAGCTTATCTTCAACCAGAATATTGCAAGGTAGTTTTACCGAAAAATACGGATGTCAATAAGATTCTCGAACAAATTACCGAAAGAGAGTAAATTCAAAAACGACGCAACTATCAGATTGACAATTTCAAGAATTATCCTTTAAAAACTTCTCTTTTTCTTCAGTAGATAGCTCAGTCTTTTTATCCAGGAAAACTTTACTTAGAAGCGTCTTGAAAAGATTTTTTTCAGCTTCAAGTCCATTGATGTAACTCTTAGCTTCAGCAGAATTATTTACCATTTTCTCGAATAAGTCAAGTAGTGTAGTCTGCCATTTTATGTAGTTCTTTGCTTCTTCCAACGAAAAAGCTCGGGCTATAATCCCATTAGCTTCCTCGCCATTATTGTTCTTCTCAAAATTATTTAAGAGGTTGATAAGCTGTTTATTCCTAAATTCTGCAACTCTCAAATACTGATCTTCGGGGCAAGATCCAATAATTGTTGAGGTAACGACCCCTTTACACTCATCTCTGATTCGCAAAATGGCATATTTAAGAAGTCCTTCATTTGGACCGTAAAGGGACACAACAAAATCTGGCCAACCGAACACTCTCATGTAGTACTCGAAAATTACGCCAGTCTCGTCTAAGAATTTTTTGCTTAAGACCATTTTACTCAAAATGTCTTCAACGTTATTGGCGTTTGAAGGTGCGTTATTCTGAAAAGGTCTAATCATTACGTGTGCTCTGGGCAATTTTATTCGGTCCCTTCTATTTTGTTTATCTTTTCTGAGAAGCGGTTACTAAGAAAGCAAATGGCGTTTTCATAAAGTTTTCGCTCTCTCTTATGCCATTCTGAAAATGCAATGACTCCGCCGTTTTTCCCAACTTTTTCATAAACGTCCAGCCGTTTCAACCAAGCTATGTTCATTAGGTCAATCGAATTTGATTTAGTTTGAATACTTCCATCTTCCGAGTATTTTCCGTAATCATCCTTAAGTAATTTCCATTTCTTCCCAGTGTAAAAACTTGGCTCAGCAATTATAAAAGTTAATATTCGGGCTATTTTGTCTAAGTAGTATTCACAGATTAGTCTCGAATATTTTTCATAAACTATTCTAACATTTTCGGCTTGATTAATTTGATATTCATCACCCGATTTTATAGCTAAGATTTCGTCTTCGCATCTAAGCTCTTCTACTCTATGCCCCCATAGTTCTATGTCCTCTAGTGGATAATCCAATTCTTTCAGTACTTGCAAGATGTACTTAAGTCTGACATAACCAGGCGGATGACTAAAATCAGCCACATGTCTTGTGAAGCCAGAATATGCACTCTTGTATCCGGGGGCCCATTGAGAACTGGAAGATAGAAAGTGAGCTGGACCAGAAAGAATGGTTGCACCTACATCACAAAAAATTTCTTCCACCTGAAGACGAAATCTTTCAGATGCTATCCTGTCGATAGTTTCTGAGTAAGGCTTGGATGCACTGTAGATACCGCTAATATCGTTCATCATGTCATCCACGGTGTTCTTGATGAATTCGTATTGGCTTTCTGGTTCACATTGCAATATTCGTTGCAGTTTTTCGTTTGGAGAAGTCTTTTTTTCTAAAGCGATTGAAGCGTTTTCGATAAGAGTTCCAACCTTCTCGTGAAATGCTTCATGCCCAAGTCCGACCCAGAAGCGCAGTCGATCCTTGTCAGAGATAGGTATAAACGCGACTCGAATTTTAGTGTGAACACGATAGCCCCCCTCGCCGAAAATTACCAAAGGCAAAGGTTCCGTTGGCTTAATCGACCAATTTTCCCCGTTTATCAAATCGAAGAAATCGGAGAGCACACATCCAGCGGCTCTGTGTAATCCTGGAAATTCCGATGAAAGACTTTGAGTGGGAAAAAAATATGTGGATTGCGAGATTTCTAAACCTTTAAGTCTCTGTTCAATAGCCAATGATAGAAACGATATTTCCCGCATTAGCGAGTCTATCTCAGCTTCTCTTATCATATAACTTTGAGATCGATTTTCTATACTGAATTTTTCCATATCATTTGAAAAAAGTTGGTCAACAGTTGTAGAGCCGAGAGTCTCGCAATGGTTAATGAGCAAGTCTGTTCTTTTCTTCAAGTCGCCAATCTCTCTTTCAGCGTTTTCTTCAAGCACCACCCAGTCAATCAGCGACTTTATGTGCGAAAGCTCGCTTTTCATGAACAATAAGTCTTCTTCTTTAGTTTGCAAAAACTCTAGCCAATTCATATTCACATGATTATTTTCCACATTGATCAGGCCAACTATAGCTAAGGTGCAATGCTATGAAGTAAGGTTTGTTGTATATGATTCTTCTGTAGGTATGAAAAGACTTTTATACTTACACACGTATAGATGTCCAAACATGCAAACTGCAAGGTAAAAATCTAAGTGGCGAAATTTTGTGAAACCGGAGAATATGTTTAAAAAAACCGTTGCAGAAGTCCTTGCCTCACCGCAAAGAGCAGCCATAATTGTTGCAATCGATAAAAAAGACCGCGGCTTTGCTGAGTTACAGAAGCTTTCAAATCTGAGTAGCGGCACCCTTGGCTATCATCTCCTTAAAGCACAGGTTTCGGGGGTAATAACTAAAGATCAGAACAACAAATATTCAATAACCCCCCTTGGGAGAAAAGTAACAGTTATTCTAGAGCAGATTGGCGAAAGTAGCAACGAAATCTAAGAAACTCTAATTTCCCATATTTTTCATTGTTTTGTTCTGGCAAGAATTAGGATATCTGCGAACAATTTCGGTTTTATTTTTTCAAGGCATTAAGTAGCCTTTGCAATATTTGATACTTTTGACTAGCTCTTATTGAGCGCGGCAGCCTTCAACTTTGAAAGTGACTCTGTGCATCATTTGTTTTGATGCTTTGAAAAACTAATGCTTAACTTTTAGGCTAAAAAGAATGTAAAAGAAGAAATGAGTGAGGAATTTAATGATATTTCGCTTATGGCTCGAACATGGACGCGCGCACTTATAGAAACCAGACTTAATTCCGTCGCCAAAAACTAGTTAATTCTGAACCATTTCGTACTTGTTCCCGGATGCAGTTTTCTGGAGCAATACCGTTTTTCATTTCAAATGGTCGGTTTCAGCGGTAACTAATCCTACGGGCGGATTGTTTAGTCGTTTCTGCTCGTGATGAATGTATTGTTTAAGGTTATTGTCTTCAGATGGCACTGCCGGTTTTACATCTCTCGAGTAATCTAATAACATCAGTTTCTTTTTAAGATAATCGATGGAACTCCCTATTCTAATCCGCGTTTTTTCTTGACGAAATTGACAAAATCTGGAGCATAATTCTTGTCCAGCATTAAGCGAGTTGTATCCGGTGCCTTCCAGTCGTCAGCAGACTTTTTATCAACGTATCCTGTGTCGATGTGCACTCGTCTTCCAACTTTTTGTTTCCAAGTGTCGTGCAATCTGAGGAAGTAGTATTCTCCGCCTTTAGATTTGGAGTAAGTTACAACGCCGTAATCATCTTGTTTCGAGTCTGCATAATCTTGATTTCCTTCGGAGTTGGCTTAAGCTTTTCCAATGCCTCAAACGCGGCAGAAACAATTTCAAAAGCAGTTTTCCTCATGCATCCCACCCCCTTTCAGTTGAGTCAAGAAAGTTCGTGGTCATGCTTTTTTGCGCAGTCTGCACAGAAGAAAACAGAGTAAAGCCCTCCTTTGTGTAGGCCGCTTGCGATTTTTCTGTTCGGATCAAAGTAACAAAATGCGTCTTTTAAGCTTATTTTTTTCCCACATTTGGAACATTCGCATTCCAATGTGTACCCATGATTTTTAGGAATAATTTTTTTATTCTTAATTTTCCATTGGGATGTGCTGCCGTATTGTTTCGTTTTCAATTTCTTTTCTTGTTGCCGTTTTTCTTCGTTTTCATCACCAATTTTCTTGGAGCACTTTTTTATCGTTTTCATTCCCCATTGAATTAGCGCGCGATTTTCTATAGCTTTTCTGGCTTTACCGCATTCAACCTTTAATGGGCTCAAACAAATTCCACCCGACGATTTTCCCATTGTCATCAATCTGAAAACTGACATAGCGCTTTTGCGTTCCCTTGTATTCGTACTCCAGGACAGCATAAACGTACGAAAGCGCATTCTCATTCCAAAATTTCGAAATCTCTGAAACTCGGACGAACTTGAAGTCTGTTATCCCACCCTCAAATTTATAGAGTAATCTTGCAAAATTTTCCTGCGCCCATTCCGCTAAAATTCTGAAAATTTCCTCGATTTTCTGACGGTTTTCACTATGACCCACAGTCTTTTCTTCTTTCACTTCGCTGACCTGAATTCCGAGTTGACGTGCTCTTTCTACCAATTCACACCACATTTTCTCGTTTGTTTGAAAAAGTTCAGCCCCAACTCTCGCCTTGACTGCGGCTTCGCCTATCACCTCCGAACTGACTAGCAAAAATCTCTCAATTTGCTTCTTGTCCAGCAGGTCAGCAGACACCGCTGGCTGAGAGATGTCCATCATTTCAACCAAGGAAAGTGCCTTTTGAATCATTGCAGACACATTAAACACATATTGAAAAAGTTCCTCCTCATGTCTTAGCACATTGAAAAACTCTACAAACAGTTGATTGTCCATCGGGTCGTCAAAAGGCAATTGAAACCGTTGATTGAAACCCTTGAAATTTTCAAGGGCCGAAGAAGCGAGGATATTTCCTGAAATGCCTTTGAGTTTCTCTACGATACTAACTACTGTCGCAAGTTCGTTATCAACTTTCGAGCCTTCTATTAGGTGAGTAATGGAGTTTTTCAAAATTGACGAGCAAGCTTCGAGCATTTGTGCCTTCTGCCAAACACATTTGTAAAAGTCAAGATGGTTCTCATGGTAGATCAAGAACTTTGCAATTTCCTCGCGAAACTCGTCAACCATTCCAAATCCCAGCCTCAATAATTTACCATTTGAGTAAACATCTACTAATTGAGTAGACAATTCTTAAATATAAATTTTATGCAGCATATAAACTGAAGATTATTGAAAAACAAAAATACAGCTATCTTTGAATATCTCGAAAGGTCTAGGTCCCTCCGAACTCTGCTTTGTTTACTTGATGCTGAAAACAAAGGATTAGATCAATTATTAACAGAAATCGGCGGATCTAAAAGCACGGGAATGGCTAGGATAGATGAACTAGTTCGGTTGGGATTGGTCACAAAGAGAGCATGCCAAACTGAAAAGCGTAAGATGTTTTATTGCCTCACTGATAAAGGCCAGATCATTGCTAACCAAATAAAAAAAGCGATAGATGATTGTTGACAGCTACTATTAATATTTAGAAAGTGCTTGTTCACATTTAGATTCCGTTTTGAGGGCTGCTGTGCAACAAGCTAATTTTTTTGGGATCGGAAAAACGGTTATTTCTACTGATTCAGAATCTGCTTACCAATGTCTGTTATCAGATATACTCCCCTGACGGGGGTTTCCACAAGTTTTAGCTCATTAAGAGTCAGCAAAACGTTGCGAACCTGTTGTGGGTTTATTTTTAATCTTTCCGAAATTTCCATAGGGGTTATCCGGGGATTTTGTTCGATTGTCCTCAGTACGTCTATTGCTGTCAAGTCTTTCCCGGATATGTTATTTCTGAATCGTGTACTTATGTGTTGTTTTATTCGAAATACTTATATCATACTTACAACAAGTAAGTATTTCAAATAATTATAAGCGAGGTAGAAAAAATGGAGAAAACACTCATTGAGAACTCGCCAAACAGGGAGACAATTCAAATTATGAAAAAAGAAAACGAACTAAAAACAACTAACGCTTGGAACGAAACCTTGTCCCTCCTCGATTATGTTTGCATTCAGATTGCGGATCGATACGACCTTTTCTCAAAAGGTCAACCTCGAAAAGCAATGATACTGGAAATCTTGGCAAAAAATGCTTGCTTAGGGTGCCTAAACAAAGAATTAAAGACAAAAAGCTTCCAACGAATCGACAGCATCTACAGTGAACTACATCAACTCGCGGCGAACTTACTTGTTGAAGCACTACACAGTCAATTCGTTAAAAATGGCCACAAAGTAACAATTGCAACAGAGGCAAGCATAAAGTATGGTACAGCCGACATTCTCATAATTCCTTCCCTCCACGGCATCAGCATACATTCAAACAAATTGGAAATTATAATTGAGATCAAAACAGGCTTCTCGTTATCAATCTCTCAACTTCTCAGATATCTAATCGACAACAATCGAAGATCACTAATCTTATGGCGAATAAGAAACCAGCAGTTGCTCTTCTTGAACGCAAAAGAGATTGAAGAGTTGCTCATGCAATTCGTTAAAATGATAATCGCTCGAGGCGAAAGACTTCTCAAAGCTTCTGAAATCGACTGTAGTCACTCGACAGAAACAAAAAACTGGTCGCCCAACTCACAACAACTCCAAGAAACATTCTCAGATTTCTCAAGAGGAATAGTTGAGACATTGCCTTTTGTAGTAAAATTTATTGTAGCTAAGTTTGAGCAGGAGGTGAATTAGCAAATGACAAACGACAAAAAGGTACTTAACACAAATGCGACCGACTCAACCGGTACCCAAAATGAAAACTGTTGCAAGGCAAACGTCGTTCGAGCGGTAATCTACACCCGCACAACCCAAGTAGATCAAAGCGATGATTATTTGAACCAAGTCAGAAAGTGTGATACTTACATAAAAAGCAAAGGATGGGCTTTAAATGAAATATTTCTTGATGAAGGCAAAAGCAGAATGGCTCAAAAACCTTACCTCTCGCTGATGATGATGAAGGCGGCGCAGTACTCTTTCGATATCATTGTTGTGTCAAACCTTGACCGCATTTCTCGATCTCCAAAAGAAGTAGTAGAAATAAGCAAAATTCTACTGGATTTTCACGTGACACTACAGTCAGCAGACGAACCGGAGAACGTGTTACTCAGATCAAACGAATCAGTATCATTTTGAAAAAGAGGATTAACCAAATGACCATATTTCCGCCAAAAATACAGCAGCACATTGAACCCGCGAATCAATCAAAAACTATTAGAGCAGCTATTTACGCAAGGATTTCTTCCTTCAACCAAAAGTTTAACTACAGCATAAATGAGCAAATTGCCGTCTGCCAAAAATACATTGAACAAAGAAATTGGGTCACAAAGTACATTTTCTACGATGAATGCGAAACAGCTAGAAACCTGGATCGCCCCAGGTTTCGCTTGATGATTAAAAAAGCTAAGATGGGTCTTTTTGACGTCGTTGTTTTTTGGAAAATAGATCGTTTTTGCAGATCTTTGCTAGATTTAATTACCCTTGAAAAAAGCCTTAGAGAATGCAACGTCTCGCTTTGTAGTTCAACCCAATTCATCGACACAACGAACAGCATCGGGCGTTTTAATTTTAGGTCAATTGGTTCCGTGGCCGAATTGGAGTCCGAGCTTATTTCAGAAAGAGCCAGGCTATGTTTAGCAGGATTAGCAAAAACTCACCGTTGGCCTAACAACAGCCCTCCGCTTGGTTACAGGCGTGTTGAAGATGGTCGACTGAAAATCTATGGAAAAGAAGCTCAACTCGTTCGCAAAATTTTTCGAATGTATCTCAATGAAAAGTCAATGTCACAAGTTGCTTTTAAGCTGAACAAGGCAAACGTACTGACCAAGAAGGGCCTGAAGTGGACTGCGGTTGCTGTTAGAAATATTTTAGCAGACAGCATTTACGTCGGATTATACAAGGTGGCTGGAATAAATGATTTTGTGCCGGAGTACCGAATCATCGATGACACCCTTTTTGACACAGCTACTAAACTTCGTCTTAGATACCGACAGAAGAATGCGCAAAGACCTCAAATGCCAAAAGACCGAAAAGAAGCCCAAGTCGACAAAATGTTCACAGCATACCTTTCGCTCCTAAAGGAGGAAACTAACAAATGACGACTCAGACTAAAAAAACATTTAGGAAGAAGAACCACAAATGTCCAGAATGCAATAGCACGCTTCTGATCAAACGAGAAGATGAACGATGCATTGTATGCACGGAATGCGGCTTTGTAATTTCAAACGATACTGCACGATTAGTCAAAGAAGAAAACCAATCAGGCGAAGGTGAAAAGCAACTTAAGCCCATTGCCCTATTTTCAAAAAAAGCAACATTCGACGAAAATAACAACAATTTCGACATGAAAATTGTGAACACTTTGGAAAACTGGAAAAGAGTAAAAACCTCTGATTCAGGCGAAAAGAACCTGGCACTAGCCCTCCAACAGACAACCCAGATAGCCCATAACTTATCGCTACCTGCCACGGTCCTTGAGAAAGCTGTGTTAATATACAAAAGAGTAATTGAAAAAAACCTGACCCGAGGAAGGTCGTCGAAAGTCATGAGCGCGACAGTGATTTATCTGAGCTGTGAACAGAACCACATCGGCGTGACAATAAAAGACCTCGCAAACTCCTTAATGCTAAGTCAAAAGAAAATAATTCATAACTACCGTTTAGTAACAAAAGAACTGGATTGTTCAACCACCATATTAAAGGTCGAAGATCGCCTCAATGAAATATCAAAACGCATCCAATTGTCAAATCTTACAAAAGGGTATGCATTAAAAATCGTAAACGCAGTTGAACCGATGAATTCATTAATTGGGAAAGATCCGTCGGCAATAGCCTGCGGTGCAATCTATCTTGGAGCCTTTCTGTCCAAAGAAAGAGTAAAGCAAAGGACATTGTCTGAGGTTTCCAGATCAAATGAATCCACAATTAGAAAAAGAATTCGGGACCTTGAAAAAAACCTATCTTTCGAAATCAAGGTTTAACATTAGTTTCAAGGTGCGTTTGAACGACCTACAGAATATCTCAGGAAAAGAAAAATTGGAGTTGAAGCGCTGAATAGCTAAGCATTTTGTTCGTGCAAGGAAAAAGGATTATTGGCACAACTCGCTGAATTTAACCTCGCCTTCATTGGTTCTTACTTTTACGCTACATTCATTGAGGTAGCTCAGTATTTGCTTGTTGTTTGAGACGGTTCTGCCAAATCTATCCAACCCTGAGACATAGACATAGTCGATTCTTCCCCTTCCTGCGAGTTCAAGTAGTTCTTCTAAACCTGGCGCACTCTGCATGTCTGTTCCTGATCTAACTTCTATTATCGGCGCATGGGCTTCTTCAACCATGTCGTTCTTCATTTTTGTTTGAACAGCAGGTATTTGAGATGTAAGTTTACTTGGCGCGTATCTGTTTACTCTTGTAAACACTACTCCACTTTTCTTATCGGACTCGTTCATTCTTATTCACCTCCATTAAAGATTTAACACGATCAGTAACGATGATTTCTCAATTCGTGTTACTTTCATGTCCATTCTGGGCGATGTTTTCCACTGCTTTTTGCGTTGGTTCTTTTCTTCTGTCCTCAGGCGCCCTTGTTTTCCGTTGCTTTTTCTTTCTGCTGTGTGAACTGCGATGAGCTTTAGCTGGCATGTCCGGAAGTCGCCATGCTTTAGGACATTTTTTGCAGCTAAGCAGTTGCTGATTGGTTTTTTTGTCAGGTCCATTTTTCTTGAGCTTTCCCCAACATCTGTTGTGTACCAAAATAATTTCTTTCTTCCTCATCATTTCCAAAAGATTAGTAGGTTGCTCGATCGCCATTTTTTCCATAAGGTTGAGTGTTTTAGGGGTATTTTTTCGATTTTCGTCACGGTTTTTTAGGTTTTTCTGACGTGTTTTTTCAGTTATGAATTCTAAAGAGGGGTCAACTACGACTTCCCCCATGTGCTCCGGTCGACCGCTATAGAGACCATCAAAAAGCATAGCCCCGACTTGATAATCTGTTAAAGGCTCTTGCCCCAACAATTTCTTAAATCTCTTGTTGAGTCTTCCGGTAACGTATCTTACACTTTGATGCCGCCTATACAGTCTCGATGCCGCTTTCACTATCGGATCAAATTCTAAGTCTTTCTTTAGCCACCCTTCTTTAATTTTTCGTGCGCGCGCGATAAACCCTCCTGGAGCCTTTTTGCTCTTGTTCCAATGTTTTTTCATGAAAGACTCTTTCACACTCGCGATCATAGCAACGGTTCTTAGTTCAGTTGTTCTTTGAGCCATTTTTGCTTCAAAAAAGAATTGAAATTCACTTGAAAAGTCCTCTTTGCAATATTCTTTTTCAGGCGTAACAATTTTTCCTCCTGAATCCACAAATTCGTAATAGCAATCCAGCAGTTTCCTTGTCTCGCGCCCCATTCGTTCAATGGTGATGCCCCAAAGCTCTGAAATTATACCTCTTTTTCTAAGATCCAAAATATCTTTCATTTTCCTTTTCTCATAATCGTGGCTCGCTGATTTCTCGGGATCAAAAAACCAGAAAATGCGCGATGGTTTTGGTTTTCTTTTCTTGATCATTGCTTTCAGTTTTTTATATTGCACTTCCATGCTATACCCCTCTTTTGCTGATTTTCCTGGGCTTACTCTCACGTAGGCCGCCACCGAAGGCCCAGCACCACCTAAATTTTGCACAAAATCTTTTAGTTTAGTGTCGGCAAAATTGTTCCTCCGTCGGGCAGGTTTAGAAAGGAAAGAATCTGGGCCTGCAGAATTCGAGACCATAAATAAACCCATGCAAGAAAATAGAAGACACCAATTGAAGTCTTGAATGAATTTAGAAAATAGAAGTACAGAAATTAGAAAAATTCCCGAATAGATTACAAATATAGCCCGTTTTTTGAATAGGAAACGTTTGCTATAGTCAGGGTAGCGTAGTCTCAGCAAACGTTTGCTTTGAATTTCCCGCGATTTATTTAAATAAGTTTTGTAGGACATAAGGTGGTTTCCTTACTATTTGTTCTCCCTGAGTAGGACAAGCCAACTCTCAACCTTTGCAACGTATTCCTCTGGCTTGAGAAGTGTCCGCTCTGCAAGCAATAATTTCCGTAATGGATGATCCAGAGGCAAGCGCTGAAATGCAATAACCTTAATCGGTTCGATATTTACCATAGCTTTTCCTGATCCTGCAAATGACTCGCAAATGAAAGCTATTTCCCTTGTAGGGCTCTGGTTTTTCTCAGCCAGAAGCTTTTTTCGCACCGCTTTGGCCTGCATGGAAATCTGTTTGTCATCGTTTGCCTTAACGTCGCTCATTTCATCCTTCCCCACTACACA
>Ga0326727_10014847_pt1 | contig 16858 bp, 16 predicted proteins | sample MB2enrmetagenome_FD_207643 | JGI IMG/M metagenome (GOLD analysis project Ga0326727, IMG submission 207643) | Lab enriched peat soil microbial communities from McLean, Ithaca, NY, United States - MB29MY | ecosystem: Environmental > Terrestrial > Soil > Wetlands > Peat | place: USA: New York...
TACTTCAAACGCTTGTGGCAAACTCTGAATGTAGTTTTGGGACATGGGGTACCTCCTGATTATGATGTGGAAATCTATGATGGTCGTACCCCTTTCCTTTTAATGACACAAGATATGATACATTACCGCATATAATGGTTGTCTTGACTATTGCCTAAAAGTGTGATATAAAAAATGCTTTCAAAATAATTAATGGGTGAACAAGATGTTTAAAGTGGGAGATTTGGCGGTCTATCCGGCGCAAGGTGTTGGAATTATCGAAGCTATAGAGCACAAAGAGTATATGGGCAGCAAACAGAAGTTTTATGTCATGAAAATTATGAGCAATGGCATGAAAATAATGATTCCCATCAATAGCGCACAATCCATCGGGCTCAGAGAGGTAATTACCCAAAAGGAAATTCCTAAAGTATATGAAATCCTTAGAAATAAGGATGTTACTATTGATAAGCAGACGTGGAATAAGAGATACAAAGAATACCTGGATAAGATCAAGACGGGATCGGTATTCGAGATTGCGAGAGTATTGAGGGATCTTATTATATTGAAGTCCGACAAAAATCTCTCCTTTGGTGAAAGGAAGATGATGGATACGGCTAAGAGTCTGTTAGTCAAAGAAATATCAGTTGCGAGTAACTCCGAAGAAACCAAGGTGGAGCAAGATCTTAGAATAATCCTAACTGTTCAGTGAGCATTAGGGAATAACCCTGTCGGGGTCTTCAATTCCTCTCTTTGAAAAAATAATAATCATCACGCCAAGTGGGCCGGTATAAAAGTAATTTAGGTAAGAAAGGAGGTGAACAAATTGATTATAAAAATTCTTTTAATGGCTGCTTGTTCAATTAGTGGTTATTTTATCGCTTTTACCTATTATGGGTTTCCCGTAGCATTAATAGGATTATTTTCAGGATTTTTAATTGCCATTTCTGTCATACGAGCCGAACAGGCCATAAGAAAGGTGTCGCTCAGGGTCATATTCGGCGGCGTCGTAGGCATGATCATAGGTCTTTTTATAGCATTTTTCCTTGCCTATGGTCTTAATTTTGTAGGAGTTACCTGGGAAAAGCAGCAGGTTGCTCCTTGGATATATGCCCTTCTGACAGGCATCATGGGGTATCTTGGACTTGTCATCGGATCAAAGAAAATCGAAGAATTTAGTTTCTTTGGTTTCAGCCAGACAAAGGAGAGCCCGGATTACGGGATTCTGGATACGAGCGTTATTATTGACGGCAGGATCGCGGATATATGCGATACAGGTTTTATCGAAGGCACGCTGATAGTTCCCCGGTTTGTACTGGATGAGTTGCAGTATATTGCAGACTCTTCCGATTCCATGAAACGCTCCCGTGGCAGGAGAGGGCTTGATATCTTAAACCGGATGCAGAGAAGCAGCGGCATCAATATCGAGGTCGTTGATCAGGATTTTCCTAAGCTGAAGGGTGTTGATGCGAAACTCGTAGCTATGGCAAAAAAAATGAACGCGAGAATTATAACCAATGACTTTAACTTGAACAAGGTTGCCGAACTGCAAGGTATAAAGATCTTGAATGTTAATGAGCTTGCAAATGCCCTGAAGCCTGTTGTCTTGCCGGGCGAAATAATGACGGTCAAGATAATTAAAGAAGGAAAAGAACCCGGTCAAGGAGTGGCGTATCTCGATGATGGAACGATGATAATTGTCGATCATGCGCAGAAATACCAGGGTTCAACTGTCGAAGTTGTCGTAACCAGCGTATTGCAGACTACTGCAGGCAGAATGATATTTTCTGAGATGAAAGAGGTAGTCAACGACAAAAAAACCTACGGGTTCAGTGCGAAACAATAGTGGCATGGTGAAGCCCGGAGAACTGGAAGATCGCCGGGCTTTTTTGTTTGCATTGAAGAGCTTCTCGAAAAGTCAATATAATGCGTTCTGAAGTATCCCTCGATATATTCATATAGACACCATTGTGAGCCTTCTAATGAAGACAGTGGCGATTATCCCTGCCGCGGGTTCAAGCAAAAGGATGCAGAATAATATATCGAAGCAGTATCTCTTGCTTGAAGGTACCCCTGTTCTGGCGCGTACCCTAGAAATATTTCAAAGATCGCCGGGAATAGATGAAATATTTCTCATTGTGCCCCGGGCGGACATTGACTATGCTCATAAGCACATTGTTAATAGATATGCGATTTCAAAGGTTAGCAACATACTAGCAGGAGGCAAGGAAAGACAAGACTCTGTGCGAAACGGCATTGATGCTTTAGGAAATGATCATGATATCGTCGTTATTCACGATGGCGTCAGGCCTTTCATATCCGAAGAGTTGGTCCATTCGGCCATTCTGGGCGCTTCGAAGGCGAAAGCTGTGACGGTAGGGGTACCCGTTAAGGACACTGTCAAATCAATTGATTATCACGGGATTGTTGTGGAGACACTTGACCGTAACCATCTGTGGCTGACGCAAACGCCCCAGGCTTTTGAAAGGGATATTATAAAAAAAGCCTATGAAGTAGCATACAGAGACAATTACTATGGAACAGATGACGCTTCTCTTGTTGAGAGGATAGGCATCAAGGTCATGATGATTCGTGGTTCCTACGATAATATTAAGATCACTACGAAAGACGATATTATGCTGGCGGAGATTCTTACAAGAAGGCTCAAGAAATAGGGTGTTGCCGTGAGTGAAGGCACAATGTAATTTGTAAGTAGCCAATTTACGCCGGATCATAGCTTGACTGAAACACCGGCGGCCCCAAAGAGGAATGAAATGAGAATAGGGTTCGGATACGACAGTCACCGGCTGATTGAGGGGAGAAGACTTATCCTTGGGGGAGTGGTCATCCCCCATGAAAAAGGGCTTCTCGGCCATTCAGATGCGGATGTGCTTGTCCATGCCATATGTGATGCCATAATCGGCGCCATAGGAGATGGAGACATCGGTAAATACTTCCCCGATACAGATCCCGCTTACGAAGGCATATCTAGTCTGAAATTGCTTCATCTAGTTTGTATTAAGGCAGGAGAAAAAGGCTTTGTTGTTAATAACATAGATGCTACGATCATTCTGGAAAGGCCGAGATTGATGGATCACATACATGATTTGGAATCGAATATTTCGAACACGTTAAACATCCCGATGGAGAGGGTTAATGTCAAAGCGAAAACCAATGAAGGGATGGGGTTCCTGGGACATGGAGAAGGGATCGCCGCCTTTGCTGTAGCCACAGTTATCGAAAAGGATGGCAGATGACATCACATAGACTGAGGGTCAGATTTGCTCCATCGCCGACAGGAAACCTTCATGTCGGGAATGCAAGAACAGCCCTGTTTAATTGGCTTTTTGCCAAACACTATGGAGGAGACTTTATCCTGCGGATAGAAGACACCGATCAGGAAAGGACTTCCCCTGTCTTTGAAAAAAACATTCTGGAAGACCTGAAGTGGCTCTCTATAGAATGGGATGAAGGGCCTGAGAAAGATGGCAGTCTGGGGCCGTACCATCAGATAAAGAGGCTTGATATCTACGATAAATACATAAGAGCGCTGATCAGCGCCGGCAAAGTCTACCCCTGTTACTGTACGGAAGAAGAATTAGAGGTGGAACGTGCCTCGCTCCGCTCTATGCGGATTATGCCGAGGTACACGGGGAAGTGCAAGAAGCTAACGGACAAGGAACGTGAGGCGCTTGAAAGCTGCGGCAGGAAACCTGCCCTTCGTTTCAGTGTGGACAAAGGAACTATTGAATTTAAAGATCTCATTCGAGGAAAAATGAAATTTGACGGTGATGCCATAGGTGATTTTATTATAGTCCGTTCCAATCTCATTCCGTCCTATAACTTTGCCGCCGTCGTAGACGATCACCTTATGGAGATTTCACATGTCATCCGCGGAGAAGACCACCTCTCCAACACGGCGATTCAGATTCTTCTCTATAATGCCCTTGATTTTGAACCGCCTGTGTTTGCCCATCATTCGCTCGTTCTGGGGAAAGACCGCACAAAATTGAGCAAACGTCATGGGTCGGTCACCATCCGGGAATTCAGGAACAGGGGAATCCTGTCTCCGGCGCTCTTAAACTATTTGTCTCTTATGGGAGGTTCGGTCGGAGGGGGGAAAGAAATTGCTTCTATGGAAGATATCATCAACATGTTCTCTCTCGATAGGGCCGGCAAGAGCGGCGCCATCTTTGATGAAGCCAAGCTAGAATGGCTAAACGCAATATATATCAGGAATTGTGATGTGGATAAGCTCACAGAATTGCTTCTCCCGTTTATCAGAGAGGCCGGATACGATATTGACCTTATGAATTGCGGATGGCTCCATCAGGTTGTTGAGGCTCTCAGAGACAACCTTGTGACACTTGCTGACGTCGGTCAATACTTAGATATTTTTATTGATGATAAGTACTCAATTTCGGATGAGGCAAGGGCAATCCTTAAGGATGATACTGCTGCTGTAGTGAAAGTACTTCACGAGGAGTTGGAGCAGAGAAACATTCCCGAACGAAATTTCTATCATGATCTGATCAGATCCGTTAGGAGAAAGACGGGTCTTAAGGGGAAAAATCTTTTTCTCCCGATCAGGGCAGCCGTAACGGGCAGGACCTCGGGGCCGGAACTGGAAAAAATCTTTACTATCCTGGGCAAGGAATCAATCGTAAGGCGTCTGGAGCGTGCAATTCAGTTGGCTGATTGACCGTGCATGACCTGTGGATCCATATCTTCTGCCTGCAACTCTTTACGGACACTACATTATAAGTAGCGCAGATTAACGATTGAAGCCACCACTTGTATCAGCTATCCACATGCTTATCAAGAATCACTTCCCCTGACGATATCCCGTCGATGCCCCCCACAATCAGCCATATGGAAGCTCGTTGTCAGGTTTTTAGGGGCGGCAAATCAGGATATTACCGATTGTAAATCACTGTACAGTTCTGTATGTGAAAACTTGATTTTGTTGCACTCTGTAATCGCTCTATAGTCTTTCGTTACGAAGAAGCAGAGATGATAAGAGTGGCGCAAGATTTGTTTCATGAACCAATCTCAGCTGCGAGAGAATCTTATCATCCCAAGAGGAGGATCAAATGCTGCGCGCTGCTACTGCCGTACTGATAGTCTTGTGGCTATTGGGGTTGATGACTGGTTTTACGATGAGTTCATTCATTCATGTTCTTCCGGTGCTTGCCATTATCATCGAATTGATCAGAATCGATCATCCAGAGGAAGAACCCATCGCAATAAGCTCGCAAGTGGAAGAATGAACTTCACGTAAGAAAGACATGTAAGAACAGATGAGCGAATAGGCTGGCTTTTCCTCTATGATGTCATTCCCGTTTCCGGCAAAGAGCGCGGTATAAACACAGCTGCGCGAGTCAGTTCACTTGCTAAAAAATAAAATCGTAACTATAAATTGACATTTTTACCCTTCCCGTTTAGACTCCACCAAAATCACCAATTCATATTAAGGAGAGCTGTATGAAAGGATCGGATCTGGAAAAATATTGTAAAAAGGCCATTGAAAGCGGAGCAACCCATGCCAAAAAGATTCATCCGAGCAGCGTTGTAACGGCCCCCTGGGTGATTTTGAAATGCCTGTACGGATGTCAGTACAGGTCGGGCTTCTGCTGTCCTCCCCATTCGCCAACGTATGACCAGACAAGAGAGGCCTTAGATTCCTATCAACGTGCCATCCTCTTTCATCGAGAGGCCCCCAGGGTTAAAGAACGGGGGGAGCAAAACATGAAATTCTTCGATATGCTCCTGACGATGGAAGGGGACCTCTTCAAAGACGGATATTACAAGGCCTTTGCGATACTGGCCGGCCCCTGTGCGCTGTGCAAAGAGTGCGGCAAGGTTCAGGGAATCCCCTGCCGATTTCCGGCTAAGGCAAGACCTTCTATGGAAGCATGTGGGATCGACGTTTTCCAGACGGCGAAAAACAATGGCTTTTTCATAGAGACTCTCCGAGAAAAAACGGAAACGCAAAACCTTTATTGCCTGATTCTCATCGATTAGCATCCTTCATCTACTCACCGAAACCGTGTATGTCGGAAGTGCTCAGATTTCATTAAGTCGAGCAAGGTGTCGGTTTTCGGGCTACTCACATCAAAAGGATGTGGCAATTATGGCCCCAACTGATATTACACAATTGCACGAACAAAGAAAACAGTCCCCGTGAAGGAAGAAAATAAACCTTCAGCAACGCGAAAATGTGGATTTCTGTCTTGACCAAAATGGGCCAATAAGATATATATTATTGTTATTTTCACAGGAAAAATATTAAACTGATTGGATGCTGGAGAAAGGGGGCGCTATGAAATTTATTGATGAGATCCATCTCAAGGGTAAAAGAGTTTTATTCAGGTTTGACTACAATGTTCCTTTGGACAGTACCTTGAACATAACCGATGATATCAGAATAAGAGCGACGCTTCCGACTATTAATTATGCCCTCGATGAGGGAGCAAAAGTGATAATCATGTCTCATCTGGGACGCCCCAAAGGGAAGGTTTCCCCCGAGTTCAGTCTTGCACCGGTGGCTAAAAGGTTATCGCGGCTCCTAAATAAGGAAGTCATGTTGGCAAAAGACTGCATTGGCAACGAGGTCAAAAAATTAGTGGCAGATATGACCCCGGGAAGTGTCGTGCTTCTTGAGAACCTGAGGTTCCACGCTGAAGAGGAAAAGAATTCTGACGAATTTGCTAAGGAGCTGGCCAGTCTCGGGGATGTTTATATTGACGATGCCTTCGGAAATGCTCACAGAAAACATGCATCAAATGTCGGAATCATCAAGTTCATAAAGGAATCCGGCGCAGGCTTCCTGATAAAGCAGGAGTTGAATTACTTAAAGAAGGCTGTGGATAATCCTGCGAGACCATTTGTCGCAATAATCGGAGGTTCGAAAGTATCGGGCAAACTCGAGGCCCTCCTGCACCTGATTGAAAAGGTAGACAAAATGATTATCGGGGGCGGCATGGCTTTCACCTTCCTAAAAGCGCAGGGATATGAAATTGGCAAATCTATTTTTGAAGAGGAACTTTTGCCGAAAGCAAAAGAGATCATGGGGACGGCCAAAAAACTCGGCGTAAAATTTTATTTACCCGTTGACTGTGTCATCGCTGAGGACGCGAGCGCCGAAGCGGAAACCAAGATTGTCCCGGTGCAGGAAATCAACGCCAAGTGGAAGGGTCTTGACATCGGGCCTGCAACAATAACTCTCTTTACTGAAGTGTTGGGTAACGCCAAAACGATTGTATGGAATGGGCCGATGGGAATGTTTGAAATCGATGCCTTCGGCAGAGGCACTTCGGCTTTGGCGCACAGCATTGCAAATTCCTATGCCGTCACCATCGTCGGTGGAGGAGATACCGATGTCGCCATTCATAAGGCTGGTGAAAGCGATAGAATAACCTATATATCAACAGGAGGCGGTGCGTCTCTCGAGCTGCTTTCCGGTAAATTACTCCCGGCCATTGAGGCCCTTGACGGGGCCAAAAGCGCGACCTGATTATGTATCAAAGCGACAAAGGGGGGTCCTATTACCCCCCTTTTTGTTTTGAGTTGATTATTGCGGGAATTGGACGGCAAACATTAGGAAGCGCGCGGCAGATATGGTACGTAATATAAAAATGATCTTGGAGTATGATGGGACAAGGTATCACGGATGGCAACGCCAGGCCAACGGGCTCACCATTCAGGAGGTTCTTGAAGAAAAAGTCAGTACGATTACCCAGGAAGGCATCAGGGTTATAGGCTCAGGCCGGACGGATGCGGGCGTTCACGCCTTGGGTCAGGTGGCAAACTTCAGAACTAATTCAAATATAGGGTCGAGCGGTCTTCTTCAAGGAATAAATAGCCTTCTGCCATGTGATATTGTGGTCAAGGAACTGGCCGAGGCAGATGCATCTTTTCATGCACGGTATGACGCCAAGAGTAAAATATACCTATATCAGATATATCTTGGAACTGTTCGTCCAGCTCTGTGCAGGGACTATGCCTGGTTCATCCACGATACACTTGATTTAGATAGGATGAAGGAAGCATCTCAGCTTCTCTTAGGAACTTTTGATTTTTCTTCCTTCTGCGCTGCGAATTGCGGTATCAGGAATCATGTAAGAACTGTAATGGCTGTTGATATGATAATAGACAGCCGCGGTATGGCAAAATTCTTTATAGAGGCAGATGGTTTTCTGAAATATATGGTGAGAAACGCCGTCGGTACGCTAGTTGATGTCGGAAGAGGGAAACTGTCCAGAGGTGAGTTGATAAACATCGTGGAAGCGAAAGATAGAAGGCGAGCGGGTCAGACGGCGCCTGCACACGGACTTTTTTTGAAGGAAGTGAAATACTGATTTAAGAGGTATATCTGATGAAGATTCTAATATTGGGTCATAAGGGCATGCTCGGCAGCGATCTGCTTCTGAGGCTCTTCGCCTTTCATGAAGTGGCCGGTCTGGATATAGAAGATATCGATATTGCCTCGTCAGATGCCTGTGAAAAAATCATTTTAGAAATAGAGCCCGATGTTGTTGTCAACGCCGCTGCCTACACAGATGTCGACGGCTGCGAATCGAACAGGGAAATATGTTTTTCTGTCAATGCGGAAGGAGTCAAGAATCTGGCGTTATCATGCGGGAAGCGAGGCATAAGAATCGTTCACTTCAGCACGGACTACGTCTTTGACGGGAAGAAGCAAACACCCTATGTGGAAGACGATACATGCGGTCCCATCAATGTCTACGGCCAGTCAAAGCTTGCAGGGGAGCAGTACTTGAAGCAATTTTCCGATAACTTTCTCCTTATACGGTCGGCGTGGCTTTACGGGAAGAACGGGAAAAATTTTGTTAAGACAATTGTGGAAAAAGCGAGAACAGAAAAATATCTGGAAGTAGTGGACGACCAGGTAGGGTCTCCCACATTTACATGGGATCTGGCAGGCGCCGTCCAACTGTTGATTGAGGGCCAGTATAGCGGGACCTTTCATGTAACCAACAGGGGAAATTGCAGTTGGTATGAATTCACCCAAAAAATATTAAAAATTGCCGGCGTGACCGGTGTAACCGTGAAGCCGATAAAATCAGATAAACTGGCAAGGCCGGCCCGACGCCCGCATTACAGCGTCCTCAACTGTCAAAAATTTTTTCAGTCCACGGGGAAAACCATGAGATATTGGCAGGTTGCCGTCGATGATTATATCGGCAAAGTTATATAATAAATTGTTAGTGCCCAATTATACTGAATTAAGCACTGCAATGGTTTCTTCAATAAAATTACTGAAATAATCTTGACACTCTATAGCTATTTCAGTATATTCTTCCCCGTTTCCTTCCAGCAGTATAGATGCATTTTTTTAAAGGCGCAACTCCTCGCAATCACGAGATATTGCAGCAATGGGCAGCTATATGCATCTCCACTATTCTTAAAAAAATAATAAACGGACGACCCACTATGAGAAGATTCTTAATTTCTATCTGTGTGACTTGCATGATCCTTACTTTTTCTTTCACCGTAGTGCATGCTCAGTATAAGGTCTGGACGGTTGACATGGCTACCATTTATGACAATGCGGTTAATATTGCGAAAGAAAAAGCCATTGATAATGCCCAGCGCAAAGCAGTGGAAGAAAAGGTGGGCCTTATGATCATTGGCGCTACAGAGGTCGAAAATCTTTAGATAAAAATGGATCAGATACTTTCTGAATCAAAGTGATTCATAAATTATTGTGAGATAATTTCTGAGGGAAAGGCGGGTAATAGCTATAAGGTGCAAATTGAGGCCAATGTTGACACCAGCTATTAGGGGAAAAGTTTAATATTATGAAAAGCCATTTGGGGAGGCATCAAATGAAAATAGGATTGCGAAGGTCCGTATTGATCATTTTAATTCTGCCGTTGATGGTTATGTTTCAAGGCTGCGTAGTTGCCACAAAAGAAACTACCGTCACACCTCAGATCAGAGATCTCTTTAAGGGTACGTACAAGGTAGACCCTTACATGGAAAAGCACAAACCCCAAACTGTTGCGGTTCTGCCTTTCGTCAATCTGGCAAAGAGCCAGAATGGGTCTGAGGAGGTTCGTAGGGCATTTTACAATCACTTCAGCTCATTGCCATATAGAGGCATGAAGCCCTATATAGTTGATAATGCTTTGAGGAAGGCGGGGCTCAGTGATGCCGAAGCCATCGACAAGATGTCGCCCAAGGAGTTGGGCAACATCCTCGGCGTGGATGCTGTCATCTATGGCAAGATCTCGGATTTTGACAAGCTGTTTGCCGTAGTTTATTCATCTGTCTCAGTAGGAGCGGAGATTAAGATGTATGATACGAAGACAGGTAATTTTCTCTGGAGCGGCCAGCATGTCGCCCGCATTCAGGAGGGTGGCATTTCTACGACCCCCATCGGCATCATTGCTACTGTCATCGCGACAGCCATGAATATCAGGGACATCCAATTGCTCCGCGCCTGTGACGACCTATTCAGAGACATGGTGAAGACAATCCCCGTACCGACCATGGCGGAAGCCCTCAGGCCGCCCGTCATCACTCTACTCACACAGGATACGAAGAATATGCCGAAAAAGGCGGGCGATGAAATAAAGGTGGTCATCCAGGGTGCGCCCAAGATGCAGGCCTATTTCGATATAGGTGATTTCAAAAAAAATATAGATATGCAGGAAATTGAACCGGGTGGATACCTGGGTGTCTATAAAGTTATTCCAGGGGATAACGTGACAAAGGCCGTGATTACCGGGTATCTCCGGGATGAAGCAGGCAATACCGCTCAATGGGTCGATGCAGTGGGAACGGTGACGCTCGATACCATACCTCCTGACAAACTTAAGAACGTTAAGGCCGTCGGAAGGAATAAGGTGGTTCTTCTCGGCTGGGAAAAGTCGGAAGCCCCGGACCTAGCGGGATACTTGGTCTATCGCAGCAATACTCCTCTTTCCGGATTTCAGCAGATTGCGAAGACAGAACTGAATGAGTATCGCGATGAGAATCTTGCCAATGCGCAGAAATATTACTATCAGGTCACTGCCTTCGACTGGGCGGGTAACGAAAGTGACAAGTCCGATACCATAACCGGTATGCCTGTGGAGCCTGGACCAACGCCTGTCTCAGGCATCATTGAATCCGATACCACTTGGTACGCAGGCGCCAGTCCCTATATAATAAAAGATGCAGTGGTCGTCAAAGATAAAGCCGTTCTCACTATTGAGCCGGGCACGGAGATACGCTCGCAGGGTGGCGCCCTTGTTATTGAAGGTAGACTCATTGCGCAGGGGGATGAGGAGCATATTATTTTATTTGATGCGGCCGAAGGCGTGAAATCATGGGAAGGTATAGCTTTCAGCAACGTCAAGGAAAAGGAAAACTTGGTGAAGTTCTGCCGCATCAGGAATGCGTCATCGGGGATCACATGCCAGGCATCTTCACCGCAGATAGAAGCCTCTGAGCTTGTTGAAAATGGGACTGCCATAAAAATCTCGGGCGCCTTTTCAAAACCACAGATCATGAAAAATACAATCCATAAAAACAGGGAGGCCGGTATCTTCATTGCAGACGGAGCTGAGCCCAAACTGACGGAAAATAATATCCAGGATAACTTAAAGGAAGGTATCGTGATCCAGTCGTCTGATCCCTCAATTACTCACAACAGGATTACGCAAAATCAGGGGCAGGGAATCGTCGTAAAGAACTCTCACCCCATAATTGCGGAAAACAATATAAATGACAACAGGCAATTTGATATCGCGGGCGATATGACGGGTGAAACCGTCAATGCCCTGAACAACTGGTGGGGGTCTGTCAAGGGTCTCGAAATCCTGACGAGGATTCATGGGAAGATCAACATCAAGTCTGTTCTGAATGCACCTTATCCTGAAGGTAAGCCGCAGGAACTGCCCATACTTAATCAGATCATGGGCGGTTCTATCAAGACGGATGCTTTCCTTATCCTTTCCAACAGTCCTTACCGTGTGGCCAAGGATGTCGTAATCGATGGTGGGGCAACGCTGTATGTCGAACCCGGTGTGACGATCGAATACGACCAGAATACATCCATCATTACTGAAGACGGCGGTGTTGTGGCAAAGGGCACGAAACGGTATCCGATCGTATTTACGGCTTCCGGTAATTCTCCGTCCCCCGGCTTTTACAATAATGCCGTAAGACTGACGAAGCGCACAAAGGTTAACAGCGCTTTTGCATACTGTATCGTGAAATATGCAAACACCGCCTTTGATGTCTATTATGGCGCACCAGAAATTTCATCGTGCAGCATTGCACTTAATGCGCAAGGGGGCATATACACACGGAATGACGCCTCCCCAAGGGTATTTTATAATACGTTCGCCGGCAACCTCGGAGAGGGCGCCATCAAGTGTGTCGGGATGTCAAACCCTGCCATACATAATAATAACTTCATCAACAACACAGTGGCCATCCAGACATTCTCCTCTATTTATATCGATGCGAGAAACAACTGGTGGGGCAGCAGGAGACCCGATCAGAATGTAATCTGGGGAGATCTGGAGAAAAATATCAATATTAAGCCATGGTTAGAAGCTCCTGAAAGCAAGGCATTTACAGAAAAGAGGTAATATAATTTCGTGATTGAAACCTTTCTCGCATTCTGTTATTTTATGACAGTATTTTTGAAGGAAAGATAAGTACATCAATTCTGAACAGGGTTGATTATGTATTTTTGTGGGTGAGTTTTCGAAACCAACAGTAAGGAGGATTTTATGAGGTCGAAACTAATCGTTATAGTGGGTGTTATCGTAAGCATGTTGCTCCTCTATGCAGGGATCGGTTTTTGTCAGGAAAAAGTCAGCGGGTCCCAATGGACTCAGATTGTCGAACAAATGGGCGATAAAGGAAAGATCAACTGGTCGGAAGGCTATATCGAGGCAGTGGGGATCGGTGCCCCTCCCGAACGGTACATAGGAAAACCTCAGGCCCGTCCCATGGCCTTGAGGGCAGCTAAGGTAGACGCCTACCGTAATCTGCTTGAAGCGACGAAAGGTGTGCGCGTTGATTCTACGACAGTCGTTAAGGATTTTACGGTGGAGAGCGATGTCATCAATGCACAAGTAGACGGCCTTGTAAGAGGGGCTAAGGTGGTGAATCAGGACTACCTGTCCGATGGAACTGTGGAAGTGACTGTGAGAATGCCGATGGCTGGCGGTTTTGCACAGGTGATTATACCCAAGGCTCTTGAGAATAAACCGGAGGCAGCGCCCCCGGCAGGACCTGCGCCGTCAGGAGATGTTTTTACCGGTATGGTGGTTGATGCGAGAGGACTACAGGCCAGGCCGGCGATGGCTCCTAAGGTTCTCGATGAGAATGGCAAGGAAGTATATGGTTCCATGAATGTTGACAAAGAATTTGCCGTCCAACAAGGCATGAGCGGTTATGCAAGGGATCTTACGGCGGCCCAGAGTAATCCGCGGGTGACAAACAATCCCGTCAGTGTCAAAGGAATTAAGACGGAAGGGCCGGGCAAGTCCGATATCGTCATCAGCAATGCCGATGCGGACAAAATCAGAGGCGCTGCAGACAATATGACATTCTTGAAGAAGTGCAGGGTCATGATAGTTCTGGATTGATCTCGGCGGTGTATCGGGCCATATTTGACCGCAGTTACTTCATGAGGGTGACTGCGGTCTTTTATTATCTGATTTGAAGAAGTGTTTTTGTCGATGTCATCCATGTCTATCACGGAATTAGACATGCAACTGTTCATTTTTTGTCATAACAGGTGATTAATATTGGCTGCAAAAATTATCGTTATGCCGGAAAGTCTGTCGAGCAAGATTGCCGCAGGAGAGGTTGTCGAGAGGCCCGCATCCATACTGAAGGAGCTCCTCGAAAATGCCCTCGACGCCGCCGCTACGGATATAATCGTTGAGCTTGAAAAAGGCGGCCGGGACGCAATCAAGGTGATCGACAATGGTGAAGGCATTGAGAGTGCGGAAGTTCATCTTGCCTTTGAGCGTTTTGCGACGAGCAAGATATACCAGTTCGATGATATTTATAAAGTCAGGTCATATGGCTTTCGGGGAGAGGCCCTGCCGAGCATCGGCGCCATTTCCCGTGTTGAGATGGTAACACGCAAAGAGTCTTCTTTATCTGGGACAAGGGTGGTTGTGGAAGCAGGACAGCTTAAGAGCATAACAGATACCGGATGTCCCGTAGGCACTTCCGTTTGGGTAAATCATATATTTGATCCCGTTCCCGTACGCAAGAAATTCCTCAAGACGGAGGCGACGGAACAGGGATATTGCATGGATGTGATTACGAGGATGGCCCTTTCCCATCCGGAGGTGAGAATTAGAGTCGTCGCTCATGGGAGGGAGATCTTGAATGTACCGGCGACCGGAGACACTTCCGAGAGGGTCTCTCTTGTCTTGGGGAAGGATTTCGTGGACCACATGTTGTCTGTTAAAGGCGCAGGAGGCGGCATGACCGTTCTCGGATTTGCTTCTAAACCTGATTTCACAAGATCAAGCACGAAACAATTATACTATTTTGTGAACAAGAGATTTATCAGGGATTATCTTTTGAACCATGCCGTCATGACGGCCTATAGACGCTTGATTGAGGCGAAAAAATATCCCGCGGCAGTCTTGTTTATCGATCTGCCCCCCGGGGATGTTGACGTGAATGTCCATCCTGCAAAGATGGAGGTTCGCTTCCGAAACCCGAGGGGAATTTATGATGTTGTCGTTGAGGCCCTGGTCCATGCCCTTGCCAATATTTGGCCTGCCTCATTAGGAGAAAAGAGTAAGACGATGCGCGAAGGCTATGGCGAGAGGGTTCAAGAGGCGTTGAAGCGATACAGGGTATCCTCAGGAGGCGGGAAACTTTTTTTTAATAAGACCCTCATAGATTATCCGAAGCCTCGTCCTGCCATTGAGCAGATTCCAGAGAAAGAACAGTCGCAGATATCCCCGAAGGGAATCCGCATTGAACAGGACATTCCGGGAAATGGGCTAAATTTTACTGACCTGGAATATATTGGACAGTTTGCAGGTACGTATCTCGTTTTCTCTTCATCTGACGGGCTTACCCTCGTAGATCAGCATGCGGCTCATGAGAGGGTCTTGTTTGATAAATTCAAGAAGGAAAAAGCTACAGGCGATGAAAAAATGATGAGCCAGCGGCTGCTTATTCCGGAGGTCGCGAGCCTATCCCCGGGAGAGTTCGCTGTAATTATAGAATTCATGAAAGTCCTTGAGTCCATGGGCATTGAGGTCGAACCTTTCGGCGAAAAAACGGTAATTGTGAAATCCGTGCCTGCGGCGCTCTCCCATGTTGAACCGAAGAGTCTCTTTCTTGAGGTCATTGAAGAATTATCAAATGCGGAACGCACCCTCAGCTTGGAAGAGCGGCAGGAAAAGCTTTTTGCCATACTTGCCTGCAAAGGGGCCGTCAAGGCAAATCAGAAATTATCCGAAGCTGAGGTGATGCGGCTTTGCAGGGATTTGGATGCTACACAGTTTTCGTCCACCTGTCCTCATGGAAGACCCGTTTATATTTCGTTCAATCTGAGGGATATAGAAAGGATGTTTAAAAGAAAATAAATGGCATGTGCGCAAATGTTAAGAAACCACGCCTGATAGTTATCCTCGGACCCACAGCAGTCGGCAAGACTGCCACAGCGATTTCGCTAGCGCGTGAATCAGGCAGTGAGATTGTCAGTGCCGATTCGATGCAGGTCTACAGGCTCCTAGATATAGGCACTGCGAAGCCGACACTTGAGGAACAGTTTCTGGTGAAACACCACCTTATTGATGTCGTCAATCCCGATGAACGGTTCAACGCGGCCATGTTCATCAGGCTCGCCAATGAGACTATCCAAAAACTCAACGATGCGGGGAAACTCATCTTCGTCGTTGGCGGGACGGGTCTTTATATAAAAGCACTCCTGGGCGGACTATTTGAGGGGCCAGATGCTGATGATGATTTAAGAAAGTTATACAGACAGGAGCTGAAACAGTTTGGGAATAAATATCTATATGAGAAGTTGAAAGAAAGAGATGAACAGGCTGCAGCTCAGATCGACAAGAAAGACATTCCCCGGATCATCCGCGCCCTCGAGGTTCTTGAACTGTGCGGTGTTTCGATTGTCGAGAAACAAAATGTCCACCAATTCGGCGACAAGTTCTATGACTTCATCAAGATAGGACTCATGGTGGAGCGCACGGAGCTTTATAAGAGAATAGATCAAAGAACGGAGAAAATGATAGAAGACGGACTGGTTGATGAAGTTGAGAGGCTTTTCTCTTTGGGTTACCATGAGAACCTGAAGCCCATGCAGGCGCTCGGATATAAACATATTGTTAGGCTGATAAAAGGGTCATGCAATCTCACGGATGCCACGAGGATGATTAAACGTGACACGCGTCATTTTGCCAAGAGACAAATGACTTGGTTTGGCAGAGATAGAGAAATTGAGTGGTTCACTCCGTCTGATTTTGACCACATGAGACGAAGAATTGACCAATTTTTGTCTACATGAACATTTTTTACTGGCGTGATATTATAAGCTTTGGTTTCCTTTTGCATTTTAAGCGGATTCTGTTAAATATCTTGACTTCGATATGGTATGAATATAATGAATTGCGTAATTTCTTAGATGCTGAGAAATCTGCAACTTTTTGTTGCGAAAATGGTTGGTTTTAAACTGGGAAGAGCTTAATCCCGGACAGTCACGTTAAACACTTTTTTGATGAAAGGAGAGCGTTATGATTCAACAGTCGAATTATCGGAGTTTATTGATGTTCTTTGTTGTTATCACGCTGGGGTTTTTCATTGTCTCCTGCGGGGCCAAAGCGGTGAAGCCTGTAAGCGAGATGGATACACCCGA
>Ga0326727_10014848_pt1 | contig 16857 bp, 17 predicted proteins | sample MB2enrmetagenome_FD_207643 | JGI IMG/M metagenome (GOLD analysis project Ga0326727, IMG submission 207643) | Lab enriched peat soil microbial communities from McLean, Ithaca, NY, United States - MB29MY | ecosystem: Environmental > Terrestrial > Soil > Wetlands > Peat | place: USA: New York...
AGAGGCAACAATTGGCAGCAGTTGATCAAATCGAATTGCATATCTGGAAGAAAAAGGAGATTGAGAACTATTTGCTCATTCCTGGGGCTTTGCTCCGCATATTTCAGAAGAGCGCGAAAACGACGGTACCTCTGCCGTCTGTGGAACACATTTTGGAGAGGCTCGACAAAATTGCTGAAGAACTGCGAATGGACGTCTTTAACGCTATGGCAACAGCCTTTCTGGAGGAAAACCGGTCCCTTGGACTCACAGGGGCCAACCGGAAGGCTGATGAGCGGCTGCAAGCGGCGTGGCGTTCAACTACATCCAAACTCGCAGTTGTATCGGGAAAGGAGGTGATTCACAGGCTAAATGAATGGGCCAAGAAGGATTTAGATGTATCTTTTAGCGCGATAAGGCTCGCACGGGAACTTTCAGAGTCGGAGATCGATGACGAAGTGAAGTCAGTTTTGGCCGGAATCGAGGCCGCAGACAGCTTTAATCAAATGATCGCTCTTTAAAGTTATCAGTCCTTGGCATGTCGGCGTCAGTCCTTTCAAGTGACACTTACGCAACATGTTGCAGTTCAATGAGTTGGGATCAAGTCATTTCCGCCTGCCAACCGCTCCGCGCGTGGGATGCTCACTATTGACACTTTTTCTGATGGACGAGGGGGCAATCCGGGAAAACTGACGTTTCCAGCAGGCAACCAAAAGAATAGGGGGAGCCAGTTGAGGGTTCGCCGAAGCGGCGGCCTGGGGCGGCGATTTGGAGGCCTCCAGCGACGGTCATAGACCGCCGCTACAGGTTGGCGCATCCACTGGTTCAGGAGCCGGATGCGGGCGGATTTTCCGGGAGCGCGGGGACCCTGGCTCCCCCGGCGTCGCGCGGACGGAGGGCGTATGCCCGCAAATCACGCAGATTCACGCAGAGGAAAAATTAAACAGGAGCAAACAGAGGAAACAGAGAGTTTTCTCCGTTATCTCTGCGTCCTCCTGTTCAAATGAGTTTGCCGAATCTGCGTCCCTCTGCGGGCCGTTCCGAATTTGGCTGCGGCGGGCCGGTCCGGGCGTTTTTCCGGTTCACTATGGTTTCTCAAGCTGCGCAAGTGGCTAACGACAAGCACTTTGCAAGAATCCGCAAAAATCCGCGTTTCTCTCTTGACCCATTGCGCTTATATGCTAATCTATGGCTCGTGACGACATGGCACGTATGGCCGGGCGGCGATGGGGCGAAGACGGGGTTTTTTGCGTGGTTCGCGGTCAAAAGGCTTCTCTCTGAGCCTTCCGTGCCTTTTTGCGGAAAATCAATGGAAGCGCCTCTCCTTGAACCGTTTATACATCACATTCTGTTTTCCCGGTCAAACCCAATCAAGCCAAATCAACCCTAATCAAGATATTCTTTTGAACTGCAATGCCCGCCATTCCGTCAGGCGGTTACTCCACCGCTCCAGACTGGCTCTGGTATTGCGCGGTCCAATCCCAGCCCCAATTCGAGCAAATATGAGTGGCCTTCATGAATTGGCCATAAGCCCGCCACCCGCAGGCGGTGCTTGTCAGCGGAAGGAACATGGCTTAATGTTCCAAAGTGCCGACGATTTTGCGAGAGAAAGGGTATCGCATTGGATTTTACAGTTCGGAACCTGATGAACCGGCCCATGTTCATGTTCACAAAAGCGGCGGCGAGGCAAAGTTCTGGATCGGGCCGGTGCAGTTGAGTTGGAACAAGGGATTTCGCGAAGCGGAACTTCGGGAAATCGCGCGGATTTTACAACGGCATGAAACCAGATTATTGAAGGCTTGGGATGAAACTGAATAACACTCCGCCGCCAGATGTCACGGCGGTGCGCATCACCACCCAACGGCTGACCTTCGAGTTGGAGGATGGACGGTCTGTCAGCGTGCCACTGGCGTTTTATCCGACGCTCCTGCTGGCGACACCCCAGGAACGCGCCGCCTATGAGATTTGCCACTCCTCGGTTCATTGGCCGAAGCTGGACTGCGACATCAGTTCCGCCTGCCTGTTACGCGGGGCGCACGAAGCCCGGAGATACGCCGCAAGAGCGTCGAAACGCAAAACGGAGCTGGCGGCGGCTTGAGGTGATCCCGGCTTCACGGCAATTGACTTCGCCAGTTCGTGCTCACGGACCTTACATTCATTCGTCTGGCTCTGCGCCTGGCGCGACGGGCTTATGGCCACACTTCGCCCAATCCCCTGGTCGGCGCCGTTCTGGCCAGGCGCGGCCAAATCATCGGCCAGGGATGGCACCGGCGCGCCGGACAGCCGCACGCGGAAATCGAAGCCATCCGCGACGCCCAAAAACGCGGACACAACCCCAAAGGCGCCACGCTCTACGTCACGCTCGAGCCGTGTTGCACCCAGGGCCGCACCCCGCCCTGCGCGCAAGCCATCCTCGCCGCCGGCATCCGGCGGGTGGTGGCCGGCGCGACCGATCCCAATCCCCAACACGCCGGACGGGGCTTCCGCATTCTCCGGCGCGCCGGCCTCTCTGTCACGCGCGGCGTCCTGGCCGCCGAATGCGGGCAGCTCAACGAAGCCTTCAATCATTGGATCGCGCGCCACACCCCTTTTGTCACAGTCAAGGCCGCCATGTCCCTGGACGGAAAAATCGCCACCGTCACCGGGCAATCCAAATGGATCACGGGCGAACCCGCCCGCGCCTTTGCCATGAGGCTGCGGGCCGGCGCGGACGCGGTTCTGGTCGGAGTCAATACCATAATTAAGGACAATCCCCGCCTGACCCTGCGCCTGCCCGGTTTTGCCGGCAAGGCCCTGCGCCGCATTGTGCTCGATCCGCGCGGGCGGACTCCCCTGGCCGCCCGGATCTTGCGCGGTCCCTCCGCGCGTATGACCACCCTCGTCGTGACAAAATCCGCCCCGTCCAAACGGCTGGCGGCATTGCGCCGGCGCGCCCGTGTGCTGGTGGCGCCCGCCCGGCGCGGGCGCATCCGCCTGCCCTGGCTGCTCCAAACCCTGGGCCGGGAAAACGTCACCAGCCTCCTGGTGGAAGGCGGCGGCGAAACCAACGCCCTGTGGATGCCGCTGTGCCAGCGGGTCGTGTTCTTCTACGCTCCGCTCATCCTGGGCGGCCGCCAGGCGCCCACCGCCGTGGCGGGCGACGGCGCGCCGGGGCGCGCCGGCAAATTCCGCCTGCGCGATGTCCAATGGCGGCGGCTCGGCGGCGATTTGTTGTTGATCGCCCGCGTTCAAGGGCCAAAATAACCCGCGGAGAAAACTCATGTTCACTGGAATTGTCGAAGAAAGCGGACGCGTCCAATCCATCGCGCCGGGCGGGAACTCGATCCGCCTGCGGGTGTGCGCGCGCTTGTGCGGGCGCGGTTTGAAGCCCGGCGGGAGCCTGGCCGTCAATGGTTGTTGTCTGACGGTCGTCAAAATGAGCCGGCGCGGGCGGGACCGGCTGCTGGAGTTTGACCTGCTGGCGGAGACCTGGCAGCGCACCAACTTCCACAGCCTTCAGCCTGGAGCCGCCGTCAATTTGGAGCGGTCGGTGCGCGCCGGCGGCCGGATGGACGGCCATTTCGTCACCGGCCACATTGACGGTTTGGGAAAAATCATCCGTTGGGAACGGTCCGGCCGCGACCACGTTCTGGACATCAGCGCGCCCCCGGCCATCATGCGCTATATCATTGTCAAAGGCTCCGTGGCCGTGGACGGCATCAGCCTGACGGTGGCGGCGGTGAGGGTGAAGAGTTTTCGGATCTGGATTATTCCCCACACCCTGGCCGTGACGGCGTTGCGCGAGCGCCGGATCGGCGACGAGGTGAATTTGGAGGCCGACCTGCTGGGCAAATATGTGGAACGCTTTGTGAGGGCGGGTGGCTGACCTCTAATCCTTTTCCCCATGCGGAACGATTTTGACGACGCGGCTGGCGGAGATGGAGTTCGTCTTTCCGTCGTGGGAGATATAGATCCAGGAAGCGCCCTGCTTGTCGAGGATTGGTTTCCGGACGTTGGTGACTGCCCCTCCATTGGTCAGCGTCATGTCATAACGGACGCAACCGCAAAGCGCGGCGGCGGTCAGCAGCGAGGCGAAAATGGCGCGCGGGATGAGGGCGCGCCGGACGGGCCTGTGGCCTGAAATGCTTTTAATGATGCTCATAACTTCCTTCTTGCGCCAAGACTTATACCCCCGCCGCCCCGCGCTGGCAAGCCCTCTTGGGGCATCACGATGCGGTTGTTTTCACTTCATTTCAGGTCTTGGCACACAGGCCGGCTTGGGGTATATTCGGCGAGTCGCAACATTGTTTAATCTGATGAAAACCGCAATCATTCTGAAAAGAAATCCAGCCCTTATCCTTTCGCGGCTCTGGCCGGCGCTGGCGGTGGCCTCCGCCCTGGCGCAAGACCCCGCGCCGCCCGCAGAGGCCGGCGCCGCCGCCGCGCTGCCTCCCCTGCCGGCTCCCCTGGGCGTGCCCAGGCCGGGGCCGACGAACGGCGCTCCCTACGCCCCGCAGCCCATTTTGCCGGGTGGCGTCGTGGTCACGCTGTATCCGCCCGACTCGCCTTACCTCAACACCAACCGCATCCGCGAGGCCGAGCAATACAGCATGACCGGGGGCGCGCCGGGGCGCATTGCCAGCATTGTCAACATCCACAACCCCTCCATCGAGGTCCACACCGTGGAGCGGGCGCTCAACACCGGGGCGGCCGTCATCCTGGCGGCGGGGGGAGGACACAACACGCTCAATGTGGGGTCGGAGGCGTCCGATTTTGTCCCCTTTTTCTACAACTATGGAGTCAATACTGTTATTCTCCGAAACCGCCTCCGCCGCGACGGTTACAACCCCAAAACGGACGAGGTCTATGACGCCCTCCAGGCCATTAAATTGGTCCGCGCCCATGCCAAAGACTGGCAGATTGATCCGAACAAGATCGGGATCATGGGTTTTTCGGCGGGGGCCGAGTTGTCCGCCCCGGCGGCCATCCAGTTCAACGAGTTCGACCAGAAGAACGACATTCCGGGCAATCCGCTGGCGGGCGTTTCTTCGCGGCCGGATTTTGTCGGGATTATTTATCCCGGCCCGTCGCCTTTTACCCGGGGCGCCGCTCCGCCCATTCCGCGAAATGTTCCGCCGGCTTTCATCGCCTGCGCGGGGTCGGGCGACCAGCAGCACGCCGTCTGGGCCGACGAATACTTTGCCGCCATGCTGGCGGCGAGCGCGCCCAACATCGAAATGCACATTTACGGCAACGGCCACCACCCCGGCAGCGGTTCCACCGGCGGCTTGACGGACCGGCTCAACACGCCCTACGGCACCTGGCAATTCCGTTTTATTGACTGGTTCCGCGATCTTGGATTTTTGCAAAAACCGGGAGTGGAAACCCAGGCGGCCAAAGACGCGGCCGCTTTCGCCAGCCGGCCGCCGCGCGGCGCCGGGGGCCGCGGACGGCGCGGCAATCCCGGCCCGACGGACGCTCCCGCCGGGGCCGGTCGTGTGGAGCGGGGCGGAGGCGCTCCCGGCAGCCCGTAGGTTTATGAAGTTCCGGGCAGACACAACCCGGCGAGTTACGATCTCTACTCCAAGGGAAGAGACGGACTGGGAGGCACGAATATTATCGGCAACTGGATCGCCGATTGACCGCAAAAAATCGAAGGGCTTGACACCCACATCCCCCGTCCGGCAGCATGGGCCGAATGAGTGAGAACGGAAACCAATTCTTCCTCACCCGCGCGGCGTCCTTCCAGGAGCGGCGCGGCAAAAAGGAAATTCCGGCCAGCCGGTTCCTGGGGCGCAAAGGGCGTTCTCCCCAAAGAAAGAACTCCCTGTGAGAAACACGATGATTCGCATTTCCCTCCTGCTCTCTTTCAACCTGCTGGTCCAGCCCCTGGCGATCGGGGCGGCGGCGGAGGACGGCGCGGCATTCACGGTGGACACACCGAACCTGCGGCTCTCTTTCGATGCGACGAATTGCCGCTGGTCGGCGCAGGTCAAAGGGACGCCCATGCAACTGAACGAGGTTCACTTCCTGCCCGGTGACGACGCCTCGGGCTGGACGGTGGCCAGTTCCGTCAACAACAACGACTCCAACATCCTCGGATCGTTCGTCACCGTCACCCTGCGCGGGACCAAGCCCGGGCAACTCGATTTCGACTGCCAGATCTCCGCCAGCAAAACCGGCAACGACATCCTGGTCAGCCTGGGCCGCTCGAACAGCACCGGCCGGGCCGTGGACCTGGACGACATGGACTGCTTCGTTTCGAGCGATGCGCGGCTGGGCGGCTCCACGGAAAGATGGACCAGTTTGGGAACGATGTCCCAGAATCGCGAGTATTACGACCTGGCCCCGGTCATCAGTTTCATCACGCCCAAAATGTACGAGGTCAATCATGTCCTCAAAGACATGGACACGGGCAACAGCCTGTTGTTGGGGCATGTCACGGCCTTCAAGGGGGCATCGAGGTTTGAAGTGACGACGGGCTGGCAGGGAAAAACTTCCGACCGGATGAAAATCCGGGGTTATTGCAGCTACAAAGTGACCATGCCGCCGGGAAAGAGTTTCGCCGGAGAGAAGCTGCTCCTCTGCTTTAATACGGATGCGTTGCGCGCAATGGAGCACCAAGGGGATCTAATCGCTCTGGCGCACGACATACGACTCAAACAGCGGCGGCCGATGGATCTCAACGACCCGGAACTGGTCGCCAACAACTTCAGCCGTTTCCACGGCTATCTGTCCGGCGGCAGCGAGGCCAATGCGGACAGGTTCTTCAAGGAACATGGACTCAACGATTTCTACTGGGGGCTTGGCGGACCCGGCAGACAGGGGAGTTTCGGATTGTACGGTCTGGGGGGAGACCGCCAAACCCCGGCCCCGCGCGGCGGCAGGGGCCAGCCGGCAGCGGGCGCTCAACCCGCAGGCGGGAGTCCCGGCCGGGGCGGTTACCCGGACGAATGCTATCTCCCGATCCATGCCCGATACTACGGAATGACCATGGCAACCAGGGTCATAGATTTCTCCAATCCTCTGACCATCCGGCTGGAGCGCGAGCGCGCGTTTGCATGGGTTGTCGGCCATGAGAAAGAGACGGGGCGGGCGGAGATGGACTTCGCCGATTGGTGGGACAAGTGGCCGGGGCAGTACGACCCTTTCATGAGCGCATTGGAAACCTATCGGGCGGCGGGAACCCCGTGGCGCGAGGTGATAGACCAAAAGGCTCCGCGCCGGGTGATCCGCTCGAACATGAACGCGGTGGATCACACCTACGGTATTGTTGACATCTGCCGGGTGTCGAATGACGCCGACCACGGTTATGAAGAAGGCGACGGCTGGCGTCTATGGCTCACCGAATCGCTGCAAGGCTGTTCCATCCGGTTCTTTTACAATGGCCGTGTCTTTTGGAATGACGGCGACGGTTTCCATGTGTTCAAGTCCCAACCCACCGACGAATCGGCCGGGCGTTTCAACTATGGCCAGGCCAAGGTCAGCGCCAACTTCCACGCCTTCGCCGGCAGCACGCTCTTCCTGGAGGAAGCCTTCAACGAAACCTACCCCGATGACCGGATAGAACTGTTGAAACGGATCAGTCCGCCGACGCCGGATGTTTCCTATCCCGTGGACCTGTTTGTTCGCAAGCCGGCCCAAATCTGGAACATGCCGGTGGAGCGGCCCTTTGGAAAATGGAATGTCCTTGCCGTTTTCAATTACACCGGCAAAACGCCCCGGGAAGGCTTCACTTACACCACCCCCGCGACGCGGGAGCAGGCGAAAAACTTCACCGCCGATCTGGACGCGGCGAAGGACCTCCGCCTGGACCCGGCCAAGGAGTACATCGTCTATGAATTCTGGAGCAAGAAACTCATCGGGACCTTCCAGGGAACCTTCGTGCCGCGTCCGGTCAGCCCGTACGATTGCGACATCTACAGCATCGTGGAGAAGCAGAACCGGCCGGTTTTGATCTCGACCAGCCGGCACATCCGGCAGATGGCCTTTGACATCAAGGACATGGCTTACGACGGCCCGCAGCGGATGCTCCGGGGGACATCCCGCGCGGTGGCCAACGATCCCTACCAGTTGCGGATTTATGTCCCTGAAGGTTTCAGCGCCCGGCGCGCGGAGTTGAGCGGCGGCATAGCGGCCACGATGAAGACCGAAGGCAATCTGCTCCTGGTGGACTTCAAGGCCCCCACCGGCAAGGACGTGGATTGGAAGATATTCTTCTGAGGTGTCGGATTTCTCCGCCGCCGTTGACAGCCGCGCGTTGAAGCCTTAAGATGATCGCGTGAACTCAACAATTGCCGCACCGGTTGACTGGATAGAGGCGGTTGGAAACCTGCGTTTTCCAACGAAGGCGGACCGTCGTCTTCAAGAACTCATGGACAGCAACAACGAAGGGCTTTTGCGGGAATCCGAAAGGGAAGAGCTGGAGGCCTTGGTGGAATTGAGCGAGCAACTCTCGCTCGTTCGCGGCGAGGCCTTGCACATTCTGGGCGCATATCCTCAAGTTCATTGAGAGGTTTTATGAGACAATGCCACAATAGACCCAAGCAGGCGGACGAAATCGAGATCGCCCCAGGGTACTCAATTAAGAAATATGTTGATCTCAAGAAACACTACAAACGTGAGAGTATTGCCGCATTAATCAGAACGCGATTCGATTCTCGCTTTTTTCGGCCCCTCGGATATTCCTTAAATAGGGGAGCATGGATGGCCTCTAATCGCTGCCATGTCGAGGCTTCCGGTTGGTTGATGGTTACCGTAGCGTGTCTCTCGATTGAATCCCTATCAGCCTTTATGAAAGGCGTATCAAAGCTTCAAAATGGAGGTGAAGAATTCACGGCTTTTTTTAAGAAGCATGCGGCATTTGGCGATCTGCTGAAGGCGTTCCCCGCGTTCGAACGCAAAGGCAAAAACGGGAAGCCGAAGATGGATAATAAGTTTTACTCCGACATCAGATGTGGGCTGTTGCATCAGGGGGGAGAGCTACGGTGGCTGGCGACTGCTTCTTGGAGATAGAGCTGGTCCGATGCTTAATAGTTCAGACGAAATGAAATGCATTTACGCCAGACCAATTTTGGCAGGAGTCGGAAATGCGATTCGGCATTATTGTGAGCGTCTTGCGGCGGACACGCAATTTACAACGAAACGCAAGACTGAATGGGGCAAGGCCCTGCGGAAATTGGACGCAATTGCCGTTGGATGCGGGGTATTGTATAATGATCTCGGGAACCCAGTATGGCTCAAAGGAAACAGTCCTGTAATTAGGCATCATTAAGTGGTTGCGACTGGTCATCAAATATTCAAATGACCTTGCCCACAAGGAAGGACGCTGCGACGGCAATTGATCAGGAAATTGTAGAAGCCATTGCTGGAACTTCGTCCTTCGATGGGCCTATGGAAAAGGATGCGAAAATCTGCCCTCCAAATCCGCGCCGAACGAACGCACACTTGCGCCTCTGGCGCACTTACGGCAGGGGAGCTTCGGGAAATTCCTTTGCGAGAATGGCCTGTACAGACTCTTTCAACTTGCCCGCCTCAACATCGAGCACGCCCCAGATTACGTCGTAATCCACGCTCTCATAGCCGTGGGCGATGTGATCCCGCGTGCCGGCAATCTTTTTCCAGGGCAGTTGCGGATGCCGGTTGCGTAATTCATCCGGCAGCCGTTTCACGGCCTCGCCAAGAACCTCCACCAATCGCTCGCCCAACATCTGCTTGCGCCAGTCGCCTCGAAATTCCTCCCACGTCGTGGAGTTGCTCAACTCGAGAGCTTTGTCACAGACCTCGAGAATCTGCCGCAACGTCAAATCTGCGTCAGGCGCGCTCATAAACCGGAAACAACTCGTCCTTCACCCGGCCAAAAATGAGCGGGTGCAACCGCGAACAAAAATCCACCTTTTGTCCGATGATGGCTGCCAATTCCTCGCCATATCCGAAATATTGGAAGCCGACGGTTTTCAGCACCCCCGGCTCAAATTCCGCCAGCACGTCCACGTCGCTGCGCCGCGGATCGAAATCGCGGCGCAACACCGAACCGAACAGGCTCAATTTGCGAATGCCGCGTTCGCGGCAGAAACGCGCAATTTGCTCGCGGTCAATCGGAATGGGCAATTCAGCAACACTCATGCTGGGTCAAAAGAGAGAAAATGGCCGGGCTTCCAGGGTTTGAGCCTCCCGGCCTTGCGGTCTTTTCGGATGGCAGCCAGGTCGCGCCCGGCGGCCTTTTCGACTTCTGCGCTGGTGACACCATACTCTTCATAACGGCTGGGCGGCCCGATGAAGAAATTCCAGGCGGCATCCTGGAGGGCGGCGGAAAAGTCTTTGTACCGCCCCTGCTTGACCTGGGCCTGGACCATTTCACTCACTGGCTCCGACAGGGTGATGTTGTGTCTTCTCATGTGTGCATTTTATGCCACGGGAGGCGCCGCGTCAAAGCCCGAGTCAAAGCCCACGCGACGCTTCCTCATTTGTACCGGTACACTTTGACGCGCTGGATGGCGCGCTCGGCGAACGACAGGTGCGGCTGCGACATCAGCCGCACGCCGAAACCGGATTGGTGCTCGGCCACGGCGTTGGCCAGGTCTTTTCGCACGGTCGAGTCGTCGCCGGACAGATAGCGCGTGACCATCCATTTGCCGTTCTCAAAGCGGCCCGCCGCCTGCTCGGTCAGCCCCACGAACTCCGGTCCGGGCGTGTCGGCGGAAAAGGTGACCAGCAGGTTGTCGCCGGCCATGAGGAACTCATTCGTGGCCGTCGCCATGAAGATGCCGTAGCCCATCGGAACATCGGAGGCGGTGCTCCGGCCCCATCCCGAAAGGGACACGTTCAGGATGTAGCCGCCCAGCTTGATTTTCGTACTCGGGGTCTGGTTGTTGAGCCACGCGCCGGCGATCGTGCCGTCGGCCTGATGCTCCAGCACCAGCGGGGCCAGTTGCGAAAGCGTGGCGTAAGCTTGCGGGAGCGGAAGGTTGGTGACGCTGGCGGGAGCCACCGACCCGGCCTCGCCGGCCCGGAAGGTCGTCAGCCGCTGCAACTCGCCGATGCCCATGGACGAATAACCGACCGCCTTGAACTGCCCGATGGCGTAGAACGCATTGGCCGCCCCGTGGATGTCTCCGGCGCACTCGGGAATGAACAGGGTGTTGCCGGAGCGGCTGTAGAGCGCGGCCAGTTCGGCAAAGTTGGTCATGTAAATGTCCGGGCAGAGCATATCCACATGCGGGGCGCCCGCGCGCCAGATGTCGTGGTTATGAGCCTGCGGGCCGCCGCTGGGATAATCGCCCGGCCCCCTGTCGGTAGCCGCAGGGAGCCAGGCGTTGACAAACATCGGAATGGCGTACTCGCCCTTGCCCGCCGCGACCACCTTGTCCACGTACCGGGCATAATTCCAGGCCATGAAAATCTCGTCCGTTTTCATGCCTTTCCCGAAAACTTCCTCCCAGGTTCCCGAGGTCTTGAAGCCGGCGGCCTCCCATATCGTTCGGAATTCCGGCAGCAGGCCGTCCTTGTGCTTTTGCAGATAATCCATCAATTCCCCGGGCACGGGTTTGCCGAAAGCCTGGTTGGCCGCCGGCGAACGGTCCCGCGAATCGCCGAGCATTCCCACCTCGTTCTCGACCTGCACCATGATGACCCGGTGATTCTTGTCCACCTGGCGGACATGGCGCATCAGCGCCGCGAAGGCCCGCGCATCCGCCTGCAAATTGTTCTCGCTGAAGGTCGAGAGAATTTCCACGCTGCCGTTCTGGAGTTGGGCCTTGGGAAAGCGGTCCTGGTTCGCCTTCACCCACGCGGGCGCGAAGCTCGACATGCCGTTCTTCCAACTGCCGAACCAGAGCCAGGCGATCCTGAGATTGCACTGGTTGGCGTTCTCGATGGCCGCGTCCGCGAAGTGGAAATCGTACTGGCCCTCCTGCGGCTCGATCCACGCCCAGGCCAGGGCGGTCAGCACCGTATTGACATGAACCTGGCCGGCCAGGATGGGCATCATTCTCTTCATGTAATCCAGGTCCGAAGGGGCCGTGTTGGCCAGCTCGCCCGAGAGCGCCAGAAAGGGTTTGCCGTCCACAATCAACTGCGTCGCCGCGCCCCGCTTTTCCAGGTGGGGAACGGCTTGGGGGTAGGCCGAGGTTGTCAGGAGCAGCGCGCACAGCAACAGGTTTTTCGTTGGGATTTTCATGGTGGGAGAAGGGTGGGAAGCCGCGGCAGCGATGTCAACGCTAATTGCCCCGCCATTGCCGGCGGGTGAAGCGGCGGTTTATTCCGGGGGTGTCTTGATGGTTCGCGCAGAATTTGCCGCTTGACGTCCTCCGGCCCGTCTCACACCATGCGGCCAGAATGAGGGCGAGCGAAAACCGATTCTCTCCTGCCCGCGCCACGTCAAGGAAGGGGCGGCGCGGCAACCATGAAATTGCTGACAGTTTATGGTTTGTATTACACCTCTATGCGGAAAGGCTTTAACCATGAGACAGACGAATCAAATTTGCGGGCTGCTGGCGTGCGTGATCGGGTTCACCTCCGGCTCCGCCAACGCGGCCGGGGACATCCCCCGCCTGGAAAAACGCGACGGCATGACCAAGCTCATCGTGGATGGCCGGCCCTTCATCTGCGTGGCCGGCGAACTGGCCAATTCCAGTTCCACGGATGTCGAAACCATGAAATCGGCCTGGCCGCGCCTGGCCCAAATGAATCTCAATACCATCCTGAGCGTCGTCTCCTGGGATCTGATCGAGCCGGAGGAAGGCAAGTTCGACTTCTGGATGGTGGACTATCAACTGGAAGCCGCCCGCGCCAACCATCTGCGGCTGATCTTCCTCTGGATGGCAAGCTGGAAGAACGGCATGTCGCATTATCCGCCGCGCTGGGTCAAGGCCAATCAGGACCGCTTCCCGCGCGTGAAGGATGCCGACGGCCACACCCTGGAGGTCCTCTCCACCTTCAGCCAGGCCAATCGCGACGCCGACGCCAGGGCCTTCGCCGCCCTGATGAAGCACCTTCGCCAAGTGGATTCCAAGGATCACACCGTCATCGCCATCCAGGTCGAAAACGAAGTGGGCCTGCTCTCCAGTTCGCGCGACCATAACCCCGCCGCCAACGAAGCCTTCGCCAAACCTGTCCCCGCCGAATTGATGGATTATCTGCAAAAGCACAAGGACAACCTGCTGCCGGAACTCCAGGCTCTCTGGGTTTCCAACGGCAGCGAGAACTTCGGCACCTGGGAGGAAGTTTTCGGCAAGAACATCCCTTCTCCGTGGGCGCCCAGGCACGACGAAGCCCGAACCCGTCCCCTCCGCCCCGCCGGGGCCGAGCTGTACAGCCATACCGACGAGATCTTCATGGCGTGGAACTACGCCCGTTATATCGGATACGTCGCCGCGCAAGGCAAGCAGGAATACCCTCTGCCGATGTATTGCAACGCCTGGCTGGTCAATCCGACCGATCAGGGACCCGGTGACTATCCCAGCGGCGGGCCGGAGCCGCTCGTGCATGACATCTGGCGCGCCGGCGCGCCCGCGATTGACATCCTGGCGCCGGACATCTACCTGCCGGAGTTCGCCCAGATCATGCAGACCTTCGCCCGCAACGGCAACCCGGCCTTCAACCCCGAAACCCGGCAGGACGCCAACAATTGCTGGACCGCCTTCACGCAACTCAACGCCCTCTGCTTCTCGCACATGGGGATTGATAATTTCAACGGTTGGAACCCGGAGAGCGACTTCGCGCATGTCGTCAGTTTCGTCGGCCAGCTTTCCGGCGCGATCGCGGAAGCCCAGGGGAAGAAGGACGCCATCAAGCTGATTCCGCTGGCGCAGGGCCAGAATCCGGGCAAGGTCGAAATGGGCGGCTATATGTTCGATTTCACACCCGTCCCAGGCTCGCGTGGAGGCGGCCGCGGAGCTGCGGCAGCGCGTCCCGCCGCCGAGGCCGGAACGAACTTTTTCTTGAACAACCCCTTTGTGCTCATCATCAATACCGCCCCCGATGAGTACTACTTCGCGACCGATGGCAACTTCCCGTTCCGGGTTTCCACCAAGACCCCCGGCGCCAACATCGTCACGGCGGCGACGATTGATCGCGGCTATTTCAACGACGGCAAATGGGTCCTGGCGCACCGGCTCAACGGCGACGACATCCTGACCGCTGAAGATCTGTCCGGCGCGGCGGCCAACCACCAATCCGGCACGGTAGTTCCGCTCGGCTCCCGCGGCCGATGGAACGTTCCGTTCGCGTCCGCCGGCGGCCTGTCCCCCGCGCCGACCTTCTGGCGCGTCACCTTTTATCAGTATCACTGACCGGGAGAATTTCCGTGAGAATTTTGCAGGACAGGGTCCAGAGAGGCGGCCTGCCGCATGAGACGATCCAGGCCCGCTTTAACTGACAAACCGCACTAAAACATGACCCGTTTGCATTAGGGGCGAAGTGCGGCTTCCAGCACACCAAATAGAACTGTTGACAACGTGAAATCTCGACACGAAACTCAGACAAACGAAATACTGTGATTCCCGTTTGGAACAGCTCCGAAGTGTTGCCGCCGGTGCGCCCCGGGCTGCCGGGCCATAGCCCAGATCGCTCACCTTATTCCGCCTTGCTCTCAGAAATGGTGCAGCGTTTTGCCAGTTCACCTCAGCGCATCGGCATCCTGCGCGGTTTGTTGGCTTACCGACGCGCGTTGGCGCAGCAAGGCATTACGACCGGTTTTCAGTGGCTGGACGGCAGTTTTATGGAGAATAAGGAAGCATTCTTGGATGAACCTCCCGCTGATGTGGACGTTGTAACATTTTTCCTTTTGCCTGCAGGGGTGGAGAATCAGTCAGCATTTGCCGCAATGAACGCTGACGTGTTTGATCCCGCGCGGACAAAAGCAGTCTATCAGGTCCATGCGTATGCGTTAGTCCTTGGGGAACCGATGGGTGCGCTTGATATAAGGCTCATTTCATATTGGTACAGCATGTGGTCTCACCGCCGGGACGGACTCTGGAAGGGCTTCCTCCAAGTTGACATTTCCCCGGAGCAAGATCACATTGCGGAAGCATTATTGAACCAGATAGAGCAGGAAAGACTGAATCCATGAACCACGACGAATATATTTTTGTTTCTTCGGAGGTAAAGCAACTGGAGTCTCTCCTGGCGGACATGCCGGAACAAAACGTGATCAGTCGGATGGGCCTGGAAGCCCGGCTGAGATCAGCCAGGGAAGCGATTGCGGGATTTGATCCGGCGCAGTGGCCGAGAAAAGCCCGGTTAACCTTCCGGGGACGTCCGGTTTTTGCGTCCCATGGAGTTTCGGCTGAGTTTGCTGCGAAGGCGTCCGGTTTTTTTACCGATGCTTTTTCGGCGGTAGTCGCAGGCGTCACGGAAAATCTGCATTACATGGGACCGATTCCTGGCAAACAAAAGAACCAGCTTCTGATCACCGGGACCGCCATCGGCTCGTTTGGGTTTGAGTTTGAACTTCCCAGAATAGAATCCGAGGACACCCCCGCAAAGACGGTATTCTCTCCCACACCAAACAGGCCGGAAGACGCGATGCAAAAACTGGAAAAGCTCTTTCAGGTGGCGGCAGAAGGAAGTGACGACGATATCGCGGAGGTGGTGGATGAAATCCACCCGCGAGCGGTCAAGAAAGCGGCTGAATTCCTGGAGTATCTTTCTGAACAGGAGGCGTGGTGCGGATTGGAATTCAAGGAAAGCTTTTTCAGGTTTTCTGGAATGGATCAGGTTCGCACCTCAGTTGAGCGCCTCAAATCCAACAACATCAAAGAGTCGGACAGCACGTTTACCGGGGAGTTCCAAGGAGTCTTGCCGATAGGAAGAACTTTTGAGTTCAAGCCCCGCGATCAGGATGGCATCTTGAGAGGGAAAGTGGGGCCGGAGATTGAAGATGCGGATGTCTTGAACAGGAGATTCTTGCACAACCTTGTAACCACCAAATTTCATGTTATTCAGGTCGGGCAGGGGCGGCCGCGTTATACCCTGCAATCACTTGATCATATCAAGTAGAGTTCCGAGCGGAGAACGAACCGCCTCATGCTAGTTGCAAGGGTGACCCATACTTTTGCCCGATTTGAGTTAAAGACCGATGGGTGAGGACTAGAAAAATGACATTTCCAGCAGGCTGCCAAAATCATGGTACGTGCCAGTTGAGGGTCCGCCGAATTGGTGACCGGGGACGGCGATGGGTTTGGTGGCTAGTCCGATCACGTCTGGCAATGTGGAGCGCAGCCGCAGATTCGGGCGCCCGGTTCCGGCGACATTGGCGGCGGTCGTCCTCAGCCGGACATTTCACGCTTTCGGGTTCGGAGCGCCGATTTCCATTCGGCTTTCAGCGTCCTGGCCAGCGTGAAGCCGACGGCAAGTCGGCGCTCCGGGTTGGTTACGACGCCATTTTGGAAATCCGCGCTCGCGCCGATATTCTCGCCGAACCGCGCCCTCAGCGCGTCCATGGTTTCGGAATGGTCACCCTTGATCTTGCGATTTCAATGCCCTGATTATTGAAGGATTTTTCGGAGAACCGCCGGCGACAACTTTTTCGCAACGGGGGTTCTGCCGCCCCTCCATTCCGCCATGAGGTCCTTGATCTTTTCGACCAGTTTGTGCCGTTTCATTTCCTTGAATTCCCCCGCATCCAGAAAGCTTCCGCCGCAATGCGTCACTCTTGGGTGGTAGGGCGCGCACTCCGTGCGCGCCGCGGCGGGCGGAGGACTGCCCGCCCTGCCTTTTCCCCCTCCGTCACTGACGCATTACAAAAATCCGCGTTTTTCCCTTGACACATCGCGCTTATATGCTAATCTTTTGCGCGTGACGATATGGCACACAGGGCCGGACGGCGGCGGGACGATGGGGGAAAGGCTGAAATTAGGAAGTCCGGCTTTCTGCTTTTCCGGCGCAGGTTCCCAAGCC
>Ga0326727_10014850_pt1 | contig 16856 bp, 14 predicted proteins | sample MB2enrmetagenome_FD_207643 | JGI IMG/M metagenome (GOLD analysis project Ga0326727, IMG submission 207643) | Lab enriched peat soil microbial communities from McLean, Ithaca, NY, United States - MB29MY | ecosystem: Environmental > Terrestrial > Soil > Wetlands > Peat | place: USA: New York...
TCTCGAGCTTCCGGCGGTGCTGCCATTCCTCGACCCCGAGCAAGTAGCGGCGCATGAGCCCCGTCTGCATGCGCTCGAGCCTCGAGCGGCGCCAGTAGAGCTTGGCCAAGTCTTCGATCTGATTCCTCCAAAGCGCGTCTCCGGGACCGTAGTCGGCCATCATTTGCTCGATCATGGCTTGGAACTCCTGCGGATCTTCGCCCAGGGCCAGCATGGTGAGCTGATGGTTCTCAGGGGCAGAATAAAAGCCGTGCTTGACGGCGTTCATCTTCACTTTCTCCTTTCCTGCCTCGCTGCGCGGACCGGAGGCATGCTGGGCATTGCGGCGGGCGGCTTCGACGAGTTCCGGGGTAAGCTCTGGCGATTTTCGTAAAGACATAGATGCTCCTTGATATTATTGGATAATCGAGGAAAGGCGTTTCCTCGGAAGGTAAGGGCGTACACAGGTGCAGGCTAGCACATATGGCCGACAGTTGTCAAGCACAAAATGAACAACACTAGGCCATTTAATGGAACTAGACAGCTTGTCCCTAGGATCACCCGTCCGCTTAGGGGCTGATTTGCGGGTAGAACCGGGTGCGCATTCCCCTCGAATCTGTTCCGCCAGCGTGGTAGGCTGGTATTCGAGTGGCATCCGGAAAAGGCGCAAAAGAATCTCATCAAGCATGGGATCTCATCCGACGAAGCGAGCACCGTTTTTGGCGACCCGCTGGCGGTGACAATCGACGATCCGGACCATTCGCAGGTAGAGCGAAGGCTATTGACAACAGGACTGTCGGAGCGCCGGCGTTTGATCATCGTCGCGCACACGGACCGAGATGGGCGGATTAGGATTTTCAGCGCGCGGGAGGTGACTCCCGCAGAAAGGAGACAGTATGAGTCTGGAGAATGATCGAATTGAGGCAGACGAGATGAGGCCGGAGTACGATCTCCGTGGTGGGGTTCGCGGCAAGTATTACCAGCAGTACAGGGAGGGTACGAACGTCGTGCTGCTTGATTCTGACGTGGCTGAGGTGTTCCGCGACTCCGAGTCCGTAAACCAAGCCCTGCGCGTATTGATCAAGGCAGCCCGCCAACTCGAAGTGGCCACCCCACCGAAGGCTGAACGAACCTGACCGCCGCATGCAGCCGAGGTGCGTTGCGCGCTGGCCCTTGTTTGTCGTAGGGGGCTGCCACACGCGCCGCCTTCGGTTTCCTGGATCCTGTCCACAGTCTCATCCCGAGGGAAGCGAGGAATGTCGCTCTGGTTTTTTGCTTGGACCCACTACTTACTTGTGTGAGTTGGTGATCGAAAGGCGCGTCATTCCCGCAGCGACGGTTCCGTCATTCCCGCGCAGGCGGGAATCCACCCCGCTCTGGCGCTTGCCTTTCCCTTCCGTTCCCCCGGTGTCATTCCGAGCGGAGCGAAGAATCTCGCTCGGCAGCAGGACGGCTCACGGAAAAAAAGAACGGGCTTCAGGTGTCAGGGGGCCAGAGCGAGATTCCAACTACGCGTATGACGCCCCGTGCTGCTTGACCGGCAAGACTTATCCGGATTCAAAAGCGGTTAACTACAGTTACGACCTGCTCAGCCGCCTGACGCCTCGGGAAGCCCCTTGATTTCCCCTGGGATTTCTCTTATCATCAACCCCGACTCGCTTCGGTGTAGCTGCACTTCCGCATTTTTCGAGCGAGTTTCCAAGCGGCGAGAGGCGGACCGTTGCGCGGGGTAAGGGCCCTCACTCATTGATCCCCTCCTCCTGACGATTACTCCAAGCTGGAAGCCGTAAGACAGCCGCCTCCGGAATTCCTTTGCCGGCGGGTGAAGGCGCCAGGTGCAACAATACTCCGTCCAACTCGAAATTTCCGGGCCAACAGCCCTCTGGAGCCGCCCGGATGCCATTCGCAACTCGATGCCCCCGGTCGTTCCGACCCTTCACGATGCACGACCTATTTCTCTGAAAGCCGGTAATTGTTTGACAAGATTTAAAGCACCTTTAAACAGGTGAGCAGGTATGACGCCATACAAGATCGCCCTTGAAATCGCGGGTCCGACGGCCATGTGGACGCGACCTGACAGCGGAGATGCGCCCACCAGTTATGAAGCGCCGACCTTTCAAGCGGCAAAGCAGATATTTGAGTCCATTCTGTGGTTCAGGTCGGCGGAGGTCATTCCCTGGCAATGCGAGATCTGCAGCCCAGTCGTGATGCATCGTTACTACACCAACTACAATGGGCCGCTACGAAAATATGCGGACAACCCGGTCGGGGCTGAGACCGCTGGCGCCCACCAGCTTATCGCGACGGTGTTGGTCAACGTGCGCTACAAGCTTCGGGCCTTTGCCATTTCAGACCCGAGCTCAAAGCGCCAATTGTCAGAGAAAGCGGAAAGATGGGTCAATGACGCGCGCATCTCTGGGGGTCATGCGTACCAGGAGCGTTTCGAGTTCCGATTGAAGCATGGTCAATGGCATCACACTCCGTTCCTCGGCTGGAAGGAGTTTACACCCAGCGAGCTTGGCCCCGTTCGCGTGGATACTTACCGCGACGAGTCGGTGGATGAAATCTCGTTGCCGTCTTTTCTCCACAGGACTTTTACGCGCGGTCAGTTCACCGCCTACAAGCCCCACATCCGGACGGACGTCATGATCAAGGAAGGGAGGTTAGAATACTTCTCCAAGAAGGTTATCGACGCGATGCACGAAGGGGACTTCAGCGGTGTTAAATGAACTCTACGACGTGAACCGAGCGCTGAGTCGGTCTGGAATCGAGCGGCAAGCAGCTGCGGCAGGCCTGGAGGTTGGGCGCGGGAAGGAGGGGATTCGCATCTTCCTTGCACGCGATGGGTCGGTCAGCCGCGCTCCTGAGCCCCTCTCAGCGGAGCAGATGAAGGGCATACTGAAGTGGTCCACCGGGTCGGGGCTGTCGTTGCCAGTCTACAACCTCGACTCAATATACTCGGTGTCCCAAAGCGAATTTGACCGGCTTAGAACGCGGTGGGCGGAGTGTCACAGAAAGGGCGTTCTATTTGATGAGCCACACCCTGAATCGAGCACACTCAGCTGGTCCGCTATTTCCGGAAAGCGCTCAAGAACCAAAGACCTTCAGTCCACTCTGAGGATCGCGTGTGAGAAGATAAGGGCGGCCGCCGGGGCGTCGTTTGTGGATGGCGGGGACGGGTGGCAGGCGCTCTTAGAGACTCTGGAGAAGCAGGATGCCCTGCAGTTCGTCGCCCTGCTTGGCAAGGCGCTCTCCGAGTGGGTGCGAACTGCGGCTTGTCCAAAGTGTGCGTTTGGACTGCTTTACTGCGCCGAAGGCAAGTCAACCAAGACGCCCGTCCAGTTTGAGCCCGAGGGCGTATTCAGCGCCCCGGTTTATAGTCCGCAGGCGCAGCGATGGCTTACGCGGGTGGGAATCCGCTACACACTAGCGGCCAAGACCGAAAACGATCGGCCCGGGGCCAAGGCTGGCCACGGAAAGAGAACGGCGGAGATTATTCCTGTTTGGGGCTGCGAAACTGGGTGCACGGACCCATACCCCCAGAACGTGGATTCTCCTATTGGTCAGATTTCCTTTTTCAATCGCGATGTAGAGAAGAAACCTACGTCCACGCGATACGACCCTCGTTTTGCAGTGTTTCCTGTCGGCAGCGACAAGAGGAATGAGCTCATCGCTGATTTCAAGTGGCTCACTGCGAAAGAGCGCGAGGGCACGACCTGGGCAAGAAGGCGAAGGCCTAGGAAGGACGGAGTTTTCCTCCTTCTGGCTTACCTGGTAGATCGGGTTGATAATACGCCCGAGCATCTCGCTGAGCTTTTCGCCGGTCCCCCGGAGGACCAATCGGATCGGGCCATCGTTCAATTTGAAACGGTCTGCGGGGACGTCGTGCGGGCGTTGGATGGCGTTCCTGGCCTCACCGCAGCAGCGCGCATTCAGGTGTTTGCCCTGCACAAGCCGGATGGCTTTCGGGCACAAATCTTTGCCTCGGAATCTATCACTACGAGTGCCCTTATAGGCCTGGCTGAATCCTGGCAAAAGGACTGCCGTGCCCATCCCTCAGTGGTCCTGCCTCAGTTTGCGCAGGGGGGCGATGAGACCGTGCAGGATTTTAAACCACTCGTGCCGTTCCCTTACCAAGCCATCAGTTGCTTAAATACGATTTGGGAGAAATGTGGAAAGGCGGCCGACGCCAAATGCGAGAGTGCTTCGGACTACGGCTTCGGAGATGCCTTTGAGCTTCTGCGTCGAACTGGCACCAACCCAACCGACACCGCGTACCTAGGACGGATGCTCCACTTGGCCGTTCGGCGGGCTCTGCCGCTCATGCAAGCAGTTGGCCAAGCGATGCACCAAGCGCGTCATCGCGTTTTCGTCGCTCAAGGGGGCGAGGGATCCGCGCTCAAGTCCCGTCTGCAGGCCCGCCACTGGCCTTGCCTGTTGTCCCTGCTGCTCATTCGGCTCAGATTCAGACTGGAGATATTCATGAAAGAACCTGCATACCTAGTCGGACGCTTCCTGGCGGAACTGGACCGCCTCCACGCTTACTACGCCAAGCACGTTAGCGGCAAGGAAGAAGGGCTTCCGCAACTCCTTGGCAACTCGCTCATGTCCGTTGCGCTGGAAAGCCCGCTGCGCGGCTTGGAGCTGGCCGGCCGACGAATGCTGCCGTATCAGGCGTGGGGTTATTCCTTTGCTCGGGGCCGCAAATCAAAAGAGGCTTTGGGCGCGGCTTCCGATGCTGCAAGGGTCACCAACAGCGATAAATGGGAGGTTCACCGAGCTTTAGGGGAGCTCGGGCGCATCGCGGAAGAGCTGTCCAACTGCGGCATCCCTGACGTGAACCGAGCCATCCTGCCCACAAGGCTGGGACACGAAGCGAACCCGCCGGCGAAACCGGTTCTCGATTTGACCGATACCCTTAGAGCAAACGACCAGGAGTGGATGCACTCTGACGCAGCCGCCAAGGCGCAGATGCTGCTAGGTTACCTCGCGCGCGAGGAGCGAGTGCAAGCAAGCCGTGGCGCAAAGGCGGGGGCTGGAGCGGCACCCACGGATTTTCCGACTGCCCAAGAGACCGACACACCGTCAACAGAAATCAACAGAACATGAGGAGCAACATGAGCCAAAGCGATGATTCCAAAACGAACCACGTCATCCCGCGCGCATGCGGGTTGCTCGTTATAGAGGTTGAAAACTCCAACCCAAACGGCGATCCCGACCGCGATAGCGATCCGCGCCAACGCCCGGACGGCTTGGGCGAGATTTCACCCGTGTCGTTCAAGCGAAAGATAAGAGACATCGTGGAGACGAAGCCACCAGAGTGGGAGGAGTTAAAGGGGCAAGTGCAGGAGTACTTCAGGATTGATCCGTTGGAGGACGCAGATTTCCAGATCCTTGAACGCCGGGGGCGAGACCGTAGGACGATCGAGCAAGAGGTCTACACCGGGAAGTTCGTCAGAAAATACTGGGATGCGCGAGTCTTCGGGAATACGTTTCTCGAAAATCGCGACGATATCAAGGAGAGATTGGCAAAGCGGGACGTGGCTCTGGCAAAAGACGGCAAGAAGCTCAAGGCACAAGCTGTGGAGCTGGAGAAACAAATGCGCCGGAACATCAAGGCCGGGGTCGTGCAGTTCGGAATGGGGCTTTCGATAAAGCCGATCAACATCCGGCGAAACAGCCAGACCAGCAAGTCCGGAGTTGAGGAAGGTACGGAGCAAGGATTTGCCCCGCTGGGGTACCGGTTCGTACCGCGAGCAACTTACACTATGCCATTCTTTGTCAACCCAGCAGGAGCGGTCGTGCGCGACGCTGATGGACCGACCAAAAGAGTTTGCTGGAAGTGGGACGTGGAACTCCTGCTCCGCTTGATCCCGCAAGCCTACCCATTGAATCCGTCTTCAATCAGACCCATGGTCCGCGTTGTCCTCGCACACTATCTTGAGCATAGCAATCTCCTGGGCTCATTTCCTGACCTTGAGGTGTTGCGAAAGCTCGCCCCTGTCGCCAAGCAACCCGAGGCTGCCGATGCGGCCGAGCTGCCGTACCCTCCGTGTTGCGCATCATGGGACGAGGCCAGCGCAAAAACCTTCTTGCGAGAGCACCTTACGAAGAATGACCGGTCCGGCCGCTTTGCCAGCTATCGCGAACTTGTGTCCGGAATGGAAATCACGCCGGATCAGTTAGCAAACTGAAAGGCTGGCGTACGGGGCGAAGGATATGGCGGACTCCACACACCCAACTGAGGAGTTGCTGGCGCATAGTGCGCAGGATCACCGGCCTCCGCAGACCTATGCGGCACACGTGGCGGGCAGGCTGGGCGTCGCTTGGCGTGCATGGAGAAACGCACAGGAGGCAGGCAAGTACTCAGAAAAGTTCGGAGCCAGGCTACTACGCGCGTCCCGGTTTGCTGGGGAGTACCACGATCTGGGCAAGGTGGACCCTGACAACCAGCAGACCCTGACGAAGGCTGGCTCCCGCCAACCACTGCCAGTTAAGCACTGGGACGCGGCCGTGGCCGCACTGTTCCACCACGGGGCGATTCAGGATTCCGCGGCAGCCGCCGCCGTCTACGCACATCATAGAGGGCTGCCGAATTGGGAAGACGAACGAAAACGGGACCAACTGGCCTTTCGCGAGGAAGGGATCCCGCAGGGACGCTCCGAAAAGACTTGCTCCTTCAACGACGCCCACCTTCAGGAGTTTCTCCAACGACATAATGGAGCTATTGCGGGAATCCAACTCCCGCCGGTCCCCGACAGGACCGCCGCCGCTCGCCTGCCTCCACTATTCCATAGGCTTGTGCTTTCCTGCGTGGTGGACGCGGACCATTCAGATACGGCAGTTCACCGAACCGGTAGAGAGGCGCCGGGGGGCGCCCCTTTGCGCGCTGCTGACCGGCTGGCCGCCTTGCAAGCGTACGTGCGCCGCCTCAGTGCAAGCCAGGCCGCAGACCCACGCACGAGGTTGCGCGAACTTGTCTTCACCGAAAGCCTCCGAGCATCTACTGCGGCGAAATTGCTGTTCTGCGACAGCCCGGTAGGCACAGGTAAGACGACAGCAGTTATGGCCCATCTGTTGCGCGCCGCTGAGGACAAGGCGCTCCGCCGTATATTTGTTGTGCTGCCTTTCACCAACATCATTACCCAATCCGCTCGTACATACCGCTGCGCCCTCACGTTGCCGGGTGAGAGCCCTCCCGACGTAGTTGCGGAGCACCACCACCGGACTGACTTTCCCGAAGGGGAAAATGAGCGTGATTCCCCCGCGCGGCAGTACTCGTGCCTGTGGCACGCGCCGATTGTGGTTGTCACCGCGGTTCAATTTTTTGAAACGTTAGCGGCAGCGAACACAGCGAGCCTACGCAAGCTTCATCGATTGCCGGGTTCAGCCATTTTCATTGATGAAGCCCACGCGGCCCTGCCCGCCAAGCTTTGGCCGCAGGCCTTTTGCTGGTTAAGGCAGCTCTCCGATGACTGGGGCTGCCACTGCGTACTCGCCTCGGGCTCATTGCCGGAGTTTTGGCAATTGGGGGAATTCATCCACGGATGTGCGCCCGTCAGCGTGCCTGCCTTGCTTCCCGATTCCTGCCGCCGTAAGGCCTCGGACGCCGAATCGTCGCGGGTCCAGATCGAAACTAAGTCCACCCCTCTAACTTTGGAAGCCCTCGCCGACGTCTTGAAAGACCTGCCGGGCCCTCGGGTGGTGGTGGTTAACACCGTGCAAAATGCAGCAGTCATTGCTGCGCATCTAAGAAACGGTCGGCATCCCGGAGCTGTCGAGCATGTCTCTACGGCCCTGACGCCCGAAGACAGGGCCAAGACATACGACCGCATCCGCTTCCGGCTGAGCGACCAGGATGATCGGAACTGGACGTTGGTTGCAACTTCTTGCATCGAAGCCGGAGTCGATTTGGACTTCTCCAGCGGATTGCGTGAGCGAGCGAGTTTGATGAGCTTGCTTCAATTAAGCGGGCGCGTGAACCGGCACGGGTTGCGTGGGCAAGGCCAGCTTTGGGATTTCACGCTGGCGCCGCATCCGCTACTGAACCGGCATCCCGCGTTCGAACAATCTGCGCTGGTCCTTGGTGAGTTGTTTCGAGAGAACAGAGTGAAGGCCAAGTACTGCCAGGAGGCTTTACGGCGCGAACTTGATCGAGCGGATATCAAACCTGCTGTTCGGCGAATCAAGATGGAAGAGAGTGCGCTTAGCTTCATTACAGTGCAGAACCTGTTTCGCGTCATTTCGGCACAGACCTTTACTGCAGTTGTGAAGCCTGAATTGGTGGACCGCCTAGCACGGTTCGAGCCAGTTCCCTTCCGTGACATTCAGGATGGCAGCGTTCAGCTCTGGCTTGGCAAAGAACGCGAATTCGCACTACCAGAGTTTCCGCGCTTACAGGGCGTCTATCGCTGGACCCTTGAATACGACGGCACTTTTCTTGGAGTGATGGAAGGTATCTTGCCTTTGCTGAGGGCGCAAAGCTACGGGTTAGACGTCATATGAAGCTAGCCAACAGTTCAGAAATGGGTGATTCCGTCTTCGTCTCCGCCAGATACTCAGGGGTGCGAAGCGAGAGCCCTAGCCCTTGCGATCCGTTACCCCTCTCGCTCCTGAACGACTTCCTTTACTGCCCACGGCGGGCGGGGTTAAAGGCGATTGAGGGGTGGCGGGGAGAGAATGAGCACACTGTCAGGGGGGAACTCGCCCACGAGCACGCCGATTTGCCGGGATATGAAGTGGCCAAAGGCGTAAAGTTGCTTCGAGCGCTGCCGGTCTTTTCGGATCGGCTGGGGCTCTCCGGCAGGTGCGACATTGTGGAACAACGCGCGGACGGTTCGCTCTGTCCGGTGGAGTACAAGAAGGGGAAGCGGCGCCAGTTTGAAAACGATGACGCGCAACTCTGCGCCCAGGCCCTTTGCCTGGAGGAGATGTTTTCGAGGCCGGTGCTCGAGGGCGCCATTTTCCACGCCGCCAGCAAGCGCCGGCGGGAAGTGGAATTCACGCCCGCACTGCGGAGGCTCACCGAAGATGCAATTTCGGAGTTGCGCAGGATGGTGGAGGCGGGAGCGGTGGCGCCACCCGCCGTTTTCAAGCCGGCGTGCGAGGCTTGCTCGCTTTACCGCATCTGCCTGCCCCAAATCACCTCGCAGCCTGGCCACGTTGCGCGCGCGGCGCAGGAGTTATTTAGGACGCGATAGACGCGAAAAACGCTGGCGCGGGAAGCAAAGCGCTATGAGTGACGTGGTGCAAAACACGCTTTACCTTTTGACGCCGGGCAGCTATGTCTCCCGCGATCACCTCACGTTGCAGGTGGAGGTCCCGGTGTATCCTCCGGACTTGCCTCGCGAACTGCGCAGCCGCGAGAAGGCCACCGAAACTCGCAAGCTCTCGATCCCTATTCATCACTTGGAATCGATCTGCCTGTTTGGAGCGAGCACCGTAAGTCCGCCGGCCATGGACCTGTGCTGGGAGCACGGAGTGGCCGTGAATTACTTCACCGAGTACGGGCGCTTTCAGGCGCGGTTAACGGGCATTGCTGACACCAGCGTGGCATTGCGCCGGACGCAGTTTCGGGCCGCTGACGACCCGGGGAAGTGCGCCGGCATCGCGGCCCAGATTATTGCCGGGAAGATTCAGAACTCGCGCAACAGCTTGCTTCGCGCGGCACGCGAGAACAGCAATGCGGAAGAGCAGGATCAGCTCGCGCGCGTGGTCGAGGCGCTGGGCAAACAAATCGAACTTCTGGAAGATTCGCGGCCTGCTGATGCCGGCGCCCAGCTCGACGCTCTGCGCGGGACCGAAGGGATGGCCGCTCAGCTTTACTTTTCGGTATTCGACCTCATGCTCAAGAAGCAGCGCGACGATTTTCGCTTCACCAAGCGTACTCGGCGCCCGCCACGGGACCGCATCAATTGTCTGCTGTCGTTCCTGTACGCTTTGGTGCGGCACGATTGTATTGCTGCGCTCACCAGTTCGGGGCTGGATCCGTTTGTCGGTTTCCTGCACGCCGACCGGCCCAACCGCCCGTCGCTGGCCCTCGACTTGATGGAGGAGTTTCGACCCTGGCTGGCGGACCGGCTGGCCGTCACCCTGATTAATCGGCAGCAGATGGCTCGCGAGCATTTTGTGGAACGGGAAGGGGGAGCGGTGGAGCTCACCGAAAGCGGGAGGAAAGCCTTAATCCAGGGCTACCAGGAGAGAAAACAGGACTGCCTTACCCATCCCCTGCTCGAGCAAAACTTTCGCCTTGCCCTGATGCCCTTTATGCAAGCGCGCATCCTGGCGCGGCACTTGCGCGGAGACCTGCCGGGTTATGTCCCGCTGGTGCCCAAGTGAGGCTGTAGCCGGTTCAACCTTGTGAACTCTTGCACGCGCAATCTTGATTTTAGAAGCCCATGACGGTGTTGGTAGCCTACGATGTGTCGACAGTGAAAGCTGAGGGCAGACGCAGACTGTCTCGCGTGGCTCGGGCCTGCAAGGACTACGGCGTCAGAGTGCAGAAATCTGTGTTCGAATGCCAAGTGGGGAAGGAGGAGTGGGCCCGCTTGCGAGATCGATTGCTGAATGAATTCAAGGCCAATCAAGATTCCTTGCGCTTCTACTTCCTCGATGAAACCGCCCTAGCGCGTACGGAGCACCACGGCGTCGCTAAGCCTGTGGACTTGAACGAGCCGCTCATATTCTGACCCCGCGAACCATGAGCTCCGGCTTCAGCAAGGGAGTTTCGCGAATCCTCCTAGCATATGTGCCCACAAGGATTTACGGTGGTTCTCTGGCAGTTTTCCCAAACCGCGGCAACTTGCAATTGCCAGTTCGGCGGAAAAGGTGTAGTAACACGTTGTGGCCGCACAGGTTAGAGCGGCCGCAGTCGCCCCGCAGAAGAACGCGGGGCGCGGATTGAAACACGGTTGCTACAGAATTGTGATCCAGCACTCCGAGTCGCCCCGCAGAAGAACGCGGGGCGCGGATTGAAACTTGGAGTGCTCGACAACTGGCCTACAACACAGAGTCGCCCCGCAGAAGAACGCGGGGCGCGGATTGAAACGTCTATGAGAGCCGCGAGGCATTTCTCAGGCTGAGTCGCCCCGCAGAAGAACGCGGGGCGCGGATTGAAACTTGCACGTAGTAGCTCTCCACCAGGCTAACCTCGCGTCGCCCCGCAGAAGAACGCGGGGCGCGGATTGAAACCATGCCAGGAATGCCTGCCAGTTGGCCAGGTCGGGTCGCCCCGCAGAAGAACGCGGGGCGCGGATTGAAACATAGAATGTCGAGCTCGATTGACGGATTCTCCAGGTCGCCCCGCAGAAGAACGCGGGGCGCGGATTGAAACACCAGTGTGGGCGGCCCGATCCAGGATTATACGCGTCGCCCCGCAGAAGAACGCGGGGCGCGGATTGAAACACGTTGCGCTGATACTTCGGACTGTATTGCTGCGTCGCCCCGCAGAAGAACGCGGGGCGCGGATTGAAACAAGTCCGCAAAGCACGTCTATGTGAGCGGCTGCGTCGCCCCGCAGAAGAACGCGGGGCGCGGATTGAAACCTTGCGTGCCCCTGCCCGACGGTCTAGGCGGCCGCGTCGCCCCGCAGAAGAACGCGGGGCGCGGATTGAAACCGCATGCGTTGAACGTGAGCCTCGAGGTTCCACTGTCGCCCCGCAGAAGAACGCGGGGCGCGGATTGAAACAGGGCACCATTCCAAGCGAAGTGACAATGCCCACGTCGCCCCGCAGAAGAACGCGGGGCGCGGATTGAAACAGCATATTGGGCGTCTGGTGCGCTACAGCCAGCGGTCGCCCCGCAGAAGAACGCGGGGCGCGGATTGAAACAGAAATCGTTCACCGTCAGATCAAGCATGCTCCGTCGCCCCGCAGAAGAACGCGGGGCGCGGATTGAAACACTTCATCTTGAAACTGTACATCCCGGGGCTCTGTCGCCCCGCAGAAGAACGCGGGGCGCGGATTGAAACGTGGATGAATTTAGGCAGCTCAGCGGCGGCAAACGCGTCGCCCCGCAGAAGAACGCGGGGCGCGGATTGAAACGATTTTCGGCTCCTGCACTTGGGGCTCTGGAACTGTCGCCCCGCAGAAGAACGCGGGGCGCGGATTGAAACGGCGTGGCGCTCTCCGTTTGGACAAACCAAGCCGCGTCGCCCCGCAGAAGAACGCGGGGCGCGGATTGAAACAGGCATAGGCCTGGTAGAGGTGGCTGACCACGTATGTCGCCCCGCAGAAGAACGCGGGGCGCGGATTGAAACAGGCCCTGCCCGGAGCCTTGCAGCACCAGCGCTTTCGTCGCCCCGCAGAAGAACGCGGGGCGCGGATTGAAACTCGATGTCTCCGGTATCTGGAGCAACTAGCGGCTGTGTCGCCCCGCAGAAGAACGCGGGGCGCGGATTGAAACACTGTACAAGACTTCGTTGCCGGGCACGTAGGCCGTCGCCCCGCAGAAGAACGCGGGGCGCGGATTGAAACTCGATGTCTCCGGTATCTGGAGCAACTAGCGGCTGTGTCGCCCCGCAGAAGAACGCGGGGCGCGGATTGAAACACTGTACAAGACTTCGTTGCCTGGCACGTAGGCCGTCGCCCCGCAGAAGAACGCGGGGCGCGGATTGAAACGGCTAATTGCGACCGGCAAATTGCGCGCCATGCGGTCGCCCCGCAGAAGAACGCGGGGCGCGGATTGAAACCTGAGAGGTATCGAGCGAAACGATTACCCCCAGCGTCGCCCCGCAGAAGAACGCGGGGCGCGGATTGAAACTGCCCAGAATCCGACGATCCTTACTTGCTTTCGACGTCGCCCCGCAGAAGAACGCGGGGCGCGGATTGAAACCTGTGACGATCGATCCGCCCATGAGCGCGAAACCGTGTCGCCCCGCAGAAGAACGCGGGGCGCGGATTGAAACTGTTGAATTCCCATGATGCCACAGGTCGCAGTGCGTCGCCCCGCAGAAGAACGCGGGGCGCGGATTGAAACAGGATCACGTGAACAGAAGACTCGATAGGATTTACGTCGCCCCGCAGAAGAACGCGGGGCGCGGATTGAAACGTTCTTGGCGATCTCGATGGAAATGCGCCGCAAACGTCGCCCCGCAGAAGAACGCGGGGCGCGGATTGAAACCTTCGAGGGGTCGGCGTCAATCTCGAAAAGCAGGTCGCCCCGCAGAAGAACGCGGGGCGCGGATTGAAACAGGCCTCAGTTCGCAATCTCGATTTTGGTCAGCGTGTCGCCCCGCAGAAGAACGCGGGGCGCGGATTGAAACACATGGCCCTAGCTAGCATGGCGATTGTGTAAGTGTCGCCCCGCAGAAGAACGCGGGGCGCGGATTGAAACTCCGAGAATGGTGGCACACCTACGTTGTCGCCAAGTCGCCCCGCAGAAGAACGCGGGGCGCGGATTGAAACATGTAGCTACAGATGGGATGCGTTCGTTCGGCTCGTCGCCCCGCAGAAGAACGCGGGGCGCGGATTGAAACTTGATAGGGGGTGCGGCATACGTCAAGGGCAAGGGGTCGCCCCGCAGAAGAACGCGGGGCGCGGATTGAAACGTCAGGATGGAGGAGTTGGTGGAGAGGGAGAGGAGTCGCCCCGCAGAAGAACGCGGGGCGCGGATTGAAACGTCAGGATGGAGGAGTTGGTGGAGAGGGAGAGGAGTCGCCCCGCAGAAGAACGCGGGGCGCGTGTGGAACCAGCCAAGGAAGAGCCCGACGAGACTGAAAACAGATACGAGTAGCACACCGGGCTTGGGCCCGGTAACGAAGGACGAAAGTACCGGAAAGGTCCTTACGAAGAATCACCGACTTACAGAGCTATTTTCGAATGAGTAGGTCATCGCCTGCGGGAACGGAACTGTATTCCGATATACTGCGCCCGGGGAGGTGTTTGTTTATCGCCACGGGGGGCCGCCACTAACGCGGATGCTTCCATGGCGATTTCCTTACTTCCCACGCGCCTCCAGATGAGCAAAATTCCCAGCCTCTCCTTTCATGATCGAGCCCTTAATCTGCACGGCCTTCTTGCCGAGGCGGCCACCACGCCTTCAATAACTTTATCGATTTCCAGTCCCAGCATCATGGCTCCCTTGGTACCAGGCGCCGGATACCTAGGGGAGCCCTGATGCAGGCCGATGGTGAGTCCTTTACCGGCCCCACCGTGGCCCAACTGTTGCCGAAGCGGTTGGTGAATGTTATTTGCCCCCCTGCGGACTTCATAAATTAGCTTGACAAGCCCGTCAGAAATCCACATACTTAACGGCGATTAGTAAGTGACTGGCGTTAAGGACGGCGCACCCATGGGAATCAAGGAACGGCGCGAGCGGCAAAAGGAGCATTTGCGAGAGGAAATTCTTGAGGCGGCTCGCGAGCTGTTTCTCAAAGAAGGGGTGGGAAACGTCTCCATGCGCGCGATCGCCAAAAAGATCGAGTATTCGCCCACCACGATTTATCTCTACTTCAAAGACAAATGGGATCTATTTCACAGTGTCTGTGAGGAAGCCTTCGCCAAGCTCGAGCTTGAATTGGAGGCTATCAAGAAAGCCGAAGGCGACCCCGTGGAGTGCGTCCGCCAGGGGACGATTGCCTACGTCAACTTCGGGCTAACGCACCCTAATCACTATCGCGTGGTATTTCTAACCCTGCACGCCCACGATTGCGGCGACGCCTTTCGGTTCACGGGTTCGGCTGGGGAAAAATCCTTCATGTATCTCGTCACCCAAATTCAACGTGGTATGGAACAAGGGAAGTTTCGCCGGGGAGATCCGATGGTTGCAGCCGAAACGGCTTGGTCCGCCATGCATGGGCTCACTTCCCTGTTGATTACGAAACCCGAGTTTCCTTGGTCCGAGCGGAGCACCCTGATACAGCACTTGGCTGACACTCTGGTTCGGGGGCTACAGGGGTAAATTTTTTTGCCTCGGGGCTTAACAACGTTAAGCCTATAACCGCTGTTAAATACCTTGGAGGCGTCAATTGAGGCGGTCAATTCAAATTATGCGGGCACTAATTCTCATCCTTCTGCTGTCCCCACTCGGCACGACAGCCGCCGAAGAGCCATCCATCGTGCACCTCACTCTCGCGGAGGCGGTGCGTTTGGCCCTTCAGGCCAACCCGCAGGTTCAGAACGCTAACCTCACGGTTGCAGAGCGGCAAGAAGACATTCGCGTGGCTCGTTCCGGCCTGCTCCCCCAAGCAACCCTCAAAGTTTCTGACAGCGCCGAGCGCATCAATCTGGGTTCGTCATTTGGCAAAGCCCTGCCTATCTTTCCGCACCATGTAGGACCTTTTCAAGTGTTTGAGGCCGGGCCGGAATTCTCGACGCCGGTTTTCGACCTGACCTTGTGGCGCAACGTCCAAGCTTCACGAGCCTCCAGGGATGCCTCCCGGCATGACGAGCAATCCCTGCGCGAGCAGACCACTTTGCTGGTGGTATCGCAGTACCTTGCCGCCCTGCGTGCGGCCGAACAGGTTAGAACCGTGCAGTCACGGGTTGATTTGGCGCTGGCTTTGGCCGATCAGGCCCAGCAACTGGAGGAGAACGGTATCGGCACCAACCTGGATACGGTGCGCGCTAAAGTGGAATTGCAGAATGCCAGACAAGCTCTGCTGGTGGCGCAGGCCGACAGCCAGAAGGCCCTCTACGGTCTAGCGCGACTTTTGGACTTGGACCCACGCCAGCAAATTCAGTTGGCGGATCAGTCCTACTTCTCCGCCACTCCGGAATTCCCGGGAGACGCGGGCATTTCTTCCGCGTTGGCAAACCGGCCCGAGCTACAGTCGCTGCTGTCTCAGGAAGCTGCGGCGCGAATGCAACAAAAGGCCGCGCGCGACGAGCGGCTGCCCTCGCTCGGTGTGGGCGGCACGTGGGCCTATCAGGGAACTTCGCTCTCTTCCTCAATTCCTACTTATGTCGTTGCGGCCACCCTCAGCGTGCCGTTGTGGACGAGCGGCCGGATCAGCGCGGAGGAAGCCAAAGCAAGTCTGGAAGTCCGCGAACTGGCGAACCAACGCCGTGCACAGCGCGACGCCATCGTGGAGGAAGTGAAATCTGCCACCGCCGACCTCACCTCGGGCCGCAGTCAAGTGGAGGTAGCGCGTTCCGGTCTGGCCCTTGCCGACCAAGAACTCGGACAAGCGCGCGAACGCTTTGCCGCGGGAATCGCCAACAACATTGAATTGATCACGGCTCAGGACTCTCTGGCCCGCGCCCACGACAATCTAATCGACGCTCTCTACCGCTACAACCTGGCGCATGCCCAACTGGCCCACGCGACAGGCCAAATGGAATCGCTCTACGCGAAGTGAGGTGAACCATGCCGCCGCTTGCTGAACGCAACTTGTTTCATGACCGGGTCCGATTGGCCGTGACACTCACCGGCGTAGTCTTCGCCGTGGTTCTGATCGTGGTGCAACTCGGGCTCTACGTGGGCTTCTCGCGCACCACAACGGCGCTGGTTGACATGTCGCGCGCGGACCTTTGGGTGGTCTCGAAGAACGTGCCCTATATCGAACAGGGCATTCCCTTCTCTGAGCGCAAGCTTTATGCCGTGCGTGCCACGCCCGGCGTCGCGGAAGCCGAAAACTACATCGTGCGGTTCAGCCGGTGGAAGCGCGCCGACGGCCAGGAAGAAGCCGTCCAGGTCGTGGGAGTGAATCCGGAATCCACGATGGGGCAGGCCTGGAACATTGTCGCCGGCAAGCGGGAAGATCTGAAAGTCGATGACAGCGTCTTTGTCGACCGGATCTACTTCCCCAAGCTGGGGGTGAGGGGACTGGGGGATGCGGCGGAGATCATGGGCCGCCGCACTCGCGTGCTGGGGCTCACGCAGGGCATCCGCACCTTCACCACCTCGCCCTACGTTTTCACGAACTACCGCAACGCCTT
>Ga0326727_10014852_pt1 | contig 16855 bp, 13 predicted proteins | sample MB2enrmetagenome_FD_207643 | JGI IMG/M metagenome (GOLD analysis project Ga0326727, IMG submission 207643) | Lab enriched peat soil microbial communities from McLean, Ithaca, NY, United States - MB29MY | ecosystem: Environmental > Terrestrial > Soil > Wetlands > Peat | place: USA: New York...
CTGGAGAGTGAAACCTTCTCGCCAGGCAATCAAGGTTTCCGTTTGCGCTTCAATCGAGCCATCTGGATGGCCAGCCCTATCCACTGGTCGGTTGAACTCCTGAGGGATTTGTAATTGGCTAATTGCGCACGGAGTTGGGGGACTTGGCTGCGCGGGACAAAGAGGGAGGTTTTCTTGCCGCGAAACACGTAATTGAGTTGGTAATAAGGGCCGTGTCGCCTGGGGTGCCGAGGGTCTTTGCAGCGGCAGCCGGGTTTGCCGCAGACGTTGAACTGTTTGGAGAGGCTGCCGGGATGCAAGTCTCCCAAGCCCACCAAGGCCGCCTTCACGGCGGCAATCCGTCGTTCCATGTGTTTGAACTTTTGAGGAGTCAAGTTTTGCTTCATATCCGATAGCATAATAATACTATCGGATATGTCAAACGCTTTTCGCCCTGCTCCTTCACGTGCGACGCTGGTGCTCTGGACGGCCTGGTGGCGGGCGGTCCAACTCCTGCGCCCGGCTTGCCGGCGCGCCACCACCTTCTTTTGGCTGGCTCTGGTCCTGGCCGCTTTCTGCCTGCGCCCCGACCTGGCCGGCGTCACCAGCCTGGTCCGCAGTTTGGGCCTGACCGATGACTGCTATTATTGTTTGCTCCATTTTTTCCACTCGACCGCCCTTCCGCTGGAGACTCTGACGGCCACCTGGCTGGGCTCCGTCCGCCACCTTTTGGGCCGGCGCCTGGTGCGCCAGCACGGCCGCCTGGTGCTCTTGGTCGATGGCCTCAAACGCCCCAAGGAGGGCCGCAAAATGCCAGGGGTCAAATGCCTCCATCAGGAATCGGACTGCAACGCCAAGGCCCCTTTCATCATGGGCCATTCCTGCCAGGCGGTGGCGCTGCTGGCCCAGGCTGCGGGCGTGTGCCTGGGCATACCCATCGCCGCCCGCATCCACGAGGGCTTGGTCTGGTCCAACCGGGACCGGCGTTCGTTGCTCGACAAGTTAAGCCAGCTCCTTTCAGGGCTGGATTGGGGGGAAGCAGCGACCGTCGTCGCCGACGCTTATTACGCCGCCGGGAAATTTGCCCGCGACCTTCTGCGCCACGGCCATCACTTGGTCTCGCGCGTGCGCTGCAATGCCGTGGCTTTCTTTCCGCCCCCTTCGCCCAAGGGCAAGCGGCGCGGACGACCGCGCCGCTACGGCCGCAAAACCAAACTCCGAGATTGGTTTGGCCTCCAGGGCCGCTTCCACACCGCCACCTGCCCGCTCTACGACGAGCGCCCCGTCACGTTGCGTTATTTCAGTCACGACTTGCTCTGGCGTCCACTGGGTCAACTGGTCCGCTTCGTCTGGGTCATCCATCCCCGCCGCGGACGGCTGGTTCTTCTGTGTACCGACTTGGGCATGGCCCCCTTGGACATCATTCGCCTCTACGCTTGGCGCTTCAAGATTGAGGCGGGTTTCTGGCAGGCCATCCATACCGTGGGCGCCTATGCCTACCATTTTTGGATGCGCGCCATGACCCCGCTGCGCCGCAGGCAAGGCAACCAGTATCTGCACCGCGCCTCAGCCCAGTACCGCCAGGCCATTCGCCGCAAATTCGCCGCCTATGAACGACACATCCAGATCGGACTCATCGCCCAGGGCCTCTTGCAATACTTGGCGCTGGTCTTCCCTCGGGTGGCCTGGCGCAATTTCAATTCCTACATCCGCACCGCCAAAACCGACCGAGCCCCTTCCGAATGGGTTGTCACCTACGCTCTGCGCAGCACCTGGCCGGATTTTTTGCGTTTTTCGCCCCAGGCCATTACCCTCAAGAAATTCCTTGCCAGCAAAGTCGCCCTCCAAAGAGCCTCTAATCGTCAAATCTTTGAACTCGACTTAGCTGCATGAACTTTTCACTGTCCAGTAAGTATAGCCTTTGCCGATAATGTCCGCCCAATTGACTGTTTGAGTGCCTGGTTGGACCCACGCTTCCAAGGTGATCTGGCCGCCAAAATCCAGCGCGGGCGTATCGGGCACCAGAACAGATTGGCTGGTGCCGTCAAAACCGGCCGCAGCAGGCAACTCTGAAGAGGGACCTGTTTGATTCAACGACGGCGAATTTAAATAGGCGCCGTTGTAAGTGTTCACATAGTCGTAGGCCGTCGTGGCGCTGCCGGTCTCGTTCAGCGGATAAAAGGCCACCGGCTGATCCGCCCAGACGACCGCTTCATACGGAGTTGGCGTGACCACGGTGAGGCTCACCGGCGCGCTGGTGACGGGGCCGTAAGAATTGCTGACGACGCACTGGTAGGTGGCGGCTGTCTGCACGTTGGACACCATCAAGGCGGCGTTGGTCGCATTGGGCATCTGCGAACTGTTGACATACCATTGATAGCTGAAAGGTCCCGGCCCGTCGGCGACCACACTGGCACGGAGAGTCCCGCCAGGCAGAAGGATTTGGGCGGCCTCAGGTTGTTGCAGGATGCCGGGCGGAAGAGGGGCCAGCGAGCCGAGAAGCTGGACTTCGGCCACTTGAACGCCGTTGGACGCGCCGCCGTTAGGATAGACGTTGGTGCAGACGTTGGTAAAGGTCAGGCGATAGGTCGTGTAAGCGGCCGTATTGGCGAAGTCAATTTCCTGCAGCGCTTGATTGGCGATGTTGATGGGGCCGCCGGCCGCATTGCGCTGGGCGGGCAGTCCCAGCAACCCGCCGGAAATGGCCGTGTAGGTGCTGCCGCCGTTGGTCGAGCCTTCCAGCAGGTAATCGGCCGGATCATCCTCCGGATGGCTGCTGGCGGTGAAGATCCGCAGGCCCGTCACGACCGTGGCGCCGGCCTTGGGCGTAACCGTGAAACCGACCGGCCCGCTAAAGGGCGGGATGCTGCCGTTGGCGCCATAATTGAGGTACTGGCTGAGAGTGCCGTCTTCCACGTTGGCGACGGTCATGTTCCAGGGCGGCGGAACCGAGGTGTAGGGCAAAGGCTGGCCCATATAGTTGTTGAAATCAGACAGGGTGTCGCCGGGTGCCAAAACGTCACTGAAGACCGTGACGAGGTCGCCTGCTTGCAAGGGGGTGTTGTTGGTGGAGCTCACTATCGTCAAGGGCGCCGCCGGGCTGGTGCCGGTGGCGGTCCCCGCGGTGATGACGCACTGGTACAAGCCCACATTGGCCGGGGTGACGTTGGCCACCGTCAGGTTGGTCGTCACGGAGCCGGAAATGGTGGCGCCATTAGTGATGCCATCGGAGAGAGGTGTGGTCACGCCGCCGCTGATGAATTGCCAGTGAAAAGTAGGGCTGCTGGCAAAGGCGGGCGAAAACGAAAAGCTCGCCGTGCCGCCCGCCAGGACATTCTGCGCCGCGGTGGGGGCCACCGCCGTCGGCGGCGGGTTGGAGATCAATTGAAAGCCATTAACATCGGCTTGGCCGGACAGGTTGCCGTTGCCCACGCCGTCCTGTGGATTGGGCGTGGCGGTGATGGTGATGTTCCCGCTGCCATCCGGGGTCACGTTCTCGAAAATGACAAAGTTTTGACCTTCGACGAAGGTTTGGGCCGGCACGCCGTTCTGGCCGTTGAGAGTGGCGGCGATGCCGTTATGGGCGTTGCCACTGTTGAGCGAGAATAACGTGCCGCGGTTATTAAAGTAGGTCGCCCCATAGAGAAAAAGCCCGTAAGTGCCAGCGGGGACGTTTTGCAAAGTATAAACTTCCGTGCCGCCGCCACTGACGTAGGAGGACATGCCCAACAGATACTCCGGACTGCCATTCGGGGTGCCTCCAAAAGAGCCAGTGTCCCCGGTGGGACCGCTCACCGAGAGCGTAATCGGCGTCCATTGGCCGCTGGAATCGGAGTTGCCACAGGTAGTGAGGCTTCCCGAATATAGAAAGAGGGAACCGCCGGTGGAGGACACCCATACGCCCGAGCCGTTGTAGTAGGCGGCGTATGGATTGCCCGGATTCCCATACTGTTGCGGCAACACACCGGCGCCGCTGCCGGGATCGCCGCTATAGAACCAGGTGCTTTGATAGATGTTGTCATGCGCAAAAATGAAGCCGTTCCAAATATTGTTGCCGGGGTCCGCATAGGCCCCCTGGCCGGCGAAAAGTTCGTCATAGGAGATGGGGTCGCTGCCGGAGTTGTCGTCATGGAAATTGACCACCTGCGCCATGGCCCCGGAGGCCAGGAGCGCGGAAGCCAAAGTTGAACTGAGGAGGAGTTTTCGTTTCATATTTGTGGTCGCTTTAACGTTTCTTGTGTTGTCGGTTTGCAGCTTAAGCCTGATCAGCCTGGCCAGAGCGGCCCGTCAATGGCTCCCATTGCAAAAACTTGATGTTTATGTAAAGAAACTACCGTATGCGCCGAAACGCGTCTGCCGTTATTCGTCAGAAAACAAGCCGGAATAGACACCCGATGCGCCCTTTCACATTCCGCGCATCTATTTTCATCCTCAAAGCTCTTCCTTTTTTTACAAATTTTTCCGCCGATTTTCCTTGCCTCAGCCATGAAACTCACCGGATAATCCGCACACTGATCAAGACCAATCAAACCGAGACAGCCGATCTTGACTGGCTGAGCCAAGTCAAAGAGTCCAAGCAACCCTTGAGCGAGCAGTGTCCGATATGGGTGCGGCATGGAATTGTCCGCTCCGGCCCCACCATTCCTTATCCGGAACGCCATCCCTATTGCGAGTTTAGCACCATTATGGAAGGCGCCGCCACCGCTTACGTCGGCCGGGAAAATGTCAAACGGCTGGCTGGGGATTACTTCCTGGCCGGGACCGGCCTGGCGCATTGGTACAAGGGAAACCAATATCCGGTGAAATTTGCGGCCATCTACTTTTTGCCCAGCCTGCTCATTGAGATGGGGCCGGTGAGCGATGGGATGCAGATCTTGCGCCGCTTTACGGCCCGTCAAAGTCTGGCCGATCGCCTGGTCCGACCGCCGCCTTTCCTCTCGCCGCGCCTGCGGTCCGGCTTCGAGGAAATGATTTTGGAGTTTGACCGGAAATCATTCGGGCACGAGTTGAGATTGCGCGCGGTGTTGATGGAGATGCTGGTGCCGTTGCTCCGGTGGGAACACCAGACCGGAAGGCAGGTCAGCCGGCCCGCCTCCTCCATCAGTTGGAAGAACATTGATCTGGCCATGAAATATCTTCGGGAACACTTCAACCAGGAAGTTTATGCGCGCGATTTGGCGGCGGCGGCCGGGGTCAGCGAATCCCGGCTCAAGACCCTGTTCCATGAGGTGGTGGGGATGCCGTGGTCGCGCTACCTCCAAGGCTATCGGATTCATCGAGCCGCCGCGCTCTTGAGCGAACCGCATTTCAATGTTCTTGAGGCGGCACTGGCGGTGGGATTTGGCAGTTTGAGCCACTTCAACGCCACCTTTCGCTCAATCATGGGCGTTTCTCCCGGTCAGTACGCCCAGCGCGCCGCCGGGAAAAAGCTGGAGATAGCGGGCTGACCGCCGCCGGCAAGGCCATTCAGGCTGGCCTTGCAAGATTCAGTCGCGGCAGCCTTCACCCCTTGTCGCTACTGCGTGGAGTTGAGGTAAGCCTCCCAGCCCTTCTCCGTCGGGACGACCGGGAAAATATCGAAAACCAGTTCTGGCCAGTCCGCGACGTACCGCTGGATTGACTCAGCCGTCTCCGTCTCGAAATGGATCACGGCGCGGCCTCCCTGCACATCCAAAAAACTCCTCGCGTTCTTGAAACCGGCGGGGTAGGCGTAGTTCTGACGACGTAAAAGGACATCCTGCGTGGTTTTGTTGTCCCGTGGAAAGGTGGCGATGGCGACGTAGTGCATACGTAGTATTATTCAGAACTCAGCCCATGACGTAAATCTTCACTTTTGAAAAGGTTAGTGGAAGTGCGGCCAATGCGCAATCCCCAAAGTGCGCCGGAAACGCCAAAAAAATCGTGGCAGGAACTGTCAAACCACTGCCAAGAGCTTCAAGCCCTCTCGGAACAGCAGGAGCGCAAACAACGCCAGCATTTCCGCGAGCACGCGCATCACCACTCGGTTGGCCATCCTCACCGTCGCGAACAGTTGAGTGCCGTAGATTGCGTTGAGCGCTACCGTTTTGAGCAGGCACGCCTCGTCGGAGAAGCCCGGAAATTTATCATTCAGTTTTTCCAGCACCGTCTCGGACAGACGCCACTGCTTGAGTGTCTGATGCACCCCCCACGCAGAATCCACCTGTTGCTGTGACAGCGGTACAGCGAGTTCCATTCAGTCCGTCCTGTTCAGGTTCGGGAAGGCGTTTTCATACCGGCAGAATTTCGGGCGCGGCTTCCACCCGCTCTTTGTCTTGCTCGCCAACTTGATGGTGAATTTGCCTTTGTTCTTGCCCTCCTTGGTTTTTCCGCCCTTGTTCACGTTGGCCAGCTTCACCAACTCCAGTGACGGGATGATCCAGTATGTGCGCGCCGCCTGGCTGTAGAAGATGAACCAGAAGTCGGGGCGCGGATCACGCACGGTCAGGGCGGCAAAAGTGGCTGCGTGCTTGGCCTCTATTGACCGCGCTTTGATTTGCACGTCAAGGTAACGGAGACGCCCGTTCTTCTCCTGCCGGACAACACAGTCAATTTGCCGGTCGTCCACCAGCGTCATATAAACGTCGAAGCCGCGACGGAGCAGTTCTGCCACGGCAATGTACTCCTGCCGTTTGCCGAAGGACGCGGTTGAGCGGTGATTCACAGTGCTCACTTGCGGGCGCGCTCGGCCAGATAGTCTTCCAGCAGACGGTAATGCAGTGGCTTGCGGCGGGCGCGTTTGAGCCAGGCTGCATCCTCGGCGTCCTCCACCCGCTCCATAAGTTCTTCATAGTCCTTGATGGGGATGATCACCGAGACGGGTTTGCCGTTGCGCGCCACGATTTCAGGTTCAGGCAATGTTGCTTTCACGTTCCAACGATGATCGGCTCTGCCAGAGAGAACAAGCGGTTAGCCTCACAAAATTTAGTCGCGGCGGGTCAAAACGTGTCGTCGGCTGTCACAACGAGTGCCGGGCCGGAAGTGGCGCAAACCCTTGTAAGCAAGGGACTTTGTCACGTCTTGGCGTTGCCTGTCACAACGGGGCAGAATGCGGGGAATGGCGGGAGTGGCGGGGCTCGAACCCGTAACCTCTGCCGTGACAGGGCAGCGCTCTAACCAATTGAGCTACACCCCCCGCTCAGGGTCGCACAATCTACCCAATCAGCCGCGCGGCGTCAATCACCAACAATTGCCGATGGAGGCCAAGAGCGCATCTCAATTTCCAAGATTGTGAAAAATGTGAAATGGAGGCGCGCCGCGAGCGCATTTCGTTCTTGAGACAATTCCCAGGGCAACGAAGCCTCAAAACCCACGACCTCAGAGGACCTTGGCCAGGGCGGAGCGCAATCCGGCCAGGTCGAAGGGCTTCTCCAGCACGCCGTCAACCGGATTGCCGCGCCCCGCTCTGACGTTGTATCCGGTGATCATGAGAATCGGCTGGTCGGGGGCCATCTGCCGGATTTTGGCGGCCAGTTCGTCGCCGGCCACGAAGGGCATGCGGCAGTCCGTCAGGACAACGTCAAATTGATGCCGGGCGAACAAGCTCAGGGCCTCGGCGCCGTTATTGGCCTCGACGACGGTATGATCGTCGAGCAGCAAGAGTTGCCGCACGGCTTCGCGGACAGACCGCTCGTCGTCAATCAAAAGGATTCGCTTCCCGAGCGGCGGCTCGAGTTCGTCATTCATCTTCTGGTTGGTTCTACAGCAGATTGTTTGCCATCCCAAAATTGAGAAGGCCGGGGAAAAGGGATCAGGCTGATTTGCCGGGGAATTATATTTCCTAATCTTAATCTTAATCCTAATCTTAATCCTAATCTCCTTCGTGCAACCAGGATTAGGATTAGGATTAAGATTAAGATCAGGATTAAGAGGCGCAGAACGCAACCCCGCCCGGCGGCTACTCCTCCCCGTTTCCGGCCTGGCTTCGTTTCTCCCATTGGCGCGAGGCGCGCTGCGGAAGGGTCGTGTCCACTTTGGCGTAATAGGTCTCTTCCCCGAAACGCTCGTCGGCCGCCTCTTGCAAGGCGGGGGAGGGCTTGACGCGGTAATTCTCGTGGGCCTGGATGAAGACGACTTCGCCGCCGGGCCACTTGAGGCACAAGAATAAGGGACATTTGCCCGGATGGGCGGCGGCCAGGTCCCGCGCGGCTTCCAGATCCTTGGCCGTCAAGTGCGCCATTTGCAGGCGCAGATGAACCTGCTTCGTATAGAGGCGCGGCGCGTCTTCGAGCGGGATGATTTCCTGCGGAAAAATTTTCGCCTTGTCCTCCGCCAGGTTGACTTCGCCGGTGACGAGCAGGGCCTTCTTGGGCGCGAGCAGGGCGATGAATCTGTCGTAGTTCTCGTTCAGGCAGAGGACTTGCACGGAGCCTTCCAGGTCCTCCAGCGTCAACAGGGCGTAGGGTTTGCCGGACTTTTTGGAGACGCCCTTTTGCACCTCCACCACCAGGCCGCCGAGGCGGGTCATGGCGCGGTTGGACAGGGAGGCCAGTTGAATGGTGTTGTGGAGGGCGTATTTTTCCAGGATCGGCGCGAAGGGGGTCAGCGGATGGCCGGTCACGTAGAAGCCGAGCAGTTCCTTTTCCTGGGCCAGCAATTCGTGCTCCGGCCATTCGGGCAACTGCTTTTCCGGCTCGGGCCGCGCCTGGGCCGACTCCTCCAACAGGCCGAAGAGCGTGTTCTGCCCACGCTGCCGGTCCTGGATGACGGCCGCCGCCCGCGCCAACACGCGGTCTATCCTGGCGAAGAGGGTCGCGCGGGTCTCGCCAAAGGCATCGCACGCGCCGGACTTGATCAAGGCCTCGAGCACTTTGCGGTTGAGCGCCCGGCCGTCCACCCGCTCGCACAGGTCGGAAAGCGAAGTGAACTGGCCGCCCTGCCGCGCGGCCAAAATGGTTTCCACGGCCACCTGCCCGACTCCCTTGATGGCGGCCAGGCCGAAACGGATCGCCCGATCCTGGCTCGGGGTGAAGAAGACGCCGCTCTGGTTGATGTCCGGCGGCAGCACTTCGACGCCCAATTGGCGCGCCTCGCCGATCAGCAAGCCCAATTTGGCCGTGTCGCCCATGTCGTTGGTCATCATGGCGCAGAGGAACTCGACGGGGAAATTGGCCTTCAAATAGGCGGTCTGATAGGCGACCACGGCGTAGGCGGCGGCGTGGGATTTGTTGAAGCCGTAACCGGCGAACTTTTCCAGAAGGTCGAAAATCTGGTTGGCCTTGGGGGCGGGGATATTGTTGAGCTTGGCGCAGCCTTTGACGAAACTCTCGCGCTGGCGGGCCATTTCCTCCGGTTTCTTTTTGCCCATGGCGCGGCGCAGGACGTCGGCCCCGCCCAGCGTGTAGCCGGCCAGCACCTGGGCGGCCTGCATGACTTGCTCCTGGTAAATGAGCACGCCGTAGGTCTCGCGCGTCAAGGGCTCCAGCAGCGGATGCTCGTATTCTATGCGCACCTCCCCGTGCCGGCGGCGGATGAAATCGGGGATCAGCTCCATCGGCCCCGGGCGGTAGAGGGCGACCAGGGCGGTGATATGCTCCAGGGAGCTGATCTGGAACTTGCGGCACAGATCGCGCATCCCGCCGGATTCCAACTGGAAAATGCCGATGGTGTTGGCCTTGTTGAGCAGCTCGTAGGTCTTGGCGTCGTCCAGCGGCAGGTCGTTAATAGGAATTTCAATCCCCCGCCCCTCTTTGACCAGCTCGCAGGTGTGGCGGATGACCGTGAGCGTTTTCAATCCCAAAAAATCCATCTTCAGCAACCCCAGGTCGCCCACCGGGTTCATGGCGTATTGCGTGACAATGACGCCCTCGTCATCCTTTTTGAGCGGCAGCAGGTTGGCCAGCGGCTGGTCGCCGATGACCACCCCGGCGGCATGGACCGAGGCGTTGCGGGTCAGGTCCTCCAAAACGAAGGCCGTGTCAATCAATTCGCGGGTCTGCTCCTCCGTCTCGTAGGCGGCCTTGAAGTCGGGCGATTGTTCCAGCGCCTTTTTCAGGGTCATCTTCAATTCGTTGGGGATCATCTTGGCCAGCCGGTCACAGGCCCCGTAGTCCAGCCCCATGACCCGCCCCACGTCGCGCACAACCGACTTGGCCCCCATGGTGCCGAAGGTGATGATCTGCGCCACCGAATCGCGCCCGTATTTCTGGCGCACGTATTCGATGACGTCGGCCCGCCGGTCGTCGGCGAAATCTATGTCAATATCCGGCGGATTGACCCGTTCGGGATTCAGGAACCGCTCGAAGAGCAGGCCGTGGCGAATCGGGTCCACGTTGGAAATCTCCAGCAGATAGGTGACGATGGACCCGGCGGCCGAGCCGCGGGCCACGCAGGCGACGCCCTTGCTCCGTCCGTATCGGACGAAATCCCCGACAATGAGGAAGTAGCTGATGAAGCCGGTTTTCTCGATGACCTTCAATTCCGTCTCCAGTCGGCCCATGACCGCCTTGAGGCCGGCGGCCGTTTCCTCCGGGCCGGGCACGGGAGCGCCTTGGGCGACGTTGGGCAGCTTGCGCGGATCGTCAATGCCCTCGACGGCAAAGCTCTCGCCCTCGGGGCGGGCGCGAATGCTGTAACGGGAGGCCAGGCCCTCGGCCAGGAGCTGCCGCAGGTACTCTTCGCGCGTGCGGTTTTCCGGCGGATGGAAGACCGGGTAATGCAGTTTGTCGAACTGGATTTCCAGGTTGCATTTCTCCGCGATTTCCAGCGTGTTGCGCACCGCTTCGGGTGCCTCGCTGAAACGTTCCTTCATCTCTTCGGCCGAGCGGAGATAGAACTGCTGCGGCTGGTAACGCATCCGCTTGGGATCGCTCAAGAGGCTCTGCGTGCCGATGCAGATGAGGCAATCGTGCGCGTGCGAATGCTCCCGCTCGATGTAATGCACGTCGTTGGTCGCCACCAGTTTCAAGCCGAACTCCCGCGCCCAGGCAATCAGATGGCGGTTGACCTTCACTTGCTCGGCGATGCCGTGGTTTTGCAATTCGAGGTAGAAATTCTCCGGCCCCAGCGTCTGCTTGAACCAATCAATCGTCTCGCGCGCCCGGTCCAACTGGTCCTGGATGATCAGTTCCGGGATTTCGCTGGCCAGGCAGCCGGACAAGGCGATCAAACCCTGGCGGTGGGCCGCCAGCAACGGCTTGTCAATGCGCGGCTTGTAATAATAGCCCTCCAGGTGCGCGGCGGTGGCCAATTTGACCAGGTTATTGTAGCCCGTCTCGTCCCGGGCCAGCAAACCCAGGTGATGATAGGCGTCCCGGCCGCCGCTGCCGGCCTTTTTTTCCAGGCGGCTGCCCGGGGCGACATAGACCTCGCAGCCGATGATCGGTTTGAGGCCGGCCTCGCGGGCCGCCTTGTAAAAATCAATCGCCCCGTAGAGCACGCCGTGATCGGTGATGGCCAGGGCCGGGAAACGCAGTTCGCGCGCCTTCTCCATCAGGCGATCCAGACGGCAGGCGCCATCGAGCAGCGAGTACTCGGTGTGCAGGTGCAGATGAACAAAATCGGCGTGCGCCATAAACTCACTTTAACGCCGGGCGCCGCCGCCGGGCAAGCCTGCCTTCTACTGCAGCTTTTCCAGCAATTCTTCGGCTTTTTGCTTTGTTTCTTTCTTGATTGATTTTTGCAGGGCCACTTGCAGGGCTTTCTTGCGTTGCTCCATTGAAATCGCCGGCTTCGTTTCAGTGGCGGCTTGGACCAGGGCCGCGCACGCCTCGTCGGCCACCGCAGGCTCGGCGGCAAAAGCAGCCAGAAGATCCAGCGCCGCCGGGGCGGGAATTCCTTGCAGAACGGCAATGGCGGTGATTTTCTCCTCCGGTCGTTGCAACAGCGGCATTATTTCCCGCACCTTCGCCAGCTTGTCGTCGTCCTTGAGTTTCTCAGCGCCAAGAAGGAATTGCAGATAACCGCGCAACGCCAGGATTTGGTGTGACGGATTGCTGTCTGTTTTGGCGGTGTGCAACAGAGGCCCGGAGACTGCCGCATCCTCCGGCCAGGCATTGGGCCAGGTGCATAAGGCGCGCACCGCTTCATCCTGGAGCGATTGGTCCTTGTCCTCGGTGGCGGCCGCCACAGCGGCCAGGGCGTCGCTTCCCCCGGCCGCGACCAGGGCACGCAGCGCGGCCTTCCGATTTTCCGGCTCAACGCCCTGGATTAACGGGAGCAGCGACGGAACGCATTGTGTTCCGATCCGCCCACTGAGCGTCACGAGGACGTTTTCGATATGAGCGCGTTCGGCGGGGATTTTGGATTTTTCCAGAGCCTGCGCCAGCACGGAGACTTCGTCCTTTCCGCCCAGGGCTGCAAGGGCCTGGATGGCGGCGCTCCGCGTTTCCGCGTCGGCCTCTCCGACCGACTGCACAATAAGCGGCAGAGCTTTTTCAATTCCACGACGTGCCGCCAGCGTCATGAGCGCCTGGCGCATCCTGCCCGAAGAATCCGGGAGCCGGGCCAACAATTCTGCATCAACTTCGTTCCCTGCCAGCCGGGTCAGCGCGGCCAGGGAAGCCTGGGCGATTTCCGGGTCTTCGTCCGTCGCGTCATCCAGCAGCACGGGCAGGGCGGAGCGATCGCTGGAACGATCCAGGATTTCGATGGCCACAAGCCGCAGGTTTTTCCCGCCATTCCGGGCGGCCTCCGTCACCACCGGTGTGGCGGCGGCGTCCCCGCGATCAGCCAGCGCCAGCAACAGCAGCGGCTGCCGGTCCGGAGTGGCTTCACGGTACGCGCCCGCCACCGCCTCCGTCGCCTCCGGGCCGCGTAGTTCGCGCGCCACCCGCAACCCGATGTTGAAGCATGGGCGATCGTTCGAGTGCAATTGTTCCAGCAAAAGTGGAATGCCGGCGGAGCCTCTTGCCAGAATGGCCCCGCGAAGGCCTTCGAGAATTTTTTGCTTCGGCAGCGCCGATTGCCAGACGGCGTCGTACAATTTGATCGCATCGGCCCGTTTTGCCTCGGACAGAAACTGCTCGGCGCAACGGACACAGCCTTCAGCGATGGCCGGGCGGACGGGTTCAGGAGCTTTTCCCAAGGCGCGCCTCAAGGCGTCGGCCGCCCGCGGACCTCCGATCTTGCCCAGGGAGACTGCGGCCGCTGACGCTGCTTCCACGTCGCCATCGTTAAGCTTGCGGAGAAGCACGCTGACGGATTTGGCGTCGCGGCGGACACCGATCGAATTGATAACGCCAACCAGCAACCTTCCGTGCAGCTTGCCGGCGGCTTTGCGCAAAGCCTTGTCGGGCGCCGGACCCGGAATGGCTTCGAGGGCGATCCGCGCCCAGGAGGCCAATCTCTCCTCCGCCAGCAATGGGACCAGTGCCGGCACGGCTTTAGCGGTGCCGTAGATGGCCAATTTCTTGCAGGTCACGGCCTTCTGCTCGGGCGGCGCGTTGGATCGAAGCACTTGAATGAGCGCGCGCTCCGGTTCTTTGGCGGAGCTGGTCCTCTCCACAGCGTCAGCGGGAACGGCTGAAGCGATTAGGACGGCCAGAGCGGTGAGCGTCCAGGTGAGCATCGGTCTTGGCATGCAAATCGGCTCTTGGAATGCGCGCACAAACGGATCGCGGATTGGAAATTTCATATTGGCTCCTCAGTCATGGTCGCCACGGTTCCCGCAACGCTTCCGAGCGAAGCCGATTGGCCTCTGCGTCGCCGATGAACTGGTTCTTCACGGGGTCATACCGGACTTTGCGCTTTAAAAACAAGGCAATGTTCGCCGCTTGACACGTAATATGCGATTGACAGGCGGCCTCGGCGTCGGCCCGCGTTTGCCCCCGGCTTTTGACGCAATCCAGAAAGTTCCGCACGTGGAAATTTGCCGGATAGCCCGAGACCTTCGCGCTCTTGTTGGCCAGCAAAGCGGGGGCGCTGGCGACCAGATCGCCGTCGTCCCCGGTTTCGACCCAGCCGGTGTCGCCTTCAAAGCGGACCGGGCAGGAGCCTAGGCCGATCCAGCCGTCGTCGCGCATGACCAGTTTGACGCCATTGGCGTAGCGCGCGTGCAGTTCCTTCTCTTGCGGCTCGTATTCGACGGCCGATGTCTTGTCCGCATCGTTGGCCCACTGGCAGAGGTCAACGCAATGGGAACCCCATTCCAGGCAGCCGCCTCCGGTCAGACCGCCTCCTTTTTCAAAATTAAAGCCATCGAGCCATTTGTTATTGAACGGCCGCCACGCCGCCGGTCCAAGGTAGAGGTCCCAATCCATTTCTTCTTTGGGCGGTTCCGCTTCGGCCGGCGCCCAACCGCTCATCGCAGTGGCCAATCCGGCCGGATGCGCGTAGAGGGTTTGGAGTCGGCCCAGTTTGCCGCGGCGCGCCAAATCCACCGCATACATGAAATTCGGCAGACTGCGACGCTGCGTGCCGGCCTGAAAGACCCGCCCGGTGCGCCGAAAGGCCTCGCGCAAGGCCAGACTCTGCGCGATGTTTTTGGTGCAGGGCTTCTCGCAATAAACATCTTTGCCCGCCTCCGCTGCCAGGATGGAAGCCGTCGCGTGCCAGTTTGGCCCCGTCGCGATCAACACGGCGTCAATGTCACTGCGGGCCAGCAGGTCGCGTAAATCGCGGTACATGGCGCAATCCTGGTTGCCATATTTCTCGTCGGCTTTTTTCTTGATGGCCGCCCGCCGCGCGGCTTTGGTGTCGCAGACCGCGACAAATTGCACATCCGGTTCGCCCATGAAGCAGCCTAGATCGTAAGTGCCCCGGTTGCCCAGTCCGATGCCTCCCAGCACAATTCGCTCGCTCGGCGGCACCGCGCCGTTCAGGCCCAGGACGCCGCCTGGAACAATTTGCGGCGCAAGCAGCAACCCGCCGGCTTTGAGCGTGGATTTTAGAAAGCGGCGTCGCGTGAAGTCGCTGCTTGACCGTTTGCGGGTCGTATTTGGTGAATCGTTCATAATTTCCTTTCCATCAGGCAGTCCGTTCGAGGTGTCCCGTATGCAAAATCAATTTCATGCCAGCCGCCGGTTCATGCAGCCGGCAGGCCATAGGCTTCGACCTCGATATAACTGTTCAGCGCATTCTCGGTGCTGCCGTGGCTGTAACAACGCAGGTAACGGGCTTTGATCCCCTCGGCGTCAACCAGCTTGCCTTCGCCCGTCAGCGGGTTCTCGAAGTACTCGCGGTCCGTTCCCGCCCCCAAGCCCGAATGGTTGGATTGATCGTTGTTGAACAGAGTGTGAACGCCGCTCTCGAACTCCGCGTCATCCGACACCTGCACGATCACGTCCCGGTAAACCGCCGCCCTCGCGAAATCGTGCCACAGCACGATGGCGTAAAGGTTGTATTCCCCTTGCAAATCAATTTGCACCCATTGCAATCCCCGCCGCAACGTGACCACGTTCTCATTGACAGCCTGCTTTTTCCCGTCCGTGATCTGTTGCAGCTCGCCATTGATGGGGTTGGGATTGCTGCTGGTCACCGGCTTTCCCAGCGCGATGTTCTTGACGCCTTTGGGCGCATAAAACGGCGCCCGCGCTTTGTCCGTCAGAGGCGGCGCGCTGGTGTTGGTCGGCAGATTTTGCGGTGTTCCTTTGAGCGTCGGCGGCGGCAGCGCCAGCGGCAACGGCGCCAGGCCGTCCGCTTTTTGCGCCGTCTCTTGCGCCCGCCCGTCGTTGGGAAAAATCGAAAGAAATGTGATGGCCGCCAGCATGTTCAACGGCAAAATCCGCCGGACAGCCGGGCGGCGGCATAAAAACTTTCGCATCACAAATTTCCTAAAAACTCACTCCTGCTTTAGCAGGCGCGCGCCGCTTGGGCAAGCCTTTCCCTTCCTTCCGTTGTCTGCCAGCACGGATGTTTTGAGCGACTTACTCTGACGGTTTATTCGTTGGCGGCGAATCTGGGGGATTCAACTGACTCGGGGGATTTGGCGGGTTTGGCTGCGCTGGGACATTTCGCGGCAAAAGTCCTGGCGGCAACATCCCTGGCGGAAGCATCATGCCAGGAGGCGCCATAAAACCCATCTGTGCCTGCATGTTTTTGATGAAAGCTTTACCCATTTGATTTTCGACAAGTTTGACCGCCGAGGAATGATCGAAGGTAAGCGTAGTCGCGTGAAAGATTGACAAGACAAAATCCTGCACCTCCGGGTCCTCTTCCAAGTTTATTATCTTGAGGCCCTTCGCCCGAAGCTCCTCCCTGCTGATGTGTCGTGCATGTGTTTTGAAATGCTTGTGACTTCCCAGCCAATCGGCGACTGCATGAGCCTTTGTCTTGGCGTCGTGCTCGCCTTTGAACATATATCGCTCCAACCATCCCGACACTAACGATTTTGATAATTCCGTTGCCACCCTGCATTTCTCAAGCAGGTCCGGCCCGTAAGTTCTTAGAATTGGGATCCATGCCCCAATCTTTGCGGGATCGCTGCACTCCACCCTGGCCCGTTCAAACTGCGCCTCGACGTCCTGAGCCGATATTCCTCTCACGCCTAATTCAGTTCTACAGATGAACTGCGGATCTGTCGGCCCTAAGAACGAATGCTTTCCAAGCATTATTGTATCCCCAGCGCACGCCACCATTGTTGCGGCCGACATCGCTTGTTGCGGCACGATCACGCAAATGTCGTTTGGGAATCGCGACCTTAAATACGTCACCAAGGCTTCGGCCGCTTCTAATGAGCCCCCCGGACTGTGTAAAATGAGGTCAAGCGCTTCGCCCTCGATCCCATTGATCACGGTCATCAGTGCTTGTATATCCTCGTCCGAAATGCTGAGCAAGTCCGGCGGGATATTTTGCGGCTGGGTCCATTTACTGGCGTAAAGAATGACTGCTCTTCCCCGCTTTTGACTCAACGCAATCAGGTACTTCCTTCGAACGTGGTCAAATGCCCCTGCTCCCAAGGTGCGTTGCGCCTTCTGGATTT
>Ga0326727_10014853_pt1 | contig 16853 bp, 13 predicted proteins | sample MB2enrmetagenome_FD_207643 | JGI IMG/M metagenome (GOLD analysis project Ga0326727, IMG submission 207643) | Lab enriched peat soil microbial communities from McLean, Ithaca, NY, United States - MB29MY | ecosystem: Environmental > Terrestrial > Soil > Wetlands > Peat | place: USA: New York...
CATGGACGGCAAGTGCCACAGAAAAGATACCGCCGGATGCTCGTGCTTCAGCACGCGCAACTGGCCCGAAGGGCGTAAGCCTGGACGGCCAGTCCGGTAAGGGTGAAATGGTGCGGTAAGAGCGCACCGCTCCGGCGGTAACGCCGGAGGCAGGGTAAACCCCACACGGAGCAAGACCAAATAGGGAGGGAAGCGCGAGCCAGGAGCCAGGCTCCGCTGCGCATCGGCCCGACGCGCCCAGGCGGCTCTGAACGATCTGCGGATACCCCAGCCCTGCAAAGGGCTGCCGTCCGCAGGACGCCGAAACCTCCGGGTAGGTCGCTGATGAGCGTCCGCGGCGACGCGGCGCCTAGAGGAATGACCGCACACGACAGAATTCGGCTTATAGGTCCTTTTGCCGAATTCGACGACAGCCCCGGCCGGGAGCGTTTCCTGCCGGGGCTGACCATTTTGCCGTCATGCTAGCTCCGCTAACACGCGCGTAGCGCGGCTAACCCCGCTAGCCCCGCTGTTACCATCAATCCATGCTGCGCGTAAAACTCCTGGCCCCCGGCGCCCGCGCCCCGCAAGTCGCCCATCCCGGCGAAGACCTCGGCTATGATCTCTTTGCCCTCGAAGCCGTCACGCTCGCCCCGTGTACAACCGTCAAAGTCCGCACCGGCATCTGCGTCGAGGCCCGCCACCCTGCCACCGGCGCTCCGCTGGGCCTTCTGGTGCGCGACCGCTCCTCCATGGCCGCGCGCGGCGTAGCCACCACCGCCGGGGTCATCGACGCCGGCTACCGCGGCGAGATTCTGGTGCTCATGACCAACCTCACCAATGCTCCCGTCGAACTCAAGGCCGGCGAAAAGATCGCCCAGATGATTCCCGTCCCCGTCCTCACTGGTCCCGTCCAGGAAGTTGAGACGCTGGAAGACTCCGCCCGGGCGGAAAAGGGCTTTGGAAGCTCGGGACGGTGACCACCTGCGGTGGGGCCAACTGCCCTGCGGGCCGCGCGGTGTGAGTGATTGCTTTCCAGGGTCCGAAACCCGCCTGATATTCGGCTTTTCTTCGTCTCCCGCTGGGCTCAGGAACCTCCCAGCTCCGCTATGCGTATCAGAATATGTGCGCCATCCCCCATCTGTGGCTGCTTTCCGGTTTGGCTGGCGGCTGGATAGAGTGTTGTGCGTTCATCGCATGCCCGAAATTGCGTAAACTGGTGAAAATGGGCTGGCAATTCGCAAAGCCCCCGTGCCCCATTCTTTTCGTTTCGTTCTGCGGAAAGGCTGGAAAACCAGGACCATCAATCGGACCCGGCAAGAGGAAGCAGGACCATGCTCTTCGGTGAGGCAGTCAAACTCGCGCTGCAATCCTTGTGGGCCAACAAGATGCGCTCCATCCTTACGCTGTTGGGCGTGGTGATGGCCGTCTCCTCGCTCATTATGGTCGTCACCCTGGTCGACGGCGCCAACCACTACGTGGCCACCAAGCTCGTCAACCACGGCGCTGACGTGTTTAACGTGGGGCGCTTCCCCTCCGGGTGCTGTTTCTCCGCCGAAGAATACTTCAAGTATCAAAAACGAAAAAAATTGAACTACGAGGATTTCGAGGCGGTGCGCGACGACTGCGCCGTATGCACCGAGGTGGGCACGATGTCTAATAGCCGCTCCACCAATGTCTCCTTCAATGGCCACTCCAGCACCGATACCGAGCTGCGCGGCATGACCTGGACCATGGTTGACCTCAGCAACCTGGACGTTGTGATAGGACGCGGTTTTACCCCCACCGACGACGATATCGGAACCCACAATGTCATTGTGGGTTATGACATTGTGGACAACATGCTCGGCGAGGGTGACCCCCTCGGCAAGGAGATTCGCGTCGACGGCGTCCCCTACACCGTCATCGGTGTGGGCGACCGTCAGGGCAAAACGCTGGGCCAGTCGCAGGACAACTGGGTTGCCGTGCCCATCACTACTTTCCTGCAAACTTACGGCCACAACGATGCGCTGGGCATCTATGTGCGCGCCAACGGCGGCGCGGAGTCGATGGAGCGGGCCGAGGATGTGGTGCGCGTGATGATGCGCGCCCGCCGCCACAACGCCCCCGGCCAGCCTGACGACTTCGAGATCCAGACCAACGACACCTTTATGGACGTCTGGAAGCAGTTCAGCGCGCTTTTCTTCGACGTGATCATCGGCATCTCCTCCATCGCGCTGGTGGTGGGCGGCATCGTCATCATGAACATCATGCTGGTCTCCGTCACCGAGCGCACCCGCGAGATCGGCGTGCGCAAGGCGCTCGGCGCGCGCCAGCGCGATGTGTTGCTGCAATTCCTCATCGAAAGCTCGACCATGGCCCTGGTGGGCGGGGCTATCGGCGTGCTGATTGGAGTCGTCGCCGCCAAGCTGGTCACCATCATTGTCGGCTTTCCCGCCAGCGTGCAGTTGTGGAGCGTGCTCATGGGCCTCTTCATGGCCGCTGTCGTGGGCGTCTTCTTCGGCGTCTATCCGGCCAGCAAAGCCGCCCGGCTCGATCCCGTGGTGGCCCTCAGAGCGGAGCTGTAATGGCGCAAGGACAAACCCGAGAATCCGTCAAGATGGCCCTCGATACCCTGAGGGCGAATAAGCTGCGCTCGGGTTTGACCATCCTGGGCATCGTCATCGGCGTGACCACCGTGATCGCCATCTCCTCCATCATCAGCGGGCTCAATAACCGTGTCGCCGAAATTGCCGACTCGCTGGGCACTAATGTCTTGCTGGTCACCCGCCTGCCCTTCGCCATCGGTCGCCCTACTACCGAGCAACTTACCCGCAAGCAACTTACGCTGGAGGATGCGCTGGCCCTGCGTGCGCTGCCTCATGTCGTAGCCACGGATGCCAATGTCCGCTATACCAAGCAATTCGGCGTCGGCAACGTGAGTGTCAAGTATCAAGGTCACAAAGTGGCCGGTGCCATCATGCAGGGCAACACCGCGCAGGTTGCGGATGTATCGAATCTGGTCCTGTTGTCGGGCCGCATCTTTACTGATGAGGAAGACAAGCGTCATGCCTCCGTGTGTCTGCTGGGTCACGACACAGCGGAACAACTGTTTGTGTATGGAGAAGACCCCATCGGCAAGGAGGTCAACGTCGAAACCGGCCTCTATACCGTCATCGGAGTGCTCGACAAGCGCAAACAGCTCTTCGGCAGCGGCCAGAACCCGCAAGACAACGCTATCTACTTTCCCATGGGTACCTTCCATAACCTGCATCCCGAAGCCTTGGAATTGTTCATCAGCGTGAAGTACGACGATCCCGCATACAAGTCTTTGGTAGAGGAGGAGATTCGCGATATGATACGCATCCGGCGCAAGATCAAGATCTCCGCCAGCGACAACTTCGAAATCTTCGGGACGGACTCTATCAATAAGCTCTGGGAACAGATCACCGGCGGACTGTTTGGGCTGATGGTCGCCGTCTCCAGCGTCGGACTCATGGTGGGCGGCGTGGGCGTCATGAACATCATGCTCGTCTCCGTCACCGAGCGCACCCGCGAGATCGGCATTCGCAAGGCTCTGGGCGCAACCAAAAGGACCATTATGACCCAGTTCACCACCGAGGCCGTAACCCTGTGCGCCGTGGGCGGGTTAGTCGGCGTGATCCTCGGCGCAGCAATTACCGGGATCGTCTATTTGTTGCCCATCGGACTGTCAGCCACCTTGTCCCCTGTGTGGGTGCTCACCGGCTTCGGCGTCTCCTGCGCCATCGGCCTGCTCTTCGGCATCTATCCCGCATGGAAGGCCGCCAACCTCGACCCCATCGAAGCGCTCAGGTACGAATGATGAAGCTTCTAGACTCAAACTGCGGCAGGCAGTAGAAAGTTAAGACCATGCTATTCAATGAAGCCGTCAAACTCGCGCTGCAAGCCCTGTGGGCCAATAAGATGCGCACCATCCTCACCCTGCTGGGGGTGGTCATTGGCGTGGCCTCGGTGATTATGGTGGTGACTCTGACCAACGGCGCAAAACAGTTTGTCACCTCAAAGATCAACACCTATGGCGCGGAGGTGGTGACAGTCAGCAAGATGCCGGAAACCTACATGACCCTCGAGGAGTATTTGAACTTCCAGAAACGAAAAGACGTCACCTTCGACGACTACAAGGCTGTCCTTGACGAATGCAAGGCCTGCGTGTCGGTGGGCGCGGCGCGACAGGCCACCGGCAAGGTCGTCTACGGAAACAAGTCCACCACCGACACTAACATTCGCGGCTGGACCTGGACTATGCCGGCGCTTTCCAATCTCAATATTGAGGACGGGCGCTCCTTCACTGAATTCGAGGACGAGCATGCCGCCAGCGTGGCCATCGTCGGTCATGACATTGTTGACAATATGCTGGGCTCAGGCGACCCGCTGGGCAAAGAGATACGCGTCGATGGCGCAACTTACACGGTGATTGGGGTAAGCGAAGCTCAGGGCAAGATAATGGGAACAAGCCTGGACAACTGGGTTGCCATTCCTCTCACGGCATTTCTACGCACGCACGCAGCACACGACAGCATGACCATCTATGTCAATGCCGGCGGAGGTGGAGAGGTGATGGATACGGTTTCCGATCAGTTGCGCGTTCTCATGCGCGCGCGCCGCCACCTGGCCCCCGATGCCCCCGACAGCTTCTCCGTCGACACCAGCGCCACATTCCAGAACTTCCTGGGTAATATCCTTAATGACTTCGGAGCCGTGGTGGTGGCCATCGCTGGCATCTCGCTGGTCATTGGCGGCATCGTCATCATGAACATCATGCTGGTCTCGGTAACTGAACGCACCAAGGAGATCGGTGTTCGCAAGGCGCTGGGCGCGCGCCAGCGCGATGTGCTGCTGCAATTCCTCATCGAGTCCGCGACCATGTCCCTGACCGGTGGGGTAATCGGCGTCATCGTTGGCATCTGTCTGGCCAAGATCATTACTCTGGCTATCTCCTTTCCTTCCGAGGTGGAACTCTGGTCCATCTTGGTCAGCTTGTTTGTCGCCACTGCCGTTGGGTTGTTCTTCGGAGTCTATCCCGCGCACAAGGCCGCGCAGCTTGATCCCATCGTTGCCCTGAGATCGGAGCTATAAAAATGAGATTCAGCGACTCCAAAGAATCCGTGCTGCTGGCGCTGGATACGCTGCGCAAGAACAAGTTGCGCTCCGGCCTGACGATTCTGGGCATCTCCATCGGCATCTCCACCGTGATTCTCATCTCGTCGGCGATTAACGGATTGAATACCAATATCGAAGAATTCGTCAAATCCCTGGGCACCAACGCCCTGATTGTCTATCGCTATGACTTTTTTGGGCAGAAGCACACGACCGAGGAACTCAACCGCCCTAAGCTAACCTACGAGGACGGCTTGGCGCTGCGCGCCCTGCCGCATGTGGTTGCCTCCGACCCCTGGCTTTCCTACCAGAACGAGCAGTTACGCCTGGGTCTTGTCTCGCTCAAGTACGGCGGCCACAAGGTGGAGAACGCGAAGCTCGGCGGCTCTACCACCGCCATTGAGCACTCCTCTAACTTCGAGATCAAGGAGGGCCGCATCTGGACCGACGTGGAGGAGGCGCGCGCCGCCAGAGTGGTGATGCTGGGGCACGACGCCGCCGAGGATCTTTTTCCCAACGAGTCTCCCCTCGGCAAGGATATCGAGTGTCAGGGCACCATCTTCACCGTCATCGGCGTCTTCGAGCCGCAACCGCAGCCCTTCGGCAGCGGAAGGAACCCCAACGATAACTCAGCGTACTTTCCCGTTCCCACCTTCCGTCACTTGCATCCCGAGCTCGATGACTTCCATGTCACGGTGACATATGACGATCCGGCGAACAAGCACATTGTGACGGAAGAGATACGCGATTTAATGCGCATCCGGCGCGGGGTTCGCTTGCAGCAGGACGATAACTTCGCCATCTCCGGCCCGGACTCGATAATGCGGCTGTGGAGTGCACTGACCGGAGGACTGTTTCTCTTCATGGTCGCCGTTTCTTCAGTCGGCCTGATGGTGGGCGGCGTGGGAGTGATGAACATTATGCTGGTCTCGGTCACCGAACGCACGCGGGAAATCGGCGTGCGCAAGGCTATCGGCGCGACCAGGAATAATATTCTTCTCCAGTTCACGCTTGAAGCTGTAACTCTTTGCGTGGTTGGTGGCTTGGTCGGGATTCTCGCCGGGGCCTTGTTCACGCTGGTTCTGCATTATGCCGTTTCCTTCCTTCATGCCGCGCTGTCGTTTACATGGGTGATCATCGCCCTTGTGGTCTCCTGCTCCATCGGGCTGATGTTTGGCATTTATCCGGCATGGAAGGCCGCATCCTTGGACCCCATCGAGGCGCTTAGGTACGAGTAAAGCTGCCACTAGCTGTTTGCTGTTAGCTGTTAGCTGTAAGCTGTTCTCTGTGACTCCGCACGCCCTGGCCCAATCCGTTGCCCTTCTCACCACCATTCTGGCCGTGGCCGGGATGGGCTACTTCCTTGCCGCCCTGATCGCCGCGCGCATCTTTTTATCCCAGCGGCGCGCCCCTGCCGCGCCTTTTGCGCCCGGCGTCAGCATCCTCAAATCCCTCAAGGGACTCGACCCCGGCATGATCGACGCCTTTCGCAGCCACTGCCGCCAATCCTATGCCGGCGACTTCGAGCTGCTCTTCGGCGTCTCCTCTCTCTCCGACCCCGCCGCGGCAGCCGTCACGCAGTTACAAGCCGAGTTTCCCGCGCTCTCCATCAAGCTCGTCGAATGTCCTCAGCGCCTTGGAACCAACGGCAAAGTCAGCACCCTGATCCAGCTCTTCCCCCATGCCCGCCACAACTTCCTGCTCATCAACGACTCCGATATCACCGTCTCGCCGCGCTACATGGAGCGCGTTATGGCCTGCTTCGCACCGGTGCTAGACCCCGCCGTCAAGATTGGGAAGGAAGTCGGCCTCGTCACCGCCCTCTATCGCGGCCGCGCCCACCACACGCTGGCCTCTACGCTGGAGGCTTTGGGCATCGCCGCCGACTTCCAGGCCGGTGTGCTGCTCTCCAAATGGATCGAGGGCGGCCTGCACTACGGCCTCGGCTCCACGCTGGCTCTCGGCCGCGAAGCTCTCGAAAGAATCGGCGGTCTCGCTCCCTTGGTCGATCACCTTGCAGACGACTACGAGTTGGGCGCGCGCATCTCCGCCGCCGGCTACCGCGTGGCGCTCTCGCCCGAAGTTGTCGAAACTAACATCGCGGCCTACGGCGGTCGCGGATTCCTCGATCATCAGTTGCGCTGGGCACGGACGGTCCGCGACGCGCGCCCCTGGGGCTATGCCGGCCTCATCTTCACCCACGGCTTGGGATGGGCTCTGCTCAATGTTCTCGCCAGCGGCGCGAGCCTGCTGAGCCTTTGGCTGCTGGGCTTGAGCTTCTTCCTGCGCCTCGCGCTGGCCATGACAGTGGGCGCTGAAGTGCTTGGCGACCGCCAGGTTCTGCCCAGCCTCTGGCTGCTGCCGCTACGCGACCTCATCGCCATGGGAGTCTGGGTTGCGGGCTTCGCCGGCAATACCATCGTCTGGCGCGGCGAGCGCTTCACCCTCAAGAACGGAAAGCTCGAAAAGGCGCCCTAAGCCCCCGTTTTCGCCGCTGCCGGATCCTGCGCGCGGATAGCCGCGCAATCTATTGACAGGCACGCTCCCAGTTCGTTGAAGTTCTTCTCCCAGCGCGAGCGATCTTCAGCCGTCAGAGCGGTGACTGCGTAACTCGCGTTGCGCAGTATCTCGTACCAGATGTTCTGCGCCTGCCACAGGTTCGGCTTGAAGGGCAGTTCCTCCAGCGTGCGGGCCAGCCCCAGAGCCCTGTCCAGAGGCTCCTGCGACCCGGAAGACATCTGTAGCTCGACCATGGCGCGCCTCATATGCTGTTCGACGTTGTAGGAGAGCGTTGCCGTCTCCAGTGGAATCTGGTCGGCCTTGGCCAGCGACAACAAGGAGCGCAACTTGGTCTGGTCGATGGGGTCGGCCTCCAGAGCGCGGCGCAGCCACGCATTGATGGCGAAGCCCGCCGCCAGGGTGAGCGCCGGCGGCTTGGGCAGTCCTGCCGAGAACAGATAGTGCAGCAGGCTGGCGTGGTCTTCGTAGATGGTGGTCAGCGTCTTCTCGATCTCCGAGATCGTGGAGCCAAGAATGATCTGCACGATGCGTCTCTGCTCGTCCGTAAACAGCGATGTCAGAGAGTAGTCCACGTGGCCGTAGTAGCTGTCGATCAGGCGAATCGCCTCGGGGAAGTCGGCGCTCTGCACGTGTCCCGCGGCCTCCTTGGTAAAGGCCTCGAAAGCGGCCGCATCCTCCGGCTCATACGCTTTGACGGCCGCGGTGATGTTCTGGTCGCCGAAGTGCAGCACGGAAAAGGAGAAGCTCTGCTGTTTGCCGGTAATGGCGCTGACCACCTTGACCCTGCCCAGCGCCAGCCGTCCCCGACCGGAGGAGTAGGTTTCGTAGGAGTCGCGCCAGACACGGAAGCAGAACAGGTCGGTCTCCTCGGCAAAAGATGAAAAGACGGAGCTGATGGCGTAGTGTGCCGCCACCTGTTCCAGGCCCAGCGTTTTGGTGCTGACCTGCTCCTTGTAGATTTTTGCGCCGTCTCCGGCCGCCGCCACGTTGGAGTGCGCCTCGGCCATGCGCGCCAGAAACGCCGGTTCCAGCGGCGCGGCTGCTTCCCCGAAAACCTCCCACGCCAGTTGCAGCACTCGCGCCGCATAGGCAATCACCTGCACCGTCTCGATGCCCGAAATATCGTCAAAAAACCATCCGCAACTGGTGTACATCAGTTGCGTGTGACGCTGCATCTCCATCAGTTCCAGGCCTCGCTCGCGTTCCGGCGCGGTGAGCGCGCGCAGCTGGTGCTTGCCGAAGAATTGCTCCACCGTTTGCGGGCTGCGGTCCAGCACCACCTCGATGTATCCGTCGCGAGCTGCCCAAACGTCTTTGAAGAGCGTAGCGCCCTCCTGCTCGGTCAAGGGAACAAGTGCGTCGCGCAGCTCGTCCAGGGCCTTGCGCAGCGGCGCGCGCCACGCCTGGTTCCAGCCTGACTTGCCGCCGTTGCAGCCGCAATTTGAGCGCCAGCGCTCCACCCCGTGCGTGCAGCTCCACGAGGTGTTTTCCACGATCTCCGCCTCGTACTCCGGAGGAAACTGCTCCAGAAAACAGCCGTAGTTGGTCAGGTTGACGTTCTTGTCCTCTTCCAGCAGGCGCAACGCGTAGGCCAGCGCCATCTCGCCGTACTTGTGATGATGGCCGTACGACTCCCCGTCCGTCGCCACGTGCGCCAGTTGCGGCTGCGTGTTGTCCTTGAAGCAGCTTTTGAGCCGCGCGGCAAGGTATTCGCCGGAGTCGAGCAGCCCCTCGAAGGCAATGGCCCGAGAAGTGGGGCCATCGTAGAAAAAAACAGTAATCGACACGCCGGAGTCGAAGCGCGCCACATAGGGGCGCGTGATGTCCACGCTCGCGCCGGGCGTATCCGTCCATTTCGCGCCCTCCTTCAAGCTCCGAATCCGCTTGCACTGGTGCGGCGCCAGTATCGTGAACTTGATGCCGTGTGCGGCCAGCAGCTCCAGCGATTCGTTGTCAACCGCGGTTTCGGCCAGCCACATTCCCTCCGGCGGCGCTCCGTAGCGGTGTAGGTAGTCGGCGATGCCCCAGCGAATCTGCGTGATGCGGTCGCGGCGATTGGCCAGCGGAAGAATAATGTGGTTATAAACCTGCGCTATCGCCGAACTGTGCCCCTTGAAGCTCTTGCGGCTGCGCCGCTCGCCGTCCAGAATCATGCGGTAGGTGCGCGGCGCGTTTTCCTCCAGCCAGCTCAGCAGCGTTGGACCGTAATCGAAGCTCATGCGCGCATAGTTGTTCACGATGCGCGTAATCTGGTTCTTGGTGTTCACGATGCGCGCCGCGCCGTTGGCTGAGTAGCACTCCGCGCAGATGCGCTCGTTCCAGTCGTGGTACGGCGCCGCCGAGTCTTGCGTCTCTACCGTCTCCAGCCACGGATTCTCCCGCGGCGGCTGGTAAAAATGACCATGAATGCAGACAAATCGTTTACTGGCCGCCATCAAAAACAGCTCCTGGTTGCATTTGATTATTGCAGGCTTGCCCGCCCCGTGGGCGCTGTGTTTTTGGCCAGATCGCAGGCCCGCCAAAGGTACCAGCTGGCCACACTACGGTACGGCGCCCACCGTTTTCCCCGCTTGAGCAGCACCTCCGGCTTGGGCAGGTCGTTTGCCTCCAGCGGACGGCTCTTCGGAACGCGCAGAAAGGTCAGCGCGAATCCCTTGCGCACTCCGTAATCGCTCACCGGCAAAACGTCGGGCCTGCCCAGCCGGAAGATCAGCAGCATCTCCACCGTCCACGGGCCAATCCCGCGCACCTCGGTCAGCCGCTCCACAATCTCCGCGTCTGTCATTTTTTTGATCGCCGCGTGCGTAGGCACCGTCCCGTCCAGCGTCCGCGCGGCCAGGTCTTTCAGCGCTTTGATTTTGTTGAAGGAAACCCCTGCCGCCCGCAGCACTTCATCCGGCGTATCCAGCAGCAGTTGCGGCGCGGGGTCGCCGCCATAGTACTCCCGCACCCGCCGGTGAATCGTCGCCGCGGCCTTGCCGTGCAATTGCTGGTAGAGAATCGATTCCAGCAGCGATTCAAAAGGCGACGGCCTCGGATCAAGCCTGAGCGTAAACGCCCCCGCCCGCTCGATCAGCGCGCCCAGCTTTGGGTCGCTCGTGCGCAGATGCGCCAACGCCTCGTCGGCGTCAAAGGGAAGTTTGCGGCTGCGCCCGTCGTGAATCATTAGGGAATAGTGTACCGTGCTGGGACTTTGCTCCGGCACCGAGTTGCGCAAAACCTTCTTCAGGCAGCACCTGCCTGCCTGGTCGCTGTAAAATCCATGGCATAGAACGATGAAAGGTACAAGCCATGAAGATGCGCCCTGGTACTCAAACCGGCTTCCTGCTCTGCGGCAAGGAATGGATCGAAGGCGAAGCACTTGAGGTCCGCTCTCCGTGGGACCAGGGTTTGGTCGGCCGCGTCACCCTCGCCACCCGCGCCGACGCCCGGCAGGCCGTCCACCACGCCGTAGCCGCTCTGCGCCGCGCTCGCGCCCTGCCTCACTGGAAGCGCCGCGAAATCCTGGAGGACGTTGCCTCGGCGCTCATCGAGCAGAAAGAGCGCTTCGCGCAGTTGATTGTCGCCGAGGCGGGCAAACCGCTGCGCCTCGCGCGGGTTGAGGTGGATCGCGCCGTCTTCACCTTCAAAACTGCCTCCGAGGAAGTTTCCCGGCTGGGCGGCGAGAGCATTCCCCTGGACTTGGCCGAGGGCAACGAGGGCCGCTGGGGGCTGGTGCAGCGCTTCCCGGTGGGGCTGGTGCTGGCTATTACGCCCTTCAACTTCCCCCTGATCCTGGTGGCTCACAAGCTGGCGCCCGCCATGGCCGCGGGCTGCCCGGTGATTCTCAAGCCGGCCCCGCAAACCCCCTTTACCGCGCTGGCGCTGGGTGAGGTCATTCTCAAAGCCGGATGGCCTGCGGAGGCTCTCGCCGTGCTCCCGCTCAACAACGTCGACGCCGCATGGCTGGCCGAAAAGGAAGACAGCATCAAGCTGGTCAGCTTCACCGGCTCTGCAAAAGTTGGCTGGGAGCTCAAGGCTCGCTCCGGACGAAAGCGCGTCTTGCTCGAACTGGGCGGAAATGCCGCGCTCATCGTCTGCGCCGATTGGCCCGGCCTGGATGAGGCGGCCGTCCGCACCGCGCATGCAGCTTTCAATTACGCGGGCCAGTCCTGCATCAGCGTGCAAAGAGTCTTTGTCGAGCGCGCCGTCTATCAAACCTTTTTGTGGAAGGTCGTCGAGGCCGCGGCAAAGCTCGCGGTCGGTGATCCCGCCGCCGAGGCCACTGAGGTCGGTCCGCTCATCCATCCCAGCGAGGCAGAGCGCGTCGAGTCATGGATCAAGGAGGCTGTTGAGGGTGGCGCCAAGCTGGTGGCCGGTGGCGAGCGACATGGCTCCATGGTGACGCCGGCAATCCTAACCGGTACCAAACCCGGCATGAAGGTGCGCGATGAAGAGGTCTTCGGCCCGGTGGTGGTCATTGAGCCCTTCGACGACTTTGAAGAGGCCCTGGCCAATGCCAACCACTCCAGGTACGGCCTTCAAGCCGGCTTGCTCTCCCGCGATGCCGGACGCATCCTCACCGCTTATCGCGAACTCGAAGTGGGCGCCTTGATCGTGGGAGACACGCCAAGCTGGCGGCTCGACCCCATGCCCTTCGGCGGCGTCAAGGACTCTGGATTAGGACGCGAGGGAATCCGCTCCGCCATCGAAGAGATGACCGAGCCGCGCATGCTGGTGATAACCGGGCTGAGCTAGCCAACGCCGCGCCGGCATCTGCCTACTTGGCGATCATCTCCAGCATGGCTTTCGCGTCTGCGGCGTGCGGGCCGTCCGGGGCCAGAGCAAGATATTTCTCCAGCGCCTCTCGCGTCTCGGGTGAGGCTTGGACCTTGCCTTGTGCGGTTACAGGCAAATCGGCAAAGAGATCTGATCCCAGGACGAACCAGGCATTCGCTCTGCTGGGATCAGCTTGTACGCATTTGCGGCAGGCCGCCGCCGATTCCTGCGTTTTGCCGATGTTGTAGAGTACCGCGCAAACATTGAAGTAAGCCTGCCCGGCATTAGTCGCTAACCCGGCGGATTGGTTATACGCCACAATCGCCTCATCTGTGCGTTTGAGTTTGAGCAGCGCGTTGCCCTTGCCAATGTAGATCTGCGACAGGCCGTCTTTCCACGCTGTCATTGGCTGGCCTCCGCTGGGCTTTTCTTTTTCCGCGGCGGCCAGAGCCTGGTCATAGGTCGCCAGGGCAACATCCGACGAGCCGGAGTAAAGCTGCGCGTTCCCCAGCAACTTCAGGTTCAGAGACGTTGCCTTTTGCGCCACCAGTTGCTGCGCGAGGGTGACGGCGCGGGGCCAATCCTTGGCCTGCATGGCCTGGTTATAATCAGCCGTCAATGTCTCCGGATTTTGCCCCCCGGCGCTGTTGGACGTTTGCGGGACGACAGGAGAGACGAAAAGCAACGGCAACATGGCCGCCGTAAAAATCAGAATGATCCTGCGCATCGTATACCTCCGTTCATGAGAGAAATATATATCGCGAATTCGATGTGAGCGCCTTGATCGGAATAAATACACCGAGTTGTCGTTAGGATCCCATGCCCTTGGCGGCATTAAGGACTCTGAACTGGGACACTAATGCATACGCACGGCCATAGATGAGAGGCCCGAGCCGCGTATGCTTGTGATCGCGGGACTATAGCAGCCTGACGCGGCTTGTGGGGGTGGTCTGCCGCGCCGGGCCTGAAAGATAAATCTCGACCTCCGCTGCGCCTCTTACTTGGCCTTCTGCGCGGCCCACCGCTTGCGTTGCGCATCGGCAATCCGTTTGCGCGCCTCGGCGCTCAACACGCGGCGCTTTTTCCTCTTCTTGGGTGCCTTCGCGGCCTTCTTGGTTTTGTGCGCTGTTCCCTTGACGCTGACTTTGCCGGTGCTGGCCAGCAGGGAGCGAACCTGCTGGAGGCTGGCAATTTCGGCGTCGATAAGTGCAAGAATTGAGTCAATAGCCATAACTCAAGCATAACTCACAAATTCTGTCTTGCACAGTGGGGCGGGATAATCGGATTCTTGTTTCATGGCAATATGAGATCCTTCCTTCCCCTTTTTGCGCGCCGGATACCCGCCCATAGACAAAAGGGACAGGCTCGCGGCCTGCCCCCTCTGAGGTGTGATCAATTGATTAGTTCTGCTGCCCGCCTATGATCCCAGGTACATTACATGCACATACGTGCCAAGGCGCACGTTGTAGGCCAGGTACCAGCCCTCGTGGTCCGGATCATCGTAGATGACGATCTGGTCGGAATCCCACAGCCAGCCATCGCAGAAGGCAACGTCAAAGGCCGCTACGTTCCAGTACCAGCCGTTGAACCAGAAGCGGCCCGGGCCGCCGCCGCCAAGACGCCATACGTGGTCGCGCCCAAACCCGCCGGTAAAGCGGCCATGCTCGAAGGGGTGGTCAAGATGATAGTTCACATCGCCGCGGCCGGTGTCGTGGCCCACCCAGTTATCGTGGCCGCCAATGATGGACTTGCTGTGATCCACGTGCGGGGCGTTGGGTTGGCCGGCCTTGTTATTGTAATTCCGGTTTGGCTCGGTCGCATGGGGTGTGCCTGTAAACGCCTTGGGTCCGCTCTTGGGAGCTGCCTGATGCCCTCCGCCGCCCGAAGGATGGGACCCTCCCTGATGCTGTGCGTAAGCTGGAACGGAAAGAACCAGCAACGTGGCTAATGCTAGCTGAATGATCTTCATCGTTTCCTCCGGATGCCCTCGCGGGTCATCTCCAACAACATTAAATACAACCCGGCTCATACAAGCAAGTTGTGTTTTGAAACATTGAAAATATATCGCTGGGTGCCCCATCCATTTCGCGTCCTTTGCGATTCGGGGTCCCCAACGACAGGTCTTTGTCGTTGGGGTGATGAAATGGGTGGGATACCACGAATCTTCTGGCGCGCAAGCGCCCTACGCCTGGACGGCAAGTCCTGGCGCGCAAGCGCCCTATGCCTGGACGGCTAGTCTCCGCCACGCATACAGCGGGAAGCGGTTGGCCAGCTCGGCCACCTCTTTGCGAATCCCTTCCAGCGCCGCATCGTCGTTGCGCCGCTCCAGCGCCTTGGCAATCCACGCGGCGATCACCACCATCTCCGCCTCCTTCATCCCGCGCGTTGTCAGCGCCGGCGTCCCGATGCGAATCCCCGAAGCCTTCAGCGGCGGATTGATGTCGTAGGGAATCGTATTCTTATTCACCGTGATCCCTGCCTTGCCCAGCGCCAGCTCCGCCTCGGAGCCCAGAATGCCCTTCTCAAAAACATCCACCAGCATCAAATGATTATCTGTCCCGCCGGAAACGATGCGGAATCCGGCTAGTTGCAGGGTCGCCGCAAGCACTTTGGCGTTGGCCACAATTTGCATCGCATAGCTCTTGAACTCCGGCCGCAGAGCCTCGCCCAGCGCCACCGCCTTGGCCGCCACGATATGCACCAGCGGGCCGCCCTGCTGACCCGGAAAGACCGCCTTGTCCACCGCCGCGGCCAGCGCCTGCCCGCACAGAATCAATCCCGCGCGCGGTCCGCGCAGCGTCTTGTGCGTGGTGGTCGTCGTAATCTGCGCATGCGGCACCGGCGAGGGATGCACGCCCCCCGCCACCAGGCCTGCAATATGCGCCATGTCGAAGATGTACGTCGCCCCCACCTTGTCGGCAATCTGCCTCATCCGCGCGAAATCCCACAGCCGCGGATACGCGCTCCCTCCGCCAATGATGGCCTTGGGCTTTTCGCGCTCGGCGATGGCCTCCAGCTCGTCGTAGTCAATCACCTCGGTGTCTTTGCGCACTCCGTAAAACGTGGGCCGATACAGCTTGCCGCTGAAGCTCAGCTTGTGACCGTGCGTCAGGTGGCCGCCGTGCGATAGATCCAATCCCAGAATCGTGTCGCCCGGCTGCAAGACTGCCGCATAGGCCGCGGCATTGGCCTGCGAGCCGGAGTGCGGTTGCGCGTTGACGTGCTCCGCGCCGAAGATCTGCTTGGCGCGCTCCCGCGCCAGGCTCTCCACCACGTCGGCAAACTCGCACCCGCCGTAGTACCGCCGCCCAGGGTAGCCCTCGGCGTATTTGTTGGTGAAGATCGAGCCCGCGGCCTCCAATACCGCCTCGGAGACAAAGTTTTCGCTGGCTATCATCTCCAGCCCTTCGTGCTGGCGGAGAGTTTCCTCGGCAAGGGCTGCGGCTACTTCGGGGTCGGCTTGGGCAAGGGTCAAAGAGATGCGGTCTGTCATATTCAAATTTTATCCTGTTTTACTCGATCGATACACTATCTCTTTTTCCTCAAGAGATACACGACGGCCTTTAGCAGATGACTTTAAGAACATTATTATCAATGGTCAAGTTAGACCAGACATTAGGTTTACGGTAAGCTCAGAATGTTCAATTGAGCACGCGCATCTCCCCAGATCATGCTCCAACTCTGCCGCCGTCTTCATGAGGCGGCAGGGCTGTTTATGCCCTGCATAATTATTCATCGCCATACTTTTCGCAGTCTTCTACCGGCCCTGCTGCCGTGCGCCCTGTTGCCGAGCGGGATGTAAAGCCCGAATGTGGCCGGAGGCCGCACCGGATCTCTGCAGATGGTTTTTCTTCGGCCGTTGCCGTAAAATCATGAAGCCCATTCAGCCGGAAGCTGCTGGCGTTTTCGATATTTGATCGAGGCGGCTATGAGAACGTACCGGAAGCAAATGGTCCTGACTATGATCGTTGCGTCGGCGCTGCTGGCTGCAACTGCGCAGACCCCAGCCATCGACCCCGCCCTGCTGGACAAAGCCAACGCCGGCGATGCGGCCGCGCAGGTGCAGTTGGGAGACAAAAGCCGTGCGGCGGGCGACGCTGTCACGCACGATCTCCAACTGGCCGCCGAATATTACAAGCAGGCCGTCGCATGGTATCGCAAGGCCGCCGATCAAGGCTCCGTTGCCGGCCAGATGCATCTTGCCGCACTCTATCGCGATGGAGGCAAGGGCTTCGCGCGCGACATGGAACAGGCCGCGGCCTGGTATCGCAAAGCCGCCGAGCAGGGAGACGTCACCGCGCAAGCCACTCTCGGCGTGCTCTACTCCATTGGCCAGGGCGTTCCGCACGACGACGTGGAGGCCTACTTCTGGCTTGACCTGGCCGCTTCCGTCAAGGGGCCTAATCAAGGCAAGTACGCCGCCAACCGCCAGATGATCGGAACCCACATCACCACCCAGGAGCTGGAAGAAGTCCAGG
>Ga0326727_10014855_pt1 | contig 16852 bp, 11 predicted proteins | sample MB2enrmetagenome_FD_207643 | JGI IMG/M metagenome (GOLD analysis project Ga0326727, IMG submission 207643) | Lab enriched peat soil microbial communities from McLean, Ithaca, NY, United States - MB29MY | ecosystem: Environmental > Terrestrial > Soil > Wetlands > Peat | place: USA: New York...
CAAGGCGGTAACGCTTCTGCTCAAGCAACGCCACGCGCGCACCTGCATCGCCGTGAGCGATGGGTTCCATCTTTACCGGGTCAAACTGATGTTTCGCTCTCTGGGTATTACGGCCTACGGCTCGCCTGACCCCGCGAGTCCCATCGAAGCCGATTCTTACCTGCGCATCATCTACTCCTTGCGCGAAGTGGTTGTTGCCAGCCTGTGGCACGTGGGTGTGAGGACTTAACCTTCCCGCCGAGACAGCACGAATTCACGATCAAAGCTGAATGAGTTTTCCGAGGATGACGGCCCTGCGCGCGCCGGTGACGCTGGGGAGATTTCCGGGCAGGCCCCGCAGAGTGCGGTCGGCGAGAATGGCGAAGGCCATGGCCTCCTTGGCGTCCACGGGCAGGCCGTAGTGGTCGGAGAGTTCAATCGCGAGGTCCGGCAGCAATTCACCCAGGCGGCCGACGAGGAAGCGATTGTGCGCTCCGCCGCCGGAAACGATCAGACGCTGGACCTTCACAGTGGGGAATACGAAGTGGCCAAGCGCCTCTCGAATCGTCCGTACCGTAAGTTCAACTGAAGTTCGAAGCAGATCCTCGAAACGCAGGCGTCTGTGGGTGAGGAAATATCGGGCCACGAAGGTGCGGCCGAATTGCTCCCGTCCGGCGCTTTTCGGCGGGCGTTCGCTGAAGAAGGGGTGCCGCAGCGCGTTTGCCAGCAGCGGTTCAATTACCTTTCCTCGCGCAGCCCTGCGCCCGCCGGCATCATAGAACTCCCGTCCCTTGGTGAAATGCCGCACCAGGGCGTCGATCACCATATTCCCGGGACCGGTATCAAACCCAAGGACATCGCGAGGTTTCGCCGCCGACGGGATCACGGTTACATTGGCTATCCCGCCGATATTCAGCGCCACAGTCCCCTTTTGGCGATCCCGCAGCAGAAGGTAGTCCACCATGGGGACAAGCGGCGCGCCCTCGCCGCCGGCGGCTATGTCGGCCGTACGGAAATCCGCAACCACCGGCGCCCCTGTCCGTTCCGCAATGACGGCAGGCTCGGCGACTTGCAGGGTGTTCGGTCCGGTTCCTGCGCTGCCGGGAACCCGTGCGGGCCTTCCTTGATGATAAAGGGTCTGGCCGTGCGAACCGATTACGGAAACACTCTGGGGCGTGACGTGCGCCGCACGACAAACGCGCAGGGCCGCACGGGCAAAGAGTTCACCCAGCAGAAAGTTGAGCTGGCTGATTTTCCCTGCGGTGACCGGGGCGCCAGCGGCCGCGCGCATCACTTGCTCTCTGATCTCGCGAGGGTAGGGAAGAGTGGTGAACGCTACCAACCGCACCTGCGGGCGATCCGACGGACCTGCCAATTCGACGAGGGCCGCATCCACTCCATCAAGTGAGGTGCCGGACATCAATCCCACGGCAAGGCGCGCATTCGGCCCGGGCTTCTTACCCATGGATCAGTCTCCCGCGACTGAACTGTCTCACAAGGCTCTCATGACTGAATCTGCTTCTTCAGTTCCGCCAGCAAATTTAAGGCTTCGATCGGCTTCAGGTTGTCGAGGTCGGCGCCTTCGATCGCTTTCACGACCTCGGCATTCAGCGGAGTGAAAATTGTGAGCTGGACGGGGCCTGCCTCCGGTGCATCCGGTTTTGCGGCCAAGCGCTCGCTCAGGTTGTGCTCGCTCTGCTCATGGCGCGAGAGGATTTCACGCGCGCGCTCAATGACCTTGCCGGGCAGGCCGGCCAGACGGGCGACTTCAATTCCATAACTCTTGTCTGCGCTCCCGTGTTCCACCTTTCGCAAGAAAACAATGTTTGTTCCGGATTCACGCACGGAGACGTGGTAATTGCGCACGCCGGGAAGAAGATCGGCGAGTTCGGTGAGCTCGTGGTAGTGCGTCGCGAAAAGGGTCCGGGCCCGCGTGTGGGTCTGCAAGTGCTCGACGACAGCCCAGGCGATGGCCAGACCGTCGAACGTGGCCGTGCCGCGCCCAATCTCGTCCAGCAGGACGAGACTCCTGGGGGTTGCTGTGTTCAAGATGGCTGCGGCCTCAGTCATTTCCACCATAAACGTCGAGCGCCCACGCGCCAGGTTGTCAGAGGCGCCGATGCGGGTGAAAATGCGGTCGAAAATGGGAAGCCGGGCTCGCTCAGCGGGGACGAAGCTGCCCATTTGGGCCATCAAACCGATCAGCGCTGCCTGGCGGAGATAGGTCGACTTCCCGCCCATGTTCGGGCCGGTGATGATCAAAATCAGGTTGGTGCCGCCGTTCATGTAGAGATCGTTCGGAACGAACCGGCCGGACCGGCCTTCCTCGCTCATGAGTTCGATGACCGGGTGGCGTCCCTGCTGGATGATGAGTTCGCCGTCATCGGAGAACTCCGGCCTGTGGTAGCCGCGTTCGCCAGCCAGATGAGCGAAGCACGCAAGAACATCGAGTTCCGCCAGCACCGCCGCGGTCTGGCGGATGCGGTGAGCTTCGTTCGCCACCTGGCGGCGGATCGCCACGAAGAGATCGCGCTCAAGGGTCTGGCTTTTTTCCTCGGCATCCAGGATCTTCGCTTCCAGTTCCTTCAATTCGGGTGTTGTGAATCGTTCGGCGTTCACCAGCGTCTGCTTGCGTTCGTAGTCCGCGGGGGCAAGATGGAGATTAGCCCTGGAGATCTCGATGTAATAACCAAACACGCTGTTGAACCGGACCTTGAGCGAGGCAATGCCGGTGCGCTCGCGCTCACGGGCTTCAATCCGGGCCATCAGTTGTTTGCTGTTCTGGCTGAGGTCGCGGAGTTCGTCAAGCGCGGCGTTGTAACCCTGGCGGATCAGTCCACCCTCACCCAAAAGTGCGGGTGGGTCAGGGTGGATGGATGTCTCGATCAACTCACGGACGTCCGCGAGTTCATCCAGATTTTCGCGGAGGTCCTTGAGGCGGGCCGCCTGAAAATGCTGGAGGTAGGTTCGGAGCAGCGGGAGCGCCTGGAACGATTGTTTCAAGGCCAGCAGGTCGCGGGCGTTGGCGGTTTCAAGCGTCACCTTGCTGAGTAGGCGTTCGAGGTCCTGCACGCCGCCCATCACCCGGCGAAGCTCTTCCCGCTCGATGGTGGATTTTTGGAGTTCTCCGACCACCTCCAGCCGAGCCTCGATTTCCTGGCGGTCGAGCGAAGGGCGAAGAATCCAGGCCTTCAGCTTGCGCGCCCCGAGCGAGGTTACGCACTCGTCCAGAATTCCCAATAGAGTGGAGGCGCGTGATTCTCCAAAAGCGGGATCGAGCAATTCCAGGTTGCGCAGCGTGGCCGGATCGAGGATGAGCGAGTCTTGCTGCTGGTAGAAGCGGATTCCGTCCAGGTGCGAAAGCGAGCCGCGCTGCGTTTCGCGCACGTAGTGCAGAATGGCCCCGGCGGCCGCCACAGCCAGCGGATGACCCTCCAGGCCGTACCCCGCCAGTGTCTCCACACGAAAATGATCCCGCAACAGGCGGGCGCCATAATCCTCGCTGAATACCCACTCATCCAGCGGTGTTCGGGTGAGGGGACCGCGAGAATCGGAGGGAGAATCCGGCGGGCTTGAAGGAGACGACGCCACCAGCAGTTCGCTTGGCCGCATGCGGTCAAGTTCCTCCTGGAGACGCGTCGAAGCCTCACGGCCTGAGAATTCCGTGGCGCGAAAGTCGCCAGTCGAGAGATCGACGAATGCGACGCCCCCGCAACCGTCCCGCTCGGCAATTGCGGCGAGGTAGTTATTCTCGCGCGGCTCGAGCACTTGCGGGTCGATGGCCGTTCCCGGCGTCACCACCCGCGTGACTTCGCGCTTCACGAGTTTCTTCGCGAAACGCGGGTCCTCCATCTGGTCGCAAATCGCCACGCGGTAGCCGCGCCGGATGAGCTTGGCGATGTAACCCTCGGCGGCGTGATACGGAACACCGCACATCGGGATCGCCGCGCCTTTCTCCTTATTGCGCGAGGTCAGCGTGATCTGCAGTTCCTTTGACGCCACCACCGCGTCTTCAAAAAAGAGTTCGTAGAAGTCTCCCAGGCGGAACAGCAGGAGGGCGTCGGGATGACGGTCCTTGATGGAACTGTATTGCCGCATCAGCGGCGTGGAGAACTCACTCATGGGCGCGTTGAACTTCGAAGATTATTATAACTTCCCCCAGGGCCATTCGAATATATATGAAATTCTCAGCCCGGACTAGTAGGACGCACGGAAGACAGCCGCCTACTCCACGAATTGCCCTGTGTGCCTCGGGAGAGTTCTGGACAGTCTCCTGTCCGCCCAAGGCAAATCATCAAGGCATTCTGAGGATGGTGTTGCCTTCGGCGTCGCGCCACTCGACGCCATTCTTGCCAGGAGATTTCTGTGCAAGATTCTGCAGATAGTATAAGGTCGGCTCACAAATGTGCTGGTTATTCAAGAACGGTTCGGTGTAGCGGATGGCACCAAAGCGTTCCCCTTTGATGTGGTGCTCTTGGCCAACATGGTTATTCCAATCCACGCCCTCAGTGAGGAAACCATAGGGGCCGTAATGGTGTTTCGCAATGGCGCGAAGAATGACCAGCCCGTCTAATTCGCGCTCACTGCTTTGAGCCGGTGCATCCCGCCGACCGTCCTTTGCCGCCTCGAAGTACGCGAGTGCCGCCTCGGCATTTTCCCAAAGGTAAGCTGTATCCCAGGAATCTTCCATGTAGAGCAGTCCCTTGGTTGCGACTCCGTTCCTGTCCTTGCGAATCCGGAACTTTTCGAGGCCCTTAAGGCATTTCTGATAAGCGTATGTTCTGATGGAATTGTCGTTGAGCACCTTTGAAACCGCCAGGAGCGTCCGAAACGCCACAGCATAAGCTATGTCTTCGTGGAGATCGTAGGTGTCGTGGTTTATGCTGCCGTAAATCCCGTGGGCGCGCATGAATGCGCCGGTCTGCCGACGTAATGCCTGGGAGTAGTCCGCGAGTCCTCGCGCCGTAAGCGCCGCTTCCAGTTGTAGGATGAATAGGCCGTCCGCTGAAGTCTGCCAAAGTGTGTCGTCCTCTCCCTCCGGCGACTTCCGGAACACTTTGCCATCCGGCGTCGTCCGCCGGGGAAGCCAGCCGTTGGGGGTTGATTCGACATGGTCCTGAACCCATTGTGCCACATGCACGGCGGCCTCCCGCATGCGCTTTCGGCGCGGGTCATTGCCAAGTTCATCGGAAAAGATCAAAAGTTGAAAGCCGATCTTGGCCATCGACCCGGGGCAGAACCAGTCTGAGTTATGCTTGTAATTCAAGCAGAATTTGCCGGTCGTGGTTTCGCGGTAGCCGCGGATGAAGCCTGTCTTCTCATCAATGAACCCGTCATCGAGCACGTGGTCCAGGATGCTCAGTGCTTTGGTTTGCCACTCGGGTCTGTGGAGGAAATTGCCCAGGGTGTAAATCTCGCAGGCGCCCCCGACGGTGTTTGCAGCCCAGCCGGGGCCTTCCAGGTTCCCGAAATCATGCCAGCCCATGACCTTGCCATCCGGGTCCACAAAAGTCGACGTCGAAACAAGATGGCCGTGCTCGTCGCGCTGCAAGGTCCTCTCCAAAGTGAAGCGAACCGAATCCAGCGCGGAATCCGTAATGGTGTAAGCGGGATTCTCCGGAATGTAGAAAGTGGGGTCGTCAGACGACGGCCCTGCAAATCCCAGTATCCCTATGAAGAATGCAACAAGCGTCATGCAAGGTCGAGGCATGTTATCTCCCTATTCCCCGGTTTCTGAAGACGCACCATCTATACGCAAAAAGCTGTGTTGAGGCAAGTTCTTGGGGCGGTTCGCGGTCCGGCGTGTTTCGAATGTCGTCCCTTTGCCGTCCTAATGGTAATGCGGGAGCGCAGAGCGCTCCCCTACAACCCAATCTCCACACTTCCGGTCCACGGCCAATCGTCCGGATGTTTTGGGAGTCCCGCGCGCACGGGATTCATGCGGATGTACTCGTATTGTTCCGCCAAGCTCTCATCTGATCTCAAGCGGTGGTCAAAGAAACTGCGCTGCCATAGGTTTTCGATCCCGCGCGTTTCGCGAGCCAAATCCGCACTCTTCTTCTTGAACTCTCCGATGACGTGGATGAGCGACTCCACGCTTGGGCTCATCATTAAGTGCAGGTGCGTCGGCATCAGGCAGTAGATCTTGACCATGGTCCGGTGTGCCAGGGCAATACGGTGAAGGATGGCAACCACTTGGTCGTTGAAAGCCCGAGCGGCGAAATGTCTCCGGCGCTCCAAGGCATCGATGGTGATGTTAAAAGTGCTGTTGGGATCGGCATAGGCTGGAGCTGGGAGGCGTATGTATTTCCGCCTTGGTAGGGGAGCCCTATGGGCTCCCGCTTTTGCATCGCACATATTATTGTCCTGTTGTTGTCTCCTTAAGGCTGCGGGAGCGCAGAGCGCTCCCCTACAAGGCCTTAGGGTACAAGCCGGTTGAGCATTCGTGGGAAGGGGATGGTCTCGCGGACGTGTTCGAGACCGCAGATCCAGGCCACCACGCGTTCAATGCCCATGCCGAAGCCCGCGTGGGGCACGCTGCCGTAACGCCGCAGGTCAAGATACCACTCGAAGGCTTGGCGGGGCAGGTTCGCCTCCTCGATGCGCTTCAAGAGAAGGTCGTAATCAGCCAGGCGCTCGCCACCCCCGATGATTTCTCCGTAGCCCTCCGGCGCGAGCATGTCAGCGCAGAGGGCCACTTCAGGCCGCTCGGGGTCGGGAGCCATATAGAATGCCTTCACCGCGCTGGGGTAGCGGTGGACGAGCACGGGCCTGTCGAAGTTCTCTGAAATGACGGTTTCGTCGCCACCTCCGAAATCGCCGCCCCACTCGATCACGTTGCCCTTTTGCCGGAGCATCTTCACGGCATCGTCGTAGCTCAGACGCGGGAAGGGCAGTTTGACCTTTTCCAGAGGGGCGGTATTCCGTTCGAGTGTTTGCAGTTCGGCGCGGCGACCCTCAAGAACGCGCTCGACCACGAAAGCCACCAGTTCCTCCCCTAGCGCCATCGTGTCATCGAGGTGAGCGAAGGCGACCTCGGGCTCGACCATCCAAAATTCTGTCAGATGACGGCGCGTCTTGGACTTTTCCGCACGGAAAGTGGGCCCGAAGCAGTAAGTTTTCCCCACCGCCATGGCAGCGGCCTCGTTGTAGAGCTGGCCGGACTGCGTCAGGTAAGCTTTATCGTCGAAGTAATTGACCTCGAAGAGCGTTGTGGTGCCCTCGCAGGCCGAAGGCGTGAAGATGGGTGTGTCAACCAGGGTGAAGCCGCGCCCGTCGAAAAAATCACGCACCGCCTTGATGATCTCGTGCCGGACGCCCAGGATGGCTCGCTGGCGCAGTGAACGCAGCCAGAGATGACGATGGTCCATCAGAAATTCGATCCCATGCTCCTTGGGAGTGATGGGATAAGGGCTCTCCACCGGGACCAGATGCACGGTTTCAAGGCCGGTCACATCCAGCTCAAAGCCGCCCGGAGCGCGCTTGTCCGCGCGCACCTTTCCCGTGACACGCAGTGAGGATTCCTGGGTCAGGTTGCGAACCTGCTCGAAGATTTCCGGTGAAACGGCGCTCTTCACCACGACACCCTGAATCAAGCCTGTGCCGTCGCGGAAGAGGGGAAACAGGAGCTTGCCGCTCTCCCGTAGGTTATAGAGCCATCCTTGGATTTGAATTTCCTGGCCGGCGTAATCGGACACTTTCCGGATTTCAACAATGGGAGTCAAGGGTTTTGCCTCGTTGAGTTGTAGGGGCGGCCTGCCGCCATAAATCGACCTCGTTAGCGAAAACAGAGGGTTACACCCGACGAATCGGAACTCGAATTCGTCGGTCACATGACACTAAGGAATGTCCTCCATCCGGCTTATCATGTTTTGGATACGCGGAAGGACGCTCGGCTCGCCTCGCTGGCTGTTCAGTTCGAGAAGAATTGGCACTTGCGCATCCAAGGAGCGAAAGCTGCGTACAGTTTGCGTCCAATCGATACTCCCCTCGAACGGCGGAAGGTGCTCATCCTTTTCTCCATGGTTGTCGTGCACGTGGATGGCGGCGATCCGGTCGCGAAGCGTGTCGAATGCCGGCTGAACACCGCCGGCCATGTGCGCGTGGCCCGTGTCAAAGCAGACCTTCAAGTCCAGCCGCGTGTACTGCAGGAATTCCCGAATTCGCGCGGGCGCGCTCAGCTCGCTGGGAATATTCTCCAGCAGGATTTCGGTGCCGCGTTCCTTGGCAAAGATTCTAAGGTGCTCGAGGGATGTGAAAGCGGCATCGAATTTGTTCAGGTCGTAATCCTCGCCGGGAAGGCCCATGTGCAGGATGAGGTAACGAAAAGGGATGCGCTCGGCAACCTCGATGGCGCGCTTAATCTCATCCATGGAGGCGATGCGCAGGCGACGCTCGAGGCAGGCAATGGAGATTGTGAGCCCTCCCCTGCGCCCCCAATCCAAGTCGTCATAAAGAGGGGCGTGGAGAGAACGGAGCGTCAAGCCATGATCGCTGAACCACTGCGCCACGTCGCGGACCTGGTTTGAGTCGCGATAGTCCAGGTGTTGGCGGGCTGCCATGATTTCGATTTCACGAACTCCCGTGGCCAGGATATTGTCCAGGATGTGTGAATTGAGCCTTTCTCCCGTCAACAGGGAAGTGGAAAGACCATAATTCATCAGTATCCAACCGCCTTTCCGTCAGCGCGAGGGTCTGCCGCGCCAAACCTCCAGCCGGAGACAGGATCGATAGCAATCGCCTCGCAGTCCCCTATCCTATCTCTAAAATCGATTTTGTACCCTGCCTCCTGCAAAGCGTGAATCGTGTCTCCTGAGAATCCCACCTGTTCGAGGACCAGCCGGTCAGGCATCCACTGGTGATGAAATCTCGGGAAGGATACGGCTTCGAGGACGTCCATCTTGAAGGCCAGAACGTTCAGGAGGACCTGGAGAACAGTATTGATGATCGTGCCTCCCCCCGGGGAACCGAGAATAAGACAGACTTTGCCGTCCCGGAGAACCAGGGTCGGGGTCATTGTTGAGAGAGGCCGCTTGTGCGGCGCGATGGCGTTTGCCTCGCCTTGCACCAAACCGTACAGGTTGGGTGCTCCGGGTTTCGAGGCGAAATCATCCATCTCATCGTTCAAAAGGAAACCTGCCCCTTTGACGGTGACTCCGCTTCCATATCCGTTATTGAGCGTGTAAGTGTTCGCAACCGCGTTTCCCTCGGCGTCGATAACGGAGTAATGGGTGGTCTGCGGTCCTTCGAAGGCCTCGGGAGCGCCTTGACGGATTGGAGCGTCCGGCTTGGAGCGCAGAATCCCGTCGCGCAGCCCCGCTGCATAGTCCGGGTCAGTAAGGCGCGCGACCGGCACGGAGACGAAGTCGGCATCGCCCAGGTAAGCGGCGCGGTCGGCGTAGGCGCGACGCATGGCTTCCGCGATGAGATGAATGGACTGGAACGAATTGGGCGTTCCCAGGTCCAGGGGCTCAAGGATGTTGAGCATTTCCACCAAGCCCACGCCGCCCGAGCTCGGCGGCGGGACGCTCAGAATCTCATAACCCCGGAAATGGCCGGCCAAAGGCTGGCGCAGCACCGCTTGGTAGTGGGCGAGGTCCTGCTCCGTAATGAGGCCGTGGTATTTTCGCAGGGTGGCGACGATGGCCTGCGCCACGCCACCTTGATAGAACCCGTCCTTCCCCCGGCGAGCTACCGCCTGGAGCGTTCGGGCCAGTTCCGGCTGCCGGAAGACTTCCCCGGGCTCGTACAAACGGCCGTCCCGCAGAAAGATTCGGCGTGAAGCATCGAACTTCCCGAGAAGGTCGCGATCGAGACGGAGCGAATCGCTGAGTCCATAACTGATTTTGAAGCCCTTCCTGGCAAGGCTTATCGCGGGAGCAATCACGCGGGCCAGTCCGAGCCTGCCGTATTTCTGCTCGGCCATCACAAGACCGGCCACCGTGCCCGGAACGGCAACCGACAAAGCTCCCACCGTGCTTGCGTCCGGAATGAGTTCTCCTCCGGGACCGGCGTACATGTTCCGGGAAGCTGACGCCGGCGCCGCCTCCCGGTAGTCCACGACAACGGATTCTCCGTCCGCCAGACGGATCAGCATGAACCCGCCCCCGCCGATATTGCCCGCCACGGGGTGAGTGACCGCGAGGGCAAACCCCACAGCCACTGCGGCGTCAACGGCGTTGCCACCCGCCCGAAGGATTTGGACGCCTGCCTGGGATGCTATGGGTTCGCTCGATGCCACCATTCCGTGCCGCGCAGCCTCGGGACTGAAAGAAAAGGCTGAGAGTGTAAAGGTCAGTACGACCAGCGGGAGGACGAACTTTCTTTGCGGATTGGGATACACAGCCCCTCGGCCGGGACCATTCCCCTGCGCGAATGAGCGTTCATGACTTTGGGGGATACGTCTCGCGCTACGCTTTCGACCGCTTTACTCTATGGGAAACCACCGAGAGGCGTCAAGCTATAGGACTTTCCAGGTCGGTCATATGGCGGTTACCTGGACTGCGGGCAGTTCTGGTAAACTGATCGAACTCCGTCCCAAATTATCTGAGGGGGTCCTCGGTGCTCAAAAAGACTTTGAATAGCGTAGTGACGGCAGTTCTGGTATTGCTCTTACTGTCCTCCATCGCATTTTCGGGAGAGACGATATCTTTTCCACGCCGGCCAAAACTGGTTCTCATCCTTGTTATCGACCAATTCCGGTATGACTACCTTGTGCGTTTCAGGCAGCAGTTCGTTCAGGGTGGATTCAACGTTTTACTGGACGGCGGAGCCAATTTCGTGGACTGCCGCTACAATTACGCCACCACCGCCACCGGCCCGGGTCACGCCACTCTTTTGACCGGGGCATACCCGAGCGCGCACGGAATCATATCGAATGAATGGTATGACTCCTCTCATCGCCGGCCGGTCTATTGCGTCGAGGACCAGTCGACAAAGCTGGTCGACGGAGCGGATCGGGCTACTGGGACGCCGGGGTATTCCCCACATTACTTGTTCGGCAGCACACTAGGAGATGAACTGCGGGCCGCCACAGACTTTCACTCGAAGGTTCTGGCCATCTCACTAAAAGACCGCGCGGCGATCCTGATGGGCGGCCACTCGCCCTCCGCCGCCTATTGGTATGACCCGCGGGCTGGCCGCTTTGTCAGCAGCACTTATTACATGCCGGCATTACCCTCCTGGGTCGTGCAATTCAACGAGAAGGAGCCGGCGAAGGCCTACTGCGGCCGCAAATGGGCGGCTTTGGTGGAAACACCCGGCGCCGGCGGCCAGGTGCTCAGTGAATTCGGAGGGGCGCCCGGCGAATCGTGCCCTGATTCCAAATTCCTGGGCTGGCTTGATTCGACACCGTTCATGACAGAAATGGAGCTGGATTTTGCGGAGGAAGCTATCCGGAACGAGCACTTGGGGCAGGGAACTGATACTGACCTGCTGGCCGTCTCTCTGAGCGTCAATGACTATATTGGCCACGCCTTTGGTCCCTACAGTCCACAAATCGCCGACAACGTGCTGCAAACAGACCGTTACCTCGCGGCATTCCTCGGAGACTTGGACAAACTTGTGGGGCTCGACAACGTGTGGATCGCCCTCACGGCGGACCACGGTGTCGCTCCCAACCCGGAATTCATTCAGAACCATAAATTGGGTCCCGGCAACGCCCAAATGGCTTCGGTCCGCACTGCCGTGGAGAAGGCGATGGTTTCGGTGTTCGGACCTGGGGCCTGGGTGGAAGGTGTTGATGAGAATTACGTTTACCTTAGCCACGAAGCTCTGAGCGAGCACCAGTTGCAACCCTCACAGGCCGAAGAAGTGGCAGCTCAAGCTGCCGCCTCAGCCCCCGGAGTCTGGGAAGCTTTTACCCGTGCGCAACTTCTGACCGGGAAATTACCGATGACGCCGATTGCTCGTGCAGTATCCAACAGCTTCAATCCGAAGCGTGGAGGGGACATATTTGTCGTACTTGAGCCCTATGCTGTGCCTGTTTCCGGGTCCCGCGGGACTACTCATGGTTCCCCCTGGAACTATGACTCGCAAGTTCCTCTGCTCCTTTGGGGTAAGGCTTTCAAACCCGGCGTGTACTTCACCCCGTGTGAGCCAATCGATCTTGCCGCCACGCTGGCTGCAGCGTTAGGTCTATCCCAACCATCAGGGGCTCAGGGCAAGCCGCTTGTTCCGGCGATGAAGCCGTAATGAAGCGTGTCCGCTCGAGGTTTATCGTTTAGGCTGTTCGGATGACTACTGTTCTGGAGATACTTATTAGCGTGTAATCCGTCTGGGTTGCCTGAAATACTCTGCCACCAGCCTGGAAGTTGAGTCCAGTCAGACTGTTTTTGAGCTTGACATTTTTGCTCATAGTTTTGTATAGTTTTTTATCTTCAACACAAAATGCTCAGGTGTCTTCAGCCAGCTTAGTCCGGCGATGGTGAGAAGTTATTGGAGGGTGAATGAGGAAACTTGTGATGGGGTGTGCGGTGGCGGGGCTTATTGCTCTGTCACCTAAGTCTGAAGCGAGAGTTCCAGTTTCGGTCGGACCATTCCCATTGGCAGTAGTGGACAGACAGCAAGTCGGAGTTGCGAGCTGGTACGGTCCAGAGTTTCAGGGGAAGACAACAGCAAGCGGAGAGACTTACGATCTGAACGGGCTTACAGCCGCGCATCCGACATTGCCGTTTGGAACTACGATCAGGGTCACTAACCTTAATAATCACAAGAACATGCTGCTGCGAATCAATGACCGTGGGCCAAGTTTTGGCAATCGCATGGTCGATGTTTCCCTGGCTGCCGCAAGGCGGCTGGGATTTGTTCGCTCTGGCACGACCCTCGTTCGTGTGGACGTAGTATCTTATCCGAAGTGGTTTCTCTCGCAGACAGCAGTTCAAACCAACTACTGATCCTTCCGCAGGGAATGGCCAAGCAGTTTTCGCGGGCCAGCCGACAAATGTCGGACTGCCCTGAGCATAGACTGCTCGTTCCATTGTGTCGCTGACGTGTGACCTTCCGGCCGATTCCCCGTCTAAACCTGATATCCTCCGGTGATCGCCAGCCTGTAGCTCTTTTGAATGGGTCTGGCCGGCTACCACCAAGAGAATCGGAACATTTTCCATCTTTGTCTCGTATTTGAAGGTGGGCAGGCGGCATCGCGCCCGGGTGCAAGGAAAAGCCAATGGCAAACAACAATCATAAGAAACGGCGGCGATGGATCGTTGCGGTCGTACTCTCTGTTGTCCTGGTCGGGTGTGGATTCGGTATCGCAGCGGCGTTGCGGCCGAGTCATCAAATTGATCCCTCCAAACTGGCAGCAGTCGAACGTGGGGATTTGGCCCGTTCGGTGGTCGCTACGGGCAAAATTGAGCCCCTGGCGAAAGTGGAAGCGAAATCGAAGGCCAGCGGGATTGTCGAAAAAATCTTTGCTGATTACGGCGACCGCGTGAAGCAGGGGCAAGTTTTAGTTGAACTGGACAAGGAACAACTCCGTGCACGGGCAGCCGAAGCCCGCGCCAACCTGCAAGCAGCGGATGCCGCCGTCCAATCGGCGCAGGCGACTCTGGAGCGCAACGTTGTGGACGCTCAAGGTCCGGACCTGCCGTACCTGAAATCCACGGTAGAGCGGGACCGGAAGCTGGCGGCTGAGGGGTTGGTTTCCGCCTCAGTGCTGGATGACGGCGAAAAGGCCTATCAGCTCGCGCTGAACAAGCAGTTGTCAGCACGCCAGAACGTTGCGGTAAGCCGCGCCGAAGTTTCCCGCGCCAAGGCTCAAGTTGCCCAAATGCAGGCCGCCCTCGATAGTGCCGACGAGGATCTGCGCAATTCCACAATTGTCAGCCCGATGGACGGCTTGGTGCTGTCGAGGGATGTGGAAGTGGGCGACGCGGTCAGTTCCATCCTGATCCTTGGGTCACAGGCGACAAACATTATGACGCTGGGGGATGTGAGCGAAGTTTACGTCAAAGGCAAGGTGGACGAAGCCGATGTCAGCAAAGTCTACCTTGGCCAGCCTGCGCGCATCTTGGTTGAGTCGCTCAAGGACAAGAAGTTTATGGGTAAAGTGACCAAGATCTCGCCCTTGGGTGTTGAGAAGGATAACGTCACGACGTTCGAAGTCCGCGTTTCGATCCAGAACCCCGGCGGAGAGCTGAAAGCTAACATGAGCGCCAACGCTGAAATCATCCTTGAAGAGAAGCACAGTGTGCTGATGGTGCCTGAGGCCGCCGTGATTTATGACAAATCCCGCAACACTTCCCTGGAGATTCCTGATCCCGGGTCCAAGACCGGCCGGCGCGAGCTTTCCGTGAAACTGGGCATTTCCAACGGAGTGAAGACAGAGCTGCTTGAAGGTTTGAAGGAAGGCCAGCAAGTGATCCTCCAATAACCAAGGGAGGTGGCAAGCCCCACTTGCACTGAAAGGCCCGGCCATGGTTTTTCACGATCTCATCCTCGACACGCTGCGCACGCTTTGGTCACACAAGCTGCGTACCTTCCTCACCATGTTCGGCATTGCGTGGGGGATAATCTCGATCACCCTCATGATCGCTGCGGGAGAAGGGCTGAGGGTCGGCCAAACGAGGCAGCAGGAGACCTTCGCTAAAGGCCTGATGGTCGTTTTCAACGGCCGCACCAGTATGCAGGCTGGTGGGTTGCGCGCGGGTCGCCAACTAACCTGGCAGGACTCGGACGCGTCCGAAGTGGCGGCGGAAGCTCCAGCCTGCCGGTATGTCCTGCCTGAGTTGGAGCGCAGTGGCCTGTCGGTGCGCAGCCTGTACAACAATGCCTCGCCGCTGGTGACGGCTTCGCATCCGCCGTTCGCTGAGATTCGCTCGATCCGGGTTGCCGAAGGGCGGTTTTACAATTGGGGAGACAACGCCCAGGGACGCCGCGTGGCTTTTCTGGGCAGCAACATCAAGAAACAGCTCTTCTCGACCCGTCCCGCTCTCGGCGAAAGCATCTACATCAGCAACCTCCCCTATGTGGTTATCGGAATCATGGAAAGCAAAGACCAGAACAGCTGCTATGACGGCTGGGACGTGGATAAGATATTTGTCCCGTTCAAGGCCATGCTCCGTGACTTCCCCAACAAACCTCCCCTTCTCTCTACAAGCGTCGATCAATTGTTGGTGGCTCCCCAATCGCTCGAGACGCACGAGGCCTGCAAGTGGCAGGTCCGCCGCGCCCTCGGCCGTATCCACAACTTTGATCCTCGCGATAAAGAAGCTGCTCCTATCTGGGATACGGTCGAGGAGGCCAAGGGATTTCAGAAGATTATCGACAGCATGAAGCTCTTCCTGGGCGCCGTGGGGGTCACCACGCTTCTGCTCGGCGGGATCGGGGTGATGAACGTCATGCTGGTGGCTGTGCGCGAACGAACCCGCGAAATCGGCGTTCGCAAAGCGGTCGGCGCCAGCGCCAAGGCCATTTTGAGCCAGTTCTTCGTTGAGGCGCTCATCGTCGTGCTCATGAGTGGCGGCCTGGGCCTGGGCGTGGCATTCGGTCTTTGCGGCCTCGTCAATCTGCTGCCGATGCCACCTTTCTTTGCCGGCCTGCTTCCGACCTGGAGGTCCGCGGTGATCACCTTCGCGCTCCTTGGCGCCGTCGCGATACTTTCGTCGCTTTACCCTGCGAGCCGCGCGGCCAAAGTGGACCCCATCGATGCGCTCAGGTATGAGCCGGGAGGCTAACACTCCGTGTTCGGTTACGCCTCCCCGCTAACGATCTTGCGATGTTGTGGAGGTCAAACGCCTCCGGGCCTCGTTCATGGGCAAACTGAGAGCTTGATGGCACGCGCCGAAAACTGCTGACTAAAGGCTTAGAACCATGTTCCGTGAGATCTTTATTCAAGCTTGGTCCGCCCTGCGCCGCCAGCCGCTGCGCAGCTTCCTTACGATGCTGGGGATCACGTGGGGAATTGCCGCAGTGGCCCTTCTGATTGCTTATGGCAGAGGGCTTCGTTCCGTAGTCGTTGCGTCTTTCGATGCCTTCGGCAAGGGTGCGGTGATCTGCTGGCCCGCTCAGACCAGCGAGCAGGCTGGGGGCCAGCGTGCGGGCAAGCATGTCGTTTTTGAACAAGTGGACCTGGACCAGGTTCGGGGGAACGCCACACTGGTGAGGCGCGCCTGCCTGGAAACGGTACGATGGCTCCCCATCTCTTACGGTGACCGCATGGCCAACACCGCCATTCGCGGGGTCTGCCCCGAATACGGCGAAATGCGCAACGAGGTGCCCAGCGCCGGACGCTGGATCGGCCCCGAGGATATCCTCGAGCGACGGCGCGTTGCATTCCTCGGGGCACGTCTTCGCGAGAAACTCTTCAGCGGCCGGCCTGCCGTGGGCGAAACAGTTCGGATCAGCGGTACCCGGTACACCGTGATCGGAACCATGGACCGCAAGATTCAGGACAGCAATTATTTCACCAGTGACGACGAGTCTGTTTGGATTCCGTACACCAGCGCCGGGGATATCTGGAACACGCGCTACGCCTCTGTGCTGTTGTTTGAACCTATTGCGCCCCGATTCGAAAAAGAGGCTATCAAACAGGTCCGGGCAGAGGTGGCAAAGCGCCAGCGCTTTTCACCTACCGATGAGCGCGCCATCTTGATTTTCGGTCGCGAGCAGTTCCGGCCCATCATCGACGGCATTACGATAGGCTTTGAGCTCTTGTTCACCTTCGTCGGGGCGCTCACGCTCGGTATCGGTGGCGTGGGTTTAATGAACATCATGTTGGTGGCGGTGGATGAACGCATCCGCGAGATTGGACTGCGCCGGGCCTTAGGCGCCCGCCGGTGGCACATTCAGTTGCAGTTTTTGACGGAGGCGCTCGTTATTACGCTTGTGGGAGGTGTAATCGGGATTGGCCTTGCCTACGCGGCGTCCGCAGCTA
>Ga0326727_10014857_pt1 | contig 16848 bp, 12 predicted proteins | sample MB2enrmetagenome_FD_207643 | JGI IMG/M metagenome (GOLD analysis project Ga0326727, IMG submission 207643) | Lab enriched peat soil microbial communities from McLean, Ithaca, NY, United States - MB29MY | ecosystem: Environmental > Terrestrial > Soil > Wetlands > Peat | place: USA: New York...
GACAATCAGACCCCAGCTCAAAAAAGCTAGAGCCATCTTGGCGCGAGGTGACACGTCGCGGCGAATCTGGAAAAGCTTAGCCATTAAGAAATTCGAGGCCTTTCCTTCATGAGAGTTTGTGTGAAGAACTCATTCGCGCCGTCATTCCGAGCGCAGCGAGGAATCTTGCCCTGAGTGTTTTCGAGCCAGTGCGAGACTCCTCGTCGCCCGCCGCTCCTCGGAATGACACGCAAAATCGAGTTCCCACAAAGACTCCCAACAGGAAGAGGAAGAGATAAAACTTCAGGTCCTGTTACGCCCCCGGGTTCGGGTAAACCTTAATATCCGTGCGGCGATTCTTCTCGCGGCCTTCCGGCGTAGCGTTGCTATCCATGGGCTTGTCGGGGCCGTTTCCGGCGATCCGCATGCGGCTGGCAGGATAGCCGTGCTTTTCCATCAGGTAGTGCTTCACGGCGTCGGCGCGTTCCCGCGAGAGCTCCATGTTGTGCTCTCTCGACCCAGTGGCATCGGTGTTGCCTTCGATGTCGACAACCGTGTTCTCGTAGGCGCGCATAAACTCGGCAATCTCATCCACGACGGCGCGGGAATCGAGGCTCATGTTCGCCGAGTTCGTATCAAAGTAGATGGAGCGGTGCTGGGTGGCGATAGGAACGGCGCCCTTTGCCGGGGCCTTGTATTCGATGGGCGCTTCGGTGGAAGTGCTCGAGAATTTACCACTCAAGGCTTCGATGTAACGCCGGTCCACGGAAGTTTCGGAATCCGCAATGTGTTTGATCAACTGCTCTTCCCGATACATGTCCTGCGCCATTCTGAAGATGTTGGCGTAATCCGACTCGCCGCCGGGTTTTCCGAAAAAGGCCACATTGTCGGCGTAATCGGAGAGTCTCACCCCACCCAGCATCGTCTTGGCCAAGTCGGTGGGAATATTGAAATCTTTGATGGTGCCGATCAAGTTGTAGGCCCGCGTGGGCTGCGCCTTGATGAACTCCACGCCTTCGAGCCAGCCCTGGGCAAAATTGATGACCGTCTGGGGATTCTGTGCCGCGAAACGGTCGCTCACCACCAGGATGTCCGCGATCAACCGGTTGGCCACGCGGGTGTCGTAAATCTTCTTGGCGCCGGGGCGCTTGGTCACGGCGTCGCTCATATCGGGATCCCACGCCACGGCGGCATCAACCTTCTGCTGAGCAAACAGCGTAGCGGGCTCGATGCCATCCTTCGTATGCACTGCTTTGGCAAAAATCTCGTTCTGCTGCTGGGTGCTCAGGCCCGAGCCTTTCAGCCCATTCCAGAGCAGGAAGTGCGAGGGAGTATACGGGGCGAAGGCCACGACCTGCCCCGCCAAGTCTTCGAGGCTGTTGATGCCCTGCTTCCCGATCAGACCGTCGGCGCCGCGCGACCAGTCCACCATGTAAAAGGCGTGGGCGCCGAATCCTTTCTCCTGGAACTGCCCGAAATCCTTCGCCCAAACGTCCGCGGTGGTCAGCATCATATCCACGTTATTGGTGGCCAGCGCTGCCGAGCCTTCCGTCCAATCGTCGATGATCTTGAATGAAACTTTGAGCCCTTTCTTGTCATAAATGGAGTCGGGGGCCGTATCCAGCCCGCCATTCGCCACCAACCCCGCCGCGCATCCGACCCAGATGTTGACGCGAACTCGGACCTCGTTCGCCTGCGCGGTGCTTGCCGCTGGCAGGGGTAGCGGCTTCGAAGTATCCACCTTCCCGGCCGTGGACCCGCCGTGCGATCCAAACCAACTGCCGATGTTCAGTACGCCGTACCTATTAAGACTGTACCCAACCAGGGCAAGCCCGATCAGAAAGATAAGAAGCCAGCCACCCCGTTCGATCTTGACCGCCATAAATGCCTCCTCGAAGGTGTCGGGGCGATCCTCGTGGTCGCCCCAGGGCGGCCGCCAGGGCCGCCCCTACCCCAGGTTCTCTTCAGGAAGTCTTCTCTCCCTCTTTTACACCAATGGTCTTCTCTGCGGCCGGTGCGGAGGGTTCCGGAGAGATCAGTCCCATCTCGACCTTGAATTGCTTCACCAGTTCGTTGGCGCGCAGCTTCTCAGCTTCTTCTTCGATCTTGACCTTCTGCTGGTCAACATTGTCCAAGGCCATCTCCATGCGCGCCTCATTGACCGCAGTCTCCTCTTCGATCTTGCGCACCATCTCCTCGTGCGTCTGGCTGATGCCCGCAACTTCGAACTGCTCCATCGCATCGGCAACTTTCTTCTGCCACTGAGCACGGCGATGGTCGCGAATGGCGTTGAGGGCCTCCTGGGTCTTACGGTCCTTTTCGCGCAGGAAAGCCTGCTTGACGAGCATGGCCTTGTCGAAGGCCCCGCGCGCCGTTGCCAATTGCGCTTGAGTGCGGGCCAGAGCGCTCTTCAGTTGCTCGAGCTGCGTGGCAAAACTTCCAGCCAAGTCATCGCGACCCGCCTGAATGGCCGCTTTCACCTTAGCGGTCAACTCGCTCATGTCATACTTATACTTCGCTTCTTCTTTCTCGAGCAGCGTCACGTTCGCCTTGACCATCGCAATGCTCTCGTTCATGCGTGGCACCTGGTCATTCATATCGCGAATGTTTTGTTGCAGGATCAACTCCGGATCCTCCGCCGCAGAGATGAAAAAGCCGACGAACGAGCGGATCATGCGTTGCAAGCGTCTGAACATATTTCCTCCTCTATCACCGGCTACGGCTTCTTGCCTGCCTGGGCCTGCGTTGTGCCGGCATCAGCGGCGGTCGAGATGGGCTTTTCGGATGTGAAATACGAAACCGCGTCGGCGATCTTCTGCTCTTCCTGCTGCTTCTTAAGCTGCCAGCCGTAGAACTGTTCTTTCGCTTTCGTCACCTCATCGTTATTGGCTTGAACCTTGGACTGCATTTCGGTGATCTGCCGCTCGATCTCTGCCTGAAGCTCCTTGCTCTCTTTGGTTTTGCGCGCCTCGAGTTCCTGCAAAGCGTTCTGTTGTACGCGCTCGAAAGTGTCCAAGGCTTTGTCGCGCCGCACGGCGTCTTGCACAATCTCCTCGGCTTTCACTCCCGCGGCCTCCAGAGCCAGCAGAAGCGAACTCTTCTTTACGTCGCGCGAAAGGTTGCGGATGTGCTCGCTGTGCAGCAAATCAATGATCTTTAGAACCGTGTATCCGTGTTCGGGGGAGTTGATCTCCGCCGCGCCATAGATTTCCTGGAAGGACATCGGGTTGGCCACCGGACCGGTAAACTTGGGGTCAGCGCTCACACCGGAGGCTATTTCGGCGACGGTTTGCGCCGCGCTGCGCGGCCCTGCTGCGGCCGCCTCGCCACCTTCCGCAGGCGCCTCTTGCTCGCCTTTGGCTTCAGCCTGCTGATCTACCGAAAGGAAGTAGTTGTACCATTTCTTCGAGGTGGGATTTTCCATGTTTCACCGAGTGCGACAAAATCGCTCTATGTCACAGCAAAATGGACTACTGATTGTCATGTGAAAGGTATGATAGGCCACACCCAAAGTCAAGCATAACTGGCTAGCCCTCTCTCGCATTAGGATTTACGTGAAGAGCGATCAGTTTGTTCCCGCCCCCGAACCGCCGCCTTATCTTTCCAACACCCAAGCCGCGCTGGCACATTAGTTTGCGAGACGTTTCTGATTGAGGACGATTCCTCCTCTGCGTTCTCTGTGACCAAGCAAAGATGAAACACAGAGAACACCGAGACCCTCCGTGTGCTCTGTGTTAAAGCTTTCGAACCACAGAGTACACGGAGAAGCTGGTTTTGCTCGCGGCTCCGCCGTGCTGTGCTAGTATGAGCAGAAAGCAACGGCGGAGATTCTCCATGAGACTATCAGCACGGCGCGGTTCGACGCTACTCCTCCCGGTCTGGCTTTTAGCGGGACTGGCGCTTGTCCTCGCGCCCGGGCAGCGCTCGCCGGCGACCGGTCCGGCGACCTACGTCGTCACGAAAGGCGTAATGGTGCCCATGCGTGATGGCGTGCGGCTTGCCACGGACGTCTATTTCCCCAGCCGGGACGGCGCCAGGCTGGAAGGCAAATTTCCCGCCATCCTGGAGCGCACACCTTACAACAAGGACGAATCGCTCGCCTACCTTCTTCCCTTCGTGAGCCATGGTTACGTTGTGGTGTGCCAGGACACGCGAGGCCGCTACGCCTCGGAAGGCGTCTGGCACATGATGACCGACGACGTGAACGACGGCTACGACACCGCCCAGTGGCTCGTGCGGCAACCCTGGAGCGACGGCGGCTTCGCCATGATCGGCACTTCCTACGTGGGTGGCACGCAGCATGCCATGGCCGAAAGCAATCCGCCCGGTTTGAAGGCATTGATCCCTGTTGACGCGGTGGCCAACGCCGGATACTTCGGCATGCGCAACGGGGGCGCGTTCGAATTGCGTTTCTTCAACTGGATCTTCACTATGGGGGCGCCGAACGGCAGCCGGGAAGCTCGGGATCCGGTGGCGCGTGAGGCCCTTGAAGAAGCGGGGAAGCACGTCCGCGAATACCTCGCCCAGCTTCCGTTGCGCAAGGGCACCACACCGCTCAAGCTTGGTCCCGAATACGAGGATTGGTTAGTTTTCGCCATGAGCCACGGGGAAAACGACAGCTATTGGAAGCAGCCCGGGTTTGGCGTCGTCGATCAGACCAGCCGCTACAAGGACGTTCCCGTCTATCTCGTCGGCGGCTGGTACGATTCCTGGGCACTCCAGACGACCATGAGCTACATGGCTCTCGCGCGCGTCAAGCACGGCCCCGTGAAAATGATCCTCGGACCCTGGATCCATGGCCAGCATATGCATCATTCACACGGGGAGACAGACTTCGGCCCCCAGGCGGCGATCGATAGTGAGGCGTTTCATCTGCGCTGGTACGATCACTGGCTGAAAGGAGGAGACAACGGGGCCGAACGGGACACTCCAGTGAAGATTTTCGTCATGGGCGGAGGCAGCGAGGAAAAGACGGCCGAGGGCCTGCACCTGCATGGCGGCGTTTGGCGCGACGAGCAGGAGTGGCCGCTGGCGCGCACGCGATGGACTCCATACTATCTTCATGCTGACGGCGCGCTTTCGACCGAGAAGCCGCCCGAGTCCTCAAGCAGCACGAGTTATGATTTCGATCCACGCAACCCCGTTCCTACTATCGGCGGGAACATCTCGTCCGGCGTCGGGATCTTGCTGCAGGGAGCTTGGAACCAGCGCTGCAGCGAGGCGGTGTGGAACTGTACGAACCACCTGCCTCTTTCGGCGCGGCGCGATGTGCTGGTGTTCACGACGCCGCCACTCGAACAGAATGTGGAAGTGACAGGACCGATCGATGTGAAGCTGTGGGTATCGTCGTCCGCGCTGGATACTGATTTCACGGCCAAGCTGATCGACGTACACCCTCCCAGTCCCGACTTCCCGGCCGGAATGGACATGAACCTGGAGGACGGCATCGTGCGTGCGCGGTTTCGCGGCTCTCTCGATCATGCCGAACTCATGCAACCCGGCCAGGTTTATCCCCTGACCATCCACCTTTACCCAACCTCGAATCTCTTTGTTAAGGGGCATCGCATCCGGCTGGATATCTCGAGCAGCAATTTCCCCCGCTTCGATGTCAACCCCAACACCGGCGAAGCGCTCAACGTGAACCGGCGGCTCGCCGTCGCCACGAACGCCATCTTTCACGACCGCGAACACCCGTCGCAGGTGATACTGCCCATCATCCCCTAATCGGATGATCGGGAGATTTGCGATTTGTGATTTGTGATTGGTGATTGCTGATTGGAGACTGCGCAAGCAATCACAGATCAGAAATCACAAATCACCAATCGCAAATTGTTTTCCCGATTCCCTCACTCGTCCTTGCTCTCAGCTTTACCGAAGCACTTCAACACCAAGTGTTTTTTGACCACAGACTCCTGCCCGCTGTCCCCTTTCACGGTTACCATTTCGACGTCGCCCACCAAGTGCACGTAATCAGGATCATCGGATTGGCGTCCCGACCCTCGCTCGACCTTACCCGCGAAGCGATAGTACTTTCGGTGGATGATGTTGGTCTTGAAATCCACGTGCTCGCTCTTGCGCAACCCCGCGACGATTTCGTAACTCAGCACGTCATCAGATTCCTCGGCGCCCTGCGCAACTTCAATGTACCCTTTCAGCTTCCCTTCTTCTTCGAGGATTCCCAACGTGTCATCTGGGGAAAGGAAATGGTATTTGCCGGTGATATCATCCAAGTTCGGGGTGCCCTGCGGGGAGGCGTATCCGCCATAGGCGACCACCAGGGTAGTCACCACAACGAGCAGAAGAATGGCGATTGACCACGCAGACTGGTTCTTGTTCGCTCCATGATCTTCGGCCATACCTTGAAACCACCTTCCGCATAGAAAAGGAGAGGCTAGTGGCTAGTGGTTAGTGGCTAGTGGCTAGAACCGAGTTGTCATGTGGTAGCAGCGAACAACGGGCAGTTGACCGCAAGCCACTAGCCACTAGCCACTTCTTTCATAACAACCCAAAACGCGCAAGAAGTTCGTCACCTCGCCGAGGTGTGAAAGCGCGTTCCGGCAGCGCTCTTCCTTCAGGTGGCCCAGGAAATCGAGGTAGAAGAAGTACTCGAAGGGACGGCCGCGCAAGGGGCGGGACTCAAGTTTGGTAAGGTCGATATCGCGCAGCGCGAATACGCTGAGGCATTTGTAAAGAGCCCCGGGAGCGTTGCGGGTGGAAAACACAATGGAAACCTTGTTGGCCTTCGCGGCCACTTGGGACCGTCGGGAGAGCAGCAGAAAGCGCGTGTAATTTTCGTGGTGGTCCTCAAGGTGGGTAGCCAGGATGTGGGCCCGGTAAACTTCGGCGGCGATACGGCTGGCGATAGCTGCGGCCCCGGGCAAAGGGCGCTCCGCCAGCATTTTCACCGCTCCGGCGGTGTCGTAGAAGGGGACTCTTTTAATCTTCGGATGACGCTTGAAGAACTCTTCGCATTGAGCTAAAGCCACCGGGTGAGAGTAAACCTGGGTAATGCGCTTGAGCGCCGTGCCCTGGGGAGCGATAAGATTGTGCACAATGCGGAGGTTGACTTCGCCAACGATGTGCAGGTCGTTTGACAGCAGGAGGTCGTAATTCTCGTGCACCGAGCCGGCCAGGGTATTCTCAATCGGGGCCAGGCAGTATTTTGTCTTCCCGCTCACCACACTTTCGAAGATGGCTCCGAAGGTCTCGCAAGGCTTTACCGTGATGTGCCTTCCCAGCAATTTATATGCGGCTTCTTCGCTGAATGAGCCGCGCTCACCTTGAAAGGCAACGGTACGATTAGGCATTAAAAACCCCCCAATCCCGGCTCCGTCAGCTGACGGACTGGTGAAAATGCCGGCGCGATCCACCTGCTCCCCCAAGGGGGAGAAGATTTCATACATTGCCCAGCAAACCGCGGAAGAAAAAGTCCGTGTAGGCGGTGGAGATTTCTTCTTCCTTGACAGGCCCCTCCAGATGGTACCACTGGTAAAGCCAGTTGATCATCCCCAGCACAGCGAAGGCGGCGATATGGGGAGAGAGCTTTGGCGCCATGCCGGACTGCTCCTGCACCTGCGCGATCAGTCCCTCGAGAAACTCGATATAAGCTCTTTTGCGCGCATTGATCTGTTTGCGCAAGTTCCCTTTTAGGGAGCGGTTCTCGTGGAGGATAACCGTAATCTCCATGTCGCGGGCGCGCACCACCAGGTCGATATGCCCAAGAATAGTCCGGCGCAGCTTCTCGCGCGGATCCTGGATATCCTTGACTTTTGCCAGCACTTCCTCAACTAGAATATCCATTCCATAGTTCATTATTTCAAAGAGCAGCATATCCTTACTGCTCACATGATGGTACAGGCCAGCCTTGGTCAGACCAACGGCCTGGGCGATGTCCTGCATGGAGGCGCCGTCGTAGCCTTTTTCGTAAAACACCCGCGCCGCGACCCTGCAGATTTCGCGTAGTTTTTGTCGAGCTTCAGCAGTGTGAGCCATGGCAGTCAGAACGCTACTCAAGACGTGGCCAGAGTCTATCACAGGATGACTCAGCACGGGTAGCGCAGACCGGTCTTTCAAGGTCTGTCCCCATGGGCCCTTGGCCCGCGAAAGCTCATGAAAAACGGTCATATTGACAGTTTCCAGCCGATTCGCGCTATCCCCTTTGTTTTCAGCACGAACTCATTTTTTGCGGGTGGTTTTTCGACCCTGCGGCTTTCGGGAGCAAGAGCCGCGGACTTACAGGGTAGGTGCGCGCTACCGCGTGCTTGTCGTTACGAACTTATCGGCCCAGGACGTTCTTGGATGATCATCCAGGAGGTGCCGAACTTGTCCCGCAACATCGCAAACCGGAAAGCAAAAAAGGTCTCCTCCATGGGCATGAAGATCTGGCCGCCCTCGCAGAGCAATCCGTAGATTCGCTCCGCCTCGCCTATGCTGTCGACCGAGAGAGTAAGGTAGGCGCTACGCATGGGCTGGAAGCGTTCCGCGGGAACATCTGCCGCCCAGAGTTCCGTCTCTCCAATAGTCAGGCGAGCATGGAGGATTTTGTTCTTCAACTCCGGCGCCACGGTGGTTGGGGCTGGCGCTTGGCCGTGGGTCATCATGGCCGTGATCTTTCCCCCCAGATGCTGCTCGTAGAAACGGAATGCCTGCTCGCAGTTGCCACCATAATTCAGGAAGGTGAGAAGTTTCATACTATGGTCTCTCCTCTCGGGACGCTCGAAGTCGTGGCGACGAGTTTACGCCGCGTTGTTGCTGCAAACTCAGCGACGAACCCCCTCACCCGGCTCCGTCATTTGACGGACTGATGAAAGCGCCGGCGCGTGCCACCCTCTCCCCCAAGGGGGAGAGGGTCCGACTTCTCACGACAACTACAAATGCTGTCATCCTGAGCGAAGCGAAGGATCTCGGCAGTGGTTTGGTATTCACCTGCCCTGGACGAACTGCGGGGATTCTTCGCTTCGCTCAGAATGACAGCAACACAGGCCCGCCCTATTTCGAGGCTTTCCCCACGTCCAGGTGGCGGTAATTCATCAGCGCGTTGAAGAGCAGGAAGAAGCTGCCGGAGTTCTCATTCCGCCACATGGGATTGCTGGCAAAGAGCAGGATGTGTCCCTGGCCGTGGGGCACATCCACCACCGCGGGTTTTTCAGCAATTTCCGCTCCTCCCTCGAGCAAACCGCTCACCAGCAGGTTCTTGGCCTCAGCAAAGCGCAGGATCACGCGTGGAAACTGATCCGCGGGCGGGATGCGCGTGCCCAGGTACATTCGCATTTCCTCCGGCACGTAGAGTTCCTGCTCGCGCGGAGTACGCTTGGGCTCCTCCTCGGGCGGCATATATTGGCGGCCTTGGATCACATCGGGGTCGGTCGCTGAGCCGCGGCCGCTGCTTCGCGCCTCGCCTTCTTCTCCACGCCGCCGTCCAGAACCGAAACCGACGTTAAGGATGGAGCCGGCCCGGTAGTAGACGTAAAGCTTTTCGCCATAGCCATAGGCTACAGGACTCTTCACATCCTCCACGCCGGCCAGCAGCACATCGCCGGGACAGACAAGCTTCTGCGGCCGGCGCAGCGAGAGCATCTCCGTCATTCCACCGTCCACCGGCAGAACCGATCCGCCCTCCACTGTCACCAGCAGGCCCCCGGCCTTAACGAACTTTTCCAGATTGGCAAGCCCGGAATAACCCAGCCCGCCGCGAATATCGTCGCTCGAATCAAGCCCCGCAGCAAAGAAGTTGGGCGTTTCCGGAGTGTTCTTCCACGGCATAGGATTGCCGCGCAGGGGGATGCCTTGCAGCATGCCCGCCAACTCATCCCAATCCGGCGGCACGATAATGGCATCGAACTGATCCCGGAGATTTGGTGTCTCGCGGACTTTCGTGTCCGCAAGGTAGGTGTAAGGGATTTTGAGCTGGTCGAGGCTGATTCGAAACCAGCCGTCGTCCTGGGTTTCCCGCCAGTCATGCATGAGGGCGACCCGCGGAGCTTCCAGCGCATGGCGGGCGACGCTTAGCTTCTCATCGGTTGCCCAAACGCTCACTCCAAGTTCGCGCGCGGCCGTTTCGATCTGGCCTCGATCTGCGTTGGCAATGACGAAGGCGCCGCGCGCGAATTTCCGGCCGTTCGCTTCAAAGGGCTCCTCGGCCGCTTCCATGGGGACGCTGGCCAGGCGGTAACGGAAGGTGGCCAGCACGCTGTCCGCATTATGGTTCACGAGAAAAGTGGTGTGGCCGCTTCCCTTGACGCCTCCACTCACCGTCACATTCCCTTCCACCTTATCCATGGGCACACTCAGAATGGCCGTATCCATCACCCGCACCGTCTTGACGTTGGCCAGCGCGCCCAGCGTCCAGCCCGTGTCGTCGTAAGGCCGGGGATCGCGTGGGCTGTAGTATTGAGTGTCGAGGAGCGTATCCGCGAAGCGGCTGTAGGGCTGATCCATGCGAATGATGTAACTGCCGGCGGGGAAATGCTGGGTTACCGTGGCGGCGGGTTCTTCGGCTTTGTCTTTTTCGGCTCCGCCGGATTCCTTTGCTCCAGGCGCCTTCGACGCCACAGGCTGCGCCCTCGATGCTCCCTTCGCCCCCGCGCCTGCTGCTTTGGCCTCGGGCGGTTTTCCCTCGCCGTGCGCGTCCTTGGACTCGGCCGGCCCGCTCTCGCCGCCAATGGCCGGGCTCTCTGACTTGGGCACCGGCGCGCTGAAGGCTTGCTGGGCGCGCGAAATCTCGATGCCCTGCGACTGGAGAATGTTCAGCAATCGCGCTTGATCTCCGGGGCGAGGATCATCGGCAGGCAGCACCCAGGCGGCCGGGCCTTCGGTTCGCGCCTTGGCCAGGGCGCGCTTGCTCTTGAAATAGAAGTTCCGGAGAAAGTCTTGGCCGTGGCTGGCAACGTTGTACAGTCCCAGCAACAAGCCGCTCTGCTGCAGGTTGATGTTGTCGCGCGCCGACCATTTCACTTTGGGCAGAGGAGGATTGGGACGGTACCACTCGCGGCTGGTGGCTGAGGGCTCAAGCGAGTGTTCACTGGTGTCCGCGCCGACGTTGCTGAAGGTCTCGTAAAACCGGCCGATCGCATTGTGTCCCACCGCCGCCCAGAACATGTAATTGGGCGCCCATCCGTCGTAGAAGCCGTGCGTCCAGACGCCAATCACGCCTCGCGCGGTCAGCTCTTCCACTTCGTAAAAGGCCATCTGCTGCCACTCACTGGTGTCGATGGGATCGATCCAGGCGTTGTAAGGCCCTGTGCCCGTGGAGATGTAAAGATAGGGGATGGACTCATGCAGATCGTGCAACACGGTGGCGTGCCACTCGAGGAAGGTCTTCGTAATATTCTTCGAGAGAGCCAGTGACAAGGTAATACCATCGCGGTTATTATCGTGCGAGACGTAATGGCCCCACCAGGTGAGCGGATAGGTGTTGGCCTCCGGATGGTGCTTACGGTACATGTAGACATCGACATAGCGGTCGTGGCCATCCGTCTCGCTGGCCGGAGTGAGCAGCACGATGCAATTCTTACGGATGGCGTCAATCAGCGGCGTGTCCTCAACCGCCAGGCGATAGGCTAATTCCATCAACATCTCCGGCGAGCCGGTTTCGGTCGAGTGGATGCTTCCGGACGCCCAGTAGATCGGCTTGCCTTCTTGAACCAATGCTTGGGCTTCGGCGTCGCTCAAACCGCGCGGATCGGCCAGCTTTGCCGTGATGTTTCGGTAGTGGTCCAGATTGCGGATGGTGGCTTCATCGGCGATCGCCACCAGAATCATCTCGCGGCCTTCTTCACTCTGGCCCATCGAGAAGACTCGCACACGGGGGCTGCGGGCGGCGAGCAGGCGCATGTAGCCATTGATTTCCGCCACATGGTCGAGCACGTCCGGAGCACCGACGATATGTCCGAGAGAGGTGTCCGGAGCCGGTACGCAGGAACTCCAGGGCAAATGGTCTACAAGCTCAGTGGAGAAGAACGGTTCGGTGGTGTTTTTGCGAATCGCGGCGGTATAAGCGGCGTCGTCTTTCACCTCGCAAGGTGTTGTCGCTTGAGCCGCTGCCTGGAGCGCAGCGGGGACAATTAGGCACGAGATGAGAACAACGAACAGCAGGTACAAAGACCTACTCCGGTGTGGCATGATTTTCTCCGTTTGGCACGTTTCGTCGATGCAGAGGAGTTCGTTTTGGGTTCGTTTTTGCACGATGTAACAGTCGTCTTCCTTTGTTTTCAAGGACTTCTTGGCTTTGTTCCCGCGATTTTTGTATGTTCGTTCAGGATGCTGTGACTCGACTTGCCGGCCTGCTCAGAATTCAAACACTTGTTTGAAACAGCCGTTTGAAATTCAACCCCTTTGAGAACCCACCGAGTTGGTAAGAAAGAACGCATTGGATAGCTTTCGGACTCTTGGCAGAAAAATGACTCTCCTCCTTGGCTAAGGAGGGGGTAGGGGGTGGTTGGACCAGCCGCGACCTCGGGCACCCACCACCCCAGCCCCTCCTCCCGCTGAGGAGGGGAGTCATTTTCAGGGCGGTGGATAAGATGTCGATGCACGTCGGGCTCGATCCTCTGCGACCTTGGACCGGGACGAATTGTCATCCTCGGGGCCATGAAAGGCCGCAGTTCCGCCTGTAAGTAGCCTATTCAGCGGCGGGCGGCCTGTCAAGGATTTTGCAGGGAAGGGTCGCAGGCGGGGTGCAGGCAGCGCCTTTTCGCAGTTCTCCCTCACTTACGGACCGGTGACCCCTCACCCGGCCAGCCCCAACTGGTGAAAACGCCGGCTGCGCGCCACCCTCTCCCCGAGGGAGCATAAGCGCTAGGATAAGCGCGTGGCTAGGGTCCCGAAGGGACCCAAGATCATTAGCCGTAGGAGAAACCTACGGGCGGGCGGGGCAAAAAACAGGATCCGACCCTGAAAGGGTCGAACATTCGACCCCTGTGGGGTCGGAGAACATCAAAAGATGGGGGTTCATCTCCGTAGGTTTCACCTACGGCTAATGATATTAATGCCCTTCGGGCATTTGACAACGTTCCTACACGCTTATCGTGGCGCTTGTGCCCCAAGGGAGAGGGCTTGGATTCCCTGGGGGGTTTTCCTAGTCCCCAGTCCCTAGTCCCCAACCCCTAGTCCCTAGCCCCTAACCCCTAGTCCCGGCTCTTCCCGAGCGTCACGGCAGCCACTCCGAATCCGCCCAGCTTGAAGCTTGAGCTAGCCAAGCGGCTTGAGGCGGGTGGATTCGATCCGGTCGCGAGGTCCACCACCTCCAGCGTCGCTCCGTCAGCCTCGGGCAGGCTGATCTCAAAATCGCGCTGGCGTTTATTCACGAGCAAGAGCTTACGTTCTCCGCTGGAGCTCACATACGCCTGCGTCATCACGTAACCGGAGTCGCTGGAGGACTCGACAATCTTGTCGCCGGGCCGGAAGCGGTCGATGATCAGCTTGAGGGCCCGATATCGCGCATTGGGCTGAGCCGTCTCCCAATCGAGCAGAGATATACTCGGCCACAAACCGGGGCCGCCGGGTATGCTCGATTCGCCGGCCGCATCGATGCCTTGCCGCGCCAGCCCTGCGAAGACATAGGCATAGGTCGCCGCCGAAAGGTTCCAATAAGAAGGGCGGATGGGCTTAAAAACGTAATCGGGGTTCGTCTGCGCCCAGTCGTCAGGAAGCATCGTTCCGATCTCATTAACCATGGTGCCCGTCTTCGGCGACAGCATCTTGCGAATGGTTTCAATGTAACCGACGATCTCGAGGAACTTGTCCGCCTGGTTGAAATAGGTGAACTGCTGGGCTTCGGGTGGTTCGTCCGAGTTGGGCACAGCGTAGAAGTGATAAGAGATCATATCGAGCGGAATGCCGGGTTTGTGGTGCCTGGAATTGAGAAAGTAAGTGAGGTACTCCGGATTTCCGACAATGTACGAGTGCGAAATACCGATAAACTTAGTGTCGGGCGAGACCTTGTGAATGGCCTCGACGACCGCATCGTAAAGCTTGGTGTAGGTTTCCGCACTGAACCCGTGCTCGAGGTCCGGTTCATTGAACACTTCCCAATAATCAATCTTATAGTGATGCCCCGACTGGCGCCATTTCCCCAACTCGTCCGTGAATCCGCCTTTTACGTACCACGCGACGATGCGCGCAAAGTAATCGGCAACCTCGCGAAAAGTGGGGTCGCGGAGTTCCCTGCCCTGCGCGTAATGCCATGCCTGTTTGTTCAGGTCTTGAGGATAGGCGACCGGTTCGCCCTTGAACATCCAGGCCGGAATGGTGGTGAAGTTCAGCACCACGGGATGCCCTTCGAGAGCCTTCATCACGTCCTCAGTCACCGGATCGATTAGAGAGAAATCCCAGGAGGTCTTCGTGGATGATGGTGGGTCGAGTTCCGGGACTCCGAGGTGCGGATAAACGTATCCCGCTCCCGTGTAACGCACATCGTCAGCCTCGAGATCTTTAACCCTCTGAAAGATCTGATCGTGCAGCGGCGCTCCGCGCAGCATCGAAGGAGACGAACCAAGCAATATGGTCGGCCGGGTTTGCAAAACGCGGATGGTGCGATCCCATTGCACCTCTACTTTGACTGGTGGTTCTTGAGCGCGAAGACTGGCAACACCTAATGACGAGAGTACAAAAAATGCACACAGAATGCTTCGATGACGGTACATGCCCGAAGTCCTTTGCCGGCGGAGCGAGGCGCCGGCGGCCCCTTGTCCGGCGTCATCCCTTACTTAGATTCTGGCTTGATAATGGACTCGACTCTGAACAGGCGATAGTCCGAATACTTGTGACGATTGGTAAACACGAAGCGGCCAATGTCTACCGTGACTTCCACCTGTTGAGGGAGCCAGAAATCAGGGGGGCCGCCTTCGAGTTGGTTCATTGCATAGGACACCTTCGTCGTCATCCGGGTAAGTGGCGGAATGGGAGCGAGGAGATCCGTACGCATCTTGATGATCTGGTAATCGGAGTTTCGGATCCAGGCCACACCTTGTACCAACAGCGGTACGGACCCGCCGCCGACGAGCCAGCGGCCCGTAACTGCCACTGGCCAGACGTGTTCGGCGAATGCGACGACCTCGGTCACAGAGCCGTCGACCGATTGCTCACCCAAGTGATGAAACTCGGACCAAGGCTGTTCCAGAGGTCCGAGAAAAAGCGCCATGGAAACAAAGCCCGTCGTTTTTATGAATCCGGGTGTTAATCCCCCGCCAGATTCCTCGCGCCCCTTCAGATCGGTGCGGTATTCGGTGAGCGTGAAGGCGCCCGACTCCGATCGAGCCAGTATGAGGTATCGGAAGTGCTCGATCCGCGCTATTCTTCGAGCGGTCGCTCCCAGTCCACTTTCGTCGATCGTCTCGAGCGCGGTGATGTTGGTAAAGTTTGCAACAAATTTCTGCAGATTCATACTGACGCGGTCCAAAATCCGGGAAAGCTGAGACTGATCGATGGCGGGTTTGAGTCCCTTAAGTTCAGGAATCTCGTGCAGCGTTTTTTTGAGCGGCCGTTGGGTAATCGGCTGGCCGCGACGGTAGGCCTCAAAGAATCTCTGGTCCGTCACCGAAGGAGCATCCTGCTGCGCCACCGACCACCGGGCAGCCCACAGGAAGCACAACGCCCAGGCGAGATAGAAGAGTCTACTCCTCCGCACGTGCGCCATGGCTGCGGTATAGCACAACTTTGCCAGGCGGTACAGGAAAAACTTGTGCCCCTCCCAAAGAACAGTCGTGGGGATGGCGACCGAATCCGATGGCGGGTTTAGTGGCTGGCCAGTAGACGGTCGTCAGGGCTTGATGACGGACTCGACCCTGAACAACCGGTAATCCGAATACGTGTGACGATTGGTGAGCACGCGGCGGCCCACGTTGGCCGTAACTTTCACCTCTTGGGGAAGCCAGAACACTATGGGGCCGCCTTCGAAATGATTATTCGCATATCGTACCTGCGTTGTCATCTGCATGAGTGGCGGAACAGATGCGAGGAGGTCCGTGCGCATCTGGACGATTTGGTAATCGCTAGTGCGAATCCAGGCCACACCCTGGAGAAGGAGCGGGATGGATTCCTTGCCGAAGGCCATACGACCCGCAACCGCCGCGGGCCAAACGTGCTCGGCGAAAGCGACTACCTGAGCGCTAGAGCCTTGGACCGTCTGCTCACCCAAGTGACGGAAGTCAGACCAGGGCTGTTGCAGTGGCCCGAAGAGAAGCGGTATCGCAGCAAAGCCCCTTGTCTTCAGGAAGGTCGCATCGATCTCTCCAGGAGGAATCTCGCGGCCCTGTAGATCGGTGCGGTACTCGGCGAGAACAGAATTGCTTCCCTCTGGCCGACGTGTCATCAAATAGCGAAATCTCTCCACGCGCTCGGCCTTCCGGGGCTTCCCCCCCTTTGCAGTCTCTTCGATGGTCTCCAGCGAGGAGGTATTGACAAAGTCCTCAACGAACTTCAGCAGATTCATGCTGACGCGGTCCAGGATCTGGGGAAGCTGACGCTGATCTGTAGCGGGCTTGAGTCCCTTGAGTTGCGGGATCTGGTGGAGCGTTTTCTTGAGAGGCCACTGCGTGATAGGTTCGCCGCGGCGGTAGGCCTCGAAGAACAGCACATCCGGCCCGGACGGAACATCGCGCTGGGCCAACAGCGGCCGGGCAGCCCAGACGAGGCATAAGGCACAGGCGAGAGAGGCAGATTTGTTCCCGCGCACACTCACCATGGCTGCGGTATAGCACAAATTGGGTCGGCAGTACAGGAAAATACTGATCTCACTGCTTGCGGCGTTGCGGTAGGGACGCCGGTTGCCCAGCGCCCCCCGCACAGATCCGTACAAGCAGTGCTACCGCATACGGCTCCTACCGCAGATGCTTGGCGTCAAACCGCAAGTGGGGATAGGGATGGAGAACC
>Ga0326727_10014858_pt1 | contig 16848 bp, 18 predicted proteins | sample MB2enrmetagenome_FD_207643 | JGI IMG/M metagenome (GOLD analysis project Ga0326727, IMG submission 207643) | Lab enriched peat soil microbial communities from McLean, Ithaca, NY, United States - MB29MY | ecosystem: Environmental > Terrestrial > Soil > Wetlands > Peat | place: USA: New York...
GGTTGCTGCAATGATGTTTGACTGTCGGTAAACCGTCAAGTTCGGTAACGACCGATTGCGGCGTTATTTTCATCGCCTCATCCAGCGTCTTGCCTTTGGCCAGCTCGCTGACCATACTCGAAACGGCAATCGCCGCTCCGCAGCCGAAGGTTTTGTATTTTACATCCTCCAGCCGGTTATCCTTGACTTTAATGTAAAAAGTCATCATATCCCCGCAGACCGGGTTCCCGACCTCTCCGATGCCGTCGGCGTTTTCAATCTCGCCGACATTACGCGGATTGGTGAAATGGTCCATTACTTTTTCACTGTATATTGGCATCTTACGCTCCTTTTTCCTGTTTCAGAAATTTCGAATATAAAGGCGACATCTGCCGGAGCCTTTCGACAATCGGCGGCAGCACTTCCAGCACATAATCTACATCTTCTTTCGTATTGGTTATCCCCAGCCCGAAGAGTAACGAGCCCTGGGCAATTTCATGGGATAAACCCGTCGCCAGCAGCACATGCGATGCCTGCAGCGCGCGTGAAGTGCAGGCCGAGCCGCTGGTCACCCCGACTCCTTTGGCATTCAGTAACATTAACATCGATTCGCCCTCGATGAATTCCACGCAGAAGCTGGCATGTCCCGGCAGGCGGTTCTGCGGATGGCCCGTTACAATTACATGGCTGATTTTTTCCGGCAATCCTTTAATCAGATAATCGCGGATATCCGTCAATTGTTCCATCCGTGTTTGCATCTCGGTCCGGGCGATTTCTGCGGCTTTTCCCATCCCCACGATTCCGGCCACATTTTCGGTGCCGGCCCGTCTCCCCCCCTCCTGTATCCCGCCGTCCAGCAGCGGTATCATCCTTGTCCCTTTCTTCAGCCACAGCGCCCCGGCCCCTTTGGGCCCATAAAACATGTTCGCCGCCAGACTTAAAGCATCGACACCCAATTCTTTAACATCAACCGGGATATTTCCGGCCGAAGCCACCGCGTCGGTATGAAAAAGTATCCCTTTCTCTTTCGTTATTTTGGCAATCTCTTTTATCGGCTCAATCGTGCCGATTTCACCGTTGGCGTGCATGATGGAAACCAGTATCGTATCCTCGCGGATTGCTTTACGGACGTCTTCCGGGTTGACAACCCCGTCTTTATCCACCGGGACCGCGGTAAATTCAAACCCCCACTTTTCCAGTGTCTTCACAGAATTCAGCACTGAAAAATGCTCGATGGCGGAAACTATTACGTGTTTGCCTTTTTTCTGCTGGGCCAGAGCCAGCCCCTTGATGGCCGTGTTGTTGCTTTCCGTGCCGCTGGCAGTAAAGATGATTTCCTCCGGGTTCCCGCCAATCAACTCCGCCACTTGCCCCCGCGCCTTTTCAATCGCATCCCGCGGGATATCACCCCATTCGTGCAGGCAGGAAGGATTGCCGAATGCTTCCGTGAAAAAAGGCAGCATTACGTCACGCACTTCCGGTAAAACGGGAGTGGTAGCCATATTATCCAGATATACTCTTCTAGTCTCTGTCTTCATTTCCACACCCCCGGTTTTTATTTGCTTCTTATAAGCAGTATAACAAAAAACGTGTCGGTTAACTATTATTGCTCTAAGGCGAGTCCAGTGTTTTTGCCAGTTTAAAAAGGACGACCGCCACCACGATAAATGCGACGCCTGCTGCAATCATAAAAGCCCCATCCGCCATAATCGATTCCGCCAATCCGAACGCCAGCACCGCCGTGTAAATATTGGTTTGCAGGTTCATTGCCTGGGCATACTCTAGTTGTGTCGGATTTGTCGGGTCGAACTGTTTACCGTTTAATAGCGCATTGTAAGTCGGTGCAATTTTCTGCCTGTCGGCGGTTAATTTCAAAGCAGCAGCTTCTGCCTCTGAAAGATTATCAACTACCTTCCCTGCGGCAATTTGAGCGGAGGTTAGCCCCAGTGTTACTTTTTCTGCCCGTAAATAAGTCGCGATTTGGTTATTTTTAGCGAATCCTACCCCCACAAAAGCGCCCCCTATCCCTAATCCGATGATCCCCAACAACAAGACAACCAGCGCCGCCAGTTTGATTGTTTTCATTGCTCACCTCTTCTATTAAGCGTAATTTTCATTGTACGGTTAAAATCGGCAATGGTCTATGATATTAATCACAACCATTTTCGGACGCAACTATCCTTATCCGTGACATTGGCATCCATTTTATTTTCCTGGTGCGTTATTTTGGATTTTCTTGGCTATTGGTTATTGAATCTTAAATCTTGATTATTTGCAGCTGCATTGTAATCATCTCTCTGGTTTCTTATAATGGAATGAATGAAAGTTATCGCTCTCGTCGGTATGGCCGGTTCCGGTAAATCGGAAGTCGCCCGCCTGTTTGAAAAAAGCGGTTACCGCCGCATCCGTTTCGGTGACATCACTGATATCGAAGTGGCGAAACGCGGCTTGCCGCTGAACGAGGCCAACGAACGCCAGGTGCGCGAACAGCTGCGCAAAGAACTTGGCATGGCCGCCTACGCCAAGCTGAATCTGCCCCGCATCGATAAGGCGCTGTTGAGTTCCAATGTCATTGTTGACGGCCTTTACTCCTGGGAGGAATTTGTCCTGCTGAAAGATTATTACGGCGAAAGGCTTAAATTACTGGCCGTCTATTCCTCTCCTGAAACGCGCGCTGCACGTCTGGCCGTCCGCAGAATCCGTCCCCTAACCGCGCAGGAGGCGGGGGACCGCGATAAAAACGAAATCGAAGTCATCAACAAAGGGGGCCCCATCGCCATGGCGGATTATACTATAATTAACGAGTCATCTTTAAAAGATTTGAAAGAACAGACACAGCTTATTATCGAGAGGTTAGCATGAATAAAAAGCCTGCCAGAATCAGCGCCGACGAGTATTTCCTGAAAATCGCTTCGGTGGTCGCCGAACGCAGCACCTGCCTGCGTCACCACATGGGCGCGGTGGCCGTCAAAGATAAACACATCCTCACCACCGGTTACAACGGCGCCCCGGCCGGGGTCAAAGATTGTCTGGAATTGGGCTGTCTGCGTGATGCGCAAAATATCCCTTCCGGCACCCGCACCGAAATCTGCCGCGCGATTCATGCTGAGCAGAATGTGATTATCCAGGCCGCTTTGCACGGTATCAGCCTCGAAGGCTGCACCATTTACTGCACGCACACTCCCTGCGTCCTTTGCGCTAAAATGATGGTCAATGCCCGCGTTAAAAGGGTGGTCATTTTTACCAAATACGCCGATGATTCTTTCAAAGAACTTTTCCGCGAGGCCGGCATCCAGGTGGACGTGCTGGAAAAACCATCCTCCACGATTTCTTTCCTGGAGTGATTCCACTCCAAGGAGCATGTCCAATGTTGAGCAAGGCGGGAAAAAATAGAGATGGGGTGTAGTTAACCACTAAATATTGCGGTGTTGCAAAGATGTTTCGTTTCATTCTGTATGTAATCTACAGAAAAAATAAATAATTAGATCCTGATTATGAATCCTTTAAAAACAAATTTCGCCTCGGTGATTTTTGATTTCGATTACACGCTGGCCGATTCTTCCGCCGGCGAGGTCGAATGCGTCAATTACGCTTTCCGGGCGATGAATTTACCGCCGGCCGCGAAAGCTGATATCCATGCCATGATTGGTATATCCTTGCCCGAAACATTCAAACGGTTAACCGGGGACGCCGGCAAAACCGGGGCGGATAGATTCGTCGAACTCTTCATTCAGCGCGCCGATGCCGTGATGCTGGATTACATCGTTTTGTTTGATTCCGCCCGGCCCGCTGTTCAACAGTTAGTCGGAAACGGACTCACCCTCGGCATCGTCTCCACCAAATACCGCCGTCGCATCTCCGCCTTTCTCCAGCGTGAAGGGCTCACCCACGCGTTCAAAGTAGTGGTCGGCGGCGAAGATGTCGCAGCCCACAAACCTGACCCCACCGGTTTGCTCATGGCCCTCGAAAAACTTGGGTATGTTTCATCCCAAACAATTTACGTTGGTGACAGCGTCGTAGACGCCGAAACAGCACAGCGGGCTAACGTCCCCTTTGTGGCCGTACTTTCCGGCGTCACCCCGAAAAACGCCTTCCGCGGTTATGCTCCGCTAGCCGTTATTGATAATCTGCAGATGTTACCGTCTTTGCTCGTGAAATAACCGTCGGGCGGAACAGGCGTCACTGCCTTGTCCTGATTTTGACATTAATATTTCAATATTATTTAGTATTTAGATATTCGTATTTCGGATTTATTGGTTGATATTTTCGTTCTGGTACTTCCCGGTATAACCTTCCGTTTCAGCACTTAAAGTCATGAAAACCAGTTGTGCCACCCGCGCGTCTTTCTGCACCCGGAAACCGTCCGGATTATAGACTATCATCAGCGATTGCGAACGCCCGGAATAGCCGGCATCCCAGACCGCCGTCCCGATACCGACCCCGCAGCGCAGCAGGCTGGACCGCGGCCTTGCCAGCGCCATTAAATCGATGGGGATATGCACGATTTCATTGTAGGTAATCATATAGCTGCCCGGCAGCAGTTCCATAAATCCCTGGTTATCAAATGTCAGCGAAGCAAAATCCGGCAATTGCCGCTGCGCGTTATCTTTACCGATCTGCCCTATATTCTGCAGCATCGCGACGTCCCGCAGCGTAATATCGAAACCGTTCGGCTGCAGCTGTTGCTCCAAGTCGATATAACCTTCCACCAGCCCCGGGTTCTGCAGGATTAATTTTTTAATGTCTTTTTTCGAAAGTACCCCGCTCATCTTCACCCCTCAAATTGTAGTAATAAGTTATGTTTCATTATACTTCTCGTGCCCCGTGATAACAATAAATAAACCTCCCTCCTTAAAAAGGAGGGATATCGGGAGAATTTATTTAGGATTTCGATATTAGTGCTTTGAATTTTCGTCCTTTAGCCTCGTTTCCTTGACAATGAGCTTGTTATTTGATATTATTGAAAAATATACGTCTTAGCGAGGGTGTTGATGGCTAAAATAGCCACTACAAATCTACGGTTCTATTATTCAGCGACTAGCTTCTACTTTTTCATCTTTAGCTAGTCCGCCGCGGTCGATTGCGATTGGAGTGACACCGGGCGGACTTTCCAAAACCCTTCCCAAGATATTCTCTCAGCAAATCCAATAATTAAAAATATACGAACATAATATGTTGTTTCGCAGCCTTGGGAAGATCTTCTCAAGGTTTTTTTATTTTAATACACGGCGATTGCATTTTTAAAAAGGAAATTAATCAAATGATTGAAGCAAGATATAAACCGATTACCATTACCCCCAATTTCTACCAGCTGGGCACCCACGATTTCCCGGTCTATCTCTCCATGGGCGATGACGGCATGATTATCGAAGGGGGCACCGGCGCATTCTTTCCGCTTATCGTGGACCAGATTAAATTCTTAGGCATCCCGCCGGAACGGATTAAATACCTGACGCTGACGCATACCCACCCCGACCATATCGGTGCCGTGCCCCATCTGAAAAAATTGTGGCCGCACCTGAAAGTGATGGGCAGCGCCGGGGCTGCCAAAGCCCTGAAACGTTTGACGGAAAAGCCGGAAGCTCTTAAGGAATTCCTCGCCGCGGATAAGGCCATCTCCATGATTAGACTCCATAAAGGGGAAATCGCAGAACTGCCCAAAGAGCTCGACCGTTATGTTTTCGATGTCGACCATGTCCTGGAGGAAGGCGAAGATATCAAACTCAGCAAGGATATTATCTGGTCGGTTTATCACACGCCCGGCCATTCCCTTTGCCATATCGCCCTCAACGATGAAAACGAAGGCACCCTCGTCATCGGGGACGCCACCGGTTTCTACGTCGCCGGAAAAAATGCGCTCTGGCCGAATTACTTCGAATCGCTGGAGAATTACTGCCACAGTATTCAAAAGTTGTCCACCCTGCCGGCCGATAGATTGGTCTTAAGCCACAACGGCGTGGTCGCCACCGGCGCCCGTGCCTATTTCGAAAAAGTCATGAAAGTCACCGAAGCCTATCATACGGAAATGCTGGCCCGGGTCGCCAACGGCGAAGATATCGATAAAATCGCCAATGATAAAGCGCAGTGGGTCAACAGCATCACCGATATCCAAACATATGAAGTGATGTTTAATATGGCCAAACTGCTAATTAAAAAGTCCCATACCGCTTCGAAAAAACATAACCTCTTCACCCTGCCGTATGCGTAATTACGAATAAGTTTGTTTGAGTGCCGCAGCACTCAAACAAACTTCCCATCAGTTTCCTCGCCCCTTGAGGGAGAGGATGAAGGTGAGGGGTAAATCTTTATAGTAGAATTTATCCTGAATAATGAAGAATTCAATAACCTTAGGGGAATATTAATGGAAATAAAAGCATCCCAGCAACTGAAAATCCTCATGAAGCAGCACTTCATGGAGCTCGATGAAGCATCCCGTACTAAAAACAAAAAAATCGCCTGGTGCAGCAGTGTCGGCCCCGCTGAACTCGCCATGTCGCTCGGCTTTTTGGTCTACTATCCGGAAAACCATGCCGCCATGCTCGGTTCCACCCGCACCGCCATGGACTACATCCCCGTCGCCAACGCCAATGGTTATTCTCCGGAAATCTGTTCCTACCTCACCAGCGATATCGGCGCCTACCTCCGCCATGAAACGCCGCTCACCAAGGCCTACGGCATCAAAGAGGTACCGCGGCCCGATGTGCTGCTCTACAACACCAACCAGTGCCGCGATGTCGGTGACTGGGCCCGTTTTTACGGCCGCGAATTCAACGTCCCGGTTCTCGGCATCAACACCCCCCATACCCAGAATGAAGCGCGGGAACATGTCGTCAAATCCGTCAGTCAGCAGCTGCGGGATATCGTCCCGGACCTGGAAAAAGTGTCGGGCCGCCGCTTCGATATTGATGAATTCCGTGCTGTTTTAGCCCGTTCCCGCGAATGCTCGGTCCTGTGGGATAAAGTGCTGGATACCGCTTCCAACAAGCCCACGCCGCTGACTTTCTTCGATGAATGTATCCACATGGGCCCCGCCGTGGTCATGCGCGGCCGTCAGGAAGCCAACGATTACTACAAAGTTCTTCTCGCCGAAATGCAGGAACGCGTTTCACAAGGCGTCGCCGCCGTCCCCGGCGAACGTTTCCGTTTTTACTGGGAAGGCATGCCCATCTGGGGCAAATTGCGGAATATGAGCGAACTCTTCGCCCGTCTGAAAACGCCGGTCGTGGTCAGCACCTATTGCAACAGCTGGATTTTCCCCGCTTTCAATCCGGCCAATCCGTTCGACAGTATGGCCGAAGCCTACTGTTCCATTTTCATCGGGCAGGATGATAACTGGAAAGAATATTACATCGCCGAAAAAGTGCAGCATTTCGCCATTGACGGTATTTTATTCCATGATGCCCGCACCTGCGCCAGCAACTCCAACAACCGTTACGGCATGTCCCAACGCCTCAGCGAAAAACTGGGAATCCCGCATCTGGTGATTAACGGCGACCTGAACGACCTGCGCTGTTTCTCCGAAGAGCAAACCGTCACTAATGTTGAAGCTTTCGTCGAACAAATTGAGGAGTCGCATCGTGAAAATATACGCCGGCATTGATATCGGGAGTTGCACTACCAAGTCTGTCGTCATTGACGAACAGGGCAACCTGCTCGGCAACGATGTCCGACGTTCCGGCATCGACTATCAGGCAGTCGCCAGAGAATCGCTGGGAGCGGCTTTAGCGGGAAAGAACATGGAAGGCGTCACCGTTGTTTCTACCGGCTACGGCCGGCACAATGTCAGCTTCGCCATCCAAGCTAAAACTGAAATCGCGTGTCATGCTAAAGGCGCTTATTTTTATGCGCCGCGCGCTGTCAATGTCGTGGATATCGGCGGGCAGGATAACAAAGTCATCCGGCTCAATGACAAGGGCCAGACCCTCGACTTTAAAATGAACCGCAAATGCGCCGCCGGCACCGGCACCTTCATTGAGGAAATTGCCATCAAAACCGCCATCCCGCTGGATAAATTGGATGCGTTGGCGCGCCAATCGCAAAAACAGGTTAAAATCGGCAGTTACTGCACGGTTTTCGCTTCCACCGAAATCCTTTCTCTAATCCGCTCCGGCGTCAAGGCCGAAGACTTGGCCAAAGGCGTCTTCGATTCCGTGGTGGCCCGCGTCATGGAAATGCTGCCGCTGGCGGATACAGTGCTGCTCTGCGGCGGCGTGGTTGCTTGGTTCCCCATCGTCGCGGATATTTTCCGGGAACAGTTGAAAGGCGAGGTTATCGTGCCCCGGCATCCCCAGTTGACCGGCGCCCTCGGCGGCGCCCTTTTCGCCCGCGAAATGGTTTAAGCTATCCAGCATTTGTAGGGGCGGGTTTTGAACCCGCCCGCCAATCCTTTAATCGGACAGAATTGCGAATGCCTCTCTATTTCACTATCGACTGACTCAATCCTTGGAGCCTAAAAAGAGGAGGAAACACAGTCTGAGCTTGTCTGAAAACTTTTATATTGCCTGATTACCCCCCTTTCGCGAAAGGGGATCAAGGGGGATTTATTTTTCAGAACTGCACGTTTCTCGTCAATTTTCTTTTCCTGAGCTATTTTCCGACAACCTCATTAAGGGAGAATTTTTAATAGCCACCACCCGTGAGAGAATCTATCCCGATTTTAACGATGCGTGAATAGCGGCTCCCATCTGCCTGTTTCCGGGTCTTTTTCGAATTCCTTCTTCACTGCCGCCCAGGCAACTTTTCGTGCTACTTCCTCTGCGCCGGCGCTGCCGCGTCTTTTCACTGGGTCCTGATACTCCTCAAACGAATTATTATAAGCAGCCAGGAAAATGTGCTGTGCATGCACCGGCAGGACATTACGAATGCCGGGCGGCAGTTCATCGATGCTCGAATACGGCATAATCTCACTCATCCCTGCTCAATTTGTATAAAATCCCTCTTAATCATTACAATCGTCACATCGTTTTCATGATGGAATAAATTGCAATTTCCCCGCCCTCTATTTGCGGGCTGGTTTTGGCAATCGCTACCGCGGCATCTATATCCTTTGCTTTGAAAATACTGTAACCGGTCACCAACTCTCCGCCGATGGCTTTCACACCTTTTTTGGTGACCAGTTTGCCCGGCATCGTCGGGTTTCCCGCGTCCACCACCGCCGCTCCCTGGTTTTTAAACCAGTTCATCCAGTCGTCCATTGACTTTTTTTGCTCTGCCGGGGTGCCGGCCATCTTCCCGCCGTAGTATATGAATAAATAATTCTCCATCTTTCCCTCCGTTGTCGTTTATCGCTTGACTCTTAAATATTCACAGATTATTCATGTAATAGTAATAAAAATTAACTGCGGGATGTTACAGAATCATGACATTTTGGAGACATTTAAGGAATATTAAGAGAGTGAAAACGCGGGCGGTGTATATCGTTTTTAAGATTTCGAAATTGGCAATTAGGATTTATTTGATTTGTTGTTTATTGAAACTTGATTATTATTTAACAACTCGCTGATATGCATCACCTTCACCGGTAGTTTATTCCGCAGCACCCCGTCTCTCAACTGAATCAGGCACCCCGGACAGGACGTCACTACGATTTGCGCCCCGGTATTTCTGATGTTTTGTATCTTCTTATCCTGAATCGCCAGGCTGATATCGCGGTGCGCCAGCGTGAAAGCCCCGCCCAGCCCGCAGCAGTCGTCCGCCCCTTCCATTTCCACGAATTTTACCCCCTCAATCGAGCGTAAAAGTTCGCGCGGCTGGCTGCTGATGCCCTGGTGCCATTTCATGTGGCAGGGGTCGTGATAGGTCACCACGACAGGCTCCGCTGCTTTTGACTTAATCCCTTCTTTGGCCAGGAATTCGGAGAAATCATTGACTTTGGCGGAAAAATCCTGCGCCTTTTTCTGGAATGGGTCGTTATCCGCGAACCATTTGCCGTAATCTTTTAAAGCCGAGCCGCAAGTGGCGCAGCCGGTGATAATCCGGTCGAATTTCGCCAGCCTGGCGATGTTATGTTTCGCCATCAGTTGCGCTGCCTTTAAATCGCCGGCGCTGCGTACCGCCAGCCCGCAGCAGGTTAAATCCTTGATGTAAACCACTTCGTAACCGGCTCTGGCCAACACCTGCGCGATTCCCATCCCGGTATCCGCGAAGAAGAACTCGAAAGCGCAGCCCGGGAAAATCGCGACCTGCCCCTTAACTTTCACGCCCGGCGGCGGTGATGTTTTGGCCGGCAGCCTGGATGAAAGGAACGGCCGCGACAGCCTGGGCAGCGATAATCCTTTGGTAAATACCCCGGTGAAATCGGCCATGTGGCGCAGCGGTTTACCGTCTTTAGTGGAAACACCAGGCACGATGGCAGCGGCCCCCAGCAGGTTGGCCATCAGCTTGCGGTTTTTCAGGATGCCGCGGTAGACAGCCCGCTTCGGTAAAGACAGGCCTTTCCGGTTGACCACAGCCGTCCGGGCAGCCACGTTAATCTCCTGCGATTGCACCCTGGCGGGACAAATCGCCGCGCAGCGTCCGCACAGCAGGCAATAGGATAGCCGTTCGGCGTATTCCGCGTCGGTCGGAATCGCCTTTTCGTTCGCCTGCCGTATCAGCACGTTCCGGCCGCGGGCCACGTGGCTTTCGATGTGGTCGACTTTATAAATGGGGCAATTGTACATGCAAAAGCCGCATTTCATGCATTTGTTTGCATCGCCTGAATTATCCCTCTCGCTTGCCGGGAGTGATTCAGGGAGATTTTTCAATTTATTTTTCTCCACGATTGAAATACCAACTTTTCGTAATGCATCCTTCTGGCGGTCGGGTTCGAAACCCGACCCTACAAACCTATATGGTTAGTTCTCTCGCCCCTCGTGGGAGAGAGATAGAGAGAGGGGCTTGAATATTTATTTCTCCTCCCAGATTTTCCCCGGATTCAAAATATTGTCCGGGTCGAAGACTGTCTTAATCCCCCGCAGCAGGTCGATGGCTTCCGGCTGCATCGCCTGTTTCATGAACCGTTTTTTCTCCAGCCCAATGCCGTGCTCGCCGGAAATCGCCCCGCCGTACGCCAGCGCCGCCAGGAAAATTTCGTCCACCGCCTTTTCGGCGCGGGCGTAATGTTCCGCATTTTTCTTGTCGGTCAGTACGCTGGGATGCAGGTTACCGTCGCCGGCATGCCCGATAATCACAATTGTTAAATCGTATTTTTTCGCCAGCTGCTGCACTTTATCAATTAAATCGGCGATATGTTCAACCGGCACGGTCACATCCTCGGCGAAAATGTTGGGGGAAGCGCCATAAATCGCCGAAAAACCTGCCCGTCTGGCCGTCCAGAAATTGGCCGCTTCGGCGGCGTCTTTAGCCGCCCGCACATTGAGCGCCCCGGCCTGCTGACAGGCCTTGATTACGTTCTCCACATCTTTGTCCACCGCGGACTGCGTGCCGTCCAGTTCAAAAAGCAGCATCGAACCGGCGTCCAGCGGCAAACCCAGCGGGGTCGTTTCTTCGATACGCCGGATGACCCAGTTGTCCATCATTTCGATTTTGGCCGGTAAAATCCCGGCGGTTAGAACTTTATGCACCGCCTGCCCGGAAGTGACCACCTTATCGAATACGACCACCACGGTCTGGCGGGCCGGCGGCAGCGGCAATAACCGCAAGGTGACCCGGGTAATCACCGCCAGCGTGCCTTCGGAGCCGCACAATATCTGCGGGAGGTCGTAGCCGGTGACATTCTTCACCGTATTCCCTCCCAGCTTCACGATGGCGCCGTTGGGCAGCACCGCGGTTAGCCCCAGTAAATAATGCTTGAAAACGCCGTATTTCACGGCATAAGGGCCACCCGCATTTTCCGAGACACAGCCGCCGATGGTGGCCGCCAGGAAGCTCTGCGGGTCCGGTGGGAAGAACAATTTTTGTTTGGCCAACTCCATGTTCAGGTCGTTCAGCACCACTCCGACTTCGGTGGTGACGGTGAAACTTTCCGCGTTGATATTTAAAATTTTGTTCATGCGGGTCATACAGAGGACGATGCCGTTAGCGATGGGGACGGAACCGCCGCTGAGGTTGCTGCCCGCGCCCCGTGGGGTAACCGGGATTTTATGCGCCGTTGCCAGTTTCATGATTTGGGACACCTGTTCGGCGGTGGTGGGGAAAACGACGACATCCGGCTTGCTTTGCCAGCTTGTCGTGGCGTCAAAGGCATAGGAAGCTAAATCGAGAGGAGCGGTTAAAACTCCTTTCGCCCCGACAATTTCCCGCAGTTTTTCAAGGATGCTGTTTTCGATACTGATTTTAAGCCTCCCTGCGCCGCCGCAACATCGTACTAAATCCGCCTGATGCGGACGAATGTACCCGATGCGCCGAAATGAATTTCCTATTTATATTATAGATTGAAAAGCGAAGTGATTGCTAACATCTTAATATTTTTTCCACACACAGAAACATAGATTTTCAGGTTTTTAGGAATGCGGAAGCACTCTGCGTTTCTGAAATGACGTGAGGCGAAACGGCGTTTGCGGCCGTTGTGATTAGAACTTCCCGAGGCAGAAGATAAAGTTACCTGATGGGAAATCCCCCTGTATCCCTCCCGTTCGTTTCTCCGGGACCTCCGGCCTTTCTCGAAAGGGGGAGTTTTGAATTGAGGCGGGGATTGGGGTAAGTTCTTTTATTTGCCCTTTACTGGGCGCTTTCGGAGTCGAATTCTGACGAGCCTAGCCCTTGCGCCCACCTCAACCAGAGGGAAGACTGTGAAAAAGAAGTGTCCGAGGCCTGCGTTACCGCCTTAGTAGTGCAGTTCACGCTAGCGGAAAGCCACCGGAACGTTCTCTGTGTTCCGATGCTTCCTCACCAGTAACCCTATGACCGTTTAGCCGGGTACTTCCATAATGCCCGGACGGCCCCAGCGGCCAGAATCATGACGGAGGGTTTATTCGGCTGCCTTCAAAACGTGAGATTATTGTATGACATATGATTTAATTCTATCAAGCGGTTTTTGTCACCCCCCATGAGTAACCAGTTACTAGTTACGAGTTTTGATGTTTACGCTATTTCCCCATCAAATAATACATTTACCATTGGTTAATGCAATCACAACGCCCCATCTCTTTAGTCTCTTCCCCAGCGGGGGAAGAGAACTTCTTTTTTTATGGGCCAGCGAGGGCGTTTGCCCTCGCTGGCCCGATATTTCCCCTTGTCCCTTCCCTTCCAAGTTATAGAATTGCGCCATATAATTTCAAATCCAGGGCCAAATATTTAAGTCTGTGTTAAGTGTTCAATGAAAAACAGTGCAGCTTCAAGGGGCGAGGAGACTAACCGGGGCGGTCAGCAGGCAGATTGGAGCAGGGAAATGCCTCCCCCCAACCCCGGGATTGCCGCGCTGCGCTCGCAATGACGATGGGGAATTTTAGTGAACCATAGGGACATACGCTAGAGTTCCGGCCTTCGCTGCGCTCAGGGACGGCAGGACTCTTTACTTCGTTCAGAGTGAAAGGTGAAACTTTTTTTTGAACATAGGAAGATCGGCGAGGGTACCGGGAAGGATCATGCCATCTAAGGCATTCCGCATTGCAGCCTCAAAATCAATGGCGTCCGCCTTGTTGATATGATATTTGGCCATGGCCATACGCGCCAGGGAATTGAAGGCCTGCGAAATAAGTCTGATATTTTCAGTGTCATGGGCGAGCAACGATTGAATTTTGACACGCAGCAGGGCAATTTCGGCATCAAGTCCTTCGATATCAACGGCCCGAGTATATTGCCGCCGCTGCTGCTCATCCAGGCATTTGGAATAGAAGGCATGTCTTTTGGAATGACTGTTACGTTTTAGCGCCCCAGACCGATTTTTCACTGTATTTTCCATCTTCTTCACCCCCGGTGATATCATAATAGTACATTTGTTCTATTTTTGTCTACGAGATTTTGTCGCTATTTTTTATGGCTAATATCGATCAACAATCAGCTGGCTGAAGTTATCAATCTTTCTCAATCACTGTTTGGGAAGGAGGGAAATTCGCGAGGGTTCATCGTAATGGGCAGTGGGCTGCGCTTACCCTACCCTATTCATCGCAATAGAAGGGAGCCAGATTCTTTGGTATTTCGTATCGCAGAATGACGAAGACGATTTAAGCGAACCACAGTAAGGCCCTTCGACTGTGCTCAGAGTGGTTTACACACTCGCCATTTCCCTGTTTTCAAGGCTCAAAAGCCAAAATATTTTTTCTTTTATCGTAATATTACGAGGAGAGGTATCTAACCATAATAATCGGTAGTTGGATTTTGGAATTTTCTTGATACTTAACCCTTGAATCTTGAATTTTGATTATTTATCCGTGTATTTGTCCCGCTGTTTGAGGGCTTTCTGGATTACGGCCCGCAGTTCTTCCGGGGTGAAGGGTTTAACCAGAAAAAGATTCTTTTTACTGTTCAAAAAAGTCCGGACCTCATTATTCATCATATCGCCGCTGACAAAAATCATCCTGGTCTCCGCCCCGGGATGGACCTGCCGGAGGTACTCGTAAAATTCCATGCCGTTCATCTCCGGCATCCGGATACCCAGAGATACAGGTCGTAGTCCGTCTTACCGGTCATCTCTTTCGCTACAAGGGCGTTACCGGCAATATCCACTTCAAAGCCATCGGATTTCAACACCCGCAGCGATACCCGGCTGATAACAGGTTCATCGTCAATGGCCAAAATTTGTTTCTACTGCTCTTATTTTCCATGTTATTACTTCCTTGTTTTAATCGGGCGCGGTCCGCGGGAGTTCGATGATAAATGTGGCTCCCTGGCCCGGCTGGCTCTGGGCAAATATCCTGCCGCCCTGTTTGGTGACAATGCCGTAGCAGATGCTTAAACCCAAACCAGTCCCTTTACCCACTTCTTTCGTGGTGAAGAACGGGTCGAAAATCCGGTTAATAATGTCCGCCGGTATCCCGGGACCGTTATCAGCGAAGGCAATCCGAATAATATCGCCGGAGAGTTCCGTGGTGACAGTTAAGCTACCGCGGCCTTTAGAGTCAATCATCGCCTGTTCCGCATTTAAAACGATATTCAGAAAGACCTGCTGTATCTGGAAACGGTCAGCGACGATTTCCGGCAGATTCGGCGCGAAATGCGTCACCACTTCAATGGTGTTCACCCTGTGCTTATAGGCGCGTAAACTCAGCACCTGGCTGATAACCGTATTTATTTCCATCGGCTGGGCTGACAGGGTGTGGCTGCGGGCAAAGGAAAGGATGTTCTTGACCACATTGGCAGCGCGCTGTCCTTCACTGCTGATAGCTTCCAGGTCGTCTTTAATTTCCGGCGGGACGCTGGCCTCTCTCCCCAGTCTTGCCATCTACCTTGATTGTCTGCTGTTCCATGTTAACATCGGCTAACTTAGTGTTGAGCAGTTCACCCAACCGTAAGCCACAATCAACCAACACAAGAATCATGGCTTTGTTCCTCTTGCCCTCAAAACTGTTGCCCATGAAAGATATGAGAGTGCTTACTTCGGTATTGGCAAGACCTTTAACTACCTTCTTCTCTGCCCTTGGTGCTTTAATCCTGTCAAGAGGATTGACAGATAAAATCTCTTCGCTGATAAGCCAATTGAACATTACGGACAAAGCACGATAATACTTTTGAACGGTTGTTGAATTGACTGGCTGCTTAGCTCTGAGACAGTTACTACCCCAACGTTCCTTAGTTTCTCTTACATAAACTAAGAACTCTCTTAAATGCTGGGTAGCGATTAACTCAATGTTATCTGGCCAATTGAATTCTCTGGTATACCAAAGAAATGCTTTCAACTTGTCAGAATAGCAGTCAATAGTTCCAAGAGACTTACCTTCAACTTTACAGTTTAAAAGGAAACTATCAACTGCATATTTTAAAGTAATCCCTTGGTTCTGAGTTATGTTAGAATAGCCTTGAGAAGTTGTCTTAAGCCCTTATTTCGATGATTGTAATATAGGTGTAAGATATAAACTGGTGGTAGCGGGTGGAATCGAACCGCCGACCGGAGGCTTATGAGTCCTCTGCTCTACCTACTGAGCTACGCTACCAACCCACAAAAATATAACATAATTTGACTCTAAACGTCAATTATGCCGCTCGCCGGATAATAAAAAATGGGAGGATTATAAAATGGCAAATTCAATCAAAGGGACCAAAACCGAACAGAACTTGCTGAAAGCCTTCGCCGGGGAATCGCAGGCCAGGAACCGCTATACCTACTTTGCGAGTAAAGCCCGCAAGGAAGGGTTCGAACAGATTGCCAACATCTTCACCGAAACCGCCGAAAATGAAAAAGAGCATGCCAAAGTTTTTTTTAATTTTTTGGAAGGCGGCGATGTCGAAATTGTTGCCGCTTACCCGGCCGGCATGATTAAGGACACAAAATCCAACCTGGAAGCTGCCGCCGCCGGCGAAAACATGGAGTGGACGGCCCTGTATGCTAATTTCGCAAAAATCGCGGCAGACGAAGGCTTCCCCGAAATTGCCCGCGCTTTTGAACAGATTTCCAAAGTGGAGAAATTCCACGAATCGCGCTACCGCAAGCTGATTGCGAACATCGCTAACGGGGAGGTTTTTAAAAAGAAAACCGTCGTGAAATGGCATTGTATCAACTGCGGCTATGTTTTTGAAGGCACAGAAGCGCCGAAGGAATGCCCGGCCTGTAAACATCCCCAGGCATTTTACGAAGTCCTCGCAGAAAACTACTAACGATTTAATATCCGCCGTCTAAAGAGGGGACGGTTATTGAAACCGTCCCCTCTATTTATTTTATCCGACAGGTTTTTCCATAAAACAGACGGTGAACGGCAAGTGTACGAACTTCGTTACCGCCGTTTCTTGGAACCCTTTGGCTTCATACCATTTCTTGAGAATTGAGTGCTCGTT
>Ga0326727_10014859_pt1 | contig 16848 bp, 15 predicted proteins | sample MB2enrmetagenome_FD_207643 | JGI IMG/M metagenome (GOLD analysis project Ga0326727, IMG submission 207643) | Lab enriched peat soil microbial communities from McLean, Ithaca, NY, United States - MB29MY | ecosystem: Environmental > Terrestrial > Soil > Wetlands > Peat | place: USA: New York...
CGGCGCTACTCTTCCCGCCATGTAGTCAGGAACCTCACAAGTGGGAAAACCGATAACTGCCCTCACCCCAGGCAGTTCGCGAAAAACTCCTGCCTATAACAAAAAGGAAGATGCGCCCGAGGGCATTCTTCCCTCATCTCGAAATTCGCTCCTGCGGATAACCGATGTGGAGAAGCGTGGGCGGCCGAAATGATGGTCGCCCCGCGGCACTTCGACAGCATTCTCCCCTCATCCCGAGGTTCGCTCCTGCCGATAGCCGAAGCGGGGAAGTGCGGGCAGCCCGGTTGATGATGAGAGCGCGAAGCCGCCCGCCCTTTCTGCCCTTCGCTCTTGCCTTTCCTAGTCACTCCCCACTGTCCTTCAGAGCCTTAACTTCTAGCCACTCGTCACTCGTCACTGCCCATCAATAATTCCCTTTCTTTTCAGCAACATCGTGGAGAGATGGGTCTAACTTATTTGTTTTCATGAATATCGTGGAGCGGCGGAAAACTGACATTTTTTCTATATTTGTTTTCAATAGGTTACAAAACGTCTGCCCCATTTTTTGGGTCCCCCTTTTTATTGGCGGCCTTTTTGGCGTTCATCAATAATCGTGTGATTTGCAACACCTCTAAGGCTCGATTCTACCCATCGGATCGTCAGCGTGGCTTCCTCCTGGTTGCGCGCCAGAATTTCGTCCCGGTCGAACTGCGCCCGGGCTTTATCGGGATTCTCGTCGGGCTGCATGATTCGTTCCGTGAGGTCGTTGATTGCGGCCTCCACGATGCGCAGAAGCTCCACGCGAGCGGTTTCCGGCTCCCCCCTTCGGCCACCGGGACCTCGCAGTCTTCCCCCAGAAGCTCCGCTTCCGGGCCGAGTTCTTCGGTCGTGCCGGGTTTGCGCAGGCGCAGGAGAAGCCGCAGAATTTCTTTGGCCGTTTTCTCCGGCACGCCACCCGGGGTTTTCTCGAACAATTTCATTTCGGTGGAACTGACGATCTCCCGGTTCACGGACACGTAAGCGAGCTCTTTGAGGCGCTCCATCTTCTCGATGAACGGCAGGCAGATCAGCGCCTCCACTTGCCTCTTGCCTTCCTGGACTTTCTGCAAGTGCTTCACGGCCAGACTCTCCTGGATGCGGTGAAAGCGCTCCATCCACCACAGGGCTCGAGCCAATTGACGGGCTTACACGCGTCGATCAACAATTCGAGGCGACTTTTGTATGCAGTTGGGTCCTCGCCCAGGACGGTCAAAGCTACTTCCACCGCCTTCGAGTAGTATCCGTGCCGCAGGTTCGCCGCCGCCGAGCGCGCCCTGCCCGCCGGCGTCACCGGACCGCGCGATCTAAGTCCGTTCCGCCGGTTCGCAGTCAAGTTCTTCTCCGTTACTTTTCGCTTTGGGATGAGTGATATGGAAAACTCCAAGGGCAGTGGATAGTGGTGAGTGATTTCACCCTGACACAGCTCGCCGTCCTTTACCCCTGCAATCCTCTTTCCATTCAGGCTTATAAAAGGAGGCTACAATCCAAAATCTGTAAGCTAGGACAAGAAGACAATGCAGAGGTCTAGACAAGTATCTAGACAATTTCACCAGACGAAATCTCCATCATATGATTCAGACAATTTCTCTCATCCAATAGTCTGGACCTATCCCCCAGAGTGGCGTAGGGGCGGTTCGCGAACCGCCCTTCCTCGGGGTGCGTGTGAAATCCTTAGCACGGCCGTGCTGCCCCCGATCTATCGGGCTCCCTGCCGTGATCGGCACCGGCAGGAGAAATGCCGCAACCGACAAATCAATTATTGCGGCATTCATCGCAGCGCGAACTGACCGCATATGGTCATTATGTCAATTGCCCCTCTTCAAATTGCCATCCTGTCCCCTTTGATTAAGCTAACCCATTTAGAATATTAGCGTTTCTGATGTCCTTACAAAAATCCATTTGGTTCATGTCGTGCATGGTTAAGAAGGTTAGCAGTCAGGAGGCAGAAGTCAGGAGACAGGAGAAAGAACGGCAGCCCTGCCACCGTCGGGGCCGGACTGAATAGCCTGTGACTCGCAATTTCGCCGGCCATTTAGAATCAGAAGATTGCCGCTTAATCCCAGGCCAGAAAGCACTAGAGTATGCTGACTCCTATCTCCTGGCTTCTGACTCCTGCCTTCATGAAGGGAGCGAGCCCATGGTGACGATGACTTCTGTTCCGCTGATCGAGTCTGAACAGGAATTCTTGGATAAGGTGATGGCCGGACAGCGCGGCCGCCCCGGCGCACTGCTGGGCATCCTGGAAAAGGCCCAGGAGCACGAAGCGCGCAAGTTCCTGTCGCGCGAGACTCTGGAGTATATTGCCGCCAAGACGGAGACGCCGTTGGCGCGGGTTTACAGTGTGGTCACGTTTTACGCCCTCTTCAACCTCGAGCCGCAGGGAAAGAACACCATCTGCATCTGCCGCGGGACGGCTTGCCACACCCGCGGCTCGCGCGAGCTGCTCCAGAGCCTGATGTTCAAGCTGGGGCTCCACAATCCCGATGAAGAGCCGGGGGAGAAGATCTCGCTCACTACCCGTGATGGCAAGTATACGCTTCGCACCGTGGCTTGCTTTGGCCAGTGCGCTCTTGCTCCGGTGGTGGAGGTCAATCATGAAGTGTATGGCCACATGAACGAGCAGACACTGCAACGCGAGCTGGAGCATTTGGGAAGGGAGACGGCAAAAAAATGACGCGCATCCGGGATTTGAGCACGTTCAGCACCGTTCGTGGAGCGGGAATGGCCAAACTTTTGCCTTTCCGCCCCCGCCTCGCCGTGGGAATGGGCACCTGCGGCGCCGGCAATGGCGCCGAAGCGGTCTTCCACGCCTTCGCCGATGCCATTGACAAACGCGGCCTGGATATCCAGTTGACGCGCGTCGGCTGCTTCGGTTTTTGCGCGCAAGAGCCGCTGGTGAATGTCTGGCTCCCTGGTCGGCCCCTGGTAATTCTCCACCAGGTGCAAAGCCACCACATCGACGCGATTTTGGATGATGTCATGATGGGGAATATCCCCGCCGACTTGGCCCTCTGCAAGATCGAGGATTGGGACCACATCACGGCACAACTCAAGTATGGCAGCGGCTACGCCAACATTCCTTCCTGGCGCGACATTCCCTTTTTCCGGGGACAGAAGAAGATCGTATTGCGCAACTGCGGGCTCATTAACCCTGACGATGTGGAAGAGTACATTGCCGTGGGCGGTTATCAATCGCTCTACAACGTGCTCATCGATAACCGGCCGGAGGCGGTCATCGAGCAGATTAAAGCCGCCAAACTGCGTGGGCGCGGAGGCGCGGGGTTTTCCACCGGCCAGAAATGGGATTACCTGCGCAAGGCCGTGGCGGGGAAGAAGTACATGATCTGCAACGCGGATGAGGGCGACCCCGGCGCGTATATGAACCGCAACGAAATCGAAAGCGACCCGCACGCGCTGTTGGAAGGGATGCTGATTGGCGGCTTTCTGACGGGCGCAAGCTTGGGCATCATCTATGTGCGCGCGGAGTATCCACTGGCCGTGCATCGCCTGGAACGTGCCATCGAACAGGCGAAAGAATATGGCCTGATGGGCGAGGACATCCTTGGTCGCGGTTTCAATTTCAACATCGAGCTGGTGGAAGGCGCGGGCGCCTTCGTCTGCGGCGAAGAAACCGCCCTGATCGCCTCCCTGGAAGGCCATGCCGGGCGTCCCCGGCCGCGGCCGCCTTTTCCCGCGCAGAAGGGCTTGTGGGGATATCCCACCAACATCAATAACGTCGAGACCTGGTACAACGTGGCCCCCATCATCGCCAAGGGCCCGGCTTGGTATACGGAAACGGGCAGCAATAAGAGTCCCGGAACCAAGGTTTTTTCTCTGGTGGGAAAGGTCAAGAACACCGGCCTGGTGGAAATGCCCCTGGGAACGCCGCTCAAGACATTTGTTTACGACGTCGGCGAGGGCGCGGCCAGTGGGCATCCCGTCAAGGCGGTGCAAACCGGCGGACCTTCAGGCGGATGTATCCCGCAAGAGATGTTCGATACGCTGGTGGATTATGAGACGCTGGCGAAGCTCGGCTCCATCATGGGCTCGGGCGGCATGGTGGTGATGGACGACGACAATTGCATGGTGGATGTCGCCCGCTACTTTATCGAGTTCACCCATTCCGAGTCGTGTGGGAAGTGCGTACCCTGCCGCGTGGGACTGGACAAGGCCCTCCGCATCCTTAACGGGTTCACCCAGGGGAAGGGAACGGAAGAGGATCTGAACACTCTGGATGCGCTGGGGCGCATGATTCGCGATACCTCCCTGTGCGGGCTGGGGCAGACGGCGCCCAACCCCGTACTCACCACCGTGCGGCATTTCCGCCAGGAGTTTGAGGACCACATACGCGCGCACCGGTGCCGCGCCGGCGTCTGCCAGGATCTGGCGCTTTCGCCCTGCGAAAACAGTTGTCCGTTGCACATGAACATTCCCCGCTTCCTCCAGATTTACAAGGAAGGGCGGTTGGATGAAGCTTTTGAAGCCGTATTCCTCGATAACCCCTTGCCGGCCTCCACAGGCCGCGTCTGCCAGCATCCGTGCGATAACCGTTGCCGCCGGCACACCATCGACGCGGCGGTGAACACGCGCGAAGTGCACCGGCTGATTGCCGACACCATCCTCATGTCGGAGCGTTTTGGTGAGATGGCGGACCGCATCGCGGCGCGGAAGATGGCGTCCACGGGCAGGAGGATTGGGGTGGTCGGGGCGGGGCCCGCGGGCCTTACCGCGGCGTTCTACCTGGCCCTGTTTGGCCATGAAGTTACGGTTTACGAGTCCCAGGCTGAGGCGGGCGGAATGTTGCGGTTTGCCCTACCCGAATATCGCTTGCCCAAGGCAGTGCTTTCCCAGGAAATCGAATTGATTCGCCGCCTCGGCGTCAAGTTCGTCTTCAACCAAAGCGTCGGGACGGACATCTTGTTGGACGACCTCGGCAGGGATTTCGACGCGGTCTTCCTCTCCATCGGAACGTGGAAGGAAGCCCCGGTTCGCCTGCCCGGAACTGAACTGAAGGGTGTGATGCCGGCGCTCCTGTTTCTGGAAGGTATCTCCAAGAACCAAGCTGTGCCGCTCGGGCAACGGGTAGCGATCATCGGGGGTGGCAATGCCGCCATCGATTCTGCCCGCACGGCGTTGCGCAAAGGCGCGACGGTCACCGTGATTTACCGCCGGGAACGCAAGGACATGCCGGCGATTCCGGAAGAGGTGGAAGCCGCGGAACAGGAAGGCGCCCATTTCGCATTCCTGGCAGCCCCCCACCGCATCATTGGCGAAAACGGCGCCGTGAAGGCCGTGGAGGTGGTGAAAACCCGTCTGGGGGAATTCGATTCCTCGGGCCGCCGCCGCCCCATTTCCACCGAGGAAATTCAGAGATTCAAATGCGACACGGTGATTCTGGCTGTGGGCGAGGCGGTGGACCGTGATTTTTGCAAGGCCGCGGGGCTCAACATTACTGAACACGGCACGCTCGAATTCGACCGTTACACTATGGAAACCAGCCGCAAAAAGTTTTTTGCCGGCGGCGACCTGATTTCCGGCCCTACCAATGTTTCGAATGCCATGGGCTATGGAAAGAAGGCGGCGCGCCTTATCGACCAGCAGTTGATGGAAGAGGTTCGGGCCCAGGATTTTATGCCGCATTTCAAGTACGACCAGAGGCCGCCCGAGCACGTCAGCGAGAGCGGGCGTCATAACCCGCATCCGCTGCCCGCCCAGCAGCGGGTGAAGAACTTTCAGGAAGCGGTGTTGCCGCTAACCGCTGAGGAAGCCCTGGAAGAGGCGTGCCGCTGCCTGCGCTGCGACCTTAAGAGCAGTGGCTAGTGGATAGTGGAAAGTGGATACCGGCCAGTGGGCGGTGGCAGCGGCCTGAGGGCATTGACTAGCCACTAACCACTAACCACTAACCACTTTCTTTGGAGGGAGCAAACAGATGCCGCAAGAACTTTCAGTCCGCATTGATGGCGAACTTTGCCGGGCAAGTGAGAGCCAGACGATCCTGGACGTCGCACGCGCCAACAAGAAGTACATTCCCACGCTCTGCTTTCTCGAGGGGTTGAGCCCGGCGGGCGCCTGCCGCCTCTGTCTGGTGGAGGTGGCGGGGGTAGGGCGCCTGCTTCCCGCTTGCACGACTCCCATCCAGAACGGCATGTCGGTGAATACCAATTCCGAAAAGCTCTTGCGGTATCGCCAGATGGCGTTGGAATTTCTGCTCCTCGAACGCAACCACTACTGCGCTATTTGCGTCAGCAACAATCACTGCGAATTGCAAGCGATGGCCCAGCGTTTGGGAGTGACGCACGTCCACTTCCCTTACAACTATCCCCGGCTGCCGGTGGATGTTTCGCATGAGCGCTTTGTCCTGGATCACAACCGCTGCATTCTCTGCACGCGCTGCGTGCGGGCGTGCGCGGAGGTGGAGGGGGCGAATGTGTGGGAAATCAGCGGGCGCGGCATCAGCTCCCGCCTGGTTGCGGAACTTGATGGGCCGTGGGGAGAGTCGAAATCGTGCACGAATTGTGGCAAGTGCGTGCAAGTATGCCCCACCGGCGCGTTGGCGGAAAAAGGCCTATCGGTAGAAGAAATGACCAAACGTAATGAGAACATCACGTGGCTGGTTGCCAGACGGGGAGTTCACGCATGAAGAAATCGAGAATAGCTACGCTATGGCTTGACGGTTGCTCCGGGTGCCACATGTCGATTGTGGACTTGGACGAGGGCATTGCCTCGGTCGCGCAGAAGGCCGACATCGTATATGGCCCGCTGGTCGATGCCCAGGAATTTCCCGAGGATGTGGATGTGACCCTCGTCGAGGGGGCGGTCTCAAACCAGGACGACTACGAAAGGATCCGGCAGGTTCGCGAGCGAACTCGCCTCCTGGTGGCTTTGGGTGATTGTGCCATCACGAGCAATGTTCCGGCCATGCGCAATCCCATTCCGGTCAAAAAGCTCCTGGAAGGAATTTACGTCAAGGGAGTGGATGAGAAGCCGCGTGTTCCCACTGAGGGGGTTCCGGCGCTGCTGAAGCGCGCCGTGCCTTTGCAGGAAGTCGTGAAGGTGGATTTGTTCGTGCCCGGTTGCCCGCCCCCCGCCTCCGTCATCGGCTTCGTACTAGGCGAGTTGCTCGATGGGCGGATGCCGGACCTTAGCTCGAAGGTCAAGTTCGGATGAAGAGGGATCGGGTGATCGGGTGATCCGGTGATCGGGTGAACAACAGGAAAAACGATCGCCGGATCAATAGATCGGGAGATCGAATGAATTGGAGAAGCAATCGGCGATAACCGGGTTGGGAAATCAGGAGATCGGATGAACAAAGTGCCCACCCGATCACCGGATCACCCGATTCGCCAAAGACAGGAGCAGTGATGAAAAAGATCACAATCGAACCGGTCACCCGGATTGAGGGTCATGCCAAAATCACGATTCGGCTTGACGAGGGCGGGCGGGTGGCGAGCACTCAATTGCACATAACCCAAATACGGGGGTTTGAAAAATTTACGGAGGGACGCCCCTATTATGAGATGCCCTCGATCACAGCGCGGATTTGCGGAATCTGCCCCGTCAGCCATTTGCTGGCTTCCTCCAAAGCCTGCGATGCCATTATGAGCGTCCGCATCCCTGAAACCGCGGCGGTGTTGCGGGAAATTCTCCAATGCGCTCAATTTGTCCAGTCACACGCCCTGAGCTTCTTCTACCTTTCCGCCCCGGACCTTTTGCTGGGCATGGATTCGGACCCGGCGCGCCGCAATGTGCTGGGATTGCTCGAAAAGTCTCCTGATATCGCCCGCGACGGCATCGCGCTGCGTAAGTTCGGGCAGCAGGTGATTGCCGGCCTCGCCAAGGAGCGCATCCATCCCTCCTGGGTAGTGCCGGGCGGAGTAAACGCTCCCCTCGAATCCGCCGTGCGCGACAAAATTCTTGCCGGCTTGCCCGAAGCCAAAGCCATAGTTCGGCGCACCCTCAAATTCTTCAAGGGAGCGCTGGATCAGTTCAAGGAGGAAATCGAGCACTTTGGGAACGCGCCCAGCATGTACGCGGGCTTGGTGGATGCGGCAGGGAAACTCCAACTTTACGAAGGCGGAATCCGGTTTAAGGATGCGGAGGGCAAGATTGTTGCGGATCACATTCCCAGTGGCGACCACCGGAATTTCATCGGTGAGGCTGCCCTCCCCTACTCTTATTTGAAGGCGCCTTATTACAAGCCCATCGGTTTCCCCAACGGCGTTTACCGCGTCGGAGCTCTGGCCAGGCTGAACGTCGTCAAAAGTTGTGGAACACCCCAGGCCGATGCGGAGTTCACCGAATTCCACCATCGTTTGGGAAAGATTGTGCCGAGTTCCTTCCATTACCATTATGCCCGGCTGGTTGAAGCGCTCTATGGACTGGAACGCATGGAAGCGCTGCTGAATGATCCGGCGGTCCTGGGCCGGCAGGTCCGCGCCCACGCGGGAGTGAATTGCCTGGAAGGTATAGGTATGATCGAAGCGCCGCGCGGCATTCTGATTCATCATTACAAGGTGAATGAGGAGGGCGCCATCACCTGGGCGAACCTCATCGTCGCGACGGGGCACAACAATCTGGCCATCAATCACAGCATCGACCAGGTCGCTCGGCACTTCATTGACGGCAACCACCTGCAAGAGGGGATGCTGAACCGCGTTTCCGCCATCGTGCGCGCCTATGACCCCTGCTTCAGTTGCTCCACCCATGCATCCGGGCAGGTACCTTTGCACATTCAGTTGCTAGGACCTGAGGGGTCTTTGCTGGATGAATTGAGGAGCGAATGAAACCAGTGGACAGTGGACAGCGGATAGTGAATAGAGGACAGGCCGCGCCCTGCGCGGCCCCGCTATCCACTATCCACTATCCAGTATCCACTGCTCTTATCATCGGCTACGGGAACCCCCTGCGGAGCGATGACGGGTTCGGCTGGCACGCTGGCCGCTTGCTTGCCCAAGCGCTCGCCCGCCATAACGCCGAGGTTATCACCTGCCACCAACTCACTCCTGAACTCGCCGAGCCGCTCAGCCGGTCGAGCTGGGCGGTGTTCATTGACGCCGACGCTCAGGTTAAGCCGGGCGATGTCCATCGCCGAGCCGTCCGGCCGCAGGTGGCTGCTCCCCCAGCGTTCACTCACAGTTGCACGCCCTCTGGGCTCCTTGCGAGTGCTAAACGGCTTTACGGTCACCAGCCGCGGGCGGTCGCCATCACCGTTTCGGCACAGTCCTTTGCTTTTGGGGAATCACTTTCGCCCGTTGTCTCGGCCGCCCTCCCGAAGGTAGTGGATCAGGTCCGCCAATGGTTAAGGATCGCGGGTGCCAATTCCGTGGCAAGGGTCTTGAGTTCTCCGAAGCGCCAGAGGTACCTATCCAAGAGGCAGCGGCGAATCCGAGCGTAAGAGTGTAATTTGACCCAGACAGAGGGAGCCAAATTCTGCTCTGCCAAAAAACATTGCAGTCTATCAGCCCACACTAAACTTTCAAAGATGCGGATTCTGTTGCGAAATTCATCGTAGTTTGGTCTAAGCCCATTGTTTGCTTTCCATGTGTAGCACTATGCAACATAGTGTGGCGCTTTTGTCGTCGTTTCTCTCCTAGATCATTGCCGATTTCCACAACCTCGTCGGGTGGATTTTGACTTAACGATATGATCGTCCCCCTTGGCCCGCGCCTTGCATAACTATTTCCACTAGGTCTTCTTGCAGGGATGTAGAGTTGTGAGGATTCGAGCCAGTTCCGCAAAGCTCCAGTCAGTTGGCACATCCCTCAGTATTGCGCTCGCCAAAAGTTTACAGAGCGGCCTTCAAGCATTGCCCGTGAAGTGGGGGAGGGAACCCGCATGGCAGTAAAGAGCCTGATCAAATACGAGGTGGAACGGGATCCGGATTTTGCGCAATGGGTTAGCCACGTCATCGGCGGAGAACGCATCCGCAACTGCATTCAATGCGGACTATGTAGCGCCAGTTGTCCACTTTCGCCTTACATGGACTTCACTCCCCGGCGCTTGATGCACATGGCGCGCGAAGGATTCAAACGCGATGTCCTGGGGAGCTTCACCATCTGGCTCTGCACGAGCTGTTATTCGTGCACGGTGGAATGCCCGCGGCGCATCCGGGTGACCGACATCATGTATGCGCTGAAAAGGCGGGCGATCGAAGATGGTGTCTACCCCCGGCGCTTCCCCATCCCTGTCCTGGCAAGCGAGTTCCGAGGGATGATTCGGAGGAATGGCCGGGTGACGGAAACTTGGCTGGTCTTTCTAGTGTTCATGAAAACCGCGATTCTGCGTCTGCTGGGGATGTCCAAGTTGGGGACCAAACTCCTCCTTACCGGGCGCATGGGGATCCTGCCGGAAACCATTCGCGATCGCAAGCAACTTCAGAACCTGCTGGACGACGTTGAAGCGCATAGAAAGGAGGTGGCAGCGTGAAGCGATACCTCTACTACCCAGGTTGTTCACTGCGAGGAACAGGCAAGGCGTATGAAGAATCGCTGCTGGCGGTCTTCAAGGCGCTGGAGATCGAAATGGAAGAACTTGAGGATTGGAATTGCTGTGGCGCCACGGCATACATGTCCATCGATGAGGTGAGCTCCTTCGCCTTGGCCGGGCGGAACCTGGCCATGGCGGAGAAGAAGAATCTCGACCTCCTGGCGCCGTGTAGCGCCTGTTTTCTGGTTCTCAACAAAGCCCAACGTTACATCAAGGAATACCCCAAGGTGGCGCAGACGCTTGAACATGGGTTCAAGGCCGCCGGCCTCGAGTACCACGGCACTACCAAGGTTCGGCATCCCCTTGACGTGCTCATCAACGATATCGGTTTGGAGCGGATCAAGGCGTGCATTAAGAAGCCGCTCACCGGCCTCAAGGTCGCGCCGTATTACGGCTGTCAGATCGTTCGCCCTTACGCCACTTTCGACCTGATGTACTACCCGGTCACGATGGACAAACTCCTGCGGGCGGTGGGCGCGGAGGTGGTTGACTACCCCCTGAAGACGCGCTGCTGCGGGGGAAGCCAAAAAGGGACGCTGCCGGAAGTCGGCCTCTCGCTTATTCACATTCTCTTGAAGGAAGCGCACCGACGCGAAGCGCACATTGTTTCCACCATCTGCCCGCTTTGCCAATTCAATTTGGATGCCTTTCAGGAGGAAGCCGGCAAAAAGTATGGCGAGATTTCCATGCCGGTCGTCTATTTCACCCAACTCCTCGGCCTGGCATTCGGCTTCTCCCCCAAGGAACTCGGGCTAGAACGCAACATCGTGGCCGCCAAACAGTTGTTAGCAAAATTCGCGCCGGCGGCAGCGTAGCTCCGTATGAATACACCAGGTAAGGAGAGAAAAATGGAAGCGGGGAAAGGTCATTTGCGGATTGGCGTTTATGTCTGCCACTGCGGAACCAACATTGCGGCGACGGTGGATGTGAAGGCGGTGGCGGATTATGCGGCAACCCTGCCAGGGGTGGTGGTGGCGCGTGATTATAAATACATGTGCTCCGACCCTGGGCAGGAACTGATCCGGCAGGACATTGAAGAGCAGAATCTGAACCGTGTGGTGGTGGCTTCCTGCTCGCCCTTGCTGCACGAAGAGACTTTTCGCGGCGCGGTGGCCAAAGGCGGCCTCAATCCTTTTTGCTTCCAGATGGTCAACATTCGCGAGCACGATTCCTGGGTGCATCAGGATCACCAGAAGGCGACAGAGAAGGCGATCGCCCTGGTGCGCGCGGCAGTCCGGCGCGTGGCGTTTCACAAACCCCTGGTGAAGAAGCGGGTGTCCATTCACCCCGACGTGCTGATTGTAGGCGGCGGGATTGCGGGAATCCATGCTGCCTTGACGCTGGCCAATGCCGGCAAGCACGTTTACCTGGTCGAGCGCGAACCCACCATCGGTGGAAACATGGCGAAATTTGATAAGACTTTCCCCACGCTCGATTGCGCTGCGTGCATCCTTACGCCTAAGATGACCGCGGTGATAAAGCACCCCAACATCACCCTTTGGACCCTCTCCGAGGTGACCCAAGTGCAAGGGTACGTGGGGAACTTCGAGGTCGCCGTCACCCGCCACCCTCGTTACATCGATGAGGACCTTTGCGTCGGTTGCCTGGAATGCATCGAGGGCTGCGTCTACAAGCAGGCCAAAGTACCCGATGAATTCAACCTGGGTTTGGGCAAACGCAAGCCCATTTATATTTCCTTTCCGCAGGCCGTGCCGCAAATACCCGTCATCGACCGCGAAACTTGCATCGACTTCAAGAGCGGCCGCTGCAAGAAGACTTGTATTGAGGCCTGCGGCGATCGCCACGCGGTGAACTTGAAGCAGCAACCCAAACTGGAAACGATCAAGGTGGGGGCCATCATTTTGGCGACGGGATACCAGCCCTTTGATGCCCGTAAGCTCCCTGAATACGGCTATGGTGTGTATCCCAATGTGTATACGGCTCCGGAGGTGGAACGCTTGATCAATGCCTCGGGCCCGACGGGCGGGGAAGTGACTCTGCGCGATGGCCGCAAGCCGCAGGCCATCGGAATCATCCATTGTGTGGGTTCCCGCGACGAAAACACCAACAAGTGGTGTTCCCGTGTCTGCTGCATGTATAGCTTAAAGCTGGCTCACCTGCTCAAGGAGCGCACCGGAGCGGAAGTTTATCAGTTCTACATCGATATGCGGGCGCCAGGCAAGGCTTACGAGGAGTTCTACCACAAACTCCTGGAGGAGGGCGTTCACATGATCCGCGGCCGCGTCGCGGAGGTGACCGACTGGCCGATGACCAAGGAAGAGGAAGGGAAGCTGGTGATGCGTGCCGAGGATACGCTCATTTCTTTCGTGCGGCGCATCCCCGTGGATATGGTGGTGCTGTCAGTAGGACTTGTGCCGCAGGCAGACGCCAGCGACGTGCGGCGCCTCTTCAACATCAGTTGTTCCACGGAAGGCTGGTTCCTGGAGCGCCACCCGAAGCTTGCCCCCGTTAACACCTTCACGGACGGCATTTTTATTGCCGGTGCTTGCCAGGCGCCTAAAGATATTCCCGATGCGGTGGGGCAGGCCGGCTCGGCTGCCGCCGAGGCGATGGTTTTGATCGACACGGGTTACGTGGAAATGGAGCCCAACACGGCGTACATTTTGGAAAACGAGTGCTCCGGCTGCAAGACGTGCGTTCCGCTCTGCCCCTACTCGGCCATATCGTTTCTGGGGGACAAGAAGGTGGCGCAAATCAACGAGGTTCTGTGCAAGGGCTGTGGAACCTGCGTGGCCGCGTGCCCGTCGGGCTCCATCAAGCAGAACCTCTTTGAAGACGAAGAGATTTTCGAAGAGATCCAGGGGGTGCTGGCGTGAAGGTAGGGTTTTGGGATTAGGGACTCTCTGTGTCCTCTGTGCCCAGAAAAGATTAAACACAGAGGGCACAGAGACACTCAGTGAACCCTGTGTGAAATCTTTTGACGCACAGAGGACACAGAGAAAGACCAGAACAAGGTCGCAGGAACCAGAGCTACAGGGGGTGTTAGCCAATGCCTGAAGTGCAACACGAATCGCCGATGGTGAAGACGAACGGTTTTGAACCCAAGATCGTGGCGTTTTTCTGCAATTGGTGCACCTACCTGGCGGCGGATCTGGCGGGAACCTCGCGCATCAAGTACGCGCCCAACATTCGCGATATCCGCACAATGTGCTCGGGCCGCGTGGACCCGCAGTTTGTACTCGATGCCTTCGCCCGTGGCGCCGACGGCGTGCTGATCGGGGGTTGCCACCCGGGCGACTGCCACTATCAGGAAGGTAATTACAAAACCCTGCGCCGTGTGCGCATGCTTCGGCGCGTCTTGCGCCAGATGGGGATCGAAGATGAGCGCTTTCGCCTGGAGTGGATTTCCGCCTCGGAAGCAGAGCGCCTGAAAACCGTGGTGAACGATATGGTGGAGAAGGTTCGGGCGCTGGGGCCGCTGGCGAAAAACGGTGACAAGTGATGAGCCAACAAGGATCGAAATTCGAAAATCGAAACTCGAAAATCGCGGCGAGTTTCGAATTTCGATTTTCGAGTTTCGTCTTTCGGTTACTTTTCAATTGTCTTTTGTCACTGTAATCAAGGAGGTTGCGGCGTGATGACGGAGCCTGCACCTGTTTCAAAGAACGGCAAACCCAAGGTCGCCTTTTATTGGTGCGCCTCCTGCGGGGGCTGCGAGGAAACGGTTTTGGATCTCGACGAGAGAGTTCTGGATGTCGTCGCGGCGGTGGACATTGTTTTCTGGCCCGTGGCCCTGGATTATAAGCGGCGCGATGTTGAAGCCCTGCCCGACGGCTCCATCCTGGCGGCCTTCGTGAATGGCGCCGTGCGGACCAGCGAGCAGCTAGAGATGGCCCACCTGCTTCGCAAGAAGGCCAAGGTGCTGGTGGCGCTCGGCTCGTGCGCGCAACTCGGCGGTATCCCCGGTTTGGCAAACCTTTCGTCGCGCCAGGGTGTCCTGGAGTCCTCTTACTGGGAGTCGCCCTCGACGGTGAATCCCGAAAAGATATTCCCGCAAACCCTGTACAAGGAAAATGGATTCTCCTTAAGCCTGCCGGAGTTTTTCGAGACAGTCCACTCGCTCGATCAGGTGGTTGACGTCGATTACTACCTGCCCGGCTGCCCGCCCACACCGAAGATATTGTGGGAGGCCGTCCATGTCCTGCTCGGCCGGACGCTGCCGCCCAAAGGCACGGTGCTCGCACCCGACCGCGCCCTCTGCCAGGAATGCCCGCGCGAGGGTACTCGTCCGGAAAAGCTCACCTTGAAAGAGTTCAAGCGGCCTCAAGAGCTGAGGATCGACGAGCAGACGTGCCTGCTGGCGCAAGGAGTGGTGTGCCTGGGACCCGCGACCCGCAGTGGCTGCGAGGCGCTTTGCGTGCAAGGCAACATGCCGTGCACGGGTTGCTTCGGCCCCACCAGCCGCGTTCGCGACTACGGGGCAAAAGCCTTGTCCGCAATCGCTTCCCTCATCGACAGCAACGACGAGGCGCAAATCGATAAGATCGTGCAGACGGTTCCCGACCCCGTCGGAACATTTTACCGCTACAGCCTGCCGACGTCGTTGCTGCGGCGGAAGAAGCTTGAAAAAGTAGTGACGAGTGATAAGTGATGAGTGACGAGCCAGCAAGGAATCGAAATTCGAAACTCGAAACTCGAAACTCGAAAATCGGGGCGAGTTTCGAATTTCGAGTTTCGATCTTCGTTTTTCGATTGCACAGCACTTGTCACTCGTCACTGTAATTATGAGGTGAATTGACATGCCTGATGGCGAAACCCGGAAGGTGGAACGACGGATCACGATTGATCCCATCACACGGCTGGAAGGTCACGGTAAGATAGAAATATTCCTCAATGAACAGGGCAGCGTGGAACGAGCTTTTCTCCAGGTTCCGGAGTTGCGCGGGTTCGAAAAGTTTGCGCAAGGGCGCCCCGCCGAGGACATGCCCCAGATTACCTCGCGGATTTGTGGCGTATGTCCCACCGCGCATCATATGGCGTCCACCAAAGCTCTGGATGCCCTTTACCGGGTTACGCCGCCGCCCGCAGCCAAGAAGATTCGCGAGTTGTTTTACTCTTGCTTTGTAACCGAGGACCATGCGCTCCACGTGTACTTCCTGGGAGGGCCTGATTTCATTGTGGGGCCCAAAGCTCCGCCCGCCGAACGCAACGTGCTCGGCGTCATCGCCAAAGTGGGCGTCGAGGTTGGCCAGAAGGTGATCGGGATGCGCCGCAAGCTGCGTGAGGTCATGGCGGCGATTGGCGGCAAAGCCGTCCACCCCGTGCTGGGATTGCCCGGAGGAGTCGCCAAGGGCATTAGTGCTTCCGACCAGGCAAAGATCAAGCAGGTCGCCCAAGAGGCTGTGGACTTTGCCAAGTTTACGCTGGAGACCTTTCAGAAGCTGGTCCTGGGGAACGGCGAGTACGTTGATTTGATCCGCTCCGACGCTTTCACCCATCGTACTTATTACATGGGCATGGTGGATCAGGCCAATAAAGTGAATTTCTACGACGGACGCGTCCGTGTGGTTACCCCCGCTGGCGGGGAATGGGCCAAGTTTGCGCCGGAGAAGTATCTCGATTACATCGCCGAACATGTGGAGCCCTGGACTTACATCAAGTTTGCCTATCTTAAGTCGCTTGGCTGGAGTGGCTTCACGGAGGGAGAGAAGAGCGGTGTATACTGTGTGGCCCCACTTGCTCGGCTGAATGTGGCGGAGGGAATGGCTACCCCTCTCGCGCAGGCGGCCTACCAGCAGTATGTGGGCATGCTGGGCAGGCCGGTTCACCATACCTTGGCAAACCACTGGGCACGGGTCATTGAGCTCCTTTATGCGGCGGAGCGACTGGAAGAGCTTTCGAGCGACCCGGAGATCACCAGTCCCGAAATCCGCACCCTGCCGACGGAGACACCGCGGGAGGGAATCGGCGTGGTCGAGGCTCCCCGTGGAACCTTGATTCACCATTATCAGACTGACGATAAAGGGCTTATCCAAAAGGCCAACCTGATTGTGGCCACCCAAAACAACGCCGCCCGTATGGCGATGAGCGTGGGAAAGGCCGCCAAGGCGCTGATTTCAAAGGGAAACGTTTCGGAGGGCATCTTGAACATGGTGGAGATGGCTTTCCGTGCCTACGACCCTTGCCATGGTTGTGCTACCCATTCGCTGCCCGGAAGTATGCCTCTGATTGTGCGCGTTCATGATTGCCACGGGAACGTCCAGTCCACCCTGCGGCGTGATTGGGATGGCAAGATCCGGCGGACGTAAGAATGGCCAAGCCGAAATTCGAAACTCGTCCTGAATTGAACGATTTTCGATTTTCGACTTTCGTGTTTCGATTCGG
>Ga0326727_10014861_pt1 | contig 16847 bp, 16 predicted proteins | sample MB2enrmetagenome_FD_207643 | JGI IMG/M metagenome (GOLD analysis project Ga0326727, IMG submission 207643) | Lab enriched peat soil microbial communities from McLean, Ithaca, NY, United States - MB29MY | ecosystem: Environmental > Terrestrial > Soil > Wetlands > Peat | place: USA: New York...
AGAGGCTCCTGAAGAGGCGGAGGTTCTGGAAGGTCCTGGCCACGCCGAGGGAGGCGGGGCGGAAAGGCTCGATGCGGGTGATATCGCTGCCGAAAAGCTCGACCCTTCCCGCGTCGGGCCGATAGAACCCCGTGATAAGGTTGAAGACCGTGGTCTTGCCCGCGCCGTTGGGGCCGATCATGCCCACGGTCTCGTGCTCTTCCACGGAGAAGGAGAGGCGATCGACCGCCTGCACGCCCCCGAAGCTCTTGCTCAGATCGGTCACCTCGAGGGCCTTCATGGGGTCCTGTCGATGCCGAGGAGGCGTGATTCTTTTTGGGCGATGAGCCCGTAAGGGCGCACCATCATGAGGATGATGAGGAAGAGGGGGATGAAGACCCACCGGAGCTCCAGCATGCCCGAGGGCAGGGCGATGCGGAGCCCCTCGATGAAGCCGACCCACAGGAGGCCCGCGACGATGGTGCCGGTGATGCTGCCCATGCCGCCGACGATGACGATGATGAGGAAGTCGACGGACTTGAGGAAATCGAAGTTCGAGGGGTGGAGGAAGGTGTAGAGATGGGCGTAGAGGCCGCCCGCGACCCCCGCGAGGAAGCAGCCGTGCGTGAAGGCCATCGATTTCATCCTGGTCGTATCGATGCCGAAGGCGGTCGACGCGAGCTCGTCGTCCTTGATGCACTGCCAGAAGAGCCCGTATTTCGAGTAGATGAGGTTCCTCGTCACGAGGACGAGGAAGACCATGACCGCGAAGACGAGCTCCAGGTTGGTGATCCTCGGTATGCCCACGAAGCCCCTCGACCCGCCCAGGACCTCGATCAGCCTGTCCGAGTTGTCGAGGAGCACCTTGACGAGGATGCCGAAGCCGAGGGTGGCTATGGCGAGGAAGTCGTCCCTGAGCCTCAGGATGGGCACGCCGATGAGAAAGCCCGTGAGGGCGGAAACGAGGCCGCCGCAGAGCAGGACCGGGATGAAGGGCAGCGGGGACTCGATTGCGAAGAGGTAGGTCAGGTACGCGGAGGTATAGGCGCCGATGCCGTAGAAGGCGGCATGACCCAGGGAGAACTGGCCCGTGTAGCCGTAGATCACGTTGAGGCCCAGGCTCGCGAGGATCACGATGAGGGAGAAGAGCACGATCTGCTGGATGTACTCGGTCACTGCCCCGGACAGAAAAAGGGCCTTCACCAGGATATAGGCAAGGGCGGAGACCACGAGGAAGCGGCGCGCCCCCTTGAGGAAGGTCATACCTTCTCCCTCCTTTTCCCGAAGAAGCCGCTCGGCCGGAAGAGGAGGACCAGGAGGAGGATGACGAAGATCACCCCGTCGCGCAGGGTGGAGGAGACGAAGGCGGAGACGCAGACCTCGGAGACGCCTATGACGATGCCCCCGAGCACTGCCCCGTGGACGAGGCCGATGCCCCCGAGCACGGCGGCGATGAAGGACTTGATGCCGGGCATGATGCCCATGAACACATTGATCTGGGGATAGGCGAAGGCGTAGAGGATTCCGCCGATCCCGGCCAGGGCCGTGCCGATCATGAAGGTGAAGGAGATGGTGGCGTCCACGTTGATGCCCATGAGGGCCGCGGTCTCATGGTCGTGCGATACCGCCCTCATGGCCCTTCCGTGCCGCGTCCGGTAGACGAGCAGGTAGAGCAGGAGGAGGGAGGCTGCCGTCACCGAGAAGATGATGAGCTGGATATTGGTGATCTCCACGAGGGACAGGTCGTAGTCGACCACCTCGAAGGGCCTCGGGAAGGCGATATAGTTGGGGGTGAAGAGGGCGTTGAGGCTGAGAAAGTATTCGAGGAACAGGGAGACGCCCACGGCCGTGATGAGGAGCGATATCCTGGGCGCTGCCCGGAGGGGCTTATAGGCGACCTTCTCCACGAGGAGGCCGAGCGCCGCGGTGGCGGCCATGGTAATCATGAAGACGAGGGGGAGGGGCATCTGCCACTTGGCGATGAGGTAATAGGCCACGAAGCTGCCGAACATGAAGATATCGCCGTGGGCGAAGTTGATGAGCCGCAGCACCCCGTAGACCATGGTATAGCCGAGGGCTATGAGGGCATAGACCGCGCCGAGCTGGAGCCCGTTGACGAGCTGCTGGAGGATATAACCCAGGAGTTCCATTACTCCGGACGGCCGGCTGCAAGACCCCCCGCAGGGCTCACGGGTTTACCGTGGTCACGTACCGGGGACCGTCCTTCTCCACCCTCAGTATGACCGCCGACTTGACTGCGTCGCCGTTCTTGTCGAAGCTTATGGTGCCCGTGACCCCGTGGAAACCCTTCAGCACGGAGAGGGCCTTCGTGATCGATTCCGCATCGGGCTTTGCGACCCTGTCCAGGGTCTCAAGGAGTATCATCGTTGCATCGTACGTCAGGGCCGCCAGGGCGTCGGGCACGGCCCCGTGGAGCGCCCTGTATCGGTCGATGAACTTTTGGGCGACCTTGTCCTTCCTCTCCGGGGAATAGTGGTTCGTGAAGTAGCTGCCCATGATCGCGTTTCCCGCGATTTTGGTCAGCTCGGGGGAGTCCCACCCGTCGGTGCCGATGAGGATTGCCGAGACCCCCTTCTCCCTGAGCTGCCTCGCGATAAGGCCGGCCTTGTTGTAGTAGTCGGGGATGAAGACCAGCTCGGGCTTCTTTGACCGGAGCTTCGTGGCGAGGGCCGAGAAATCGACATCATCCTTCTGATAGGACTCGTAGGCGATGATAGTGCCCTTGCCCTGCTCGAAGGTCGATTTGAAGACTTCCGCGAGACCCCGGGAATAGTCGTTTCCCACGTCGTGGAGGATCGCCGCGGTCTTCACCTTCAGGTCCTTCAGGGCGAAGGTCGCGGCGATCCTTCCCTGGAAAGGGTCGATGAAGCACGCGCGGAACACGTAGGGCTTCCTTTTGTTGTTGTACACGGTGACCTTCGGGCTGGTGGCCGCGTCGGTGATCATGGGCACCCGGTACTTGGTGGCGATCTCGCTCACCGGTATGGTCACCTTCGAGGTGAGGGGCCCGATGAAGGCGACCACCCTGTCCTGAGTGATCAGCTTGAGGGCGCTGTTCGCGCCCTCGGTCGGGTCGTTCTTGTCGTCGGCGATGATCGGGTTGATCGTGTACTTCCCGGTCTTTCCATATTCTTCGAGGGCGAGGAGGAAGCCGTTTTTCGACGATTCCCCGAAGGTCTTCACGTCGCCCGTCAAGGGGCTGATGAGCCCGATCCGCACGGTTTCCTTACCGTGGGCCGCGCCTGTGGTCGCGAGGCACAGGGAGATCGCGATGAGCCATATCTTTTTCATGCTTCTCTCTCCCGTCGCGCGAGGTGCGGCCCCACAGGGGACCTTTTCGAAGAAGGACGCACAATATTTAACAAAAATCAGGGCCGTTGTAAAGTGGTTTTGCCGGTGAGCCGGGGGCACACGCATTTGGAAACTGTCTATCTGCCGGACCGCATGGCACCCGTTCCTTCGCACGTTAAGGCTCCACTCCCGACCACCCTACAGCTGCGCATCGCTTGAGGCGCGCGGTGTGGTACGGGCAGAGAAGATCGAGCACGCACCTCATCCCCCCGAGGGGGACCGCGCTCCTCCGCTTACGGTGGTGAGCGGTCGTTCCGCATACGTGCTCAGGAAGGGCGCCATACGGTCTCACTCAAATTGGGATATCCAAATGCGTGTGTTCTGCCCTCTCTTTCCTCTGTCCCGTTTGATGAAGAGCATCCGCACAGAGGCAGAACCGCGGCATAGTGTATACAAATATTGCTTTTTTGTAGGACCGGTGTTATCTTTTGTGCACTCACAGGGGGCGGGGAAGGTTCACGTATGAGTCGTTTCAGGGTGTTGGTGACCGATACCATCTCGGAGGCGGGCTTGAAGAAGCTCATCGCCGACGGGACCGTAGAGGTGGAGGTCAGGCCGGGGATCAGGACGGACGAGCTGGCCCGGATCATCGGCGGCTATGACGCCATAATCACGAGGAGCGGCACGTCGATCCCCGCGAGCGTGCTCGAAAAGCCGGGCAGGCTCAGGGTGATCGGCAGGGCAGGAGTGGGCCTCGACAATATCGCCATAGAAGCGGCGAGCAAGAAAGGCATCATCGTGATGAACGCCCCCACGGGCAACACCCTTGCAGCAACCGAGCTGACCATGGGCATCATGCTCGCGGCGGCCCGCAAGATCCCCCTGGCCAACGATTCCCTCAAGGCCGGCAAGTGGGACAGGAAGAGGTTCATGGGGGTCGAGCTGTACCACAAGACCCTGGGCGTGGTCGGGCTGGGAAGGATAGGCACCAACGTGGCCATACGGGCGAAGAGCTTCGGCATGCGGGTGATCGCCTACGACCCCTATATCAAGAAGAGCAAGGCCGACGCGGTGGGCGTGATCCTCTACGACACGCTCGAGGAGGTGCTGCGGCAGGCCGATTTCATCACCTTCCACACGCCCCTCACGACCGCCACCAGGAACATGATCGCGAAGAAAGAGATGGACCTCATGAAAGACGGCGTTATTCTGGTCAACTGCGCGAGGGGCGGCATCGTCAACGAGAGCGACCTCTACGATGCGCTCAAGTCGGGGAAGGTCTTCGGCGCGGGCGTGGACGTCTTCGAAAAAGAGCCTGCCGCGAGCAACAAGCTCCTCACCCTGGAGAACGTCTTTGCCACGCCCCACATAGGGGCGAACACGAGGGAGGGGCAGGACGCGGTGGCCCGCATCATCTGCGAGCAGGTCTACAATGCCCTCCACGGCAAGCCCTATGAGAACGCGGTCAACATATCTTTCATGAAGTCTCAGCTCCAGCCGGAGATGCGGCGTTACTTCGACCTTGCCGAGAAGATGGGGAAGGCCGCGGCCCAGCTCGTCAGGGGAAGGGCCTCCCTCATCAGGGTCGTCATGGTGGGCAAGATGTTCGAGGAGGACCTGTGCGAGCGCAAGTTCGACGTGCCTTTCAGTTACCAGCCTTTCACCATAGCGGCCCTGAAGGGGTTTCTCGAGATCTCCTGCAAGGAGACGGTGACCTTCATCAATGCGCCCTACTTCGCCAAGGACAGGGGCATCGTGGTCGAGGAGTCGAAGACCGAGCAGTACGACAAGTTCAACGACCTCATCCTCCTGCAGGTAAAGACCGACCTCGCCGAGACGGCGATCGGGGGCACGTCGTTTGTGGACGGGACGGGCAGGATCGTGCTCTATGACAGGTTCCGGCTCGATATCATACCCGAGGGTACCTTTCTCCATTTCAGGATTTTCGACCGGCCATCCTCGGCGACAACGACATAAACATTTCCGGGTTCGGCCTCTCGCGGCAGACCACGGGCGAGGAGATGGCCTTTGTCTCCGTTGACAGCCCCATCGGCAACGAGGTGATTAGCCGGATACGGGCGATCGACGGACTGATCGAAGCCAGCGTGATATACCTGTGAGACAGGGGGGCCTCCCCTCGACGGGGGGAAGGGACGGGGCGGATTTATGGAACACGTGAAAGCCCTGAGAGGATTCAGGGACATATACGGGGAAGAGATCGAGCGGTTCAACCTCATCGAAGGCGTCTCCCGAAAGTACCTGGGGCTTCTCGGCTACAAGGAGATCGAGGTACCCATCCTGGAGAAGACCGAGCTCTTCAAGAGGAGCATAGGCGACACCACCGACATCGTGGAGAAGGAGATGTTTACCTTCACCGACCGGAGCGGTGACTCGGTGACGCTGCGGCCCGAGGGGACCGCGGGCGTGGTGCGGGCGTACCTCCAGGCTGCCCTCTACGCAAAGGAGCGGACGAGCAGGCTCTTCACCATGGGTCCCATGTTCCGCCACGAGAGACCGCAGAAAGGCAGGTTCAGGCAATTCTTCCAGATGGACGTGGAGGTCTTCGGCATCGAGGAGCCCGTCGCCGACGAAGAGCTGATCTGGATGATCTCCCTCATCCTGGACGCCCTGGGCGTGAAAGGCTACGACATTGAGGTGAACAGCGTGGGGTGCAGGTGCTGCCGGGAGGAGTTCAGGCACGCCCTGGTCGGCTTTCTCGAATCGAGGAAGGAGAGGCTCTGCGAGGACTGCGCGGGCAGGCTCGAGAGGAACCCCCTGCGCATATTCGACTGCAAGAACGCCGCGTGCAACGAGGCGATCCTCGAGGCCCCGGTCCTCTTCGACTACCTGTGCGGCCCCTGCAGGGCGCACTTCGATCAATGCCTGGAAGGGCTCGCCGGATTCCACGTGCCGGTGACGGTGAACAAGCGGCTGGTCCGCGGTCTCGACTACTATACGAGGACGGTCTTCGAGGTGACCTCAGCCGACCTGGGGGCCCAGAATGCCTTCGCTGCAGGCGGCAGGTACGATAACCTCGTGGAGGAGATGGGCGGACCCTCGGTGCCCGGCTGCGGTTTTGCCATCGGCATGGAGAGGCTCAGCCTCCTCCTCCCCGGGCTGCCGCAAAAGCAGGCGCCCCTCTACTTTTTGGCCTTCCTGGGAGAAGGGCCCGGGGAATGGCTCATCCCGATCCTGAGGGCCTTTGTCGCGTCCGGTATGCCCCTGGCCTACGCGGCCCCGGGAAAGTCCCTCAAGTCCCAGATGAAATACGCCAACGGTCTTGGCGCTGACTTCGTGCTCATCCTTGCTGAAGAGGAGCTGTCGAAGGGGGTTATCCTGCTGCGCAACATGAAGGACGGGACCCAGAAGGAACTGCGCCTCGACGCGGATGCGCTCCCCTCGCTGGTCAAGGAGGGGTGAGGGGAGCCCTCACGGGACAACCTCCCCCCGGCACGAGCTCCCCGCGCCGGCGGTGCAGCCGTAGCAGTGGTCGCCGGTGGCTATGGTGCGGGTGGCCAGTCTCTCCAGGTCAAAGGCGGAGATGTGGTCGGCAGCTTCGCACTCGGCGGTGAGTCCGAGGATCTGGTTGAAATCACAGTCATAGAGGCGCCCATCCCAGGCCAGGGAGAGGGTTGTTTTGCACATCACCCGTTTGAGGGCGGCGGGATTGAAGGCCCTTACCAGGGCCGCCATGTACTCCTCATAGTTGCCCGTCTCCCGCAGGTAACGGAGATACCGGCCGATGGGCATATTGGTGAGGGAGAAGAGGTGATTGAAGGTGATGCCGTAGGCGCTGCCGAGCATCTGCCGGTAATGGGCTTCCAGGCTGGCTTGAGACCCGGGCAGGTAGGCGCCGCCGGGGTTGTGGACCACATCGAGGATGAGCCCGGTGCCTGCTTGTCCGTAGCCCCTGCGGTTCAGTTTCCTCATGGCCGCAACCAGCCTCTCGAAGACGCCCTCCCCCCTCTGGCGGTCGGTCTTGCGCGGGTCCGTATGGGGCAGGGAGAGGACAAGCTCCACGCCGCTCTCGGCATAGAGGTCGACGAAAGACTCATACGCCTCATCCACGAGAAGGACGCCGTTCGTCCTCACGAGGACGCGGCGCTTGAGGGCCCCGCATTCCTTGAGGAACCACCGGATGTGGGGGTGCATCTCGGGGCTTCCCCCCGTGATATCGATGACCGGGATGGGGTGCGCCCTCAAGACGGCCAGACACCGCTCCATCACCGCGCGCGGCATGATCTCGGTCCGCCCGGGGCCGGCCGCGACATGGCAGTGGCGGCACTCCAGGTTGCAGCGGTACCCCACGTTCACCTGGAAAATGTCGATGCCCTCGGCCCTGAGCGGCCCCGCGGCCATCTGTGCAAATGGCGGGTTTCCGGCTACTGCCATCCCTACATCGCCTTCTTCTTGACGATCTTCCGCATCTGGGTGGTGTGGGCCAACACGATTCCGGCCACCATGGCCGCTCCCACGTGCTCGGCCTCCATCATCTCCTCCTCGGAGACGCCCAGGGACAGGCACTGGTTCGTGTAGGCGTCGATGCAGTAGGGGCATTTCTGCGTCGTTGCCACCACGAGGGCGATGAGGGCCTTCTCCCTCTCGGTGAGCCTGCCCGCTTTCATGGCCTCGCCGTAGTAGTCGAAATATCTCTTCCCCAGCTCCGGCGCGTACTCTCCGATATTCGGAAAGTCCTCCAGGTCCTTCGTCTCGTAGTATTCGCCCATGGTCTCTCCTTTGCGAGCGCTCTTATGGATGGGTCATACGGTCTTTGCCCTTCCCTCTCTATATATAAGACATAAAGGGGCCGGTTCTCAACCCTTGAGGTGCTCGGGTCCTGGGCAGACGCATTTGACGATCCCAGTTTGAGTGAGACCGTATGGCGCCCTTCCTGAGCACGTATGCGGAACGACCGCTTGCGACCCGGGAAGGGGAGTGTGGGAGCACCCGGGTACCCCGCTACAACAGGCGGTACTATGCGCGGTCCCCCTCGGGGGGATGAGGTGCGTGCTCGATCTTCCCTGCCCGTGCCACACCGCGCACCTCAAGCGATGAGGAGCCGGTGCGACCCAGCAAGGCAATATGGAGCTGGGTACCCCGCTTATGGTCGGGAGTGGAGCCTTAACGTGCGAAGGAACGGGTGCCATGCGGTCCGGCCGATAGACAGTTTCCAAATGCGTGTGCCCTATGCCCCGGCAGGTTCTGCGCGGCCTCCGGGCCCCCTCACCGAAGGCGGTCCCGGCCCACAAGGGAGGCCAGGTAGGTCAGCAGGGTCGCCAGAAAGAACCTTACCCCGAGCAGGATCAGCACATTGGCGCCGATGACCACGAAGATCAGCGTGTCCTCGATGATGGCGTGGCAGACGGAGAGGTAGAGGAGGATGAGGAAGGCCTCCCTTTTCCGTATGTCCGTCGAGCGGATCGAATGGATGATGACGCCCGCGCCGTAGGTGATTCCGATGATGATGCCGGTGACGAGGGGCACGAGACCCCGGCCTGATATGCCCATGAGCGCGCGTTTTTTCCCCGCAAGGGAGGCCTGCCTCGTCTTGAGGAACTCATAAAAAATCGTAAGGGGCACGATGATGCAGAAGAGCTGCCCGCACAGGAGCAGAGCGCCCTTGAGGGAGGTTAGAAGAGCTTCCATGCCAGATTGAGCGCCATGCCCGCGAGGAGGCTGAGGGAGATCCTCACGGCGAGCAGGAGCCACGCGTTGACGCCGGTCTTCCTGGTGATGGGCGTCTCCACGGGCAGGCTGTGGGCGAGGCCGAGCATGAGGGCGATGGTCGTGACGTCCCTCGAGGAGAGGTGAAGGGGCTTGAGCACGGCAATGGCGCCATAGAGATTGGCCGTATATCCGGCGATCAACGCGAGGGCGGACTCCCCCGGCAGGCCGAAGAGGCTCATGAAGGGGCGAAAGAGGCCGCCGATGAAGCCGATGAGGCCCAGGTGCCTGATCAATTCCACGATCAGGTAGAAGGGGATGATGACCTTCACCATCTCGACTGTAATGGAGAGGCCGTTCTGAAAGCCTCTCTTGAGCGTCTCTCCCATCTCCCTCCCGACCCTGCCGCTCATTGTACGCTAAAAAGGCATGTTTCTACAAGAGCGGCAAGAAAATGCCGCCTCGTTTGCGGAAAGTCCCGCCAATGTGATAAGATGCGGGTCTGATGGACGGGGGCCGCGGGGGAAAACAGGCGGGCATGGTCCGGGAGAGGCACCTCATCCTGAGGGCCATAAGGGATTTCTTCTACCACAGGGGCTACCTGGAAGTGGAAACGCCCTGCATCGGGCGGACAGCCCCTCCCGATCCTTATATAGAGCCCCTGAAGGTCCACGTGGGGGAGCGAGGCCCCTTCTATCTGCACACCTCGCCTGAAATAGGCATGAAGAAGCTCCTCGGCAGGGGTTACGACAAGATCTTCCAGGTCTGCAAGGCCTTCCGCGTGGAGGAGTTCGAGGAGCACCACGCCGTGGAGTTCACCATGCTCGAGTGGTATCGGGAGGGGACGTACCTGGAGGCCATGGAAGAGACGGCCGGCCTTATCGGCTCCCTGAGCCGGCTTGCACCGGGTGAGGCAGGCGCCCCAGCGAGGGAGGTCCGGAAAATCTACACGTTGAGCGAGCTTTTTCGGGAGGCGACCGGCATCGATCCGCTCCCCCTCGGGAGGGATGCCCTCTTTTCCGCGATGAGGGGGCGTGCCTTTCGGGGATTGACCCCGGAAGACACCTGGGAGGACCTCTTTTTCAAGCTTTTCGTCCAGGAAGTGGAGCCCCGCGTGCGGGAGCGGAGAGAGGACTGCTTCATAAAGGATTGGCCCGCGTCTCTCACGGCCATGGCCAGGAGAAAGGACGAGCACACCGTCGAGCGCTTTGAGCTCTACATGGCGGGGCTGGAGATCGCGAACGGGTACACCGAGCTCCTCGACACCGATGAGCAGCGGGCGCGTTTTGCCCGGGACAACGCGGCGCGCGTGAGCCGGGGGAAGGAGGCCTTCCCGCCCGACGAGGACCTCCTCGATGCCCTTGGCCGCATTCGCGGTCCCGTTGCCGGCGTCTCTGTCGGCGTGGACCGGCTTCTCATGGTGCTCTACGGCAAGGAGAGCATAGGGGATGTCCTGGCAGACCGGTTTACTGCCGGGCCCTGACCGGGAGCGGGGCATACCGGAGGGGTTCTCCCATGCGCATCATCGACGCAGGTTTTCTGAGGAGCGTTACCGGGATCGATCAGAGGAGACCCCTGGCCCTGCCGGAAGTCTGTTTCGTGGGCAGGTCGAACGTGGGCAAGTCGTCCCTCCTCAACGCCCTGGCAGCGAGAAAGATCGCACGGACAGGAGCCACCCCGGGGGTGACCAGGCTCATCAACCTCTACACGATCACGTGGGAGGGGGAGGGCAGGAGGGGCAGGGCGATCCTTTCGGATTTCCCCGGCTTCGGCTATTCGAAGGTCTCCCAGGGGATGTACGAGGGCTGGCAGGCCATGGTCGAGGGCTATATGGCCGGAAACGAGTGGATACGGCGCGTCCTGTGGGTCTTCGACATGAGACGCGACTTTGACCGGCTCGACGCCATGCTCCTGGAATGGCTGCGGGCCCGTGGGCTCGGCTTCTCCCTGATCCTCACCAAGGCGGACAAGGTAAGCAGGGGCGCATCGCTGGAGCGGCAGCGCGCCTTCCGGCGCTCCCTCGGACAGGAGGAGGTCTTCGTCTTTTCCTCAAAGGACGGCTACGGGAGAAAGGAGGTGCTCTTCCACGTGGCCCGCGCGCTCGGTAAGGCTACTTCTTGATAATCTCCGTGGCGTACAGGTCGTCCGTCCTGACGTACTTGAGGGTCACCGTATCGCCCACCTTCACCGCCTTCTGGAGGTCGGAGAGGGGCATGCTCTTGCCCTTTACCTTAAGCTTGGTGTCCGCGTTTATGACGGTGCCCACATCGAGGGCCTCCTTGCCGCTCCCCACGTCGATGACGATCGCCTTTCCCTCGGGATCGACGGCGATCACTTTTCCGGTCCGGGTCTCAGTGCCCGCCGCACCGGCATGGACAAAGCCGCCAAGGAGAAGACAGGCCGTCGCGAGAAAGATTACGAGAAGAGAACACCTTTTCATTACACCCTCCTTCCGTAATTAGTTATGGTAAATCCCTTCCCAGTAATATAAACACCGTAGGTGGAGGATGCAATGAGGTCTCCCGTGTTCATGTAGACCTTCTTCCTGCCGTTCACGTCGTAGCACTCCAGGTCCGCCATATGGGAGTGGGCGAAGACGACCGCGTCATACCCTTTCCGGAGCTTTCGCTTTCCGTATTCCCTGAACCGGATGAGCGTCTTTTCTTTGTAAGGCTTCTCTTTTTTCGAGAGGAGCCGCCTGCAGTGCATGGCGATCCGCCAGGTCCGTTCGGGACCGAGGAGGTTCATGACGCCATAGATAAAACGCGTTTTCAGGATCCTGCGCAGGGGGAGCCCGCAAATCTCGTCACCGTGCGACAAGAACACGTGGAGCCCGTCGAGTTCCAGGGAGAGGCTTTGCACGCACCTGACGCCCGTATGGGATTCGAAAGAGTCGCCCATACCGAATTCGTGGTTCCCCTCGACGAGGTAGACGGACCTCGTCGCCGCCATATCGCGGAGGACCTCGGCGATCTCCCTATAGCAGGGATAGATGTGGCCTTCGTGCCCGTGGTAGAACTCGAAGAGGTCCCCGAGGATGACGACGATCTCGGCATCGGCCGCGACCTCCCGCATGAACGTCTTGAGGGCCTCCACCCGCTCCGGCTCATTATCGAGGAGGTGCGCATCGGAAAAGAATACCGCTTTCATGGCCCCTGATCTCTTCTCCGCGCGGGAACAAAGGCGGACGGCCGCGCGCGGCCCCTTCTCGTGGGGCTTACCTGTTCTTGTACCACGTCTCGTAGTAACTGAGGTATTCGCCTGTCTTGATCCGCTCCCACCACGACCTGTGCTCGACGTACCACCTTACCGTCTCTTCCATGCCCGACCTGAAGGGCACACTTACCTCGAACCCGAGCTCCCGCCTGAGCTTCGTGCTGTCTATGGCGTACCTGCGGTCGTGTCCCGGCCTGTCCTGCACATGCCTGATGAGGGTGCGCGGTTTACCGACGATTTCCAGGATGATCTCGACGATCTCCAGATTGGTCCTCTCGTTGCCTCCGCCCACGTTGTAGATGTTGCCGGGGACGCCCTTTTCGAGCACGCGAGCGAGGGCTGCGCAGTGGTCTTTCACGTGAATCCAGTCCCGCACGTTGAGGCCGTCGCCGTAAACAGGGAGGTCGCGGTCTTCAAGGGCGTTGCTCACGAGAAGGGGTATGAGCTTTTCCGGGAACTGGTAAGGGCCGTAATTATTGGAGCAGCGCGTGATGATCACCGGCAGGCCGAAGGTTTTGTGGTACGCCATGGCGAGCATGTCAGCGGCGGCCTTTGACGCCGAATAGGGACTGTTCGGGGCCAAAGGCGTTTCTTCCCGGAATTTACCTGTCTCTCCCAGGGAGCCGTATACCTCGTCGGTGGAGACCTGGAGGAACCTGGCCGTGCCCTTTTTCCTCGCCTGCTCCAGGAGCCTGTAGGTGCCGTAAATATTGGTTCTTATGAAGGCGTCCGGGTTGATGATGCTCCTGTCCACATGGGACTCGGCGGCAAAATTGATCACCCCGTCCACGGGCGTCTTGAAAGCCCTCTCCACGTCCGCCTCGTCCGCGATGTCGCCCCGCACGAAGGTGTAGAAGGGGTGGCCCTCGAGGTCCTTGAGGTTTTCCAGATTCCCCGCGTACGTGAGCTTGTCCATGTTCGTGATCCTGGTGTTGGACGTGGAGAGCATGTGGCGTATGAAGTTGCTCCCGATAAAGCCGCAGCCGCCCGTGACCAGAATATGCCGGCTATCCATCTTTCCTCATCCATCGGTAAGGGATACTGTTGTTATGGGGATCGAGGCGGTACTCGTCGGGCGCGTCCGGATTGTAAGGCTCCGTGGGCACGTTGATGACGATCGCCTCATCCGGGGAGATGCATTTCCACCCGTGGAAGACCATCCTCGGCACCTTGACGAGGAGCGGGTTGTGGTCGCCCAGGAAGAACTCGTTGATCTCATCACGCGTGGGCGAATCGTCCCTGCCGTCATAGAGCACGAGCTTCAGCATGCCCTTGACGCACGTAATGAAGTCGTCCTGCTTCTTGTGGTAGTGCCAGGCCTTCACCACCTGGGGATAGGTGGTGGTCATGTAGACCTGGCCGAACTGCGTGAACAGGTCTTCGTCTGCGCGGAGGATCTCCATGAGCCTCCCCCGCTCGTCAGGGATGAGCTTGAGATGTTTCGTTGCGACCCCGTGGATCATCATTCGCCTCCTGAACGATACGGCCTTAGGGTGCGGTGCGTTTCATCAAGGACTTCCCGGAGTGCCTCCCACCGCAGTTCCTAGAGGAGCCGGCGGGACAGCTCCCACCGCACCTCCGAGGGGACTTCCCGCGGCACTTGCTGCGGCACCTGTTGAGACACCTGCTGCAGGAGATCCGGTGAGCCTCTGCGAGAGACCCGACAAATTAAAAGACAAATGGTAGCTTCTGTCCCTCGGGACCTTCGTCTCGATATCGCTAAAGGAGACGCTCCAGCAGCCGGCGCGGTAGGTGATGGACGCAAGGGTGTTCTGCCAGCTGTGCAGCAGAAAATCATACCTCTCCTGGTAGACCACGTCAAACATCCTCCACCTAAAGATCGTATTCAGCCATACCTGGTCTACAAGGCCCGGTTCGTAGCTGTGGGTGAGATCCACCTGGAACTGGGGGAGCCTCGCATAGTGTATGCTGTTCGTCATGCTCTGTAAACCCCTGCCGTAGCCCTCCACGTCGAGCTGGGTGTCGTTGATGTAATAGAAGCTCGAGTTGGGGAAGAGGGTGAACCTCTCGTGGATGTCGGACAGGCGGCTCCCCGAGCCGGTGTACGGAAAGGGATCGGCGACATTTTGATCGGCGGGGAGCCTGTTGGCAAGCCCATAGGTCTGGCTCACCTCGAGAAGGGAGATCTCCTTCACCTGGCCGTTGCTCACCGCATTGAGGTAATGGTTGAAGGAATAGGTCACGGTGTCGGTATTGGAGATCCGGTCGGTAGGCTCCGTCGAAGGCACGCCCGCGAAGGAGCTCCTGTTCTGTACGTAGTTATATTCGACGCGGGGCACGATCATGCTCTGAATGTCCCCCAGTTTGAAGAAATCCGTGTGCGTGTCCTTGACGAAGACGGCATTCATATCGCCCACCATTCTGATCTGCTCATGATGCGCGTCGTTGTCTTCCCCGGCAACGGGATCATCCACGTGATACGCCCTTTCCGACGCGCTTGCCGAGGCGAGAAAATTGAGCCCGTTCCACGAATAGGGGATTCTCAGGCTCGGCGTGGCGGTAAACCTCGTGACCTTGTCGCCCGTGCCCCTGGTGAAATTCGCGAGGTCGGTCGAAACATCGGTATAGAACTTGTCTTTCAGAACGGGCAGGTACTCGGTAAAATAGGAGACGTAGGGGAGGTATTGCTCGGTGGCGCTATTATTTTTTTGCGTCAGGTCCTTGAAATACGCGGTCTCAACCGTGAGCAGGGAGTAGGGAAAGGGCTTTTCCACGAATGCCACGGACCTCTGAGAGTTCTCAGCCCTCTCCAGGGTCGTTCTTCCCAGGTCCTGGAGATACTGGGAATCGGAGACATAGTTGATGTTCGTCTTGAAGCTCATGTCCCCGAATACCTGCTCGTGCTCCCCCTTAATCTGAAAGCGGTCGCCGTGGTACTTCTTATCCTCGATGTCGGAGAAGTACCACATGCCCCTCGTGGTGGGGGTGAGGGCGTACCGGTACTCGACACCGGGCTTGTAACCTCGCTGGTCTATCCAATCGAAGAAAAAGGTCGCGTCCTTGTCCTTTGAGATTGCCCAGTAATAGCCGTTCCTGAAGATCATCCCATCCCTGCTCGACGACTGGTACAGGGGCATGAGAAAGCCGGACTGCCTCTCCGTCTTCACCGGAAACATGCTCCAGGGCAGGTAGAGGACGCTGTGATCCCTCACGGTGAAGGTGGTGGAGTAGGCGGTGGCGTATTCGCCCATGGTCAGGTCGACTTCCTGGGCGACGAATGTCCAGGCAGGCTTCTCCCAGCCGCAGGTGGTAAACTGCCCCCTGTGCACCACGTACGACGATTCCCCGGTCTTCTCGATATCGTCGCCGTTGAGGAAAAAGTTGCCGGTCTTCACGAAGATGCGCCCCTTCTCTATATGGCCCCGCTTCGTGATCAGGTTGAGGGACATTTTCTCCGCGTGGATCACATCCCCCTGGTCCTGAAAGATGACGTGTCCCTCGGCAAAGGCGTCCTTGGTGGTGTCGTTGTAGAGGACGAAGTCTGCATTGAGCCGCCTCGTCCCTTCCTTTACGTCCACATTCCCCCGGGCCGTATAGATGTTCTGCTCCTTGTTGTAATTGAGCTCATCGGCGGTAATCTCGACGGGACCGGTCGCCTTCGACTTCCGCCCCATTTGAGCGTGCAGGGAGGAGGGCAGGAGCATGACGAGAAGCGATACCACGACCCACACCCTAGCGTTCTTCATCAAGAAGCTTTCTCGCCTCTCCTACGGTATAGAAGGACCCCGTGATGATGAGAAGGTCGTCGCCGCGGGCGATCTTGAGCGCCTCGGCCAGGGCCTCCTTCACCGAAGAGGTGACGAGCGCGCCCGGGGCATATCGGGCGACCTCGTCGGGGAGGGCGGCCCTTTCGACCTTCGGTCTTGTCAGTATGGTGTGATCGGCCAGGGGGAGGAGCTCCGAGATCATCTCCCCGAAGGCCTTGTCCTTCATCACCCCGAAGAGAAGGATCCGTTTCTTATCGAGAAAGTGGGTGCCCAGGTAGGCGACAAGGGTGCTCACCCCGGCAGGGTTGTGGGCGCCGTCGAGGAGTATCAGCGGTCTCCCCGGCCGCAGGACCAGCTCGAGCCTTCCCGGCCACTGCACCGTGGCGAGCCCCTTCCTGACGGCGGACTCGTTGAGCGTAAAGCCGGCCGCGTTGAGAAGCTCCACCGTGCAGAGGGCGAGGGCCGCGTTGAAGATCTGATGGTCTCCCCTCAGGCCGAGGGAGAGACCGTCGAAGGTCCTCCGCACGCCGCGGTACCACATGACCTGCTCATCCTGTTTCTTGTACTCGAAAGCCTCACCCATGACGTAGAGATCGGTCTTGGCCGTCGCTTCCCTTATGATCTCCAGGGCCGCGCCCCTCGCACCCGTGACCACGGGCACGTGATCCTTCACCACGCCCGCCTTCTCCCGCGCGATCTCTTCGATGGTGTTGCCCAGGTAATCCTGGTGGTCGAAGTCGACGTTGGTGATCACCGTGACCAGGGGGTGTACCACATTGGTGGAGTCGAGCCTTCCCCCGAGCCCCACCTCCACCACCGCCACCTCAACGCCCCTTCTCTTGAAATACTCGAAGGCGAGAGCAGTGGTGAAATCGAAGAAGGTGAAATGCCTGGCTGCATCCGTCCTGTCGATCCGCTCTTTGATGAACCTGGTGAGTTCCACCACCA
>Ga0326727_10014863_pt1 | contig 16846 bp, 14 predicted proteins | sample MB2enrmetagenome_FD_207643 | JGI IMG/M metagenome (GOLD analysis project Ga0326727, IMG submission 207643) | Lab enriched peat soil microbial communities from McLean, Ithaca, NY, United States - MB29MY | ecosystem: Environmental > Terrestrial > Soil > Wetlands > Peat | place: USA: New York...
GTGACCGTGCCGATCGCGGTGAGAAAGATGGGCATAGGCCGCTGATCCACGGGCGTCACCTGCACCGGAACCGGCCGGCTCTGCAATGCCGCCGCCTGGCTGGTGCTGCTGGCCACCGCCGCCTGATGGTTCTGGTAAATCCGCCACACAATCGCTCCCGCAAAACCGATCAGGACCAGGTACACGATGGCGCGGACCCAGGGCGACCCCTTGCGGACCGGCGGATGAAGAGAGACGCTTTGCGCGGGAGGATGGGACCCCGGAGTGCCTTCTATTGACATGATTGCTTTCCCGTTCGTTTTGCTCAGTAGTGAGTGCCCAATGGGCGGCAGGTGGCGGCAGGCAGAGTCTCCCCGCCCGCGTTACTTTCTACGGACGAAGGAGTTTGTTCAAAGGTTTCGAGCGTTTCCGTCCATTCGAACCGCCTGTTCGGCTCATAAACCTGCGAGAAATCGAAACCCGTGGATTCGCGGGCGCGATCATTGTAAGCCAGCCGGGCAACGCCGGGCCCAGCCAATGCGCGACCATCCAATATAATGCAGACGATCCGTTTTTGCTGAGTAGCGCGCTCCCGGACGGTTTGGCGGGCGGGCTCATTCCATCCGCGCCGCCCTGGCCCGCCGCAATCCCGCATCCTGCGAGGACACGTGCCCGAAAATGCCGCACCCGCCGTGCCCGCCGGCCCACTGCTGCCGCTGTGCGTGGATCTCGACGGTACCCTGGTCAAGTCCGACACCCTGTTAGACGCGTTGTGCCAGTTTGTGCGCCGTTATCCCGACCAACTCTGGCGGTTGCCGGTCTGGCTGGCCGGCGGACGCGCCCGCCTCAAGATGGAATTAGCTGCCCGCGCCCCGCTCGACGTGGCCCGCCTGCCCTACAACACCGAGCTGCTCCGCTACCTGCAGGCGCAAAAGCGCGCCGGACGGGCTCTTTACCTGACTACCGGCGCGGATGGAGCGTTGGCCGGCCGCGTAGCCGCCCATCTGGGCCTCTTTGACGAGGTGCTGGCCTCGGATGGCGTCACCAACCTGACCAGCTCAAAAAAGCTGGCTCTTCTCGAAAGCCGGTTTGGCGCCTTCGACTATGTTGGCAACTCCACGGCGGACCTGCCGCTGCTGGACGGGGCGCGCCAGGCCATGCTGGCCAATCCCACGCGCGGCGTACTCATCGCGGTCCGAATCCAGCAGATCCCCATCGCGCGGACGTTTCTCGACCAGCGCCCCCGCGCGCGCACGCTGGTGAAGGCCATCCGCGTTCATCAATGGGCCAAGAACATCCTGCTGCTGGCGCCCCTGCTGCTCTCGCACAAACTCAGCCGCGGGCCAGTCCTCGCCGTGATTGCGGCCATGTTCTGTTTCAGCTTCATGGCCTCGGCCAACTACCTGGTTAACGACATGCTCGACATCGAGAGCGACCGGCGCCACCCCGGCAAGCGCTTTCGTCCCTTTGCGGCCGGGGACCTCTCGGTCTCCAGCGGTCTCGGGCTTGCCCTCCTGCTGGCCGCGGCTTCGCTGGCGCTGCTGCCCTGGCTGCCGCGCGCATTCGCCTTCTGGCTGGGCGTTTATATCGTCTCCACGGCAGCCTATTCCGTCTATCTCAAGCGGATTGCGCTGGTGGACGTGCTGGTGCTCTCGGGCCTGTACACGCTCCGCATGCTGGCCGGAGGCGCGGCCACCGGAACGGTGATCTCTCCCTGGCTGGCCGGGTTATCGAGCTTCCTGTTTCTCTCGCTGGCCATGGTCAAGCGCTTCAGCGAGCTGGAAAACCTGCGCGAGCGCGGCGCGACGGCAACCCACGGCCGCGGCTATCTGGTCGCCGATCTCGAGCAGATTCGCGCCTTCGGCACCGCCAGCGCCTATGCCGCCGTGCTGGTGCTTTCTCTCTACATCACCCGCCCCGACGTGGCCGGCCTTTACAAACACGCCACCCGGTTGTGGCTGGTGGTGCCCCTGCTGGTCTACTGGCTCAATCGCGTCTGGCTGCTGGCTTCGCGCGGCGAACTGGACGACGATCCGGTCATCTTCGCCATCCGCGACCGCGTCAGCCTGGCCGTGGGGGCCTGCGTGGTGATCGTGGCGATCTTCGCTCTGTAGCCGGCTCACATGCCGGGATGCGCGCGCGCCTCAGATGCATCCTTACCCCTTCCAGGCACGTCTTAACCGTGTACGGGAACGCTTTTGCCCGCCCGCAAGCCATTGCCCAGTCACTTCGTCTACCATGGTTATTTCAACCTGCGTGTTGGAATGGGCCTGGGCGGCCGTATCGTCCGGTCAAGGAACCGGATGAGCCGGTCTATACCGAATCAGGGTGTCTGCTGAGCCGCGTATTCCGGCTGCAGGCAGCCTGGTTACGAGCCACCCGGCTCAGGAGCGAGTACCAGCCCTATGATGTGGATTGTCCGGCTCGCGCTGCGGCGGCCTTACACCTTTGCCGTCTTCGCGTTGTTGATCCTGATCCTTGGCGTCTTCAGCATCGTTTCGATGCCAACGGATATCTTTCCCAATATCGATATCCCCGTCGTCACCGTGGTCTGGAACTACACCGGCCTCTCCGCGCAGGAGATGTCGACCCGCATCGTCTTCAACGCCGAACGCGGCATGACCACCACAGTCAACGACATCGAACACATCGAGTCGCAATCGCTCAACGGTATCGGCATCATCAAAATCTTCTTCCAGCCGCATGTGAACATCGGCAGCGCCGTGGCCCAGATCACCGCCATCAGCCAGGTGCAGTTGCGCTCGCTTCCGCCAGGGACCACGCCGCCTTTCATCATTCAATACAACGCCTCGAGTGTGCCGGTGCTGCAACTGGGCCTCTCCGGCGTCGGCCTCGACGAGCAGCGGCTCAACGACCTGGGCCAGAACAATATCCGCACCCAGCTGGCCACCATCGAGGGCGCGCAGACGCCCTTTCCCTACGGCGGCAAGCAACGCCAGATCCAGGTGGATCTCGATCTGCATGCGCTGCAGGCCAAGGGACTTTCCCCCGCGGACGTCGTCAACGCCGTCTCCGCGCAGAACCTCATCGCGCCCTCCGGCACCATGAAGATCGACCGCTTCGAATACGCGGTCGAAACCAACTCTGCGCCGAATGTGGTGAATGAACTGAACAACCTGCCCATCAAGGCGGTAAACGGCGCCGTCATTTACATCCGCGATGTTGCCCACGTACGCGACGGCAATCCGCCCCAAACCAACATCGTGCGCGTGGATGGCAGCCGCGCCATCCTGATGAACGTCATGAAAACCGGCTCTGCCTCCACGCTGGACATCATCAAAGGCGTGCGCGACAAAGTCGAAAGTATACGGGGCCAGCTTCCGCCCCAGCTGCAGATCAACGCTCTGTCCGACCAGTCGATTTTCGTGCGCAGCGCCATCGATGGCGTGGTGCGCGAGATGATCATTGCCGCCTGCCTCACCGGGGTCATGATCCTGATCTTTCTGGGCAGCTTCCGCTCCACCATCATCATTGCGGTCTCCATTCCGCTCTCCATTCTCTGCTCGCTGGTTTGCCTCTACGCGTTGCACGAGACCATCAACATCATGACCCTGGGCGGCCTGGCGCTGGCGGTCGGAATCCTGGTGGACGATGCCACCGTCGAAATCGAAAACATCAACCGCAACCTCGAGGCCGGCAAGGAGATCGAGCAGGCCATCCTCGACGGCGCCGCGCAGATCGCCACCCCGGCCCTGGTCTCTACGCTCGCCATCTGCATCGTCTTTGTGCCCATGTTCCTGCTCGGCGGCGTGGCGAAATATTTATTCGTGCCGCTGGCTGAGTCGGTGGTCTTTGCCATGCTGGCCAGTTACCTGCTCTCGCGCACGGTCGTGCCCACGATGGCCAAATACCTGCTCCAGGAGCACGACGACGCGCAGGCCATTCGCCGCTCTATCAGCCGCAATCCTTTCGTCCGATTCCAACTGGCCTTCGAATCCCGCTTTGAGAAGTTCCGCCGCGGTTACCTGCGCCTGCTCACCCTGTGCGTCGACCAAGCAGGCGTTTTTCTGATCCTCTTTGTCCTGTTCGCCGTGGGATCGGTGGGATTTCTGCTTCCCTGGCTGGGCCGCGACTTCTTTCCTTCGGTGGATGCCGGCCAGTTCAAGATTCACGTGCGCGCCCGCACCGGCACGCGCATCGAGGAGACGGCCGCGCTCTGCGACCACATCGACGCCACCATCCGCGAGAACGTTCCCGCCAAAGAGATCGTAACCATCGTCGATAACATCGGCCTGCCCTACTCCGGGCTGAATCTCTCCTACTCCACGTCTGCGCCCATCGGCCCCGCCGACGCCGATATCCAGGTGCAGTTGACCAAGGATCACCACCCCACCCCGGACTACGTCGAGCACCTGCGCAAGGTGCTGGCTCGCGAGTATCCCGGAGTTACGTTTTACGTGCTGCCGGTCGACATCGTCACCCAGATCCTGAACTTCGGCCTCTCGGCGCCCATCGACATCCAGATTGTAGGCCCCAATCTCTATGGCAACCGCGCCCTCGCTGAAAAGATGACCGACGAGGTCCGGTATGTTCCCGGCGCCGCCGACGTGCGCATTCAGCAGCCTTTCGACTACCCCAAGATGACGGTGAACGTGGACCGCACCCGCGCCCAGTCCGTCGGCCTGACGCAGAAGGATGTGGCCACCAGCCTGCTGGTCGCGCTCAGCGGCAGCTTCCAGACCACGCCCAGTTTCTTTCTCGATCCGCAAAGCGGCGTCACTTACAGCGTCGCCATCCAGGCGCCGCAGTACCGCATCACCTCGCTAGCGGCGCTCAAGAGCCTGCCGGTTACCGGAGCGTCCATGGCGCAGCAGGTGAGTACGTCAAGCCCCGCGGCAGCACCGGGATCGGCCCCTTCGGCCGTATCCGGCGCACCCTCAACCGCCGCGCCTGGGACGATGCCGCCGGTGCAGGTGCTGGGCAATCTGGCAGCCGTCGTGCCCGGCGAAGAACTCGGCACCGTGAGCCACTATGATGTCCAGCCGGTCCTCGACATCTACGCCAATGTAGACGGCACCGATCTTGGCACCGTGACGGGCAAAGTTGAAGAGATCATCGCCCGTCACGAAAAGAACGGCGATCTGCCCCGAGGCTCTCACTTTGTGCTGCGCGGCCAGAGCGAAACCATGAAGTCTTCCTACCTGGGTTTGCTTGGGGGGCTGGCCTTCTCTGTTCTGCTGGTCTACCTGCTGATCGTGGTCAATTTCCAGTCCTGGCTCGATCCGTTCCTCATCATCTCGGCGCTGCCCGCGGCCCTGGCCGGGATCGTCTGGTTTCTGTTCCTCACCAACACCCGGCTCAGTGTGCCGGCGCTCACCGGCGCCATCATGTGCATGGGCGTGGCCACCGCGAACTCCATCCTGGTGATCAGCTTTGCCCGCGAGCAGTTGGAGATCCTGGTGGGCGACGCGCGCCAGTCCGCGCTGAATGCCGGTTTTGTCCGCTTCCGCCCCGTGCTGATGACCGCCCTGGCCATGATTATCGGCATGGTGCCCATGGCTCTCGGCCTGGGCGACGGCGGCGAGCAGAACGCTCCGCTGGGCCGCGCCGTGATTGGCGGGCTGCTGCTGGCCACCGTGGCCACGCTCTTCTTTGTCCCGGCGTTCTTCTCCGTCGTCCACGGCTGGCTGCAACGCCGGCGCAAGGCGGCCCAGGGCGCCGGCCGTGCCACAATACTCGACGAGTTCGATCAGGAGTAGCATCGTATGCCCACTGATTCCAATCCGCATTCCGCGCCGTCGCCGGCCCACGATCACGGGGCCGCACCGGAGCAGTCTCCCATCCGGCCCGGAATTGCCTTGCTGGGCGTGGCCGTGGTTCTGCTGCTGGCCGTTGCCCTGGGCGGTTTCGGCATTCTGCGCCGCATACGCGAAAACAAGGTCCTTGCCGAGACCACGACCGCGCTCGCCGCTCCCTCGGTCGTCGCCCTGGCCCCCACTCTGGGCGCGCCGGTGGACAGCTTTGTGTTACCCGGCAATGTCTCCGCCTATACCGATTCACCCATCTACGCCCGCACCTCCGGCTACCTCACGCGCTGGTACTACGACATAGGCGCGAGGGTGAAGAAAGGCGATCTTCTGGCCGAGATCGCCACGCCGGAACTCGATCAGCAACTGGCCCAGGCGGAGGCCGACCTGAACACCGCCCAGGCCAACGCCAACAACGCCCGCATTCAGGCCGACCGCTACACGGGACTGGTCAAGTCCGATGCAGTTTCACACCAGGACACGGATACCTTTGTCAACCAGGCTTCGGCCACCGCAGCGGCCGTCAAATCCGCGCAAGCCAACGTGCAAAGACTCCGCGAGCTACAGTCCTTTGAGAAGATCTATGCGCCGTTTGACGGCGTGGTCACGGCCCGCAACATCGACACCGGCCAGTTGATCGACATCGGAGCGGCCAAGGAACTCTTCCACCTCCAGGCCCTGCAGACACTGCGCGTCTACACCAACGTGCCGCAGATCTACTCGCAATCCCTCAAACGCGGCGAGAAGATCAACCTGACTTTTGTCGAGCATCCCGGAAAGACCTATGTCGGCACCCTGGTCCGCACCTCCGATGCCATCGATCCCGCCAACCGCACCCTGCTGGCGGAGATCGACGTGGACAACCGCGCCGGCGAACTGCTGCCCGGATCGCTGGCCGAGGTCCACTTCAAGACGCCGGTCTCCGCACAGAGCTTTATCGTGCCCGCGTCGGCGCTCATCTTTCGCAAAGAGGGCCTTCAGGTCAGTACTGTGGTCAACGGCAATGTCGCGCACATCGTTCCGGTGGTCATCGGCGAGGACGATGGCTCGACCGTGCAGATCGTCACCGGCCTCAGCGCCACCGACAGGGTGATCCAGAACCCGCCCGACTCGATCATCGAAGGCGAAAAGGTGCACGTGGAAAGCCCCGCCAACCAGCCCGCACGGGAGGGCAAATAGCGATGCCCGTCCCCTTGCGCAGACGCCGGCCCAACGCGCGCGCATTGCAGGCCCTCGCGGCACTCCTCACCCTCTCCCTGTTCACCGGCTGTAAGCCTGTCGGCCCCAATTACCAGCGCCCCGGCTACGAAACGCCACCGGCATACAAGGAGACCGGCGCCTCCACTGTGCTGGTTCCCCCGCCCAACCCAAACGGCGGCGGATGGCAGCCGGCGTCGCCTTCCGATGGCATGATCCGCGGCAAATGGTGGGAGATTTACCAGGATCCCCAACTCAATCAACTCGAAGAACGCATCGCCACCTACAACCAGGGTCTGCGCGAAGCGCTGGAGACCTATCTCGCTGCGCGCGATCAGGTGGCCGTGGCGCGGTCTGCCCTGTATCCAACGCTCTCCGCAGGGCCCAGCATCACGCACGACAAGAACTCAGAGCACAAACCACTGACCACGCCCAGCACCGCGACCAGCTACAACGACCTCGTCCTGGCCGGCGAGGGCAGTTGGGAGCCGGACTTCTGGGGGCGCATCCGCCGCACCGTCGAACAGGCCCACGAGAATGCCCAGGCCAGCGCCGCGGATATGGCCAACGTGAATCTCACCCTCCAGGCCGACATGGCCGCGGACTACTTCCAGCTCCGCGGCCTCGACGCCCAGGCCAAGCTGCTCAACGCCACCGTCGCCAACCTCGAAGGGCAGCTCGACCTGACGGAGCGCCGTCGCAAAGGCGGAGTGGCCACCGAGGCCGACGTGGCCCAGGCCCAGACCCAGCTCGAAACCGTGCGCGCCCAGCTCGTCGACGTGGGGGTGGCCCGCGCCCAGTATGAACACGCCGTGGGCACCATCGCCAACTACAAACTGCCCAGCTTCAGCATTCCGCCGTCGCCGCTCGATCTGCCGCTGCCCAAGGTGCCGGTTGGCGTGCCGTCGCAACTGCTGGAACGCCGCCCCGATATTGCCGCCGCCGAGCGCCGCACGGCCGCCGCCAACGCCCAGATCGGAATTGCTGTCAGCGCCTTCTATCCCACCATCGACCTCACGGGAACCGGCGGCTTCGAAAGCACCCACGGCGGCACCTGGATTCAAGGGCCCAGCGCGCTTTGGTCGCTGGGCGCGCAGGCCGCGGAGCTGCTCTTCGACGCCGGCCAGCGCCACGCCCTCACCGACCAGGCCAGGCATGCCTATGAGGCCCAGGTCTCGGCCTATAAGAGCGTAATCTTCCTGGCCTTTGAAGACGTGGAAGACCAGCTTTCCGGCCTGCGCATATTGGAACAGGAATCCGGGGTCGAGCAAAAAGCCGTCGCCTCCGCTCAGCACTCCTTCGATATCTCCAACCAGCGCTACAAGGGCGGCGTGACCAGCTATCTTGAGGTGCTCACGGCGGAGGCTACGCTGCTGCAGAACCAGCGCACTGAAATCGACCTCCAAACCCGCCAGTTCGTCGCCAGCGTCGGCCTAGTCCGCTCCCTGGGCGGCGGCTGGGATGCGTCGCAATTGCCGAAGTGAAGGGGCGAGGGTCGAGGGTCCAGGGTCGAGGGTCAGTGCGAGCGAGGAAAGTCAGCGGTTTTTGCGCAATCCGACGATCATCGCTCCAACCATCCGGCTGACCTCAAGACACAGATGTTCAGCTTGTTCAAGAGATTGTCCTGTGCCAAATCCAAGTTCGCGAGCGATTGTAAGTTGAGTCTCGATTTCGAAGTTGGAACCGCGTGCATGTCCCAAAAACTGGATATACTCGCCTCGGCTGGTGCGGCCGTAACCTTCGGCGATATTGCTCGCCACCGAAACGGCTGCCCGGCGCAATTGATTGGTCAGGCCAAATCGCTCCGAATCTGGAAACGAAGAAGTCAGGTTGTAGATCTGGACTGTAAGCTGGATGGCGCGCTGCCAGACCAAGAGCGTCTTGAACGACTCGGGCATGCAAGATTCCTCCGCTGCCTCGAATCTAACTCTCGACCCCCGACCCTGGACCCTGCTACTCCGTGCTCGAGGTGCCAAACTCGCCGCCGCCGGTCACGAACAGCTTCTCCGCGCGCCCGCGCAGCACGCGATACAGGGCAAACTGCCGCAGCGTGTCGCCACGCAATTCAAACAGCAGCTCTCCGCGGTTGTCGGCCAGCGCATCTACTGCGTCCACCAGCCTCATGCGCGGCACTTCGTCCAGGTGGCTGCCGTCGGTGACATGTTTCAGCAGCACCAGCACGTTGCCGTAGAGGTCCGGCTGGGCGATCAGGGTCACGAATTTTTCTTGCGCCCTGGGCCCATCGGTATGAGCGGTCAGCACCAGGGTCGCGCCGGAGCCATAGGCCAGCTCAAAGACGCGAAACTGCTCGTCGACCAGCGGCGCAGGCGGCGGTGGAGGCGCCGGCTTGGCTTTCTTCTTTGCGCTTGCCGTGGTCTTTTTGGCTGCGGGGACCGGTGCGGGCGAGGCGTTCAGGCCCAGCGCATCTCGGGCCATGTCTTCGAGCGCCGCCTTCATCTTGGCCTCATCCCCTGGATTGGCCCAGGTGTACGTCCACGGATGGTCAGGCCCGGTCTTCACATCCGACACAGCCACCGCCTGCTGCATGTCCGGCGGCAATCCCATCAGGCTGGGAACCACATTGAGCTGGTAGCCGGTGGACTTGCCGCGCTTGAGCCGCGGCCGGTCGGGATCGCTAATGTCGGGCAGCGACTCCACATGACCCGCATCCGCGGTCTTCTTGTTGTCTTTTTTTAGCTTGGGCCGGTCGGGATCGTCTCCTGCCGTGGTGCTGCTGCTTCCGGAACCGCTGCCGGAGCTCTGGCTCGGAGGCGGCTTATGCAGCACGGGCCGGTCGGGGTCGCTGGGCGCAGCCGGCGCGCTGGAATCCGAGACGGAACCGCTGCCAGAGGCCCCGCTATCGCTGCCCGACCCTCCCGCCGGCCCCTCATCCGCGTGCTTCTTGCGGTGCAGCACCGGCTTGTCGTCGTCTTCGTCCTCGATCTTCATCTTGGCCGCCAGCTCCGCCGCCGACGGCTTCGGCTCCGCGGCGGGCATCCCCTTCCACGTGCCGTAGCCTACCCACGAGCCCTGCTCCTGGCCGGAGTTCTCAATATCGAAAAGCCCGATCGATTTGCCGTTTGTCTCCAGCACATATTCCACTTCGCCGGCCAGCGCCAGCGGCTGCGGGCGCGCAAGGTAGACGCCGCCATCCTGAAGCACGCCCCCGTCAAGCACGGTCACCGGCACGATGCGGCAGGCCTTCGGCTTGCCCATCTCGCCCGTCCACTCGAGCACTGCGACCGCCCGCAGCTCCGGCATGTCCTTGGGATTCTTCTTGACCTGGCCGGGATACTGCGCCCACACCGGCAGCGCCGCGAGCAGGCATGCGCCAGCCAGCACCCGGCGTCCCACCGTAAAATCAAAAACAGTCTTGCGGATTGATGACACCTGCCGTACCCCTCGGGAATAATGCAACCTGATGGCCACTGACGGGCCCTCCATCCAAACATTCAAATTTGTGAGGAATGTCCCCATGGAACTCAACCAGAAAGTCGCCGACTTCACCCTGCAAACCGACGAGGACAAAACCGTGAGCCTGTCCAATTACGCCGGCAAGCCGGTTGTACTCTTCTTTTATCCCCGGGCCGACACACCCGGCTGCACGATTGAGGCCTGCGGATTCCGCGATACCTTCAAGAAGCTGCAAGCCGCGGGCGCCGTGGTGCTGGGCATCTCCCGCGACACGCCCAAGGCTCAGGCTAAGTTCCGCGCCAAATACGATTTGCCCTATACACTCCTTGCTGATGTAGACGAGAAAGTCTGCAATCAGTTTGGCGTGCTGAAGGAAAAGAACATGTACGGCAAGAAGGTGTGGGGCATCGAGCGCACCACCTTCGTGATCGGTCCCGACCAGACCCTGCTGCACGTCTTTTCCAAGGTTACGCCTGAAGGCCACGCGGAGGAAGTGCTGGCTCTGTTGAAGGAATGGAAGAAAGCCCACAAATAAAGCGGCGCAAACGGGTTGCGAGCCGTCGCGGCGGGGAAGAAATGCCCGGCCGGCTGCTGTCGCGTGCCTTTTTTCACCAGCCGCCCGAGCGGGTCGCCCCGCTCCTGCTGGGCAAACTGCTCGTCCATCGGACCGATCGCGGCGACATCCTTGCCGGCCGCATCGTCGAGGTAGAGGCCTATCTCGGTCCGCATAACGATCCTCCCGACCCGGCCGCCCATTCCCATCGCGGACCGACGCCCCGGAACCTGGTCATTTTTCGCACGGCGGGGCATGCGTATGTCTATTCCATCTATGGCCGCTACTTCTGCATGAACGTTACCTGCGAGCCGGAGGGCCAGGCCGGCTGCGTCCTGCTGCGCGCGCTTGAACCGGTGACCGGGTTTGCACAGATGGCCCACAATCGTGGCCTCGTGTCCGGTGCGCCTGCCCCCGCGCTCACCTCCGGTCCCAGCCGACTCTGCCAGGCGCTGGGCCTCACGCGCGCGGTCCACAACGGCCTGGACCTGCTCGATCCGGCCTCGCCATTGCAGTTGCGGGACGATGGCTATCAGGTCGAGGAGGCGCTGGTGACCGTGCGCATTGGCATTCGCGAAGCCGCAGATTTGCCCCTGCGCTTTGCCCTGCCTGGTAGCGACTGCGTCTCCGGACCTAAATCTCTAACCGGAAGCCGCATCCATCTGGCGTAGAATGCCGTCAATCCATAAAAGACACATCTCCAGGAGAATCCTTTGAAGCTATCTTCCCGTTCCCTGTCTGCCGCGGTCACAGCCCAGCTCGCCGTCGCCGTCTTCTCCTTTGCCTCGGCAGCCCAGACCACCAAGACTCCGCCGCCAGCCGCCAAACAGCCTGCGCACGAACACGAAGGGATCGAGGAAACACCCACCAACCTCAAGGTCCTGCCCAAAGACTTTACCGGCGAACAGGTCCACCAGATCATGCACAAGTGGGAAGCGCAGCTGGGGGTCAAATGCAGCACCTGCCACGCCGCCGATCCCAAGCTCAAAGGCCCCAATGGCCGCCCGCGCCTCAACTTTGCCGACGATTCAAAGGAGGAGAAGCGCAACGCCCGCGTCATGTACCAGATGACCGAGGACATCAACAAGAACTACGTCGCCAGGATCGAGAACTCCGGCGACCCGGTCACATGCGGCACCTGCCATCGCGGCCACCTGGACCCCGAGCCCTTCAAGGCACCAAAAGAGGAGCACGACCACGACCGCCCGGATGGCCCGCCGCCCGCGGGGCAAAAGCCGACGCAGCCGCAGTAAGCTCGGGTGCACTGGGTCTTCCGCTGCGGAATCGCGGCGGAAACTTGCGGGGTGATTCTGTGATCCTGTGAAGGAGGGTTACGGAATGCATTGATTTTGTGCGGGTTGGGAGACGCTTCACAGTTTCACAGGGAAAAATGCTCTGTTGTTTAGGGGGCGGGTGTGGCGGGGCGTGGGCCGCGCGGCGGGAAGGCGTTGGCGGCGCGGGCGATGCCGGGCAGGGTGGTGAGGAGGTACTGCACCACGGCGGATACCGAGGTGTCGTGATTCGCTGCCCAGACGCGGGCCTGGCGGTAGGCTTCGTCGCTGACTGTAACGGTGATGTTGCGCACGGGGCGCCTTTCTGGAGGGTGTTGGGGGGGCTATTTCTATTGTGCGCTTTTGGGGGCTAATGATCGGCAATTGATTTTGGGGTGGGCGCGGACGGCTACACACGTGGGGGGTTCCCGGGGGGCGGGTGGCCCGCCCTTGATCCGGCTCTGGTCTGCGGGTGCCCCATCCTTCGCTTTTTTCTGGCGAAGGGTGGGTGGCCACGAACCCCAACCCGCCTGTCTTCGACTTTCGATCCTGTCACGCCATCCACTTCCCATCCCTAAGTCGGGTTTCCGAATCTGGACGTTGCAAGCGTGGGGACCAGAACATCCCGCCCCGCAACGGTCGACGTCTGTTCGCCGCCGCGCCGTCCATTCGGACTCGATCTCAACCGTCCCGGGGACGCCCGTTGCATAGTGCCGAAAACTCGACCACGGCCAATCCTCCGGCTTCGCCGCCAGTCCGCGCAGTACCGGATTGCGGTGCATGTATCGTAGCTTCTCCACCGTCTTGGCTGGATTCCTTACATTGAAGTCATAGTACCGGCGTTGCCAGAAGTGCGGCTCACCGCGAGGCTTGAGCTTCCTCGACGTCTGCTGTTTCAGCACGTGAAGAGCGATGGCAAGCGAAGAAGTGCGCGGCTCTCCGGTGAGAAGATGCACATGCTCGGGCATGAGCACATAACCGGCAACGACAAATTCATAGCGCTGCCGCACCGCCTCCAAAGCGCTCTCGAAGGTACGATAGGCTGCCGGGTCGCCGAGCAGCGGCTGCCTGCGGTAGCAACTGAAAGTGAGAAAGTGGAAGCCACCAGCTTCCTGGTAGCGAATGAGCCCTTTTGACATTGCGGGGATTCTACGCCGGCTGTGACTTTTGTCCAACTCCGGGCTGTGCTGGGTATGGGAGGACTAACCGAGGTTCGTGGTCTCCCACCCCAGGTCATGGGCGGATTGAGGGTGGGCAACCTGCCGAGTCGAGGTTTGCGGTCTCCCACCCTTCGCCAGAAAGAAGCGAAGGATGGGGCACCCCAGGTCATGGGCGGATTGGGGATGGGAAACCTACGGGTCATGGACGGGTTGAGAGTGGGAAACCTGCCGAGTCGAGGTTTGCGGTCTCCCACCCTTCGCCAGAAAGAAGCGAAGGATGGGGCACCGCCAGGTCAGGGGCGGATTGGGGGTGGGCAACCTGCCAAGTCGAGGTTTGCGGTCTCCCACCCTTCGCCAGAAAGAAGCGAAGGATGGGGCACCCAAGGTCAGGGGCGGATTGGGGATGGGTTCCCCCAGGTCATGGGCGGATTGAGGGTGGGAAACCACGAACTCCGATCAGGGGCGCTTCCTGCATCACGGCTTCCACACGAACGTGGCGATTGAGCCGGCGGGGATGGTTGTGGTTACCAGCTTGCCGTGGAAGGCTATGCGCAGATCCTGGCCGGCTTTGCCGGTGTTGAGCGTGTAGAGCACCACGCCGCCGTTTGGATTGCGGAACGCTACGTCCTTCAGCGGCGTTCCGGCCGGCTCGTCGGACGCGATGCGCACCGCGCCGGGCAGCACGAACTTGCTGGCCTGGCCGAGGACGTAGTAGTCCAGCTCCGGCTTCACGGTGACGCTGGCCGGCTCCGCGGTATTGATCGTGACAAGGCCGCGGCAGGTGTCGCATCCGCCTACGAACGGGCCGTGCTTTTCGTCGGTTGCCAGCGCCCAGAGAATGTAGCTTTTGGCCCAGTTGCGGGTGACGGCGATCAGTTCGCCGGCCTCCTCGGCCAGCACATTGCCGCGCTGCCAGGCGCCGCCGCTGGATTCGGTGACCCATTGGTCTTTCTGCGGAAACTCCTCATGGTTTTTGGTCATTACCGCGGGATCGCCGGCGTAGTGGTGCCATGCGGTGCCGGCTGCCAGCGCGCCGGCCTTGGGATCTTTGAGCACCGTCTCGGGATAGTCGGGCCGGTCCCAGTTATGGTCGTAGGCCATCACTTTGAGGCGCAGCTCAGCGGCGGCCAGGGCGGGGCCGAGCGCATCGCCAAAGAAGGCCGCCTGCTCCGCCGCCAGCATCTGCAGGCCGCTATAGGTGGGCGGAGCGTAGAGCGGCTCGTTCTGCACGGTGAGCGCGTAGATGGGCACGCCGGCGGCCTGGTAACCCTGGATGGTCTTGACCAGATAGTTGGCAAAGGCTTTGTACGCCTCCGGGCGCAGGCTCGACGGCTGCTTGGTGTCGGGGTTCGAGCCGAGCATGGAGCCGGACGACTTCATCCAGCCGGGCGGACTCCACGGCGTGAGCATGACGTGCAGGGCCGGGTTGATGCCGACGGCCTTTTTGAGCAGGGGCAGGATGTACTCCTCGTCGTGCTTGAGCGAGAAGTGATCGAGGTTGAAGTCGTTGACGCCGGCGGGGGTGGTGCAGGGCTTGGCTGCCTGTTCGCAGAGGTCGTCGAAGGAGTAGAAGGTCACCGCCAGGTCGGACGAGCCGATGGGCTGGCGCAGGAAGCCGAGGGCAATGCCGTCCCGGCGGCTGAAGAGCATTTTCAGCGTGGACTCGGCCTGCGCCGGGGTGAGCTTCTTGGCCATGAGCCAGGCGGCGGAGTCGGTGAGCGATGCGCCGAAGCCGTCGATGGTCTGGAACCGCTGGCTGTCATCCACGGTGATCAGCGGAGCCTCGCCGATCAGCCTGGCGCGGCCGGAAAAGTGCAGCGTCTCGCGCTGCGACAGGGCTTCCAGCAGGTCCGGGGTGGTCTGGTACACATTGACGGACTGGGCGCCGGCTCCGGCAGGCGCGGTGGTGAGCAGGGCAAGGCAGGCAGCAAAGACAATAGGGCGCAGCATAAAGCCTCCTTCAAACGGAAGGAGAATCCTAGTCGATTTCCAGCGCAGCGTCATTTCCCGTGGGTCTGAATCGTTTTTCTTGACGCACAGAGCATACTGTGTATACTGGGTATATTGATATGCACAGTGACATCGTCATTTCGCAAGCAGACAGCCGGCCGATGTACCTGCAGATCATGGAGCAGATCAAGCAGAGGGTGGCTGTGGGGGAGTGGGCGCCGGGCCAGGAGATTCCTTCCATCCGGCAGCTGGCGATGGCGCTGCGGGTCAGCGTGATTACCATCAAGCGCGCTTACCTGGAGCTGGAGCGCGATGGCGTGATCGTGACCCAGCAGGGCCGGGGATCGTTTGTGGTCCTCAATCCCAATCTGGCTCCGCGCCTCTACGACGAAGAGTTTGTGGAGCACATTGAGCAAGCCGCCCGGCTGGGAACCATGCTGGGCCTGACCAGCGACGAGATTGCCCGCCGAACGCACGAAGCCGCCGCCAAGCTGGGCGAGTCTCGGCCAACTGAGTCTCGGCCGAATGAGCTTGAGCTCGCCAAGGAGACCGTATGAACGAACTTTCCGTCCGACTTGAGGGAGTGAGCAAGAAATATCCGCACTTTGCTCTCGAAGAGATTGACCTGGAACTGCCCACGGGCAGCATCATGGGCTTCATCGGCGCCAATGGCGCGGGCAAGTCCACCACCATTCGCATCCTGATGGGCCTGGTTCACCAGGATAAGGGCTCGGTAGAGGTGCTTGGCCACGCGATGCCGGCGGACCAGGTTGCGGCCAAGCTCGACATAGGCTTTGTCTCGGAAGACATGCGGCTCTACGGCGAGGCGACGCTGGCCTGGCATATCGACTTCCTGCGGCCTATCTATCCGCGCTGGGACCAGGCCTACGCCGAGTGCCTGCTGCGGCGCTTCGACCTGAAGCCGCAACAGAAGATCAAGGGGCTCTCGCACGGGCAACGCGTCAAGGCCGCGCTGCTGCTGGCGCTGGCGCGGCGTCCGCGTTTGCTGGTGCTGGACGAGCCTACCACGGGCCTCGATCCAGTGGCGCGCTGCGAAGTGCTTGAGGAGCTGATGGCGGTCTTGGCCGACGAGGATCGCACCATTCTGTTTTCGTCGCATAACACGCTCGACGTGGAGCAGATTTCAGACCAGATCACCTTTATCGACCGCGGCCGGATCATCGACTCCGACGACAAGGAAGCCTTTCTCGAGCGCTGGCGGCGGCTGCGCCTGGTGCTGCCGCCGGACGGCACGGTTCCGCGCCTGCCGGGCATCGTGCAGGTGGGCGGCAGCGGCCGGCTGCCGGTGCTGACGACCAATCGCTTCGAGCCGGCCATGGTCTCCGCCTGCAATGACCTGGGCGCCACCGTGCAGGCGGTGGACACCATGACCCTGGAAGAGATCTTTGTAGCCAACGTACACAGCAGAAGGGAGCGGCTCACCGCATGAACTACGCAATGGTCAGGATTCTGATTTTGAAGGACTGGTATTTTCTGCGCATGCCGATTCTGCTCTCGCTGGCCGGCGGCGTGGGATCGCTCGCCATCGTCGCC
>Ga0326727_10014865_pt1 | contig 16845 bp, 15 predicted proteins | sample MB2enrmetagenome_FD_207643 | JGI IMG/M metagenome (GOLD analysis project Ga0326727, IMG submission 207643) | Lab enriched peat soil microbial communities from McLean, Ithaca, NY, United States - MB29MY | ecosystem: Environmental > Terrestrial > Soil > Wetlands > Peat | place: USA: New York...
CATCATCAAGGAGGTCTTCGCCGCCGCCCTGTTGTCCCGCTCTGCGAGGGACGGCGGGGACGCCCGGCTTGCGGAAACCATCGACGATCTTCTGGCAAGGCCCAGCGGCGAATGCGACGACCTTCCCGGATTGCGCAAGATCCACCACTACGATTGGTCTTTGGCAGAGTTGCCGGTCCCCTATTTCATCTTCGACTGGACCCCTGGCCGATGCCTGTGGGATCGTCCCCGGCCGGACCTTTATGCGGCGGCCGGGCAGCGGTTGGCGACGTTGCATCGCTTCCGTTTCGACGGGTTCTATCGCGACATCTTTGCCATCGGCCGTGCCCATCGGCCGTGGCCCGATCATGCCGAACATGCCTTCCGCCAGGTCTTGAGCCAGGTGGCCGGGGAGTTGCCGGCGGCGGTGGCGGGCCGGTTGTCGGCACTTGACTGGCATCGCCTTCCCGAGGGGCGGCCAAGCCTGATTCACAACGATTTTTCCGGGGCCAATCTGCTGGCCGGCGATGACGGAACGGTCCGCGTCATCGACTGGGACAACTGGGTGGTCGACTGCCCGGAACTGGATCTGGTGAAGATGAAGTTCTGGACGACGATCGGAACGGATGGTCGCCTGACCCATGATTCCCGCCTGTACGGCGCCTTCTTCGACGCCTATCGCAACGAGGCGGCGGATCCTGTCGATCCCGGGCGCCTGGCGGCCTATGAAAAATTGTGGTTGCTGCGCTGCTTCGCCTATGAGGTTTCGCGCCAACGCCAGGACCGGCAGGATCCCGAGGGGCCGTCCTGGCGCTCGGTTTACCCGCTGGCATCGTTCTACCGCGAGGCCCTTGCCAGCCTGTGATCCCGCCCCGTGCCGGTCCGGATCGGTGTGAAAAGTCTTGAAGCGCCGCCAGGACAGGCTATGACAGGGGCGGTGTTGCCATTCTTTGGAGTATGCGTCGATCATGGACGTCGCCATCGTCATTCCCGCCCGTTTCGGATCGAAAAGGCTGCCTGGCAAGCCGATGGTGCCGGTGGCCGGCCGGTCGCTGCTGCACCGGGTGATCGGGATCGCCCGTGCGGTTGCAGGAGTGTCCCGGGTCTTTGTCACCACCGATGACGAGCGGGTTGCCCAGCATGCCCGGTCGGCCGGCGTGGCGGCGCTGATGACGTCGCCGGATTGCGCCACCGGCACGGACCGGGTCAGGGCCTCCCTGGCGCTGATGGATCGGCGCCCCGACGCCGTAATCAACCTGCAGGGCGATGCGGTGCTGACCCCGCCCTGGGTCATCGAGGGTCTGGTCGATGCCTTTCATCGCGATCCGTCCATCGGCATGGTGACGGCGGCGGTGCGCTGCAGTTGGGAACAGGTCGCCGAGATCGAGGCGTTGAAGCGCCAGAGTCCAACCAGCGGGACTCTGGTGACGATGGATCTCCACGGTCGTGCGCTGTACTTCTCCAAAGCCATCATCCCCTATCTGCGCAACCGCGATGGCGCCCAGTCGCCGGTGCATCGGCACATCGGGATCTACGGCTATGCCAGCGACGTGCTGGAGCGCCTGGCCGCGCTGCCGCAAAGCCCGCTGGAGCGGGCGGAACAGTTGGAACAGCTGCGCGCCCTGGAGAACGGCATCCCGATCCAGGTGGTGACGGTGGATTACCGGGGCCGGACCCACGGTTCGGTGGACTCGCCCGAGGACATTCCCTTCGTCGAGGCGATCATTGCCCGCGAGGGCGAGTTGGTGGCCGGCTGAGAAGGGAGATCGCCATGGATATCCTGTTCGCCCGACACGGCAATACCTTCAACCCCGGCGACAAGGTGGTCTGGGTCGGCCGCGAGACCGACCTGCCCTTGGTCGACAAGGGGCTCCAGCAGGCCGTCCGGGCGGCCGAGGCCTTGCGCGCCGCCGGATTGGTGCCCGATGCCGTCTATGCGGCGTCGCTGTCGCGGACGCGCCGGTTCGCCGCCATCGTCTGTGAAACCCTGGGGTTGCCCGACCCGGCCATCGATCCGCGCCTCGACGAGGTGGATTACGGTCGCTGGGCCGGTCGCAGCAATGACGAGATCGCCGCTGGCGGTGTCGCCGCCGTTGCCGCCATGGAGGCCTGGAACAGCCGGGACGTCTGGCCGGAAGGGATGGGGTGGACAAGCCGCTCGGCCGACGTGCTGGCGGCCATCCGCCAATTCGCCGACGAGGTCCTGGTCGAGGGCCGCCATGACCGGCCCCTGGTGGTCAGCAGCAACGGCATCCTGCGGTTCTTGCCAAGGGTCCTGTTGGGCGAGGCCGTCGACCGCGACAGCTTCAAGATGCGCACCGGCCACCTGGGGCGCATTGTGCGCCACCAGGGACCTGCCGCGCTGGCCTGTTGGGATACCGCGCCAGAACAGTTTATGCGCTGAAGTCGGCCGGGTCGGGGTGACGGGCGAACTCCAGCAACAGGCGCTTCAGGCCCTTTTCCTGGACCGCATCGGCGGCATCCTGGGCAGACATCCAGCACCGCTTCCGCTGGTCCTGCTCGGGCCAGCGGTTCAGCATTTCCTGAACCCTTAACGGAAACACCTCGACCAGGCACAGCACTGCGCTGCGGTCAGCCAGCACCTTGACATATTCGAAGGCGGCGATCGGCGTCTTGACGACCTCACCCCGCAGGCCGGCCTCTTCATAGGCTTCGGCCGCCGCCACCTGGTGCGGTTTTAGATGCTTCTCCGGCCAGCCCTTCGGAATGACCCACCGCTTCGTTTCCCGCGATGTCACCAGCAAGACTTGCAGGACGTCGCCGACCAGGCGGAACGGCAACGCGGCATATTGAACGTGGATCTTCCTTTTCAGCGACTTCACCTTATGCCTCGAGCCCGACGGCTCCGTTCCGTCATGTTGTCGTGGATCCCATGCCCTTCCAGAATAGCGAACAGGGTCAGGAAAGCCTAAGCAATCCGGATCGGTTCGGGTTCAGCCTTGGGGCAGTCCGGTTAGAGTGCTGATGCCATTCCAGACGATCTGCACGCCAAGGCACAGCAAGATGAAGGCCGACAGGCGCAGGAAGACGTCACGACCGCCATCGCCCAACATGGCCAGCAGCTTGTGGGCGAAGCGATAGCTGAGATAGATGGACAGCGCCACGGTCGCGACGCCCAGCAGGCCGCCCACCGCTTCGGTCAGGAGATTGCCCGCCCCGGCTCCCTTGGCACCCAGGGTAATGGCTACCGAAATGGTTCCCGGGCCGACCGTCAAGGGCATGGTCAGGGGATAGAACGCCCGGTTCAGCAGCACATCTTCGGGGACGTAGCTTTGCTGTTCGCGGGCCTTGCTGTCGTCGCCCTGCTGCAAGAGGCGCCAGCCGGAGGCAGTCAGCACCAGGCCCCCCGCCACCTGGACCGCCGCCACGGTCAGACCGAAGAAGGCCAGGATATAGGAACCGATGAAGAGCGAGACGACCATCAGGGCCAGGCCGCCGACGGCGATGCGCCAGGCCAGAGCGGCGCGCACCTGATCGGTGGACCCTGCTGTCAGGCGCAAAAAGATTGGCGCCATGCCCAAAGGATTGACGATGGGAAACAGGCCGATCACCACGGCCAGATAAGCTGACAGAATATGGGTCACGGCGTCCTCTCGACATCTCCCCGTCCGGTCAAATGGTTTCGCCGGTTACCGGCAGTCCGTCAAGGGGGGGCGCATCGGCAGGGGTTGCCGGCTTGACCGTGCCTTCCCACCTGATGACGGCAGTCTCTTCCTTATTGTTGTTAATTATGCAACAGTGAGTATCAAATCACGGTGGGCGATTTCAAATAAGAAATAATGGAGAGCTGGTACAGTTGGCGGAACGGCGGTTCGGCCGCGCGGCATGGTCCAATCAGAGAACTGGAGTAAATGATGAAAATCGCGGCGATAGCCTTCCTTGTTTCGATGGTCGCGTCAGCCCCTGTCTTTGCGCAGGCGGCGGCACCCAGTACCGATCTGGCTCGGGTCGAAGGCGGCAATTTCGAAGTCGACAAGACCCATGCCAAGGTCATGTTCTCCTACAGTCATTTTGGCTATTCCCAGTCCTATGGTCTGTTTACCGACTTCGCCGCCAAGCTTTCGTTCGATCCCAAGGCGTTGGCCAGCAGCAGCCTGCAGGCCACCTTCAACCTGAACGGCATCGAGACCTTGGTGCCGCGTCTGAACGATCACCTGAAAAGCCCCGATTTCTTCGACGTTGCCCAGTTTCCCACGGCAACCTTCAAATCCACCAAGATCACCCAGACCGGACCGACCACCGGAGTCGTCACCGGCGATCTGACGTTGCATGGGGTGACCAAGCCGGTCTCGCTTGACGTCACCTTCAACGGCGGCGGCATCCATCCGGCCAAGAAGAAGTATGACCTGGGCTTCAATGCGGTGGGTCATCTGAAACGCAGTGATTTCGGTGTCGGCGCCTATGTGCCGATGGTGGGCGATGACGTCACCCTGACCATCAGCGCCGAATTCGACCGAGTCCAGTAGAGGGGTGTGTCGGTGATGTCTACCGAGACCGGCGACTTTGCCGGCAGCGGCCGTTACGACGGCGTTGCCATGGTGCTGCATTGGCTGACCGCCCTGGCGGTCTTGGGGCTTCTGGCGGTTGGCCTGGTGATGACCGGCCTGCCCAGGGGATCGGCCTTGCAGTTCGTTTTGTTCCAGGGGCATAAGTCGGTTGGCATCACCGTCCTGTTGTTGACGCTGGCGCGTCTGGCCTGGCGGCTGGCGCATCGGCCGCCGCCGTTGCCCGCATCCATGCCCCTGTGGGAGCGGGCGGCGGCGCATGCCGGCCATCTGGGGCTTTACCTGTTCCTGCTGGCGATGCCGCTGACCGGATGGGCTTTGGTGTCGGCCTCGCCGCTTGGCATCCCGACCGTGCTCTATGGGGTGTTGCCCTGGCCGCACCTGCCCATCCTGTCCACCCTTGCCGACAAGAAGCCGGTGGCGGCGGCGCTCGCCACCACCCACGGCGCTTTGGCGTGGATCCTGATGGCCTTGCTGGTCGTCCATGTCGCGGCCGCTTTGCGCCACCATTTCCTTCTGAAAGACGACGTGCTGCGCCGTATGGTGCCACGTCGCTTCCTGTGAAGACCGGAGTTCGACCCAATGAAACGAATGATCCTTTTCAGTGTCCTGGCGTTGGCCGCGGCAGGACCGGCGCAGGCCATGCCCTGGACGGTGGATGCGGCGAAAAGCGTCCTGGGATTCCAGGGCAGCCAGGGCGGCAGCCCGTTCACCGGCCATTTTGGCAAATGGACCGCCGACATCGACTTTGATCCGGCCCATCCCGAATCCGGTCATGCCCTGGTGGTGATCGACATGGCCAGCGCCCGGACCGGCGATCCGCAGAAGGACCAGTCGCTTCCCCAATCCGACTGGTTCGACGTCAAAGGCTTTCCGCAAGCCACCTTCCAGGCCACCAGCTTCCGTGCCAAGGGCGGCAAGGCCTTCGAGGCGGTCGGCAGCCTGGCCATCCGTGGCATCAAGAAGGATGTGGTGCTGCCCTTCCAGTTCGACGAGGCCGGTGGCACCGCCCATGTGACGGGACGCCTGCCCTTGATCCGCACCGACTACGGTGTCGGCCAGGGCGACTGGAAGGACGGCAGCCTGGTCGCTCTGGACGTCGCCGTCACCCTTGACATCCAGGCGGCGCACTGACCTTCTGGGGATGTGAGGACATTCGTGGGACAGGCCTGCAGCGCCTGTCATTCTGCGAAGCCGAAATGGCTCAATTCGGGCGCTTTTCGGAGAGGACAGGCCGGGATACCTGTCCCACCGAAGTCATCTTTTCACGCCGTTGAAGGAGGCGCCCCCAGTGATGTCCGACCTGTCCACGACCCTGTGCCTGTTCGTTGCCGAGGACCAGCAGGCCTGGGCTGATGCCTTCCGCCGGGCCATTCCCGGCCTTGACATCCGGCTTTGGCCGGACCGTCCCGATGCCGGAACGTCCTATGTGGTCGCCGCCTGGACTCCGCCGGACGGATTTTTCGCCGTCCTCGACCGGGCCCAGGCGGTCTTCGTGCTGGGGGCCGGCATCGATCGGTTTCTTCAGCGGACCGACCAGCCGGCGCCCGAAGTGCCGGTCATTCGCCTGGCGGATGCCGGCATGGCGGCACAGATGGCAGAGTTCGCCCTGGCGGGGGTCCTGCGGTTCCAACGCAACCTGGACCATTACGAAGCCCAGCAGGCGGCCTGCCGCTGGCGGCCGTTGCCGGCGCGGGCGGCCGGGGAGACCCGGGTTGCCGTCCTGGGATTGGGGCGGATCGGCGGGCATGTGGCCGCCACCTTGGCCGGTCTTGGCTACAAGGTCTCGGGATGGAGCCGCAGTCAGGCGGCCATCGCCGGAGTGCACTGCCTGGCCGGGCGCAAGGTCCTGCCGGCCTTGCTGGGGGAAACCGATATCCTGGTCAATATTCTGCCGTCGACGCCCGATACCCGTGGGCTTCTGGGGCGGGACATGCTGTCGCGCCTGCCCAAGGGCGCCGCCATCATCAATGGCGGCCGCGGCGACCAGTTGGATTGTGAGGCCTTGCGGGACCTGCTGGACGAGGGGCATCTGCGCGGCGCCTGTCTCGACGTGTTCCCCGACGAGCCACTGCCTGTCGATCACCCCCTTTGGCGCCACCCGGCGGTGCGCATCACCCCCCATGTGGCGGCCATCACCCTGATCGAGCCGGCAGTGGCCCAGATCGCGGCGTCACTGCGCCGGCTGGGGCGGGGAGAACCGGTCGAGGGCAGGGTGGATCGGTCGCGCGGCTACTGACTCTGGTGAGAAAACGTCCCCTGGCTTGCGCTTGAGGCATCTTTTTCACGGATCATTACTGAAGGCGTCCGACCATCATCGACGCCACGGCCAGCAGGACGGCGCCAACGGTTGCCGAAAAGACCCGGCGAAAGCCGGGCTCGGCCATCTTGTGGGCGAAGGCTGCTCCCAACAGTCCGTACGAGATCATGAAAAAACCGTCGATGACGAACATTCCGCTGGCAAAGGCGGCCATCTGAGGCCAGACCGGCCGGTTCAGTTCGACGAAGGGCGGCAGGATGGCGGTAAAGAACAACAGGGCCTTTGGGTTGGTCGCCTGGACGATGAAGCCGTCGCGAAACACCGAGGTGCCCGGTTCGCGCAAAGCTTTCGGCGCCAAGGCCTCACGGCGGAAGGCGCCGCGGATACCATCCACCCCCAGCCAGCCGATATAGACCACGCCCAACCAGCCGGCAATCCGGAAGGCCCAGGGAACGGTTGTCGCGACCACCGCCAGGCCAAGGGCCGAAGCGACGAACCACACCAAGGCGGCCAGGATCATGCCAAAGGTGGCCAGCACGGCGCCTTGGGCTCCCCGCTTCATTCCGGAAGCGACGGCATACAGGATGGCGGGGCCGGGAACGATCGCGATGGCGATCATCACGGCCAGAAACCCAAGATATTTATCGGTTGCGATCGGCCAGGTCATGGGGGTCTCGAGAGGCTGCAGGCCGACACCATATACCAAGTTTCGGCGATCGGAAGCGATCACCGACCCGCAGGCGCCGGTCGGGACTCGTGGTAAGTCCCCTGGCTTTGCGCCAACGAGGGCGCGGGAGGGCAAGCCGGACGGTCACCGACATTTCACTGATAAATAACCTGACAATCGATGAACCCCATCCCCACATGTCTTTACGGCAAAAAGAGGCGGTGGAGAGCGTGGATGCGGCGCACGATCGATCGGAACTTGCTGAAATCCCTGTTAAGTCTGGCGTCGGTCATCGAATTGCGCGACCCCTACACCGGGGGGCATTCCTGGCGGGTTGGACAGCTTGCCCGGCATCTGGCGGCCAAGATCGGGGGCGACGTCGATCAGGTATTCCTGGCCCAATTGGGCGGTTTTCTGCATGACCTGGGCAAGGTCGGGGTGCCCGATGCCATCCTGCGCAAGGCGGGGCCGTTGACCGAAGATGAAATCGCCGTCATTCGGACGCATCCCGCGGTGGGGGCCGACCTGCTCTTGGAACATCCCTTGGCGGAGTTGGCCACCGATGCGGTGCGCTGGCATCACGAGCGACCCGATGGTGGCGGCTATCCCGATGCCCTGGCCGGCGATCGGACGCCTTTGGTCGCGCGGATCGTCGGTGTCGCCGATGCGTTCGACGCCATGACCAGCACCCGCAGCTACCGTCGCGGCATGCCGATCGACAAGGCCATGGCGATTCTTTCGGCGGAACGCGGACGGCAGTTCGACGCCGATCTGGTGGACGCTTTGATCGCGCTGCAGCTGGGCGGCGAGGTGCTTCCTCACATCGTCGGACATTCCGACCACGGTCAGCGCCTTGCCGACTGTCCCGGCTGCGCGGCCCCCCTGGCCGTGTCGCGCAAGGCTGTCGGCGGCAGTCGATTGGGCTGTCGCAACTGCGGCAGCCTGCTTCGGCTGGAGCGGGAAGGTGACGGCTGGGTGGCGTTCCTTGTCGGCGGTCGACCCGATCCGGCCTCGCTGCGTCCGATCCCCGAGATCGAGGTGCAGGACGAGATTCTTGCTGCCATTCCCGTCGGACGACGATCTTTTTTTGTCGGGCGATTGTCGGCCCTGGTCGGGGCGGGCGAATAAGCGACGAATGTTGATTTCTTTCAAGCCTGCTTCGTTGACAGTCCAACTGGGCAAAAATAAACTGAACCGTTCAGTTCTGTTCCGAGGGATGACACCATGGTTAGTGGCCGCAGGGTGGGTTGGGCGCGGGTGTGGACGAGTATCACGGTCGGTCTTTGTCTCGGCACGTTGTGGTGTGCCGTGGCCGAAGCCCAGCAGACTCCGCCCGCGGTGACGGTGAGTGCGCCTCAGAAGAAGCAGATCGTCGAATGGATGGAGTTCACCGGCCAGTTCGCGCCGGTCGAATATGTCGAGGTGCGGGGCCGCGTCGGCGGCTATCTGACCGAAATTCATTTCACCGACGGCCAGATCGTCAACAAGGGGGACCTGCTGTTCGTCATCGACCCCCGGCCTTACGAGATCGCCCTGGCCTCGGCCAAGGCCAATGTGGCCCAGGCGACGGCCTCGCTGGAGTTGGCCAAGCGTCAGCTGGTGCGCGGCGGCGAACTGCGGCAGAAGGATTTCCTGGCGGCCAGCGACTATGACACGCGGGTGCAGCAGACGAAGGCGGCCGAAGGCGCTCTCGATGTGGCCGAGGCACAATTGCGCGATGCCCAGCTCAATCTGGAATTCACCCGGGTCACGGCACCGGTATCGGGACGGATCGGTGCCCATCAGGTCAGCATCGGCAACCTGATCATCGGCGGCAGCGGATCCAATTCGACGACGCTGTTGACCACCATCGCCTCGCTCGATCCCATTCATTTCAACTTCGACATGAGCGAAGCCGACTACCTGACCCTGCAGCGGGCCGCCCAGGACGGCAAGAACGGCTCGGTTCGGGACGGCAAGCTGTCGGTGCAGCTGCATCTGTCCGACGACAAGGATTGGCCGCTGTCGGGTCGATTGGACTTCGTCGACAACCAGATCGACCGCAGCGCCGGGACGATCCGTGCCCGCGCGGTGCTCGAAAACCGCGATTTTTCGCTGATTCCCGGCCAGTTCGGCAGCATCCGGCTGCCGCGCACGGCGCCCTACCAGGCTCTGCTGGTGCCGGAAGTGGCGGTTCTGACCGACCAATCCCATAAGGTGGTGATGACGGTGGCCGAGGATGGCACGGTGGTTCCGAAACTGATCGTCACCGGACCGGTTCAGGATGGGTTGCAGGTGGTGCGCAGCGGTCTTGGCCCCGACGACAAGGTGATCGTTAACGGTCTGATGCGGGCCAGACCGGGAGCCAAGGTGACTCCCCAGGCGGCTGATGCCGCTTTGCCGCCAGCGGCGAAGTGACGGGGGACGTTCATGCGGTTATCCCACTTTTTCATCGATCGGCCGATCTTTGCCACCGTCGTCTCGGTGTTCATCACGCTGATCGGCGCCATCGCCTATTTCACCCTGCCTTTGGCCCAGTATCCGGAAATCGCCCCGCCCACCATCGTCATCACCGCCAGCTATCCGGGGGCTTCCGGGCGGGTGGTGGCCGATACGGTGGCCACGCCGTTGGAACAGCAGATCAACGGCGTGGAGAATATGCTCTACATGTCGAGCCAGTCGACCGGTGACGGCAATCTGCGTCTGACCGTTACCTTCCGACCCGGCACCAATCTCAATATCGCCCAGGTCCTGGTACAGAACCGCGTCGCCCTGGCGACGCCGCAGTTGCCGGCCGAAGTGCAGCGCCTGGGCGTCAATGTGGTGAAGAACTCGCCCGACTTCCTGATGGTGATCCATCTGGTGTCGCCGGACGGGTCACGCGACCAGTTGTATCTGTCCAACTATGCCACCCTGCAGGTCAAGGACGTCCTGGCCCGCGTCGACGGGGTCGGCAGCGTCACGGTGTTCGGCGCCCGCGACTATGCCATGCGGGTGTGGTTGGACCCCGACAAGGTGGCCGCGCACGACCTGACCGCCGGCGAGGTGGTCAAGGCCTTGCAGTCGCAGAACGTTCAGGTCGCCTCCGGCGTCCTGGGGCAGCCGCCGGTTCCCCAACCGGGCGCCTTCCAGTTCAACGTCCAGACCCAGGGGCGCCTGACCGATCCGGCCGAGTTCGCCAATGTGGTGGTGAAAAGCGACAGCAACGGCCGCATCACCCGCGTCCGCGACATCGCCCGTGTCGAACTGGGCGCACAGGACTACAACGTCAACGGCTACCTCGACACCACCTCGGCGGTGCCGATGGGCATCTTCCAGTTGCCCGGTTCCAACGCGCTCGATACCGCCGATCGGCTGCTGAAAACGATGGACGACCTGTCCAAGTCGTTTCCGCCCGGCGTCGCCTACACGGTCGTCTACAATCCGACGGAGTTCATCGCCCAGTCGGTGCACGAGGTCTATGTGACGATCTTCGAGGCGATCCTGCTGGTCGTGGTGGTGGTCATCGTCTTCCTGCAAACCTGGCGAGCCTCGGTGATCCCCATCGTCGCCATTCCGGTATCGCTGGTCGGCACTTTCGGCGCGCTCGCCGCCATGGGCTATTCGCTCAACAGCCTGTCGTTGTTCGGCTTGGTCTTGGCGGTCGGTATCGTGGTCGATGACGCCATCGTCGTCGTGGAGAATGTCGAGCGCAACCTGCGCGAAGGGATGACTCCGCGCAACGCTGCCCATGTCACCATGGACGAGGTCGGCGGCGCACTGATTGCGATCGCTCTGGTGCTGTCGGCGGTGTTCATCCCGGCCGCCTTCATTCCCGGCATCTCCGGGCAGTTCTTTCGCCAGTTCGCGGTAACCATCGCGGCCTCGACGATCATTTCGCTGATCGTCTCGCTGACCCTGTCGCCGGCGCTGTGCGCCCTGCTGTTCAAGCCCCATACCGCCCATGATGCCGAGCGGGCGTCGGTGCTGATGCGTCCGGTGATCGGCTTTTTCACCGTGTTCAACCGGATCTTCGACCGCCTGGCGGGTGGCTATGGCGGCCTGACCCGCCGCCTGGCCCGGATCGCCATGCTGTTGCTGGCGGTCTATGGCGGTCTGATCGCACTGACCGGCTGGCAGTTCTACAACACGCCCAAGGGATTCATTCCCGATCAGGACCAAGGCTATCTGATCACCATCATCCAGCTTCCGCCCGGCGCGTCGTTGGCCCGGACCGACGATGTGCTGAAGCGCACCGTGCAGACCATGCTGACCACGCCGGGGGTCGCCCATGTGGTTCCCTTTGCCGGGCTGGACGGCGCCACCTTCACCAATGCTTCCAACTCGGCCACGGCGTTCGTCATTCTCGATCCATTCGAGGTGCGGGCCAGGAAAGGCCAATCGGCTACCCAGATCCTGGGGTCGCTGTCCGCACGCCTGTCGGCGATCCAGGACGCCCTGATCATTCCCATCGCTCCCCCGCCGGTGCGCGGCATCGGTACTGCGGGCGGCTGGAAGATGATGATCGAGGACAAGCGCGGCCGGGGGCTTCCGGCCCTGGAGGCGGCGGCCAACGACATCGCGGCGGCAGCCAACCAGATCCCCGGCCTGGTGCGCGTCTTCACCACCTTCAACAACCGGACCCCCAGCGTTTTTACCAATGTCGACCGGGTGCGGGCCGAGATCCTGGGGGTGACGGCGGACCAGGTGTCGGAGGCGCTGGAAGTCTATCTGGGGTCGACCTATGTCAACGACTTCAACTATCTGGGACGCACCTTCCGGGTGACGGCGCAGGCGGATGGCAAGTTCCGCAGCGATCTTCCGGCCATCGGGATGCTGAAGACCCGCAACGCCAAAGGGCAGATGGTGCCGATCGGCTCGGTCGCCTCGTTCGGGTTCATCACCAACGCCTATCGCGTGCCCCGCTACAACCTCTATCCGGCGGCCGAAGTGCAGGGGGCGACCTTGCCCGGCTTTTCCAGCGGCTATGCCCTGGAGGCGATGGGCGCCCTGGCCCAGGAGCGTCTGCCCGACGGCTTTGGCTTCGAATGGACCGAGTTGGCCCTGCAGGAATTGTTGGCCGGCAACAGCGGCATCTTTGTCTTCGGCGCCTCGGTGCTGTTCGTCTTCCTGGTCTTGTCCGCCCAATATGAAAGCTGGTCGTTGCCGCTGTCGGTCATCCTGATCGTGCCGATGTGCCTTCTGGCCGCGGTGACCGGGCTGCAGATCCGGGGTATTCCCATCAACATCCTGGCCCAGATCGGGTTCGTGGTGCTGATCGGGCTGGCCGCCAAGAATGCTATCCTGATCGTCGAGTTCGCCCGCCAGGGCGAGGCCGACGGCATGAACCGGGTCGATGCCGCGGTGCATGCGGCGCGCACCCGCCTGCGTCCGATCCTGATGACCTCGTTCGCCTTTGTGCTGGGCGTGCTGCCCCTGGTGTGGGCGACCGGCGCCGGGTCGGAAATGCGTCAGTCGCTGGGATCGGCGGTGTTCTTCGGCATGCTGGGGGTGACCGGGTTCGGGCTGGTGTTTACGCCCGGATTCTACATCGTGGTGCGCCGCCTGGTGGGCTGGCTGAACCGGCACAAGCCGCACCACCACCGGCACGATGGTTCGCCGGCGACGTCGGAAGGCACCAAATGATCGGCCGCGCCGCGATCCGCGCTCTTCTCGAGTGAGGAGAGACGGATCGCGGCCGGACTGGCATTGGAATGCTCCCTGGTGCTATACAGCGAAAGTTTTACGGACAATGGCGGCCCGGCCGGATGGTCGGACCCATCTCGGCCGGATCGGTCGGGGCCGGGTCGACGTTCTTGCACAGGCGTTCGCGTAACCGGCGCCGAGGAGAAAGTGGCGTGGCAGACCAGGATGGGCGGCGTCCGCGCCGTTTCGCTCTCTTGCTTGAGGATATCGACTGTGTTCTGGCCCGCGATCCGGCGGCCCGGACCCGGATCGAAGTGTTTTGCACCTATCCCGGACTTCATGCGGTACTGGTCCATCGATTGGCCCATTCGCTGTGGTACCGCGGCTTCAAGTTCTGGGCCCGATTCCTGAGCTTTCTCGGGCGCATGGTGACCAACATCGATATCCATCCCGGTGCGCTGATCGGGCGTCGATTCTTCATCGACCATGGCGCCGGTGTGGTGATCGGCGAAACGGCCGAGGTTGGCGACGACGTGACCCTCTATCACGGCGTCACGCTGGGCGGGACCTCGCTGTCCAAGGGGAAGCGTCATCCGACCCTGGAAAATGGCGTCCTGGTCGGTGCCGGGGCCAAGATCCTGGGGCCGGTCCGCATCGGCGAAGGTGCCAATATCGGGGCCAACTCGGTGGTGATCGCCGATGTGCCGCCCGGCATGACGGTCGTCGGCATTCCCGGCAAGGTGGTGTTGCCGTTGGAGGCCCGCCGGATCAAGCACGGCATCGACCTTGACCATCATCTGATGCCCGACCCGGTCGGCAAGGCGCTGCATTGCATGTCGGAACGCATCGCCCAACTGGAAGCGCGTCTGGCAACGCTGGAACATCAGCCGGACAACGAGGTCGAATGCGCCCATTGCAAGGATCCTTGTGGTCCCGACGTGGCCGAACTGTTGAAGATCGAGGAGCCGTCCCACCACTAGGGCGTCGATTCCTCATGAATGGACGGGATAAGAATTTTTCAGTAGCGCCGGCCTCCGTGGCGGCATTGCCGGCACGGAGGCCGGCTCTACTGCCGTGATACAACCATTCAATTCTACGGAAGCGATCGACGACCGCCCTGACGCACTCCGAAGCCTCAGGGCGGAAGGGCGGCCAAGAAAACTTCTGTTACGGCTGTCACGGAAGGCCGTACAATTCAACGGAATGGTCAGGGTGGATAGGGTAGCGGATGGCCAAGACCGGCATACCAAGCAGCGGCAATGAGGTGATCGACGCGGGGCATCGCGACCTTGCGGCGTTGGTCGAGGACATCTCGCAGTTGTGGCGCCTGGGGGCCGAGACCTCTGTTTTGGCCCAACGGCTCGGTACCTTGCGGGAGCGCGCCCTGCATCATTTCGATGAGGAAATCGCCCAGCTGTCCGGGCTGGACGATGCGGTTCTTCTGCGTCATACCGCCCAGCATGAGGAGATGATCCGCAAGATCGACGCGGTCCTCGAGGACTTCGAGAATGGTGACGGGGCGCGCCGCTGGTTCGAGATGATCCAGTCCATCGACCATATGCTGTTGCATCACGAGTTGGTCGAGGACGTTGGATATTTCCATCTCCTGGGCCGGCCGCCGGTGCTCCCGAAGGAACCCCTGATTGGTTGGACCAAGGACTTGTCCCTTGGGGTCGAGTGGGTCGACCAGCATCACCGGGCCCTGATCGACACCATCAACGAAATCGGCATGTTGCCCGACAACTATGATCTGGCCGACGCCGACGCCCTGCTGGAACGGTTGCGCCGCATCACCTGGTACCATTTCCACGAGGAAGAGGCGCATCTGGTCTATTGCGACCAGGCTCGCGCCCAGCGGCATGTGGCCCAGCATCGACATCTTCTGGACGAGCTTGATCGGCTGATCTTCGATGTCCGCTCGGGCCGGGTGCGGTTGAGCCAGACCACCAGCGACTATCTGGTGCGCTGGCTGATCGACCACATCGTCAATTGCGACAAGCAGGATTTTGCCGGGATGTCCCTGTGATCACTTCGGGCCTTTTGCCTTGCATCCCTTTCGGAAAGGGATAAAGGTCGCCGCGGCGTCGGGCCTTCCGGCCCGGGGGCGCCGGCATCACATGATTCTTGACGACGGTTTCCGCAAACGATGATTTCCAGACGAACGTTCGTGGGTGGACTGGCCGCCTTGGCCATCCCTGGCTTGTCCGGCTGCGCCGGCCCCAGCCGGCAGGCGCCGCCACGGCTGGCCGCCACGCCTCAACCGGTCCTGACGCCGTCCGCCGCTGGTCTCGATGCGGTGATCGATCTCAGCCACACTTGCCGGGTCTTTGACTTTTCCCTTGCCCGCGCCCAAAGCGGCGTCCTGGCGGTGCTGCATAAGGCTACCGAGGGAGGGGACTATGTCGATCCCCTGTACGCCGAACGGCAGCTGCAAGCCGAAGCGGCCGGATTGTTGTGGGGCGCCTACCATTACGGAACCCGCATGTATCCGGGCGCTCAGCAGGCGGCCAATTTCCTGGCGGCGGCGCGGCCGACGCCGACGACCCTGCTGGCCCTGGACCTGGAGCCCAACGAGCGCAACCCCGGCAATACCATGATGCTGGACCAGGCCGAGGACTTCGTTTCCGCGGTCTACCAGGCCACCGGACGCTTTCCGTTGCTCTATACCCATCCGACCTGGGCCAATGGCGGGACCTATGGCCGGGCCCGCATGAGCCTGGGCGGCGCCATCGGGTCGGGGTCGATTCTCGCCAACTGCGATCTGTGGTTGGCCGACTACCGGATGGAGCCGGAACTTCCCTTCGCCTGGGCCGACCGTGGCTGGCGCCTGTGGCAATATGCCGGTGACGACAGCGCCGGCGGCGGCGGCCCGTTCGGGCCGCTGTCGCGTGCCGTTTCCGGGGTCGAGCGCTGCGACCGCAACCTCTTTGCCGGCGACGCCATCGCCCTTTACAACTATTGGAGCGGCATCCTTCCGATGTCGTGACGGTGGGGCCCTAAGAGACCCGTGGGCAATTCGGTCATGCCGGCGTGCAGGCCGGATTTTTTGACGCTCCTCCCTCTCACGTGTCCTGCGCATGCTCCAGGAAGAAACGCAGCATCTCGCGCGCGGCATCGGGCCCTTGCGGATCGGTGTAAGAGCCGGCCGGACTGCCGCCCGACCAGGCGTGACCGGCGCCATGGATGACCCACTGTTCGAGAACCGGGCGGCCGCTGGCATCGCGGCGGATGGTGCGGCTATAGGCGTGACCGCCGGGGACCCGGCCTTGTTCCATCCCGCTGTCCCGGGTCGCCGATTGCGCCTGGGCGGCCACAAGGTCGCCGTTGCGCGGGTGCACCGTCTTGTCCTGGTCGCCGTGGAACACGATCATCGGCACCGACGACCGATTCCCCGTCGTCGGGCCCGGCGTGCAGCCGGAAAATGCCAAGGTGCCATCCTGGCGCATGGCGGCAAGGGCCGAGGGCAGGTCGTGGGCGGCGCCACAGGCGAGGCCGGAGTGTACGCCGACCGCGGCATAGAGGTCGGGGTAGGCCGCCGCCATGATCGCCGCCGCCGCACCGCCGGCCGAAAAGCCGGCGACATAAACGCGGCGCGGGTCGATGGCCTCGTCCCCGATGATCTGGCGGGTGATGCCGGCGATCAACGAAGGTTCGCCTTCGTCCCGCTTTTGATCGCCGGGGTTGAACCAATTCCAGCATTTCGACGGATTGGCCGTGGCCGGCTGGCCTGGATAGGCGACGCAGCAGCCCTGCTGTTCGGCCTGGAAATTCATGCGCGTGCCGGCGGCGAAGTCGTCCGGGCACTGGGT
>Ga0326727_10014866_pt1 | contig 16845 bp, 9 predicted proteins | sample MB2enrmetagenome_FD_207643 | JGI IMG/M metagenome (GOLD analysis project Ga0326727, IMG submission 207643) | Lab enriched peat soil microbial communities from McLean, Ithaca, NY, United States - MB29MY | ecosystem: Environmental > Terrestrial > Soil > Wetlands > Peat | place: USA: New York...
AGCGGATTGGCGCGCGCCCAGTCGGGGTTGCCGCCGCCGGTGGGCAGGCCGGCAACGTCGAACAGGTCCTTTGCGGCGAACGTCAAGCCGCTCAGCGGACCGCCTGGCGTGCCCTCGATGCCGAAGCGCGGGCCAGGCACGAAGGCGTTGATGCGGTCGCTCATGCGATGATCCTTGCCACGGTCAGAACAGTCCGAACAGCCCGCGGAGGAAGCCCGGTGTCAGTGCCGCAAGCGGGTTGACCGCCACGTTCGGATCATCCAGCGGGCCGCGCACAGTGTAGCTCGCGGCGAACACGCCGCCGCCCTGTTCGGGGCTGAACAATCGCCCCACCAGGGGGATATTGCCCAGCAGCGAGTTGAAGAAATACGCCGGCACAATGGTACCTTCGAGCGCGACGACCTCGCGGTCGCGATCGATCGTGCCCTTGGCCGTCAGTCCCAACGACGAGCTGAATGCCCTGGCATTGGTCAGCGTCAGCGTGTCGTCGGTCAGCCTGAACGGGGCGGCAAGCTGGGTGAAGCCCAGGCCCGGACCGCGCAGGATCTCGGTCAGGCCATACAGCGTCATCGCCTGCAACAGCCGCGCCAGGATCGGTGCGTCGCGGATCCGAAAGTCGGTGATCTCCGCGGTGCCCTCCAGCGCATGCTCCGCCGTCGTATCGTCATAGCTGCCGGTCAGGACGAGCTGGCCGCCTTGCAAACGGCCGATGATATCCAGTCCGGCCAGCAGGTCGCCGGCGTTCGTCGCCCGCGCCCGCAGCGAGCGCTTGCCCTCACCCGGAACGATCCGCACACTGAATGGTGCGTTCGGCCCGGTTGCGCCGTCCACCGTCAGTTGCCGCGTCAGGCCGCCGTCGCTGTCGAGCCGCACGGCCAGTGCAGTGATTTGGTGATCACCGGCCATGATCACCCGATCGAAGTTCCCCTCCAGCGTCCAATGCGGCCCGGACGGCGGCAGATGCGGGCGGCGTTGCCGGGACGGCGTCGACGGACGGGTCAGACGTGCTGACAGGTCAAGCGTTGCGCCACTCACGCTGATCGCAATCGGGGCGGCCGCCTCCAATGGCAGCCGGATGGTGGCCTGCGCCTCGGTGCGGCCGAGCACCAAGCGCTCGATCCGCACCACCGATGGCTTGCCGCCGACGCAGGTGACGCTGCCGGCAGCCGATGCGCCGCCGCCGTTGACCTGATCACTGTTGAGCTGACCGCCGTTGACCCGAAGCGTGTCGATACCAACCAGCCGATCGTGCGACAGCACGATGCGGCCCGATGCGGTCATCGCCGCGCCGGGCGGCTTGCGCCACGCCAGCGGATCAATGGTCACAGTCGCGGGCGTCAGATCGGCAGCCACACCGATCTCCCCGCTGCCGTCGCGCTGCTCGGTCAGCGTGGCATTCAGGCCGAGCGGGCCGTCCAGCACCGCGCCGACGTCCAGCCCGGCCGCCACGAGCTGTTGCGCCGTCGGCCGGCCGCTCACGCTGACGCGCTGCACGACCTGCGAAGGCCCGCCGGTGCGAAAGTCGATGCTGGCCTTGAGATTCGACGGGATGCCGGCCAGTGTAGCCGTGCCGCTCATCGACAGGCCATCAGCGCTGGCGTCCAGGTCCAGCACGCCCTGGTCGAGGTTCCCCCCGGCCACCACGCCACCGAGATGCACCGCCTCCAGATGCGCATGCGCGCGGATCGCGACATCGTCCATTGTGGTGCGCGTCTCCAGCGGCAGCGACAGCGTCAGCGTGCTGGTCACCTGCCCGGACGGATCGTTCAGCGGCAGGGGATGCTTGTCGAGCAGCGCCAGCCGCTTTTCCTTCAGTAGCGCGAGCGCGTCCGGCACCGCCCCGGAGATCTGCGCCTCGATCGCACCGAACTGATCGTGCTGCATGATGCCGGTGATCCGCATTCGTCCGCCGTTCAGCGTCAGGCCTTGCGTGCCGCCGGTGCTGGCCGACGCAAGCTGATGGCCCGAGCGCACGACGATCTCCAGCGTGTCGGGGTCGAGGATGTTCAGCACCGCCGCGCCGTTCTCGATCGGCGGCACCGGGCGTAGCCAGCTCACCACCAGCCCATCCCCGGCAAGCGTCCCTGTCGCGCGCGTGACGGTGACAGCGGCAAGGTCCGCAGTGGCCGAAACCCCGACGTCGAAGTGGCCGCCATGGGCGGTGCCGGCGGTGATGTTCTCGGTGACCCAGGCGCGCGCGCCGCGGCCCAGGCCCACCGGCCACACATGCGGCAGGTCGGCGAAATCGACCCGATCCACATCGAGGCTGAGCGATGCGCTCAGGTGATCCCCGCCGCGCTCCACCCAACCGGTGGCATTCAGGACGCTGGGCGCACCACCCAGGTGGCTCGGCACCGTTACCCGCAGGCTGTCCAGCGTTGCATGATCGGCCGTCGCGTCCGCGGCGGCGGCGGCACTGACGATCGGCAATACCCCGTCCGCCACATGGATGCCGCCGGCGCCGGCCTGCAGCGCCAGATGGGCGTCGATCAGCCGCATCGCGGAATCGAGCTGCAGGTCCGCCTCCCCGCCGATCGGCGCATCCAGTGCAGCCAACCTCGCTGCACCGGGCACCGCGCGGGCGATCGCGGCCGGGCTGACCGGGCTCAGCCGCAGCCGCAGCCGGATCGGTCCATGGCCCGGCGGCAGCGTCGCCGTGGCGGTCAGTCGCGCCTCCTCGTCCCCCAGCAGCAACGACAGATTGGCGATGCCGGAGACACCTCCGGCGGTGCCGCGGGTCAGCTCGATCTCGGCGTGCGGTGCCTGCCAGGTGGTGCCAAGCTTCCGGTCCAGGACAACCAGCGCCGCGTCGTGGATCTGCAACAGGCGCAACTGGCTGAACGTTCCGGTGCGCGTCGCGCTGTTGTCGGTCGCCGCGGGTTGCGCGAACTCGGACAGCAGCGCCAGCAGCGACCTGGCATCTGTCGGTGCCCCAGGGGGGGGCCCAAGGGGCGTCGCAAGGGGCGTCCCAGGGGGCGTCCCAATGGGCACCCCAGAGGGCATCTCGGCCGGCGCCGTTGCCGCGCCCGGGTTGGTCGGCTCCGACAGGATCGACCCGTCCGCCGCCCGCACCAGGGTGATGTGGGCCCCGTCCATCTCCATCGTCCGCAGCACCACGCGGCCGAACACCGCCTCATGCAGCGACAGCGTGATCTCGACCCGCGGGACGTTGAGGATGGCCTTGCCCGCGGCATCCGCGAAGCTGACATCATCCAGCCTGATCTCCAGCGAGCGGCCCAGCCCGAGCCGGAAGCCCTCCCACGCCAGCCCCACCGCCCCGATCGCGATATGGCCGGTCGTCCGATCCTGGTTGAACGCGGCCTCGACCCGCTGGGTCAGCCACGGCAGCTCCAACGGCCCCTGCGACAGGCGCCATGCCAGCGCGCCCACCGCCACGCCGCCCAGCACCCCCAGCGCCACGGCAAGAGTCGCCAGCCAATGCAGCAGCCGGCCCGCGTGCCGCGCGGCTTGACCCGACAGCCGCCTCACCGCCAGCCTGCGCGGAAAGCGAGCCAGCCTGGGCGCGACGCCAGCCGGCGAGGGCGCAACACCAGCCAGCCTGGGCGCGACGCGAGGACATGATGACCGCCGCCCCGTTCGGACTGCCCACCACCTGGCCGCGCCCACACGACGAAGCCGCCGCGCAGCGCCTGATCGAGCGCTTCGCCGATCGCGGCCGGGCGGAGGCGCGGCTGGCCCAGCGTCCGGCGGTGGCGGCGCTGCTGGCGGCACTCGGTGGCAACAGCCCCTTCCTCGCCGATCTCGCGGTGCGCGAGTCCGCGGCGCTGCGGGCGCTGCTCGCCGAGGGCCCCGATGCGGTCGCCGCCCGCGCGCTGGCCTCGATCGCCGCGCTGCCGGTCACCGCACGCCGCGAGCTGGTGGCCGCAACCTTGCGCCAGGCCAAGCGGATCATAGCGCTGGTCACCGCCATCGCCGACCTTGGCGGCATCTGGAAGCTGGAGCGCGTCACCGCGACGCTCTCCGACCTCGCCGAGGCGGCGCTGCGGCGCGCCGTCGTCCACCTGCTGCGCGCCGCGCACGACGCGAAGGAGCTGCGCCTGCCCGACCCGGCGGATCCCGAGCGTGGCGGCGGCCTCACCGTGCTTGGCATGGGCAAGCTCGGCGCCCGCGAGTTGAACTACTCCAGTGATATCGACCTCGTCCTGCTCTGCGACCCGTCCGCCGACATATACACGCCGCGCAGCGCGGGCGACGCCCTGGGGGCCTTCACGACACGGCTGGCACGCGGCCTGGTTGCCCTTATGGAATCCCGCGACGCCGACGGCTACGTCTTCCGCACCGATTTGCGCCTGCGGCCGGACCCATCCGTGACGCCGCCGGTCGTCGCCCTGCCGGCGGCCATCACCTACTACGAAAGCATGGGCCAGAACTGGGAGCGCGCGGCGATGATCAAGGCGCGCCCGGTGGCCGGCGACCTGGCGCTGGGCGCGGCGTTCCTCGACGCGATCCGCCCCTTCGTCTGGCGCCGCGGCCTGGACTTCGCCGCCGTCGCCGACATCCACGCCATGAAGCGCCGCATCGACGCCCACAAGGGCGGCGCCCTCGCCGACGGCCGCGATCCCGTGGCCCGCATCGCCGGCCACAACGTCAAGCTCGGCGAAGGCGGCATCCGCGAGATCGAGTTCCTCGCCCAGACGCTACAACTCGTCTGGGGCGGCCGCGATCCAACCTTGCGCACGCCGACGACCCTGGGCGCACTGGCCCTCCTGGCCCGGGCCGGCCACATCCCGCGCAAGGCGGTGGCGGAACTGGAAGCCGCCTACCGCTTCCTGCGCACCGTCGAGCACCGCTTGCAGATGGTCGCCGACCGCCAGACCCACGAGCTGCCCGAGCGCCCGGAGGACCTGGCGCGCTTCGCCACCTTCATGGGCTACCCCGACGCCACCGCGTTCGCCGAAGCCCTGCTGTTCCACCTGCAACGGGTCCGCGCCCGCTACGCCGACGTGTTCGAGCACGTCCCGGACCTGCCGGAGACCGCCGGCATCGCCTCGGACCTCGACTTCCGTGGCGTCGATGCGGTGCCGTCCGCCACCGTCGCCGCGCTGCATCGCCTCGGCTTCGGCAACCTCGACCGCATCACCCACGCGGTGCGCGGCTGGCAGGCCGGGCACGTCCGCGCGCTCCGCTCCGAGCGCGCCCGCGACCTGATGGCCCGCATGCTGCCCGCGGTGCTGGCCGCCCTCGGACGCCAGCCGCAGCCCGATGTGGCGTTCGGCCGCTTCGACCTGTTCCTCTCGCGCCTGCCAACCGGCGTCCAACTCCTGTCGCTGTTCCAGCGCAACCCCGGGCTGCTCGACCGCATCGCCGCGGTGCTCGGCGCCGCCCCTTCGCTCGCCGAGTATCTCGCGGCCAACCCCGGCGCGCTCGATGGCCTGCTGACGCCCGACGAGGCCGGCACCCCAGCCCAAATGCTGCAAGCCCGCCTGGCCGACGCGCGGCTGCTGGAGGAGGTGATCGCCATCATCCGCCGCACCGTGCGCGAGGAGGAGTTCGCCATCGCGGTGGCAACCCTGGAGGGCCGGCTCGACGCCGACAACGCCGGGCTGCGCCGGTCCGCGCTCGGCGATGCGGCGCTGGACGCGCTGCTGGACCCCGTGCTGACCGACTTCGCCGCGCGCTTCGGCCGGGTGCGCGGCGGCGCGATGGCGGTGGTGGCGCTGGGCAAGGCCGGCGGCCGGGAGATGATGGCCGGGTCCGACCTCGACATGATGCTGATCTACGACCATCCCGAGGCGGTGACCGAGAGCCAGGTCGAGCGCGGCGTGGGGGCGCGTGGATCAGGGGCGCACGGTCTGCCGGCAAGCCAGTGGTTCGTCCGCGCGGCCCACGCCTATGTCGCCGCGGTCACCGCGCCCGGCGTCGACGGCCAGCTCTACGCGGTGGACATGCGGCTGCGCCCGTCCGGCAACAAGGGGCCCGTCGCGGTGTCCCTCGGCGCCTTCCGCGGCTACCACGAAGCCGACGCCTGGACCTGGGAGCGCATGGCGCTGACCCGCGCGCGCGTCGTCGCCGGCCCCGCGGCATTGCGCAAGCGGATCGAAGCCGCGATCGGCGCGGCAATCGCCGCCTCGGGCGAACCCGACCGCATCCGTGCCGACGCCGCATCGATGCGCGCACGGATGCAGCGCGAACTGCCCCCCGACGGCCCCTGGGACGTCAAGCTCCGCCCCGGCGGCCAGGTCGAGGTCGAATTCATCGCCCAGGCGCTGCAACTGATCCACGCCCGGCACGATCGCGGCGTCTGCAGCCCGACCACGCGGCTCGCGCTGGCCCGGCTGTCCGAGGCCGGGCACCTGCCGCCCGACGACCGCGACCTGTTGATCCGCGCCGATCATGTCTGGCGCACGGTGCAGGGCATGTTGCGCATCACCATCGGCCGCAAGGCCCCGGCCGACCTGCCCGAGGCAACCGCGCGTCCGCTGCTGCGTGCGGCGGCGGAGGCCGGGATGCCGGCGCCCGATCTGCCGGCATTGCGGGCGGCGTTGGATGCGCTGGCGGCGGAGGTGCGCGCGGCGTTCGTGCGCCACGTCGGGGAGGTGGGCGGGGCGCTATAGTTTCATTGCGGCGACACACCCCGTCATGGCCGAACAGATCGACTTGCGACCGTCATGGCCGAACAGATCGACTTGCGACCGTCATGGCCGAACAGATCAACTTGCGACCGTCATGGCCAAACAGATCAACTTGCGATCGTCATGGCCGAACAGATCAACTTGCGATCGTCATGGCCGGGCTTGTCCCGGCCATCTGTTGCGGCACTGGCGCTGCGCAGATGCCTACTCAGCATACACCGGGACGCCGAGATCGCAGGGATCTCAGAGAAGGCCGGAAAAGGCGAATCCGCGCCGCGCTCCCCGCAACGCCAGCGCCTCCCAGCTACCCCATCACATTCACCCGATTGCCCGGCCCCCCGCCCCGATCCAATCCCGCAAGCCTGCCACCGCCCTATTCCTCACGTTGTATAGGGTATAGCCCACCCATTGCGCCCGAAGCGTCAAGGCAATCCGATGAAACGATGGACCGGCCCAGATGCCCTGTCATTGCGAGCCGCAGGCGAAGCAATCTCCATCCAGGTAAGCACCCGCTACCGAACCCGCCCGCACCCTCACGTTGCATAGGGTTCTCCCACCCAATCACGCCGCGACCGCCACCGGCGCCGCCGCACGGGCGGCAACCTCAGCCGCCACAAGCTGCATCACGGCGGTCTCGATCGCATCCGCGCCGAGGCCCGGCGACCGCGCCGCGGCAGCGGCCTGGCGCCGCTCGAAATACTCCCGACGGCGGCGTTCGTGCCGCCCCTCCACCGGCGCGGCACCGGCCGGCCGTGGCGCCGGCTCGCCCGGGTCGGACTTCGGCATTGCAGCCGCCAGCCGCGCCATTATGTCCGCGGCCGCCGCCGGCTGGGCCTGCGGCACCGACGCCCGACGCGCCGCCACCGTCTGCCCCGCCCCACCCTGCCGCCGCTGCAGGTCATGGATCGCCGTCTGGCACATCCTGCTCAGCGCGATCGCCTTGCTCTGGTAGCGGTGGTGCAGATTGATCGGCAGATCGCCGAGCGCCATCCGGCAGAAGGTGATCACCGCATGGTAATGCGCGAGGACCAGCTGGGTGGCGAGCATCGCCTCCACCGGGTCGCGCGGGCCCAGGTGAGCGAGCAGCGCCACGACGGCCTCGCGCGCCGCGGCCTTGCCCGCCTCGGTGGTGTTCGGCAGGTGCGGCAGGGCGTTGAGCGTGAGGCGGATCATCTCGGCGTGGCTGGCCGGGTCGAGGGAGGGGGCCGGCGTTGCGGCGGGGGGCGCGGCGGGTGGTGGGGTCATGGTGGGGGTGCTCCAGGGGCTGATAAAAAAGCGCTGGGAAGGTAACAGGAATATATGACGGGTTCAAGGAATATTGTCCTTGGATTGTCGGGCAGTTTGAATATCGCGGATGGGGGGTGAACCGTCAGTCAACCTTCGCTCAGAGGAGCAGACATTTCGCAGATGACCTGAATTGGCCGGGAGCGGAATGGCGGCTTCTGAGTTCAGAAGTCCCAGAAACAGTCTTTCAGTTAAGCGGCGCGAAGAAGTCTGGTATCCCCTCTCTTGTCTGTTATATTGATTACTGTACGCTTTTAACCGAGCGGACGCCGCAGGGGGTGAATACGTGCGACTGGCGGAAATCAATATCGAGAATTTTCGCATCTTCGGCGAGGGAAACGACGCATTCCGCATGGCATTTCCCGCCGGCATCACGGCGCTGGTCGGTGAAAATGACTCCGGCAAAACCGCGATCGTCGATGCGATCAGGCTGGTGGTTGGTACGCGCGGACAGGATTTCTTCCGTGTCACCGATGCCGACTTCCATCAGCCCTCGGACGGGACCGAGACACGCAAGAACATCCGCATCAAGCTCCGGTTCGACACCCTCAGCACCGGCGATCGGGGGGTGTTCCTCGAACATCTGACCTACATTGAGGGCAAAGCCTATCTCATCCTTCATTGGCAGGCGACTAGCGGATCGCGCGGCCCATCGCGCCGGTTCCTCAATGTCGAGTGCCGATCGGGCGCTGCCGGGAATGGGCCAACGCTCGAAGCCGCAGCCCGGGCATTTCTGTATGCGCCCTATCTGCGGCCGCTGCGCGACGCCGACCAAGCGCTTTCAGCCGGTAGAGGATCGCGCCTTGCCCAGATCCTCCAGCAGACCGAGGAAGTGGCGACCACGGGTGTCGATTTCGACCCCGAGGCACCACCGGATGACCCCACCACGCTAAGCGTACTCGGTATCGGCGACTTAGCCGACAACCTGCTTGAGCGACAGGAGGGGATTACCGGAGCTCGTACACGGCTCAACAAGCAGTATTTGGCGAAGTTGTCTTTCGAAGACGACACCCTCAAGGGCGGAATATCGGTCGGCGGAGCACGCAGTGACAAAGCGACCCGGCTCCGTCAGTTGCTCGAAAAGCTGGAGCTCGACCTACGCGAGGACGGGGTGTCCCATCCCCCGCCTGGCCGGGGCTTGGGCTCGAACAACCTTCTCTTCATGGCATCGGAATTACTGCTCCTGAGCCAGGAAAGCGATGGCTTCCAGGCGCTATTAATCGAGGAACCCGAAGCACATCTGCATCCCCAACGGCAGCATTTGCTTATCGACTTCCTGAAAGAAAAGGCTGCAATCGATCGTGACGCGGAACATGCACTGCAGATCGTCATGACGACCCACAGCCCATCACTTGCATCGTCGCTGAAGTTGGAAAATCTTGTGCTCGTGCGTCGTGGCAAGGCGTTCCCAATGGGGCCGGAGCACACCCTGCTCGGGCGGAGCGACTACGCTTTTCTCGAGCGCTTCCTCGATGCGACAAAGGCAAACCTGTTCTTCGCGCGGGGCGTTATCATCGTTGAAGGCGATGCAGAGAACATCCTGCTGCCGACCATTGCCCGGCTCATAGGCAGGGACCTCGCCCGGCATGGCGTGTCCGTGGTAAATGTCGGCGGCACCGGGCTCGGCCGGTATGGCCGGATTTTCCAGCGACGCTCGCCTGCCGAGACAGGCGTACTTGATATTCCGGTCGCGTGCCTAGCTGATATGGACGTCATGCCCGATTGCGCACCTGCGCTCCTCGGCCTGCAGCGGGCCGACGGGACCGTCCCGGCAACGAACGAGCGGCAGTGGCTGAAAAAAGGCGATTTCGACGACGAGGGGTTGGAGCGCAGGAGGGCGAGCATACAAGCTCGCGTTGCCGGCCAAAGCGTGCAATCGTTCGTAGCTAACGAATGGACACTTGAATACGATCTCGCATTTCACGGGCTGTCGCGTGAACTTTGGGTTGCGGCGAGCCTGGCTGCCGCGGATGAACGACTTCATGAGAAGCGCACGACCGTTAAAAAAGTGTACCGGCAGGCGATGGAATCGTTTAAAACGATTCAGGTGCTTGGCGATGACGTGCGCAGCACCTCGGTCTACGCCAAATTCTACCGCGGCACTTCTAAAGCCGTCGCAGCTCAGTATCTCGCTATAATTCTTGATCGTTCGTCAGCTAAAGGCCGCTTTGCACGCGACGGATTGCGTCCGCGGTTGCCGCCATATGTAGTCGCTGCGATTGACTATGCCACGCGACGGGCCGGAACTGACGCAACATGACGGCTGTTATTGCGCCTCTGACAACGCCAGTCACAGATTCGGAGATCGAGGCGGCGGCCATCAGCTTGTGCTTGCCTAACCGAGCCTTTCATGGAGCTGACGGTCGCGACCCGCGCTTGGACGTCCTGCGCTCCAACCGCTCGATCGACGTTGCAGCTTGCCCCGGCAGCGGTAAAACCACGTTGCTTGTCGCCAAGCTCGCGATTATTGCAAGGCGCTGGACGTCGGCGAGCCAAGGTGTTTGCGTGCTATCGCACACCAATGTCGCACGGCGAGAGATCGAGGGGCGCCTCGGGACGGATTCCGGCGGACGAACGATCCTGTCCTATCCACATTTTGTTGGCACGATTCACGGATTCGTGAATCAATTCGTCGCGCTTCCCTGGCTGCGCTCCTTGGGGATCAAAATCGTCGTAATCGATACTGATATCTGCATTCGCCGGCGGTGGAGTAAGCTCGATCGTCGCCACCGCAAAGCGATTGAGGGAAGCGACCGAGGTGCCGAGCTCCTGCAAATAGTAAATGCGGATCATGACCTCGTCGATATCCCTTGGGGCAGGGGCTCGCTTGGTAAGCACACGGATCTCTACAAGGCGTTGGTCGCCGCGAGCCGAGAGGCGACCAACGATGGCTTTTTCTGCTTTGATGACATGATGATCTGGGCACGGCAGGCGCTCGACCGATGCCCTGTGCTCCAGCAGGCGGTTCGACAACGATTTCCAGTCCTGTTTCTCGACGAGGTTCAAGACAACAGTGAGGTACAGTCGGCCATGCTGCACCGCGTCTTTGTAGAAGGCACCGGCGCCGTCATTCGGCAACGTTTCGGCGACATGAACCAAGCAATCTACGGCCGCGCAGAAGAGTCGATCGGCGCGAGTAGCGATCCGTTTCCTGACCCCCTAATCTCGGTCTCAGTGCCGAACAGCCACCGGTTTGGGCAGCAGATCGCGGCGGTTGCCGACCCACTCGCGCTTACCCCTCCCGGTCTGATCGGGCTCCGCAAGCACGTCGACGATGATCGCACCAATCGGGCGGCCTTGCTGCTGTTTGACGCCGAGAGGCCAGCTTCAGTCTTGCCAGCCTTCGCCGAATTGCTACTCACGCGTTTCAGTGCGGCCGAGCGCTTGAGCGGAATGTTCGCCGCGGTTGGTGCGATCCATCGCGATGCCGACCGGGATGACCGTCCGAACTGCGTTGCGCACTATTGGGAGGGATACGATCCCCAGCTCACGCGGGCGGATGGGCAGCCTGACAAGCTCCTCGGCTATTTTCGGCGCGGCGTGAGCGAATCCGCTCCGAGCGGCGACCTCCGGCCGCTAGTGGAAAGAGCCGCCGACGGGCTACTCCGCCTGGCGTACTTGCTCAATCCGGCGATTCGGCATCCAAGTCTTGCCAACCGCCACCGGCAGCTCCTCAACTTGCTAGCCGCCAATCCAGGCGTGACGAAACGGTATCAGAATCTGTGTTGGCACCTTGCAACCGGAAAACTCGCTGACAATGAACCGACATGGGGGCGCTGGAAGCAGCCGGTGCGCGAGATTGCCGGGGCCCTGCTTGGTGGGGCCGCCGTCTCAGCAGATATTGACGGGTTCCTCGATTGGGAGGACGCGTGCCCCACGGTTGACGCTGCGACCCCGCACGGCAACATTTTCGCTTACCCCCCAGCGGCTCCGGCGGTTCGGGTGAAAGTTGGCTCTATTCACTCGGTTAAGGGCGAGACCCATCTAGCGACCCTCATCCTCGACACCCATTACCACGGATCGCATCTGTCACGAATTAAGGATTGGCTGACCGGCTCCAAGGTTGGTCTTGCCCCAGGCCAGAAGAAAGCGCGCCTTCGGACCAGCCTCAAGCAACATTACGTCGCCGTCACTCGGCCATCCCATCTCCTATGTATCGCGATGCGTCGTGACTCCCTGACCGCAGCCGAACTCGCACTGATGGGCGCGCGGCATTGGGCGGTGGGGGAAATCGTGGAAGAGACTATCGCCTGGCGGGAATGATAGCGAATCGATGCCAGACCGATTTGATATCGAAATGCATTGGTTCCACGCCCGTTCGACGCATCCAACCGGATTCCGCACCGTGGTAGCTGATCTCGCCTGTCCCGGCGCGCGTCGCGCGGATGCGGGCGATTTCCGCCAGGTAGTCAGAAAGGATTTGCTGCGCCATCTGTCGTCATCGTTGCGGTGAGGGGGAGAATTGCTCAATAGGGCCCGACAGGGGCGGCGGGGGGCGCGCCGCACGTCGCTCAAGCCTTTCCTCTGCCGACATGGCGACAGCCCCACTATGCTGCCGCCATGACCCGATTCGTTCCCGGCCAACCCGATCTGTTCGCGCCTGTCGCCGCCCCCGAACCACCACCGCCGCCGGCTCGGCCGCCTTTGGAGGAATTGGCGGAAATCCTCGCCGAGCTGCGTGGCACGGAGCGCCTACCATGGCCGAACCTCAACGCCGCCATGGCGGCGGAGCAACACTTCCTGCGCCTTGCCCGAATGGCTGGCGCCGAGGGCAAGGTTCTCGCCGCGGCCATCATGGATGAAACCGAGCGCCTGTTCGCCGCCGACGAGCAGGCCGCCGCACATGCGTCCGTGCTTGCCGCGTCGTAGCTGGACCAAGCCGCTTCATTGCACGGCAGGGGGGACCCACGGTAGAGGGCGCTGGGTAGTGTTGATATGTCCACTTCCGCGGCGTCGACCAGACCGTCTGGATGACGTGGATGGCCCGCTAACCCGGCAGCTTCACCGCCCCGTCGGGACCCCGCTCCACCACCCCAACCGACACGACCGCATCAACCGGCAGCACCCCATAAACATGGGGAAAAAGCTGCCCGCCCCGCGACGCCTCCCAGCGCACCGCATCGCCAAGCCGCGACAGATCCACCACCGCCAGCACCAGCCCGCTCACCCCGCTGAAATGCCTCTCCACCGTCGCCGCCACCTGGGCACCAGACGACAAATGAATGAACCCGTCGGCACGATCCGCGGCCGACCCCCGGAACACGCCGTCGCGTTGCATTTGCGCCGCCTCCGCCGCCAGCATAACCTTGTAGGCGATCCGATCCGCCACGCCCCATCCCTCCCGTCCCGCTAAAGCGCCCTTAAGCGCACGCCCCAGGACACCCCGGCCCAACCCCAATCCAGCCAGACCAGGTCAGCCCGATTTGGCCCGAGCACCACCCAGCCTATATACCCACCACCGCAACGCCCAGGAGCACGCCCATGGCCGCCCAAACCATGAAAACCCGCATCGCCGAGGCCAGCGGCTTCCTCGCCGCGCTCGATCAGAGTGGCGGGTCCACGCCTGGCGCGCTGCGCCTCTACGGCATCCCGGAGACCGCCTACAGCAATGACGCCGAAATGTTCGCCCTCATGCACGCGATGCGGGTCCGGGTGATCACCTCGCCGGCCTTCACCGGCGACAAGGTGATCGGCGCGATCCTGTTCGAGCGCACGATGGATGGCGAGGCGCAAGGCAAGCCGGTCCCCTCCTACCTCTGGGAGGACCGTGGCTGCGTGCCGTTCCTCAAGGTCGACAAGGGGCTGGAGGCGGAGGCCGACGGAGTCAGCCTGATGAAGCCGATCCCCGGCCTCGACGCGCTGCTGGATCGGGCGGTCGGGCTCAATGTCTTCGGCACCAAGATGCGCTCGACGATCCACCTCGCGTCCGAATCCGGCATCGCCGCGATCGCCGCCCAACAATTCGAGATCGGCAGCCAGATCGCGCGGCACGGCCTGGTGCCCATTCTGGAGCCGGAGGTCCTCATCAAGAGCCCCGCCAAGCCGAAGGCCGAGGCGCTGCTGCGCGATGCGCTGGCCCGCCATCTCGATGCGCTGCCGTCGGATCAGCAGGTGATGCTGAAGCTGACGATCCCGGACACGCCGGATCTCTACAAGGACCTGATCGCCCACGACCGGGTGCTGCGCGTCGTTGCCCTGTCGGGCGGCTATACGCGGGCCGATGCGTGCCAGCGCCTGGCCCGCAACCACGGCCTGATCGCCAGCTTCTCGCGTGCGCTGCTGGAGGAGTTGCGCGCCTCCATGAGCGACACGGAATTCAACACGGCGCTCGCCCAGGCCATCGACGAGATCTACACGGCATCCACCGTGAAATCATAACCGCCCGCGCTTACCTCTCCCTCTGGGAGAGGTCGCCGCGAAGCGGCGGGTGAGGGTAAGCAACACACACGAACCATTGGATGAGCGGCAAGCCCCTCAACCGGAGCGCTGGCGCTGGGCCTTTCCCGAGGGGAGACGTAAAACAACGGCAGGACGCCGGCCGCAATGGGCACACCTGGGAAGTTCAATCAGGCCATCATCCGCGCCGGGCTCGTCAGCCGCAGAAGGCTCACCACACGATTGCGCGCCACGACGACGAGATAAAGCGAGCCATCACCGCCCATATAAAATCCGCCTGTCCCGCGACCGCGTCGGCACGCGGCCCGCAGACCCCCAAACGCCCGACAACGCTCTAGCAGTAGGCCCCCAACACGAACCAGCAAACGAAGGGGCCGCGCGGCGCAGCAACCTTCCTCCCTTCTCTGCGAACCCTGAGCCCTCCGCGCCCCTGTGTTGAAGCGGACCTCCCACAACCCCAACCGGCGACCTCGCATCCCGCCGCGCCCGGTGGCGAATTCGTACCCAACCCCAGAACTCTGATCGCTTCGGTTCAAGCCGCGCCGGCCCACCCGACGTTCACTCGGAAGTGAGGCAAACAAACCCAGAGTTAACGCGTTGCATTGCAGCAATCTCGGCGGCCCCGTTCCCGATCAACGGCTCGCGCGTGGTCTCCGAGGTTTCCGCGGCGGGATGGGAGACATCATGATCGACGCGATCAGCCGTCCCGTTTCCCCCGGGCTTGGCTGCGGGGGACCGGGGACGGGGGGTGGTGCCGGGTGAGCGAGACAAACGACCACACCGATCTCAGACCGCATCACGACGCGCCCGAGCCGCGCGCGCCGAACCGGAACGAGCAGCAGCCGGCCCGCAGGGACCAGCCCGACCGCGCGCCGGACCAATCACCCGGCCACGACAACCGCGACCCCGACAACCGCGACAACAAACGCGACGACAACCGCGACAACAAGCAGGACGACAAGAAACCGAAAAGCCGCTGGCCCCTGATCATCCTCGGCATCGTCGTCGTGCTGGCGATCATCGCCGGCATCGTCTACTGGTTCATGACCCGCGGGCTGGAGAGCACCGACGACGCCTACACCGAGGGCAACGCCATCGCCTTCGCCGCCAAGGTCTCCGGCTACGTCACCCAGCTCAACATCAACGATAACACCTTCGTGCATGCCGGCGACCTGATGGTGAAGATCGATCCGCGCGACTACGTCGCCGCGCGCGACCAGGCCCGCGCCGCGCTCTCGCTCGCCCGCGCCGAACTCGCCAGCGCCCGCGTGGATCTGGCGATCGCCCGCGTCCGCGTCCCCGCAACATTGCAGCAGGCCCAGGCGCAACTCGCACAAGCCAAGGCGAACCAGGACCAGGCCGAGCGCGACTACCGCCGCATCCATGCCGTCGATCCGCGCGCCACCACGCAGACCAACATCGACCAGGCCAACGCCCAGCTCCAGTCCAACACCGCCGCGGTCAGCAGCGCGCAGGCGCAGGTGCAGATCGCCTCGCTTGTGCAACAGAATATCCAGGCGGCCGAGGACACCGTCACCCAGCGCGAGGCGCAGGTCGCCCAGGCCGAGGCCAACCTCGCCCAGGCCGAGGTCAATCTGTCCTACACCGACCTGAAAGCGCCGTCGGACGGCTACATCACGCGGCGCAACGTCGATCTCGGCACCTTCGTGCAGGAAGGCCAGCAGCTCTTCTATCTCGTGACGCCGCAGGTCTGGGTCACCGCCAACTTCAAGGAGACCCAGCTCGCCCGCATGCAGCCCGGGCAGCCCGTCTCGATGACCGTCGATGCGTTTCCACAACTTCTGCTGCACGGCCACGTCGACAGCATCCAGGAAGGCAGCGGCGCCCGCTTCTCCGCCTTCCCCGCGGAGAACGCCACCGGGAACTTCGTCAAGATCGTCCGCCGCGTGCCGGTCAAGATCATCATCGACAGCGGCCTCGGCGACCGCCAGATCCTGCCGCTCGGCATCTCGGTCGAACCAACCGTGACCGTCCAATGACCGAGCCCCCGACCGGCACCGAACAGCGCTGGAAACCGCGTGCCAACCCGTGGCTGATCGCGGGCAGCGTGACGCTCGCCGCCTTCATGGAGGTGCTCGACACCACCATCGTGAACGTTTCGCTGCCGCACATCTCCGGCACGCTGTCGATCAGCAGCGACGAGAGCACCTGGGTGCTGACCACCTATCTCGTCGCCAACGGAATTGTATTGACGATCTCCGGCGCGCTCAGCCGCAGGCTCGGCCGCAAGCTGTATTTCCTGATCTGTGTCGCCGGCTTCACCGCGACCTCGGCCGCCTGCGGCCTGACCGAGCAGTTCTGGCAGATCCTGCTGTTCCGCGCTTTGCAGGGCCTGTTCGGCGGCGGCCTGCAGCCGACGCAGCAGGCGATCATCCTCGACACCTTCCCGCCCGAGAAGCGCCAGCAGGCGTTCTCCCTCACCGCCATCGCCATCATCATCGCCCCCGTGCTGGGACCGGTCCTCGGCGGCTACCTGACCGACACCTATTCCTGGCACTGGATCTTCCTGATCAACATCCCGATCGGCATCGCAACATTCTTCGGCGCCCTG
>Ga0326727_10014868_pt1 | contig 16843 bp, 12 predicted proteins | sample MB2enrmetagenome_FD_207643 | JGI IMG/M metagenome (GOLD analysis project Ga0326727, IMG submission 207643) | Lab enriched peat soil microbial communities from McLean, Ithaca, NY, United States - MB29MY | ecosystem: Environmental > Terrestrial > Soil > Wetlands > Peat | place: USA: New York...
CGGCCTCCCTCCGTCCGCCGCCCTGCGCCCCAACAAAGAACAGAGACAGTCAAGAAAGGGACATTCTCTCCTGAGTTAAAGAGGGGACATTTCTAAAGAGTTTTGACAGGCGCACCCTGCGCCCTGAGCGCCCAGATTCAAGACCGACGCCCCGTCCCCTGCCACCTTGGCCAAAAGTCTCCGGAACACTTCCTCCACCGCGTCCACTCTGTCCACTCCGTCCACGGCGTCCACTCCGTCCAACCGGGAATACCGGGCAAACCCATAGCCGACCATTGCTGTTGTCCTCATCCCGTTACCGTGACCAAAACAGCACCCTCAACTGCCAGGGTTTGCATTAATTCTCCCCCGGCAATTTTGATCGGCTACAGGCCATGTGTATGCAGGCTGCCCGGTCGGTTACGTGCGCTGCAATTGGCGCTCCGCTTCGAACCAATGCTTCTGGTCACAGCCCGGTTGCTGTCCTTGAGCGAGCCAGATCTGGTAAGCCTTTTGGGCTATCGTCGTGTGCGCAAGGGCTTTTTGCGGCTTTGCTGGATTGGCCGGAGAAACGCCGGCAGTCGCAACCGGCGCTGATGTCCTGGCGCCCCGGGCGTTTGAATTGGGAGACGTGTTTTGTCCTGGGTTTGTCGTCATAATTTTATGCTTTCTGGATCTGTTTCTTGTTTACTTGGAGCCACTGTTGCGGCTTCTCGGCTTCGCAGTGCAGGGAATAGAAGGAAGGGACTGCCGATTCCAATGGCAGTGGTACGCCTGGTAAACTGAGCTCTGTTAGCACACACAGCTTGCGCCTTAAACCAGGCCAGGCAAGATAAATCGGCATAAATCGCTTGCCGGCGGGCAAATGTCTTAATGGATGCCGTAAACCGTTGCGGCACAAGGCTTACAGTGGGATGTTCTGTGCGGCGGGCAAGGAATTGCGCCTGAGATGGTGATTGGCGCGGCGACAGCCGCACATGCCGTTGAACCCGCCGCTATGGCACGTTAATAAAAGTTCGAGGCTGTCCCGTCTGGGTTGCTGGCGGCTCCTTGAGCATGGCCCAAGGCCCAAAGAGATCCAGCGACCACGCCGACCGCCGCGCCGGCCACGCTTGCGTCTGCGGTCACCGCCAGCGGCGTCAATGCGAATTGCGCGGCCGTTTCCCGTCGATCCTTGAACACCGGCAAATTGCACGGGCCTAATACTTCCTGGCCGCGGCAATAAAGCGAAAACGTGCGAAAACTGGAACAATAGACGCCATACAACTCAGGCTCTGTTTCACCGACGGCGGGACGTGGCAGGACCGGAATGACCATTTGCGGGCCGGCCTTGGCGGCATCGACGAAGACCGGTTTTTGTCCCTTCGCCACCCGTTCAAAGTTGGACTCGACGTAATAAGCAAAACGCCGCTGTTTGCCGTCGCGTTCGTAGGACGCGTCATATTGCGCCAAAATGCCATGCGGAGTTTGGGAAAGGGCGAATTTGGGGTCTGGAGACGGCACCACATAATCCGTGTCATGCCAAAGCCGTGCGGTGAAGCTGACATCCCGGACTGATTCGCATCCGCACCAGCAGAAGCAAGCGACGACCGCCAACAAATTCAAAAGCTGCGTTTTCACCAACAGCCCGGGTTCTTTCTGATATGGCAAATAATGGCCGATTGCACATGCGGCGTCAATAAAAAAAGGGATTACTAAAACCTGTCGTCGTGTAATCCAACATACGGTGGGGCGAGACTCCGTCGAGCCGTGCCCTTTGAACCCAGCCCCGCCAGCGTCAGCGCTTCCAATCTGTCAACTCTCAATTCTCCATTATCCATTGCCCCCTTTGCACCCATCCCCGCCAGCCCCTTTGCGTTCCGTGTGATCCTTGTGGTCAAGACAGCAGTGGAGCAGGAAGACGAACGAAACGAGGAGCTAATAGTGCAAAAGTACGGTTTGACACCTTTGACGGCCTTCAAGCACATGCGTCTCAGGCTCATGGGAGTTCCTTTGCTGCCGCAGCCCGAGTAGTCACCACCTGACTGCCTACCACATCGCCAAATCCACTTCGCCCCGAGTTTTAAGGGCGGCATCGAACAGTTTTGTTTGCGTAAACGTCGGACGTGAATGTTTTTCCAACCGCAGCCGCTTTTCTGGGAAGCTCGTTTCGAGTGCCTCAATTGTTGATTCAAGTGTGAATGCGCGGGCGGCCGTGCGAACCCAGACTACGCCGTTGCGCAACAAAAGTGTTTTGGATTTTGTGAAAACTGTGCGAAGCATTTGGACGTATTCCAGTCTATTCTCGAATTTGCGTTTACATTCTCCACCTGGACTGCGCGGTTGCGGTGGACCGCCAAGCAACCAGAGTCGAAGCCATTGGTCGTAGAAATAGTTCGTGACGCCGTGATAAGGCGGCGACGTGAACAAGAGTTTTGCACGGCGGCCAGATTGCTTTGCGATCACGTTCAATCGCTCGCGGCTATCGCCGAGATAAACGCGACTTTCGTTTGTTTTCATCCGCCCTTTCGCGTAACGCCACGCGACCTTTTTTAGCATGAATTCGACTGGATCATGTGACAGTGGCTTCATATCTCGCTCGCTCCACCATTCGATTGAATACTGGGGTGACATCGCTTTGGTTTGTCGCATCTGGTTTGACAAGGCGCTTTGAAGCTTGCCATGTAGGTCCACAAGTAGCAGCGCCATCGTTGTCCAATCTGTTTTTCTGCGACGCCAATCCAATAAGTCACGCGCTGCAACCAAAAATTCCCGGACGGATTTGCAATAACACCAACGGAAAAACTCCGGCAGGGCAGCCGCCTGCGCGCGGTATTTAGGCGCTTTGGTTCCGAGCCAGCGAAGGCGGCTTTCAACAGCGTTTCGGCTCGCCGTTTGGAGTTTCGCTTTTCCATACACCCAGCCGACGGGGTTAATTTCAACGCCGAGACCAAGCCGGTCTGAGGATGCCGCCGCATACAGCGAAGTCGCGCGACCTGCAAATGGGTCCAGAATCATATCGCCTTCCTCCGTGTATTCCTTGACGACGCGCATCGCGAAATCAGCCGGGAACATCGCGTAATATGGGCCAACGCCGGCCCACCGGCTGGTTGCCGTCGAATACTTTCCATGTTCAAGACGCGGTTTCATCGTTCGCGGTCTCGCATGAGAGCTTGTGCGAGTTGTTTCAAAACTTTTTGGCCAAGGTGAAGAGGAATCGCTGCTTGTGCGTGTGCGCTCACGAGCGGCGCGAGTGCGTTCGCGTAGCGCGAGGTAACAAGTTTGTCCAGCAATGCGCAGACAGTTCCGAATTGCGGAAACGCCACCGGTTCATCGGTGTCCAGCGTGTCTTGTTCTGCCGTGAGAAACGGCAGGTTCGCAATGATTCGCGCCCCGCTCCGCGCCTTGTAAAGGAATTTTCGGCCAAAATATGTGTCTGCTCCGTATCGTTTGGTGCTATCGGAATAAATAATCCGCTGTTTGATGTAGGCGTCTGTCGGCAGGAAGTAAGTTCCCGGCGCGAAATGCTGGCCGCCATCTTCACGCTTATCAATTTCCTCGAAGTGCGTAACGAAATTCCCAGACTTTTCGATCCCAATGAGCACCATGTCGCTCCCGGTTTTCTCGCGCACTGTCACATTCAGCCGTTTCAATTCTCTACTTATGGCGGCGCTCAACCATGCGGGCGGGCCAAAAACGGCAAGCGAACCATCAACGAAAAAAGCCACATCACTCAATCTATCCAGCCAATTCCGCTGCTCGAAACACCGCAACAGGTGAATCAGCAGCAACCGTTCCCAAACCTGCATAACATAACCAAACGCCTCGCCGTTTGTGCCGGACTCGTCATTGAATCTCTCGTGTATTCGCATTGCGTCCGTAGGGAGCAGCGGCTTGTGATGCTCGCAAGGACAGGTTTCGACGCCCGGACCAATGCTAACTTCACGCTCGCAACCCAGACTCGTATAAGGGCACTGGATGGTGTCCGTCGGTTTGTAGGCGAGAAGAGCTTGATATGTCGCGAGTAAACGCGCGTTGTCCTCCTCGTCAACAACTGCATCATGGAGCAAGTCGAAAAGCGCTTCGCGGAATGAATCACGCGCGGAAACATGGTCGCGCGTGATGACGTTGCAACCCGGCAGCGCCGTGGCGTCAGAGGACGGGGCTTCCGTTTTGCGGAAGTCAATTGGGTTGACGGGCCGCGAATTATCCAACCGTTCCACTTCGGCCAGATTCATAATCACGGAGGCGACCGAGCAATAACCTACTTTCGCGCCTGGATAACCGTTTCGCACGTCCACCTCAGCGGAGCTTCCGTCAATGGCAAGAACCAGTGACGGCATCGGCGTTGCCGGTTGTGGTGGCGGTTTCGGCGTGATTTGTTGGGTTAAAACCGAGCGGTCAATCACACGTGAGCGCCGAAGTAAATGTTGAACGCGCTCGGATTCAACAATCCGTTTCAGCGGCTGATAATGCGCATATTCGCCGTCGTAGGGCATAGCTCAAATCGGCTGAATGCTGAACCGTTCAACCTGAATAGGAACAACGTATGGATTTGACAAGGTTTTCATTCGGATGAAGCCGCGATCCTGCGCCCGGAGGATGCTGCTCTCAAAATCGGCGAAGTCGTAAAACTTCCGCAGTTCCTTTGTTTCGTCGGTGTTGTTCAAATGACCGATGAACCAATTGGCGGTGTTGCGCAATATGTTTTTCTGGATCGAGGAAACTTCCTGCGTTGCATATACGAGGCCGATGTTGTATTTCGCGCCCTCTTTAGCCGTCCGCACCCAAATGTCGCTCAGATCATCTTCCTTTGATGACGGCAAAACATTGTGAGCTTCCTCAACATAAGCAAGGATGTGCGGCGGCCGCTGACCTTGCCGGAACAAATCTTTATTTCGGTCGAAAATCTTTTGAATGACGCGATCCGCTGCGGCCTTGTTGATTTCCGCGTCCCCGCTCGATTGGTCAACAATGACAAGACGCCCGTTACGCAAATGCTCGTAAATGTCGTCTGCGTAGTCTGACGTCGTGTTCGGCGTGTGGCGGTCTTTCACGCGCCCAAGTTGGCGCGAACCGTTGGGGTAGGCAAACATTTCCAGAATCTTGCGAAGGTCATCGTCAGCCCATGAACCGCTGCTGCTGTTTTGGATATAATTCGAGTCAAATTGCGCAAAACCAGAGGTGTCATCCTTGATGAAATCACGGAGGATTTGGCCGCACTGCGTGATTTCACCCCACGTGGGATTCGTTTTGCTCAACATTGTTGCGCAATTAGAGTAAGCAACGGCGTCTTTGCCTTGGCCGTTTCGCATGGCCGCCAACAGCTCTGCCCGAAACAACCCGTGCGTTTGCAGGCGCAAGCCTGACGGAGGGGCGTAACCGGCTTTGAACAACAATGCTCGATAAAAAAGCACTCGACGGTTGAAACGTGTGGTTGCCGACCTGTCATTTGGGTCAGGCGTTTCATAAACCACATCGCGGAAGTTCGAAATGAATTTCGTCGTATCGTTTGCGAGAAAACTGTCAATGATTTCCTTTCCAGTCTGGAGATTTTCGTCCAAATAAAAATTCAAGAGCATCAGTATCCGGCCCGGATCGTTCGGGTGCGTCGAGACGCCGTAGGTGACAACATCTCCGCGCAATTCGGTTTGCTGATTGGCGGGCGCGCCGCGCCATACATTCTTTATCGCGTTTGGGTTGTCGCTGCCCGTTGTCGCATCTTGCACATTCTCGTTCGCGTATTCGCCGTTTGGATCGAACACCAATTGCCCAATCCTTTGCGGATCAGTTGCCGCCCAACGAAGCGCAAAAATCGCTTTCAACACAATCTTCGTCGTGTTGGATTTGCCCGTACGCGTCATGCCGAAAAGCGCCGTCTTTTGGCCAAGCAAATCAGTCGGTGTTACGCGCACAGTGACACTCGCGACCTGCTGGAAGCGGCGGTTTGTGGACGCATAACGAACCTGTCCGATTTGAACCATTGGAATCTGTGTCGTGGCAAAAATTATCGGGTCGCGAAAATTCACGATACGCTCCAGGACGGACCCGCGCGGCTTGTAAACTTTCAGGCCGCGATTGGGATAGTAATTGCTTATGTCCGAACCGAAACAAAGTTTCCAATCGGGCGCAGTGTCAATACTCAATTCGGACATGTAAAACGTGCCGATAACGCGGCATCGAACTCCCGCGTAACTGAGCAGATGGTGGGTTGTGGCATCCATCACCGCGCGATCATCCCAGTTCACAGCAATTTCGCCGCTCACGCGCTGTGCGTTTTCAACACGAACACGTCGCGCTTCTTCGGCGTTCGGCAAATCCGCATGGTCAATTACGCGCAAGAGGATGACGGAAGAATCTTCCTCTCGCGGATCAGAGACAGCCTGTGGACCGACGCGCGTTCCAATCAGGAAGCACAACGCCGGAATCCCACCCACTCGCTGGCGATGATGGTCGTGAATTTGGACAATGGCTTCGCTATAACCTAGCGCAACTACTTCGCCAACATATGCGTCCGCTTCAACGAGATTGCGCAACGAATCGCCAGCGGCTTGAAGCGCTGGATCGAGTGTTGGTTGCGGAAGTTGCGTCGCGATTTGAGAAAGGACGTTTGGCATATATGATTTCCCATCTGGAGTCTTGCCCACGACCAGCATGGGCATTTTGTTGACTTTGTTCCTTTTCCACGGATTTGCAAGCCCTTTCGCAATGCCAACCGATTTCCCCGTACGATGCAAGATCGTCTGGAATTGACCCCGATCCGCCAAGCTCAAATGGCGCGGCACCAGTCCACGCTCTCCCCTCCAACATCCGCAGTATCGCCCGTTACAGGGCTCAGGGGGCATGTTTGGACGGGTTCCCAGCCCTTCAGGTTGGGCATTCACATTGCGGGCCTTCGGCCCATGTTTTCCAAATGGTTCAGCATTCAGCATTTAGCATTCCGCCTTCCGCCCTTCAGCATTTAGCATTTAGAATTTAGCATTCAGCATTGAGCATTTAGCCTTCCCCCTTCCCCCTTCAGCATTTAGCCTTTAGCCTTTAGCATTTCGCCTTCTTCCCCTACACTTGCGGTTATGAATTCGCGCCTCTTTTCAACCCCGGCCCTCCTGGCCCTCGCTTTGGCCGCTTCCAGCCACGGCCTGTTCGCGGCCGGCATGACCGCTTTCGATCTGGTCAAGGAAGGCGACAAAGTCGTGCCCCTGGAAGCCAAAGGCAAAATCACCCAAATCCGCTCCGAAAAATCGGCCGGCAGCCTGATGCCGGAGGTTTGGCATGTTGACTACTACGATCCCACCGCCGCCTTCAAGGCGATGGAAGTCACCTTCATCGCCGGCAAAGTCACGGAAATCACCCGGCCCAAGCATTTCCTCGACGCCTTCAGCGGCAACAAACAAATGGAGCATCGCAAGCTCAAAACCAATTCCGACCGCGCCCTGGCCATCGCCCTCAAGGAACCGGCGCTCAAAGGCCTCCACTTGCGCGCCGCCCAATTCCTGCTCGAACGGTCGGGAACAGGCCCGCTCTGGACCCTCCAATTCTGGGCGGCCCGCAAGGGCGACCCCGCACAAACCATCCCCGTCGGCGACCTGACCATCTCCTGCCTGACCGGCCAGATCATCAAAACCCGCCTCCACACCCAAAACGCCGAATAATGCCAGGTCTAATCGCCATCGTCGGACGCCCCAACGTCGGAAAATCCGCGCTCTTCAACCGCATCGCCGGAAAACGCATCGCCATTGTCCACGACGAGCCGGGCGTCACCCGCGACCGCGTCACCGCCGAAGCCGAATGGGGCGGGCGCGTCTTTACCCTCGCCGACACCGGCGGCATTGGACTGGCCCGCCGTGAAAAGGCGCAGAGCCTCATCGCCCAGGCCGCCATCGAGCAGGTGCAACTGGCCATTGACGCCGCCGCCGTCATCATCCTCGTCGTCAACGTCCGCGAAGGCGTCGTGCCGCTCGACCGCGAAGTGGCCCAACGCCTCCGCCGCTCCGGCAAGCCGGTGCTGGTGGCCGTCAACAAGGCCGACAACGACCGCGACGAAGCCGCCGCCGATGAATTCGCCGAGCTGGGTTTCCCCGGAATTTTCCCCGTCAGCGCCATCCACGACCGCGGCATCGCGGCCTTGGCCGACGCCGCGGTCGCGCTCCTGCCGCCCGACGCTGCCGGCCCGGAGCAAAAATCCGCCGATGCCGGGCCCGTCCTCAAGCTGGCCGTCGTCGGCCGCCCCAACGTCGGCAAATCCTCCCTCATCAACGCCCTCACCCATTCCCAGCGCGTCATCGTCACCCCCATCCCCGGCACCACCCGCGACGCGGTGGACGTTCCCTTCGAGGTCGAGTCGGAGGGCGGGCGCCAGAAATATATTTTGATTGACACAGCCGGCGTCCGCCAGGAACGCCGCGGCAGCGATTCCGTCGAATTCTTCAGCGTCAAACGCACCGAGGACGCCATCGCCCGCAGCGACATCGTCATTTTTGTCATGGACGCCGAAGCCGGCCTGACCAGCCACGACAAAAAAGTGGCCGGCAAGATCGTCGAGGAGCGCAAGGCCTGCATCCTCGTTGTCAACAAATGGGACCTCCTGGCGCCGGACGTGGACGCCGCGCGCAGGCAATTGCGCCGCCGGCCGGACGGCAAACGGCGCGAAGGCCAGGAGCGCCCCCTGTCCAACCTCTCGGAGTTCGCCCAATGGCTGCAAGAAAACCTCTTCTTTCTCGATTATGCGCCCGTGCTTTTCACCTCGGCCAAATCCGGTTTCCACCTCGACCGCCTCCTCGAATCCATCCGCTATGTCGCCGCCCAATTGCGGCAAAAGGTGCCCACCGCCATCCTCAATCGCACCTTGCGCGACGCCATCGAACGGCGCCAGCCCCCCAGCTCCTCCGGCAGCCGCCTGAAGTTCTTCTACGCCACGCAAGTCAGGCAGGCCCCGCCCACCTTCCTCCTCTTCGTCAACCGCGAGGATTTGTTCTCAGACCAGTACAAAAGGTACTTGGAAGCCGAAATGCGGCGCGCTTTCGGTTTCGAAGGCTGTCCCCTCGTCCTGGTGGGCCGGGCGCGCGTCAGGACCATCGAACCCATCCGAAAAAGCACCCGGAACCGACGCCCGCGCACAGCATAATTGCCGCCAACCGCCCCAAAATTATTCACAATCGCGCCCCAAACTTTTTCACAAATCGTGAAAAAAGCGCGATTTTATCTCATATATTGCGGCTTTCGTCTGTGAAAAACCCCGCGCATAACTTTTTTTGCAGATTTCTCTTGCCGCCACTATATGTGGTGTTAGAGTGCGATTTACTCCCTACTGAATGGGGCTGGCGGTCTGAAAATGACCGCCTTTTTTCCGAGAGTAGGGCGTGGAATTTGAATTTTGTGAAGTTTTTTGTGAATTTTTCACCAAGTCGCGAAATGAGACGCGAAAGGAAGGCTTTCCTATGATTGAGGTTCGTGAACATGCTCGTTCCGCCGCTTCGACGCATGGTCGGCGGCGTTCAAAAACAACTCCTGTTGCTGCGGTTCGTGGCCGCCTGCTTGGCGCGGCCCCGGCCAAAACCCTGATCGTCGAACGGATTTTCAGCCAAGCCAACGTCAAACCATTTGACCAGGTCGAATGGGAGAACCGCACGGCGGAAATCACCGATGACGCCGGAAAGATCATCTTCAAACAAGAGAACGTGGAAGTGCCCAAATCCTGGTCCTTCCTGGCGACCAAGGTGGTCGTTTCCAAGTATTTTTACGGCGAACTGCACACGGCGGAACGGGAGACGTCCGTGCGCCAACTGATCCATCGCGTGTGCCGGACGATTGCCGATTGGGGCGTGCAGGACGGCTACTTCGACAAGGCCAATGGCGAGGTTTTCTACGATGAATTGTCCTGGCTCTGCCTCAACCAGTATGGCGCGTTTAATTCCCCGGTTTGGTTCAACGTCGGGCTTTACCACCAATATGGCGTCGGGCGCGCCTCCTCGCGCGGCAATTGGTTCTACAATCGCCAGACCCACACCGCCGAGCGGGCCGGCACCCAGTACGAGTATCCCCAAGGCAGCGCCTGTTTCATTCAGTCCGTCCAGGACAACATGGAAAGCATCATGCACCTGGCCCATAGCGAGGCCATGCTTTTCAAATACGGCTCCGGCACTGGCAGCGATCTATCCCCCATCCGTTCCAGCCGCGAAAAACTCAGCGGCGGCGGCCGTCCCAGCGGCCCGCTTTCCTTCCTCAAGGTCTATGACCAGGTGGCCAACGTGGTCAAATCCGGCGGCAAGACGCGCCGGGCCGCCAAGATGAACACCTTGCGTGATTGGCACGGCGACATCGAGGAATTCATCGACGCCAAACAGAAGGAGGAGAAGAAGGCCTGGGCCTTGATCGAGCAGGGCTACGACGGCTCCTACAACGGCGACGCCTACGGCAGCGTCATGTACCAGAACGAGAATCTTTCCGTGCGGGCCAGCGACGATTTCATGCACGCCGCCCTGGCCGGCAAAGAGTGGTTCACCCGCACCGTGACCGGAGCGCCCCTGGAAAAGAAGGACGCCGCCACCCTGCTCCATAAGATCGCGGCCGGGACCTGGACGTGCGGCGACCCTGGATTGCAATACGATGGCGCCATCCAGAAGTGGCACACTTGCAAGGGCACCGAGCCGATTCATTCCACCAATCCCTGCTCCGAGTACGTCTTTTTAAACAACACCGCCTGCAACCTGGCTTCGCTCAATTTGATGAAGTTCAAAGGCGAGGATGGCCTGTTTGACATCCAGCGGTTCAAGGCGGCCGTCCGCATCTTCATCACCGCCCAGGAAATCATCGTCGATAACGCCAGTTATCCGACCCCGGAAATCACCGAGAACTCGCATATTTTCCGCACCCTCGGCCTGGGCTACGCCAACCTGGGGTCGCTCATCATGAGCTACGGCCTGCCTTACGATTCCAACGAAGGCCGCGCTTTGGCCGGCGCCATCACCGCCATCATGACCGGGCACGCTTACGAGCAGTCGGCCGACCTGGCCGGCATCCTGGGGCCGTTCAAGGGCTACCACGACGCCCGTTGCGCCCACGTCCGCCGGCCCGCCGCCAGGGACAACGCGGCCTCCATGCTCGGCGTCATCCAACGGCATCGCGCCGCCGTGGAAGACATCCACCCCAGCAACGACTTCGCCTACCTGAAAGAGGAAGCGCGCCATTGCTGGAATCGCGCCCTGGAACGCGGCCGCCAATCCGGCTACCGCAACGCCCAGGTCACCGTCCTGGCCCCCACCGGCACCATTGCCTTCCTCATGGATTGCGACACCACCGGGGTCGAACCGGACATCGCCTTGGTCAAATATAAACTCCTGGCCGGCGGCGGCATGTTCAAAATCGTCAACCGCGGCGTCGGCGACGCCCTCCGCCGCCTCGGCTATGCCGAAAAAGACATCGCCCCCATCCTGGCCCACGTCGAGAAATTCGACACCATTGAGGACGTCGAAGACAGCGGCGCCACGGTGGCCGGCGGACTCAAGCCCGCCCATTTGCCCGTGTTCGACTGCGCCTTCAAGGCCTGGCGCGGCAAACGCAGCATCCATTACATGGCCCATTTGAAAATGATGGCCGCCGCCCAGCCCTTCATCAGCGGCGCCATTTCCAAGACCGTCAACCTGCCCCATGAAAGCACGGTCGAGGACATCAAGGACGCCTACGTGCAGGCCTGGAAAATGGGCCTCAAATGCGTGGCCATTTACCGGGACGGCTCCAAGCGCTCCCAGCCCCTCAGCACCAAGAGGACCAAGGACGGCGAAGACCCCGCCACCGCGGCCCGCGTGCATGAGCTGGAGGCCGAGATCGAGAAATTCAAGGCCCGGGACGGCCAGCCCCTGCGCCGCCGCCTCCCCGAAACCCGCGCCGCTGTCACCCATAAATTCGACATCGCCGGGCATGAAGGCTATCTGACGGTTGGCCTCTTCGACGACGGCCAGCCCGGCGAACTCTTTATCACCATGGCCAAGGAGGGATCGACCATTGGGGGACTGATGGACACCATCGGCACGCTCACCAGCCTGGCGCTGCAATACGGTGTGCCGCTCGAAGCGTTGCTGCGGAAGTTCGCGCACCAACGCTTCGAGCCGTCCGGTTTCACCAAGAACCCGGAAATTCGCAATGCCGCCTCCATCATCGACTATGTTTTTCGCTGGCTGGCCCTGCAGTTCATTCCCGGCTACCGCGAGGCCAACGTCGCCTCGCGCACCCAGCCCGAGCTGGCCATGCCCGGCCTCATGGAGGAGGTCAAAAAAAAAGTGAACCGGCCGGTGCCTGACCTGCCGCTCTCGGAAGACACCGACATCCTGATCCAGGATGCGGCGCGCGGCCCGGAGAGCGGGGGGAATGGCCACGGCCATCCGGCGGCCACCGCCTCAGGGCGCGCCATGTCGCCTTTGAGCCAGCAACTCGGCAGTTTCCAGAGCGACGCCCCCACCTGTCCCAACTGCGGCCACGTCGCCGTGCGCAACGGCGCCTGCTACAAATGCCTCAACTGCGGCGAAAGCCTGGGGTGCAGTTAATTGATGAAATCGGTCCCGGTAATGTTCATTCCGTGAACATTACGGAATAGCGAAGGCTTGGGGAGCAATATAAGATGAAACCTGCAAAGAAGCAGTTGCGAAAAACGATTTCCAAAGGCAGCCCCAAGCCTTCTTCCGTGTGGGATCGCCGGGCCAAATACGAGAAGCGACATGGCCCTTTGACCGAAGATTTCTCCCTTCCAAGCCGCGAAAAACAGACCTGGCACAACCCGTTGGCTCGTCTGTGACGTGAGTTGCCCTCGCGCCCGCCTAGACGTAAACTGCAATCATGATTGATCGGTCGGAAACTCAAGAGGCTGATTTCGTGACCCGCGTTCCGTTGCCGCCGGAACGGCTGGACGCCTTGTCGCGCGACATCCTCAAGCTCAAGCGCAGCTTGAACGCCGTCATCCTGGCCCATAATTACCAGGTGCCCGAAATCCAGGACGTGGCCGATTTCGTGGGCGATTCCCTCGGCCTCTCCCAACAGGCGGCCAAGACCAGCGCGGAGGTGATCGTTTTCTGCGGCGTCCATTTCATGGCCGAGACGGCCAAAATTCTCAACCCGGCCAAGACCGTCATCCTGCCGGACAAGGACGCGGGTTGTTCGCTGGAGGAAAGCTGCCCGGCGCCGAAATTGAAGGCCCTGCAGGCCACCAACCCCAATTTCTACACCGTGACCTACATCAATTGCAGCGCGGAGGTGAAGGCGCTGAGCGACGTCATTTGCACCAGCGGCAACGCCGTCCGCATCGTCAACGCCGCCCCCAGGAATCGCGACCTGTTGTTCGTGCCCGATGAAAACCTGGGGGCGTGGGTGATGGAACAGACTGGCCGGAAGATGACGTTGTGGGCGGGCAATTGTTATGCGCACGTGGAATTCACACACGCCGGCGTCATGCGCAGCCGCCGCGAGTTTCCGGACGCCCCGCTCGTCGCCCACCCCGAATGCACCAAGGCCGTGCGCCTTTTGGCCGACGAGATTTGTTCGACCGAACAGATGATCGCCTACTGCAAACGCTCGCCGGCCCCGGCCATCCTGATTGCCACCGAGGCCGGCATCATTCATCGCCTGCTCAAGGAGTGTCCGGGCAAACGGTTCATTCCCGTGCCGGTGGAGAAGTGCCGCTGCAACGAGTGCAAATTCATGAAAATGAACACGCTGGAAAAACTCCACGACTGCATGGTGAATCTCCAGCCCAGGGTGGAATTGAGCCCCGGCATCCTGCAACGGGCCAGGGCGCCGATCGAGCGCATGTTGCAGATTTCCTCGCAAGCGCTGGCCAATGCGGGATGAATCCAACGCACCTGCCAGGCGCGCCTGGATCACCGGGGCGGGCGGTTTGATCGGCCATTGCCTGGCCGAAGCCAAAACGGCCGCTGCCGCCCGGTTCGACATCGTTCTCCTCACCCGACCCATGTTGGACCTGACGGATTTTGCGTCCGTGGAGAAGCAGTTTCGCGCGGAGCAGCCGGCCCTGGTCATCCATTGCGCCGCCCTGTCCCAAAGCCCCGCCTGCCAGGCCGACCCGGCCCTGGCCAAAAAGATCAACGTCGAGGCGACGGCGCATCTGGCGGCCCTGGCGGCGGACGCGGATTTCATCTTCTTTTCCAGCGATTTGGTCTTTGACGGGCGCAAAGGCGATTATATCGAGACGGACCCGGTCAATCCGTTGGGCGTTTATGCGGAGACAAAGGCCCAGGCCGAACAAATCGTGCTGGCCAATCCGCGCCACACGGTCATCCGCACCTCGCTCAACAGCGGCGCATCGCCCGGCGGGACCAGCGCCTACAACGAGCAAATGCTGGCCGCCTGGAGAAAAGGGCAGGCGGTGAAGCTGTTTTACGATGAGTTTCGCAGCCCGATACCGGCCACGGTCACGGCGCGCGCCGTCTGGGAACTCGCCGCGCAACACCGCCCCGGGCTGTATCACCTGGCCGGCAGCGGGCGCCTTTCGCGCGCGGCCATCGGCGAATTGGCGGCGGCCCGCCATCCTGAACTCCATCCCCGCATCCAGACCTGCTCGCTGCGGGGGTACCGGGGCGCGCCGCGTCCGGCGGACTCGTCCTTGAACTGCGCCAAAATCCGGAAGCTTCTCTCCTTTCCCCTGCCCGGCCTGGCGCAATACCTGCGCGACCACCCCGAGGAGCCGTTTTGAGGCCAATTCCTATTGCTTGACAAGCGAGCGCAGCACGGCCAGATTGGCCGCGTCTTCGTGGAGGTCGTCGGACTTGGGCGTTTCCAGGCAGCCGGGGCAATCCTTGAAGCGCGCGTCGTTGACGATGTGGCGGAACCCTTTCAGCCCGATTTTCCCCTGGCCAATGTGCTCGTGGCGGTCCACGCGCGAGCCGAGGCCCGTTTTTGAATCGTTGAGATGGAAGGCCAGTATCTCCTTCCGCCCGATCAGCCTGTCAATCAGCCGGATGGTCTGGTCCCAGCCCCGGCCGGTGCGAATGTCGTAACCGGCGGCGAAAAGATGGGCCGTATCGATGCAGAGTCCCAGGCGCTCCGGGTTTGCGACGCCGTCGTAAATGGCGGCCAGATGCTCGATTTGGTTTCCCAAACAACTTCCCTGCCCGGCGGTGTTTTCCAGGGCGATCCGGACTGGTTCGTTCCTGGTCGCGCGCAACGTTTCATCCAATCCCTCGACGATGCGCCGCAAGCCGGCCTGTTCGCCCGCGCCCAGGTGCGCCCCCGGATGCAGGACCAGAAACGGCAAACCGAGCGCGCCGGCGAAAGTGATTTCCTGGATGAGCGATGGCAGGGATTTGGCGCGGTTGCCGGAGGGACCAGCCGCGAGATTGATGAGGTAGCCGGTGTGCCCAAAGACGGCGGCGAAGCGAAAGCGGGCGGCGTCCCGCTTGAACTGCGCCGCGTCGGCGGCCGGGTGGGGGCGTCCAAACCACTGCATATTATTCTTGACAAATATCTGGACGACCTCGCAGCCGACGGACGCCCCGCGTTCCAGCGCCTTCGCAACCCCGCCAGCCGTGGAACAGTGAGCGCCGAACCTCATGGGCTTGGCCCCGCCTACAATTTCTCCGGCTCCTGCAACAGCGCCGCGACTCTGGAGAGCAACCGCCCCGCCGCGCCGCCGTCCAGCACCCGGTGATCAAAACTCAGCGTCAGGTTGGCCTCGATCACGGGAATGAACTGCGCTTTTTGCTCGTCCCAATGCGGGACTTTCTTGCCCGCGCCCAGGCCGAGCACCAGGGTTTGTTCGGGCAGCGGGATGGGCGTGGCCCACGTCAGGCCGAAGGTGCCGAAATTGGTCACGGTGGCGATGGAGCCGCCGGTGGCCTCATTGGGCAGCCGCCGTTGCCGGGCCAGTTCCACCAATTCATCGTAGCGCCCGACCAATTCGCCCAGCCGGCGGGCATCGGCTTTGCGCAGCACGGGCACCAGCACGCCCTCCTCCGCTTCGACCGCGAAACCGACATCAATGGAAGGCGGATGGACGATTTTATTTCCGATGAGCCGACCGGCGACGGCGCTGTTCTCGGCCAGGGCCAGGGCCAGGGCGCGCAACGCATAAAGGGCAGGGCCGGGTTTCGGACGGCTGGCTTTTCGATGGGCCAGCATGGCGTCAAATAAACAGGGCAGCGCCACGGTGGCCAGCGGCCGGGTCCAACTCCGTCGCATGGCGTCCGCCACCGCGACGCGCATGGTGGAGGCGCTGGTCAGCTTGTGTTTTTCGAGGTTCGCCAGAAACCTTTCAAAGTCCTGGATGGTCACCCGGCCCGCCGCCCCGCTGCCGGCCAGCCCCGCCAAATCCGCCGCGTGCAGGCCCAATTCGTTCATGCGCGCTTTCATGCGGGGCGACATGTAGCTGGCGCCGGCGGCATGGGCGGGAACCGGCAACCCCCGCACCGTAGGCTCCACTTTGCTTTTCTTCTCCGTGTCGCCTGTTTTGGCGCCTCCGTTGGCGGGCGCCTGGGCCTCCTCCGGCGCCGCGGCGTCCAACCCCAGGCGCCGGGCTTCCTCGGCCGAGACCTCCACATACCCCAGCACCGCGCCCACCGGGTAGCTTTCGTTCAACCTGGCCGTGAACTGGCGGACGATGCCGCGGCCCGGCGACGAGACATTCATGGTCGCCTTGTTGGTTTCCACTTCAATAATGTCCTGGTCGGCCGCCACCTCGTGGCCCGGCTTGATGAGAAAGGTGACGACGGTGGCTTCGGCGATGGACTCGCCCAATTGCGGCATGATGATGGGGACTTGTTTCATGGCTACATTCGCAACAGATTGCGCGCCGCGGCCACGATGCTGCGGGCGGTGGGCCGATGCACGGACCAAAGATTTGGATGATAGGGTATGGGCGTGTCCTTTGCGTTCAGGCGCTGGG